>Ga0335081_10012887_pt1 | contig 13531 bp, 13 predicted proteins | sample Lox_Sample_35_FD_206713 | JGI IMG/M metagenome (GOLD analysis project Ga0335081, IMG submission 206713) | Soil microbial communities from Loxahatchee National Wildlife Refuge, Florida, United States - Lox_Sample_3.5 | ecosystem: Environmental > Terrestrial > Soil > Wetlands | place: USA...
GGCACGAGCAGGGTGATGCGGGGAGGCTGCTGGGTCGACGGCGCCAAGTACAGCCGTTCAGCCAGTCGTCTATTCTATAACCCTGTGAGTGCGAACCGCTACATCGGATTCCGCCTCGTCAAGACACCGTAGGTTTTCTTATTCTTGTGGACGGTAAACCGGTAGATTGAGGAAATAAAAAGGCAAAGACATTTCTGATGAGCCGATAGCTTAATGTGTTGATAATACCATCATATGCGGCGCTGGTCGGTGTTGTTCCGCATGTCACGTCCGCAAGAACGTGTCATAGTCCATGATACCACGTAATCGGAGTGAAAAAAGTGGATCAAGAAAAACGAATCCGTCAACTGGACCCTGGCGACAGGTTCCGGATCGAAGAGATGGTTGTCTCATCAGGCAGATTTAATGATGCCGAGATAGAGACGTCGCATGGAACTGGTTGATGAGGCCATCGAAGAAGGGGATGCGAGCGGCTACATCTTCGCTGTCCTTGAATACGGCAAGAGCGATCCCATCTTACAGGGCTTTGCCTGTTACGGTCCGGTTCCTCTGACGCAGGGCGTGTATGATTTGTACTGGATCATAGTCGATCCGTCAGCCCAGAAGGAGGGGCATGGAAGCTATCTCTTGAAATATGTCGAACATGAGGTCATAAGGAAAGGCGGACGCATGCTCCTAATAGAGACGCCGTCCCATGAGTCTTACGGCGCCACCATTCGTTTTTAGGAGGAACGGTTACCAACTGGCGGCGCGCATCAAGGATTTTTAGCGAATCGATGATGACAAGCTGGTATTCTCGAAGGTACTGCTATGATCGCTGTCAAACCAATTATCTGCTCCGGAATCTTCGAACCTTCCTTACGACTGAATAGAAAAAAGGCTAAAATCTAAATTATGAAAAATAGACTTATCCCCTCAGTTGAAGCACCGCCGGAAAAGTTAGAACCGGCCTGGTGGTTCGTGTTTGTGTCCGACAAGATGATGGTTGCAGAGGTAGATGAAAAAATCTCTGTCCCGTATTTCACAAATCCGGCGGAGCTAGCCCTGGAACCGATCAGGGAATGGTATCTTGGGACCTTTGGTGGGTGCCACTGCTATTGTGCTGAGATCATCGAAAACGCCTCGGTTCCAGATAAAATGGCTTTTCGCGGATTAAGGTATCTCTACGGACGCCTTGAAGGACCCGTCCACCGGATTGCAATGAAAGCCATGCATATGATCGAGTGGGACAGGACCACAAGATATTGCGGACATTGCGGAATGGAAACGATCCGTGCACGAGGCATGATCGCCAAAGAGTGTCCATGTTGCGAATTACTGCTTTTCCCTCGTATATCTCCTGCAATCATCGTTCTTGTAGAAAGAGAGAATAAGGTGCTCCTCGCCCGGGTTAAGAGATTCACTTCCGAGCTGTACAGCGTCCTCGCAGGGTTTGTCGAACCCGGCGAAACTCTCGAAGAAGCGGTACAACGCGAGATCGAAGAAGAGGTGGGTATCAGGGTCAAGAATATCAGTTATTTTGGCAGCCAGCCCTGGCCTTTTCCTGATTCCCTGATGATAGGTTTCACCGCAGAATATGAAAGCGGCGAGATCAAGATTGACGAGAGAGAAATCGCTGATGCAGGCTGGTTTGATCCTGAAAGACTCCCCACCATACCGGGCAAGATAAGTATTGCCAGGGAACTGATAGACCGGTTTGTAGAAACTAGATCACGAGAAAAAGGTATAACGCTGCGAAAGGAAAGAATCTATAATCCCAATGAGTAAGGCGCGGAGAGATCATTTTGACCCGGCATCTTGTTTTTCGTCTTGTCCTTTAGTGCCCGGTATGACAGGAAATAAGTGAAAGGTCAGCGCTGATGTTTGAGGTATTTCCCCTCTTTAAAAATGTGGTATCATAAATATCGTAGTGTACCCATGATACTGATAGAAGGTGATGCATGAAAACTGCCGCTAAAGCCGCATTGTTATCGGGCCTTGTGTTTCCCGGCTTGGGTCAGATTTATCTTAAGAGGTACACGCGGGGTCTTATAATTCTGATAATTGTACTATTGGCGCTTGGCGTAATTATCGGAACAGTGACTGCAAGCGCCCTGCAGAGTCTTAAGGCAATAGAGATCAGAGGCGGAATCGCTGACATGGAGGCAATCTCCAATCTCGCCAGTATTGATTCCTCACATATGGGGGTTTATCTCAGACTTATCTTATTATTTGTTTTATGCTGTTGGCTCTTTTCTGTGGTAGACGCCTATAGAATAGGGAAAAGCGGAGAGTCGAAAAAGTCAAATTGAGGAAACTTTGAAGGAGCATGTCAAAAATGTTACCCATCGCCACATATGAAGACTATCAGGATGGCCAGATCATTTTTGAGGAAGGGAGTCATGGTGATTGGATATATATAATAGAATCCGGTTCTGTGGAAATTTCCAGGGCGGTTGAAGGGAAAAGGACCGTCATCACAGTCTTAGAGGCCGGGGACGTCTTCGGGGAAATAGCCTTTCTATCGCGTATTCCTAGGACTGCCACAGCACGGGCGGTTGGGGAAACAACGGTCGGGCTCCTCGATCGCACTTTTTTGGACGGAGAATACAACAGGCTGTCACAACATTTTCAGGAAATCTTAAAAATACTTTCCATGAAGCTCAAAAAGACGACAGATCTAGTCTTAGAAAAAAGCATACAAAGGTAACCGCAAAAGAGGATAAGAAGACCCGCCGTCTGCCGAAGGCTTCCTAAATCATGGTTGCCAGTTCATATTAGACCGCCGTAGAGCAATTAAGCAGCTTAATTTAGACATCAAATTCAGGGAGATTCGAGATATAAAGAGAAAAGGAAAGGGAAATAAATAATAACCTTGAAGGCCGTATTGTAACCGCGCTTTCTAAAAGTCTCTTTAATTTGTCACATCGTGTAATCTCTATGCAGAAAAAACACCACCTGGAACCATCTTCCTCCTGATTCTAATCGGTTGGAGATTGTGGGCGCAGTTCGAAACCATCATGGTATCTGCTGGCGCCTTGATCATGTTCAGCTCCTATCTCGTTGCACTTGTGGGAATACTGTTAAGAAAGAAATGGGGTACCGTTATAACTGGTCTTCTGGCAATCCTAGATTTGCCTTTGGTATTGTTTTTGATTAGCGGACCGGACAGAATCGGTGCCTTGGTCGTTGATACGATCATTTACTTGACCGTATCATAACTATAAGCTCTTATCCGTGCAAGTGCCACCGGTAGAGATTCCGGAGGATAATCAGTGACTGGTCTTTGAGAGGCTGGTGCGCGAGGGATTTGAAAAGTGAAGATGCAATATTTCGCGCTAATGTATCCGGCGCTAGTTCTTGTCACACGTCTCCCGAAAACAAATTTATTCCAAATATAGAGCATCGTCTTATTGGAGGTTCTGTTCCGACCCTCTGTCGCTGCTAACGGCCTCGATAATTTCACGTCCATAGAGCCTTATCTTTTCAGGAGAAAGGATCTCTGTCTTTCTCAGCATTTCCATAGAGGATGCCTCGGATCTCGCCAAGTCAAGCAGGGCCTGATCGGTCAATATCCTGAAGCGTGCCATGTTTGTCTTCTTTGCCTTCCGGAAACGCCAGCTGTAAAGGTTCATCAAATAATGTTTCTGTTGCGCCGAAAGGGAATCATACCCTTTGATGCCTTTACATGCATGGGGGTTGAATGATTTCTCACTCCATGTCACAGCAGCGATTTTTTCAAAGGCCTTTGCCGCTTTTCTCTCGAGACCCCTCAACCGGATCTCAGCGTCAAGCCTCAGATAGAGGGCCGTGAGGTGTGCCGTATCCTCTACAGCATAGTGTATCTGCCCCTCCGTGAGCGGACGGGCCTCCCATTTTGAACGCTGCATTTTCTTGTCTTTCTTGAGTTCTATGCAGAGATACTGGCTTATCAGCGTCGAGAGAGAAAGATGGTGGCACCCCAGGATGGATGCAGCCTGATGTGTGTCAAAGATATTGACGAATTCGAAACTATAGTCCCTTTTTAGAAGACGGATATCGTTATCGCCGGCGTGCATGATTTTGAGAACGGCAGGATCTTCGAAAACCGTTCCCAAGAAGGAGAGATCGGGCTTGCCCAGAGGGTCGAACAGGTAAGTCCTTCCGCCCGCATCTATCTGAATCAAGCATAGGACTTCACGAAAATATCTGAAGGAGTCATACTCTGTATCAACACAGATAATGGATGAGTTGCCGATATTCTCCGTTGCCTCATTCATTTTTATGTCAGTATCGATCCAGACACAGTGGTGTCTCGTTTCCATGAATTCTTACCTTGCCATCCTCCCGTCCGCAATACAGCTATTTACTGAAGGGAGGCTCAACCACGATTTGCCGCGAATGTCAAGCTAATTAACTTTTCCAATTGACAAGATAATTCGCTTCGGCTTATAGTGCGCCCTCAAAAAAAACAGGTTCCTGTTGTTTTTTGGCAGTTGATGGGGCGTTAAACTGCGGCAAAAGCAGGAACCTGGCACAAGGAGCTTTATTTAAATGAAGTACACCAAATCAAATCTAATGCGCGGATACGCGAATCAGATTTTAACTATCGATCTGCACAGCGGAGTGATAGATGTGCGAGTTCTCGATCCGCTCGTGCGAGACTACTTCGTCGGGGGGAGAGCCATGGGTTTATATCTGCTCTACAGGCGAGTATCTCCGAATACGAGTCCCTACGCTCCGGAAAATCCATTAATCTTTTCACCGGGGCCCCTGGCGGGCGTTCCCAATTTCCCCGGTACGAGCAAATGCATGGCTCTCTCCTTGTCCCCGCACACTGGTATCCCGGGGGTATCAAATTTCGGCGGACATTTCGGGGCCCACTTGAAATTCGCAGGGTTCGACCTGATTGAGATCACGGGAAAATCAGAAAATGACGTTTTTATTGTAATCGATGGGTTTAAAAATCAAGTGACGATTACTGAGGCGCCGACGATAGAACACGTCTTTGACCTACAAAAATTCATTGCAGATAAATTCACGCGGGAAGGCTACGACAAGAAGGACATGGCCTTTTTAACAACCGGCGTGGGCGCAGCGGCCACGACTTTTGGATGCATCAACAGCCATTATTTCGACCCGACGAAGACGGCTGATGGACAGAAGGGTTTTTTTAGGACAAAGCAGGCAGGTAGAACCGGCCTTGGATCCGTTATGCTCGATAAGAAAATACGGTCCGTCATTATCCTCGCAGAATACCCACACGGTGAAAATCCCTATGGCGCAGCGGACTGGGAGAGGGCAAAAAGAGCGGGCCAGAAGCTTTCCAAGGTTGTGAGGGAAGTTGATCCCGTATCCTTGAAAATGTACCGCAAGGGAAGTGCGGGACTCATCAGTTTCATGAATAAAGAAAATTACAAGTCTCTTCCTGTGAAGAATTACCAGTACGGTTCCGATCCAAGGGCGGAGCAGATCAGCGGCAAATTTTACGCAGATAACCTCTTCGATCATAGGGGGATGGACGGGTGTTATCCGGGCTGCTCTTTACGGTGCACCAAGGGCGGCTGGGTTACCCTGTCAGCCGGTGAGCAAAGGGGCACGAAGGTCTGGGTCGACGGGCCTGAGTATGAGACCGCAAGCGGCTTCGGCTCGAATTTGGCCATATGGAATGCCGAGGCCGTCATGGAGGCCAATTGGCATTGTGACAACTATGGGATCGATACCATAACTGCCGCCGTTATTATCGCCTTTTTGATGGAGTGCTTCCAAAGAGGTTATCTCACGAAGGAAGACGCGGGCGGCCTGGAGCTAACATGGGGAAATGAAAAGGCGATGCTCGGTTTCCTGCACCAGATCTCGAGCGGCGAGACTGAGTGTGCCAGGGAAGCCGGAAAGGGAATGCTTAGATTGCTGGACTGGGTGTCAGGGAAGTATGTTAAGAGAACGGGCCGTGAAAATCCTAAAAAGGAACTCATGAAATTCGCCATGCAGACAAAGGGTCTTCCATTTTCTCTTTACAGGACCCACAGGTCTCTCTCTATGCAGGCATCATATGCGGCGGCGAGCGACATAGGGGCGCACCACGCAGCGGCATGGCTTATCAAGGCAGACCTCCTTGGTGCGTTTCCTTCTCTTGTAGACAAGGCCAAAGCCCTGATAACTTATCCGAGGGTTCGCCTCGGCAATGACAACCTGGGTCTCTGCAAGCTTCCCTGGGTGGATGTATTCAATCCGGAATCGGGAAAAATGAAGAACACCGATATATACATAAACCCCGCCTCGCAGGAGATGTATGCAGAGTTCTATAACGGCATGTTGGGCGCAAACCTCACATGGGAGGAGATCTACGAGAGGACCGATAGGGACATAAACCTGCAGAGGGTCATGAATGTCATGGTCTTCTGCAAGAAGACAGGCGAGCTGGACTGGGTGCCCGATCGGGCAATAGGTCCCACAGATGACGATCTCTATGATGAAGAAAAGGATTTCCATGATGAGGAAGTGAGCAGGATACTAGGGAAGCCCATAGCTGACATAGAGAAAACGCCTGCGAAGGAAAAGAGGGAGACCCTGATGAGATTCAGGAAGGAACAGCTCCGGAGACTGGTACAGGCGTACTATAGCGAGCGGGGCTGGAACGCAAATGGGGTACCGAAAGAGGAGACCCTTAAGAAGATCGGCTTGTGGGATTTTCTGACAAAGGAAACGCAAACGGCAATAAACAAATTGAACCGCTGAGCATACTGCACCGGTATATTCGCTGCGCTGTAGGTACTATCCCTACCTTTGGGACCTTCGCCATGACGGCGGAAATGAGATCGGCTAGTATGGATCATGCGGCGTACCACCTGCCACTCATCGGCCGTGAAGCTGTTCTGCGGCGCGTTTCTGTCTATAATTGCGAATGACCATTCTCCAATTTCCCGTCCATTCTTCGATGCGTCATACGGGCGTGTATGAATGGTCTTTTCGGCGTTCGTCTTTTTGCGCTCATCTTTGGGATTCGCAGAGTTCGATAAAATATTTCAGCGCCTCCGGGCGAGAGGCGAGATGCATATGTACATAGCTAGCCAACACACGACCCTTCTGAAAACCTTCCCTGGCGGCATCATCGGTGCGGTGCCTTTTCAGCGCATAGACGGTATTCCAGTCGGATTCCTTTGTTGGATCGGAGGTCAGTTCGGAGTAATGAAATTCATGTCCACGCAGGACTGCGCCACTTGCGCCCCAGAGTGAATTGGCATTCAGGGTGACCTCGACGTATCCCAAAGACTTCAGCCTGGCTAGCATCCGCGTTGCAGCGGGGATGAGTCCAACCATCGTACATTGGGTGCCGTTCTGCTTTTCCAGTTTCCGGCAGAGGTACATAAGCCCGCCGCATTCTCCATATACGGGTCGGCTGGATTGCGAAAATTTCTGTATGGCTTTAAGCATTGCCCTGTTTTCCGAAAGCCTCTCCGCGTGCTCTTCCGGATAACCACCACCGATATAGAGGGCATCGAGGTCATCCGGGAGACGGCTATCCGCAAGGGGCGAGAAATAATGCAACCGGCAGCCTCGCATTTCGAGTGCGTCAAAGAAGTCCTGGTAATAAAAATGGAAGGCCGCGTCACGGGCGACACCGATCGCGATGCCTTTGCCTGCTTCTACTCCCCCCTGTCCCCCTTTTGTAAAAGGGGATGCAGTGGGATTTGAGGGGGGTGAGGCAGTATCACCCGTGGCCATTCTTTCAACATGTTCGGCCGGTGTACAGAAACCTGTCCTATTCGAGTCGGTGCAATCGCTTGCAGCTGTTGTTTGAAGAGGCTGCGCATGCCTGGCAATACTGATGATATCGTCGAGAGACGTGTGCCTTTCGAAGGCTCCCGCAAGTTCATCGAGGGCCGTCTGGGAAAGAATTCCTGTGTCTGCGCTCACCCAGTCCGAGATGCCTGCTTGCGAGATTGGGGATAGCTCCCTGCGGAATACCGCCCACCAGACGCGGAAGGGCTTCCGCTGCAAGGGAAAGGGCAAGCATCGATGCGTGGTGTTCAGAGCCGCAGCGGTTGGCGATCACCCCGGCCAATTGTAGGCCTTTCTCAAAACCGGAATAGCCCCTCACCAGGGCGGCAAGACTTCTCGCCATGCCATACACCACGGCGATAAGTATTATTGGCGCATTAAGCCAGCGCGCGATTTCCGCTATACTTCCTTCGGAGCTGGCGGGGTCGGCGCCGTCAAATAGTCCCATGACTCCTTCGATAACGGAAATATCGGCGCCTTGCGAAGCGCGGGTAAAGAGACAAAAGACATAGTCCTTGCCGGCCATCCAGCCGTCGAGATTATAGCAGGGCCTTTCCGAGGCCATGGAAAGGTATGTGGGGTCCAGGAAATCCGGTTCCACCTTGAATGGTCTGCACCTTATACCCGCGCCTTCTCAGCGCCGTGACGATGGCCAGGGTAAGGGATGTCTTTCCCACACCGCTTTGAGTGCCCGCTATGACAATCCGGGGACAATCCATTACTAGTATTCCACTCCCTTTTGCCCTTCCCAGCCATCCTGGAAGCCGTGTTTGACCATGCGCATATCCGTCACCGTGTCGGCTATGGATACAAGCCCTGCCGTGGCATTACGGCCTGTCATGACAATACACATGCCGGATGTTCCCATTCGGACGGCATCGATGACCTTCTCCTCGTCCAGGAGTCCCTTACAGATGGCAGTGCATATCTCGTCCAGTACAACGAGATCATATTTCCCCGAAGAGAGAGCCTTCTCGGTGAGGTGAAGACCTTCGCTTGCCGCACTTATGTGTTCCTGGAATGCCGGGTCCGTCCGCTCCGGGACAAACCCCCTCCCGGTCTGCACGATCTCGCAACCAGGGAGTTGCCGGCAGGCGGAGAGCTCCCCGGTGGTGGGATCCGATTTTACGAATTGAATGACCAGGGTCCTCATGTTGTGTCCGCTGGCGCGGAGAGTCATGCCCAAGGCGGCTGTCGTCTTTCCCTTGCCGTCACCGGTGAATAGTAATATCCTTTTATCCTCTTCCATCACAGTTCTATCAGGTACCCTTTCGTAAAACAACAAATCCCTGGGCCCCTTTAGAAAAGGGGGCGAGTCTGTGTTTATCGCAATCCCATCAACTGGTAAATTTTTTCCATGTTCAGGCACCTGCGGACGACTTCGGCAAGGCGGTCGAAGGCAGGCTCCAGATCGTAAGGGGCGAGCACCCTTCCCATAGGGGTCAGGCCCTTACGGGTCCTCAATCTGTCGATAAACCACCGGCGAAATTCATCGGCATCGAATATCCCGTGCAGATATGTCCCCCATAGGAGGCCGTCTTTCGATTTCACACCAACTACTGTTCCGTCTTCGCGCACAACCGTGGCGGGCAGGTTCAAGCCGTTTGTCTGTCCGTGGTGTATCTCATATCCTCTTAAGGTGATTCCTGAATCGACATGACGCGCCGAGACACACTGCAGTGTCTTCTCCATGGCCAGCGTCGTCGCAACCGGCAACAGTCCCAGGCCTCTCATTGTCCTTTCTCCGGACTCGATGCCATGAGGGTCGGCAATCTCCGTCCCGAGAATTTGAAACCCGCCGCAGATGCCGACAATCTCCGTCTTTCCGTCATGAGCCAGGTCTGCGATCCTTTCAGCGAGGCCATCTTTCGTGAGATAATCCAGGTCACCGATAACATTCTTGCTCCCCGGCAGGATAATTGCGTCCGGGCTGCCGACATCATAGGAGGACCGGACGACACGCAGGTGCACATCGGGTTCCATGCGGAGTGAATCAAAATCAGTGAAGTTTGATATGTGGGGAAGATCAATAAGTGCGATCTCCACAGCATCTCCCGCAGGGCAGGCTCTTTCTTTCGGGCTGTTCTTGAAAGTGACGGAGTCCTCCTCCGGAAGACCGAGGTTTGTGAGATACGGCACAATGCCGAAAGTAGGGCGGCCTGTATGGCACTCCAAATAACTTACGGCATCATTAAGGAGTGATTCGTCACCCCGGAAGCGGTTGATTACAAATCCCGCTACGAGTCTTCTTTCCCATTCCGCAAGTACTTCCATCGTCCCTACAAACGATGCGAAAACTCCGCCTCTGTCGATATCGCCCACTAGGATGACTGGTGAGCGGGCGTATCGGCCCATGGCCATGTTGACTATGTCATGGTGCTTCAAATTGACCTCTGCGGGGCTTCCCGCTCCTTCGAGGATGATGACGTCGTGCTCGGAGGTGAGGGAATCATATGCCTCCAGGACACATCTGAACGCTTCGGGCTTATAGCGGATGTATTGTTCCACATTCATATTGCCCACGGGCTTTCCCATTATGATGACCTGGGTGCCGGTATCGCTGCTGGGTTTGAGAAGGATAGGGTTCATCCGGACATCCGGGGCAATCCGGCAGGCCTGGGCCTGGACGACCTGGGCGCGGCCCATCTCGCCGCCATCCTGCGTGACGTAGGAATTAAGAGACATGTTCTGTGCCTTGAAAGGAGCGACGCTGTAACCGTCTTGGAGCACTATCCTGCAGAGGGCTGCAGCAATGACGCTTTTTCCCGCGTTGGAGCTCGTTCCCTGGATCATGAGAGCAGGCTTTGGCCTCATTGCGGCGGGCACATGTGTCAGTCCGAGGGAGAGGCGGAGCTTTTCACAGAGCAATTCATTTTCTTCGGCCGTCCTGACGGCGACGCGGAAGAACCTTTCATCTAGTCCGTCAAAATTATCACATACCCTGATCGTGATTCCCATGGGAAGTAGCTTCTCTGCAAGTGCCGGCGCGCTTAGCCCTTTCCGGTCGATCCGCACCATGAGATAATTCGCCTCCCCCGTGTACACGTAAAACCCGGGGACGGACTGCAACTTCTCCGTAAGTAGTTTCCGCTCCGTCCGGCAATATGCCCTTGTATTCCTGGCGTATTCTTCATCCTTCATTGCCTTTTCGCCGACGGCCTGTGCAAGGGTATTGACCGACCAGGGGGGTATCATCGCCCGTATTCGCGAGATGATAGCAGGGTCGGCGATAGCGCAGCCCAACCTCAGCCCTGGAATGGCGAAGAACTTGGTGAAAGAAAGAAGTACGATGACATTGGGGGGGCGCTCACGAGTTAAGCTGTCCATTCCTTCAACAAATGCAGCAAATGCCTCGTCGATAACGAAGGTGACAGACGCATTTCTCAAGGCCATATCTCTTAGGGCATCGGCGTTGCACAGCAAACCCGTCGGATTATTTGGCTGACCGATAAACACGATGTCGTTTCCATGGAGCCGAACCTCGATTGACTTGAGATCAGGCCTGAACCCATCCTCTTCTTTCATGATATCCTTTTCTACAGGGAGCCCGGCGAGTTCTGAAGCCAGTGCGTAATCTGAATAAGCGGGAACGGGAACGATAGCACGGTTCAATGGGATGGCTCGTGGTATGAGATACAGTAACTCTGTTGAACCATTGCCGGCTATGATCTCATCTTCTGCGATTCCATAACGGGCAGAGATGGCATTAATGAGGGCTGCACAGTCCGGGTCAGGGTAATGGGTGAGGGACGCAATCGTCCTGCTTATGAGAGGACGTAGCCATTCCGGCAGACCAAGCGGGTTTATATTGGCTGAGAAGTCCAGTATATCTTTCGGTGACAGACCCGCCAAAGATGCCAGCTTTCTCAGATTTCCACCGTGTTTGTTTGATGTCATTACTTTTTCCTGTATCAGACTGCTTTATCACCGCGTACGCCAGCTACAGCGTGGTGACAACGGGATGCTATGGGAGGAATTACGACATGGTCAGGAGGGCTGGCAGATTTGAACGAACCGCAGGCATCTGTGCAGACCGGGATGGCGGGCTGGCTGGGCGGTGTTGGAATAATTGTGAAATGTGAAGTAACCATAAGAATCCCCCCTCGAGGAACCGCGATGGATTGGTTTTCCGGCTTCGGGCTGCCTATTTACCCGCCTTCCCGCCATGACTTTTCATGGCAGTGACTTTTCGGGCTTTCGTTCCCTTCACGGCTGCGGGGCAGCGGGGGCATCTAACCCCTCTTCCACACATCCATCCGTATTTCTGTTATTTGATGGATGAGTAGCAAAGGAGGGTTTCTTTGTCAAGTGCAAATTCAGTTAGCAGATTCAATGAGACCTGGTCTTTCTCGCTCTTTATCCGAACCACCCTATAAGGAATACGCCTGATATCATTATGATTACACCAGTGAGTAGTCTCTCGGCGATCTTTCCCTTCTTGAGCCACAGCGCACAATACATGACCTCGAATAAGAGACTCGTCCGTTTCAGAAATATCATATAGGCAACATTCGTCGTCGATATGGCAAGCATGTGGCTGAAAATCGCCGTCGCTACAGTTGCGCCGATAAGGCCGATGACAGGACGTCTGACAAGTTTTTTCACAGGTCCGGTGGTTGCTGCTGCTGGAAGAAAAAGGGCCAGCAACATGGCGAGGGCAATGTTGTAGATAATGCCGAAGATGTATGGATTGGAATGGAATGGATGATGGCAAGCTTGCCGATTGTTGACGTGAAGGCATAAAGAAAGGATACCAGGAGCATCAGGCGTGCCCCCCGTTCTCTGAATATGGCCATGAGGGGAACAAAAACTCCATCCCTGGTCCTGGAAAGATTTAGACAATATGCCACTGCTATTATTAAGATTATTCCCTAGAATCCCTGGCACTGATCTCTTCTCCCAGGATTATCCGTCCCGTCAGGATAATGAATCCGGGAGTGAGAGCCAAGAAAGGCACTGTTAAGGACAAGGGTGATACCTTGAGTGCCTTCATGTAGCAGTAGAACGGCAATGCAGAACCAGAATGTCCTGTCGGGAAGAGTCAACGGTATGGCGAGCAATGCGGCCAGAAGCCAGGGCACGGCATAACCCAGCCGGGCATGCCTCATCATAAGAGGTGGGAGATTACTGAAAAATATTTTTGTCGGGGCATCGGATGTGGCAAGACCGACCGCGGTCAGCAGCGAAAGAAACCATGACACGGGGCGACATCACTTTACGTCATCCGCAGTTTGAAAGACCAGGGAGTTTTTCCTTACGAGAGCGTCATCTTTGCATTTGTGCAGGCATAGGTTGTACCCATTTGTTCGTATGCCCGTCGTAAAACCACCTGTCGGGGAATCCGCGGCGTTTCGTGTAAGAGGGTCTCTTTGCCCATAATGTCAGCTCTCTGTAAGCCTGGTGTATTTTTCTAAATGTTGCTGCATCGCCTCCGAGATCGGGATGATGCATCTTTGCCTGCCTGCGATATGCTTCTTTCACGCTTTTCTGCAGTTCTATCGGGTTTAATTGAGATTTGTCAAGTTTAAGGCGGGATAAATATGTTGCCTTGATAGAAGGAACTTTTACCATCGTCGGCCTTACAGAAACTACCGGCACGTTATTCTTGACGGCTTTTCCAAGAACGTGGAACGAGGCGAGGTATCTTTTATTGGTTCGCCTCCTTTCTTTCCACCAGAGGTTCCCCAGCATGTCTGCCATCTTGCTGAAGTCTTCGGCAGGTTTACTCCCGGGTGAGCGGGGATAGAAGAAGGTGAATATCTGCTCGGACCCGTAGGGGAGCATGTCCATT
>Ga0335081_10012888_pt1 | contig 13531 bp, 8 predicted proteins | sample Lox_Sample_35_FD_206713 | JGI IMG/M metagenome (GOLD analysis project Ga0335081, IMG submission 206713) | Soil microbial communities from Loxahatchee National Wildlife Refuge, Florida, United States - Lox_Sample_3.5 | ecosystem: Environmental > Terrestrial > Soil > Wetlands | place: USA: Florida...
TCGAGCGCGGCGCGGACGAGGGCGACGACTCCGGGCTCGTCTTCGATCACGAGGACGGGCGAGGACTCCCGGCCGGCTTTGCGTGGCGGCTGTGCGGGGGAGCTCATGAGCCCACCTCGGCGCGCAGCACCGTCTCTTTCGGCGCGGCCAGGGGCAGGCGCACGACGAAGGTGCAACCGGGGGCGCCCGTATTGTTTTCGCAAAGGATCTCGCCGCCGTGTTCGCGGACGATGCCGTAGCAGATGCTCAGACCCAAGCCGGTTCCCTTCCCTACTTCCTTGGTGGTGAAAAAGGGATCGAAAATTTTGTCGGGCTGGGAAATGCCCGTGCCGTTATCGCGAATGCTGACCTCGACGCAATCGCCACGGCGAGCGGTTTCGATTTCGATGCGGCCGGGGCGTCCCGCCTCGCGCACGGCGTCGTAGGCGTTGTTGAGAATATTCAGGAAGACCTGTTGCAGCTGGTGGGGATCGCCGACGATTTCCGGAAGGCGGGGATCGAAGCGTTCTTCGACGTCCACGCCGTGGCTGATGAAATCGTAGCTGCGAAGTTTGAGGGTATGGCGGAGCACGCTGGTGAGCTGGACGGGCTGGCGCTGCGCGGGAGCCTGGCGGGCAAAGCTGAGCAGGTTCTGGACGATGACGCGCGTGCGCTGCGCCTCCTGCAAGACCACCTGGAGGTCCGACTTGGCGGAGTCGGGAATTTCGGGATTTTCGAGCAGGAGATCGGTGAAGCCGAGGATGGCGGTGAGAGGGTTGTTGACTTCGTGGGCCACGCCGGAGACGAGATTGCCGACGGTGGCCATCTTCTCGGCGTGGACGAGTTTGGCCTGGAGGCTGGCGGAGTCCGTGATGTCAGTCATGACGGTGACGATGCTATCCACGGTGCCCTGCTCGCCGCGCATGGGGCTGAGGTTGACGGAGAACTGGCCGGTCTTGCCGTCGGGGCGAAGGACGGGAATTTCGAAGTTGTCCATCAGGCGGCCGTGGAGGGCGTGCTCGAGAGCTTCGGCGAGCTTGCGGCGCGAGCCGGGAGGCACGAGGTCGGGAAGCGGGCGGCCGAGGAGATCGGGCTCGGTGTAACCGTTTTCAAAGCAGCGGCGGTTGGCGTAGGTGACCAGGCCGGCGGTGTCGAGGACAAGGATCATGCTGGCGGTGTTGTTCAGGATCTTGCGATTGAAGTCGCGCTCGCGCTGGAGCTGGGCCTGATAGGTCTTCTGCTCGGTGACGTCGAGCATGAGGCCGCGGTACTGGACGACCTTTCCCTGCGCGTTGCGCACGGCCAGGATGTTCTGGAGGGTGTGAATGATAGAGGAATCCTTGCGGCGCATCATGACTTCGTAGTTGCGGAGGATGCCGCTCCGTTCGATGGTGTCGGAAAAGCGGCGCCAATCCTCCGCGTGGACGAAGACCTGGCGGGCCAGATCGGCTTCAAGCAATTGCTCGCGGCTGAGGTAGCCGAGCATGCGGACGAGTGCGTTATTGACCTCGAGGAAGCGCCCGTCGGGAGTGGCAAAGAAGAGGCCTTCCTGAATGTTGTCGAAGAGTTCGCGGTAGCGGCGCTCGGCTTCGCGCCGGTCGGTGATGTCCTTGAGCACGTGGATGGTGCGCACGCCTTCTTCGGGAGTGCCCGGGATGCGCGAGGTGGAGACGAGATAGACGCGGTCCTGCTGCGTGTGGATGTACTCTTCCTCGTCGCCGGCACGAGAGGGCCGGCAGTAGGGGCAGGACTCCTCGCCCGCGGAGCCGAGAAAGGGGACGAGCTGGCGCATGTTGACGCCGATGAGCTCGGTGGGGGAGGCGCCGATGAAGGCTGCCAGGGAACGGTTGATGCGCACGAGGTTGTTCTGCTCGTCGTGGACGGCGATGAAATCGGTGATGGCGTCAAAGACTTCGATCCACTGTTTGCGGGACTGCTCGATGCGGCTGAGCAGGCCGGAATTCTCCATGGTGACGGAGGCGTGGCCGGCGAGGGCGGCGAGGAGGTTGCGGTCGGCGGGAGTCAGCTCGCGGCCGCGGTTGGCAAGGCACAGCGCGCCGAGCAATTCTCCGGCACTGGTGCGGAGACGGACGAGAACAATATCCTCCCAGGCGAGGGAGGCTGCCAGTTCGCGACCGAGGAGCTGCGCGCCCGTGCCGGCAATGATTGCGCCGGGATGGGAGCCGGCCAGGCCGTACAAGGCGATCTCCAGGCCGCGTTGGAGAATGCCGGAGGGTGCGGGGGAGGCCCATTGGGAGAAGACCAGGTCGAGGCGCCCGCTCCGCGCGATGGCCAGCAGGCCTGTGCGGGCGCGCAGCATGCTCATGGCATGGAGCGTGAACCGCCGCGCGAAATCGGGAAGACGCATGGAGGGCTGGAGCTCGAGTGCGAGGCTCATCAGATTTTCGGCGCGCTCGCGATGCTGCTGGGACGAAACAGCGTAGCGGCCGGCTTCCAGAGCGGCGCCGGCGAGGGCCGCAGCCACGGCGGCCTGTGCGGCCATGGCTTCGGTGAAAAACTGCGGGTTGTTGTCGTGGAAGAGGGCCAGCAGGCCGGGGGAATCGCTGCCCGGCACGACGGGAACGATCAAAGCAGCGCGAGCAGGATAGCCCCAGACCTTTGCGGCATCGGGACGGTGGAGGGCCGGGAGGACGCGCGCTTTGACAGAACGCAGGGCATCGAAGGCGGCCAGATTGGATTCGGGAGTCAGCGGCTGAGGGCGCGGAGGGCGCTGCGTGCGTCCGGCCCAGCCGGCAACTTGAAGGGAGGCCGGTTCGGAAGTTTCCCAGTAGCACGCCACGCTGGCGTCGAAGTAGGCGCGCATGGCGCGGCAGAAACTGTCGATGCGCTCCAGGATGCTCGCGGAAGCGGAGAGCTGCGTGGCCAGATCGAGCAGAAAATTCTGGAATGCGGCGTCGGGGAGCGACGCCTCCGCGGAATACGACTGCTGGCTCGCACGCATGAGGGTTTAGGGGCCTGCGCGCTAACTCTGCTGCAAAAGTTTGATTGATGACGCCGGGCCAATTGGCCGGCAGCCGGCGCGCCCTCCCAAGACTGGCCGCCAGCACGGAGAAAGCCTATGCCGCAGTCTCAAATTGAGTCAATTACGAGCGCCGGGAGCGTGCCGAAACACGCAATCTCACAATGAGACGAAGGCGAGCTGAAGTCCCCGTTCGGGCTGATGCAGAGGGTCGCGCGGGTTCCGAGCTGGGGTGGCAGCGAGAAATCACGGAACAAAACGTTCCCGACTCTTAGAGGCAGAAGGGATGCGATTCGTAGATAATCAAGGCAGCGAGTCGCAAGGGCATGGGCAAGCAAGTGTGGCACGAGGATAGAGCCGCAAAATTTTGCGCAACGCAGTGCGGAGTGGCATGCGTCTAAGTTATGGTTGTACGGAGTACCCCGGTGCAGGTCGGCGCCGGGAATCCAGTGCGAGCAGGATTGGGGAGAGGAGAGGTCCGTCCAGCGGCGTGATGCCGATTGGAGGCAGACGGATGAGACCGGAGAAATTTTGTTTGCTGGCGGGGGCGATGTGCGCGGCGGCGCTTTCTGTGGCGGCCGCGACAGCGATGCCCGAGGCACGGCAAAGCACTCCGACGCCACTGGTGCGTTACCTGGGCACAATCAAATCGATCAAGGGCGACACGCTGGTCCTGAACACGGACGAAGGTGGAGAGGTGACGGCGGTAGTGGTGAAGGGCGCACGGATGCTGCGCGTGGAACCGGGCGAAACGAATCTGTCGCACGCCGTGCCGCTGGATCTGACGGACTTGGAAACCGGCGACCGCATCCGAATCCGCGGGAGAAATGCGCCGGATGGAAAATCCGTGTATGCGCTGGAAGTGATTGCGATCAAACACCTGGACATCGCGGCGAAACAGGAACGCGAACGGGCGGACTGGCAGAAGCGGGGAATCGGCGGGCTGGTAAAGTCCGTGGACGCAGCGGCAAAGACGGTGACGCTGACGGTGGGAGCGATAGGCGCGGCACGCACCGTGACGATCCACACGACGGCGGGCACCCTGCTGCGGCGTTACGCGCCGGGCTCCGTGCAGTTTGACGAAGCAAAGGCCGCGCCGCTCGATGAAATCCGGCCAGGCGACCAGCTCCGGGCACGGGGAGAACGAAGCGGGGACGGCGCCGACTTCATGGCCGAGGAGATCGTCTCGGGAACGTTCCGGAATATTGCGGGGACCATCACCTCGGTCGATGCCGTGGCAGGACGGATCGAGGTGATGGACGTACTCACAGGAAAAACGGCGACCGTGAACATCTCCGCGAAATCGCAACTGCGCAAACTTCCGCCGGAGATGGCCATGATGCTCGCTGCGCGGTTGCGCAATGCCTCCGCAGGGAATGCCGCGGGAAGTACGCAGGGCGGCGGGCCAGCCACTCAACAGGCGGGAGGACGGGGAGGACCGGGCGGCGCAGCGGGCGGGCCGCCACGGGGCGGGCGCGGCGATTTTCAACAACTGGTGAACCGGCTGCCACAGGCGAAGCTATCGGATTTTGCGAAGGGAGAAGCAGTCCTACTGGTGGGCACGGGAAGTGCGATTTCCGGCGAAGTCACCGCCATCACAATACTCGGCGGAGTGGAGCCGCTACTGCGGGCCGGGCCGAGAGGCAGCCAGTCCTTCACGCTCTCGCCGTGGACTATCGGCGGAAATACGGGGCAGGGTGAAGAGAGTCCCTGATCTGCGCGTCTAAGTCCGGACAAGATGCGGGGCCACACGATCGCAACAACAGGCAACTTCGGACTGCCCGAGCGGAAACCACGAACGGCGGCGCGTGAACCGCAATGGGGGACAAGGCTGCGGGTCCTCAGTAATTAACTGGCTCATTTTGAGCAGCATAATTCTTCCGCGGGAGAAGTAATGTTATCTCGAATCCGACAAAACCTGCTGTACATCACGCTATACGCGTTCGTCCTGCTGATTCCGGTTTCGGCCCTACACGCGCAACTAGCCTCGGGCACGCTTCGAGGACTGGTCACGGACCCCTCAGGGTCTGCCGTGACCGGAGCGAAAGTCACGGTGCGGCGGCCGGACGGGAACTCATCTGAGACCATCACGGGGCACGACGGCCGATTTGAAATCAAGGAGTTGCCGCCGGGGAAATGCGTCGTGGAAGTGACAGCCAAAGGATTCGCACCCTTCGAGGTGCTCGATTACGAAATCGCCGCGGGGCGGGCGACAAATCTGGACGTAACGCTCTCCCTGGCGGTGCAGAAGGAAAGGGTGATCGTGGAGAGCACGTCGCCGACGGTGGAAGTGAGCCCGGAGCAAAACGCCGGAGCCATCGTGATGACGCAGAAAGACCTGGATGCGCTGGCGGACGACCCCGACGAACTGCAAAGCGACCTGGAAGCGCTGGCGGGCCCCTCCGCGGGCCCGAACGGAGGGCAGATCTATATCGATGGATTCACGGGCGGGCAATTGCCGCCAAAATCGGCGATCCGGGAAATCCGCATCAACCAGAACCCGTTCTCCGCGGAGTACGACAAACTGGGATACGGGAGGATCGAGATTTTTACGAAGCCGGGGATGGATCAGCTCCACGGCGAGCTGCGGCTGTCCGGCAACGATGCGTCGTTCAACTCGAGAAATCCATTTGCAGCATCGGAGCCGGGCTACAACTCGGAATTGTTCAGCGGGAACGTGGGCGGGCCGCTGAACAAAAAGGCGTCGTTTTTCCTCTCGGCGCAGTATAGGAACATCAACGACGTTTCGGTGGTGAACGCGCAGGTCCTGGACCCGAGCTTCCATCCCGTCCCCTTCAATGAATCCATCGCCAGCCCGCGCACGCGGGTGAACCTAAGCCCGCGAATCGACGTGCAGGTGACTCCGAACAATACGCTCTCGGTGCGCTACCAGTACTACCGTGATGACCTGTCGAATCAGGGAGTGGGCGGGTTCGACCTGGACTCGGAGGCCTTCGACTCGCTGGATACGGAACACACGCTGCAGATCAGCGACACGCAGGTGTTCGGGACGAGGATCGTGAACGAAACGCGGTTTCAATTCATCCACTCGCCGTTCGACCAGACTCCGGCGGACGAGGCGGACGCGACGATTCTGGTGCCGGGCGCCTTCCAGGGCGGAGGCAGCTCCGCGGGAACTATCCGGCAGGCGCTGAACCACTACGAATTACAGAACTACACGCAGATTGCGCTGGCGAAGCACACCATCAAGTTCGGGGCGCGACTTCGCGAGGTAACGGAGGACAGCCGGGAGACGAGCGGATTCAACGGCACGTTTTACTTTTCCTCGCTGGCCGCCTACCAGAGCGCCCTCCAGGGCACCGGGGGGATGCCCACGCAGTTTGCCATCACCGTGGGAGCGCTGCAGACCAGCGATTCGATGTTCGACGGTGGCTTCTACGTGAGTGACGACTGGAAAGTGCGGCCGAACATCACGCTGAGCGGCGGGCTTCGCTTGGAAACGCAAACGGGGATGCGCGATCACGTGGACTGGGCACCGCGACTGGCGGTGGCGTGGGGATTGGGACACGGGAAGAGCGGGCCGAGAACGGTAATCCGGGCCGGAACGGGAATCTTCTATGAACGCTTTCCCGAGGAACTGCTGTTCCAGGCGCGGCGGCTGAACGGAACCCATCAGGCGCAGTGCGTGTATTCGGACCCGACCTTCTTCCCGAATGTTCCCGTGGTGAGCACGCCTGGGATGTGTCCGGGCATGGCGACGGCGGTGCTGCCCACGGAATACCGGATATCGCGAAGGCTGCATGCACCCGGTGTGTTCCAGACCGCAGTGGTGCTGGAACGACAGTTGAACCGGGTGACCAGCCTGTCGCTGACGTATCTGAACTCTCGGGGCTTCGACCAGCTGTTGACAAACAACATCAACACGCCGCTGCCGGGCACATTTCCCACGGCACCTGTCTATCCGCTCGGGGCTCCCGGCAACGTCTACCAATACCAGTCGGAGGGAGTGTTCCGGCAGCAACAGTTGTTTGTGCAGGTGACGGTTCGCGCGGGTACACGGCTCACGCTGTTCAGCAATTACATCCTGAACTACGCGAAGAGCGATACCTCGGGGGCGGGGAGTTTTCCGTCCAACCCGTTCGATTTGCAGCAGGACTATGGGCGCGCGTCGTTCGACTACCGCAACCGGTTGTACATGGGAGGAAGCCTGGGCCTGCCACACGGGTTCCGCGTGGCGCCGTTCCTGGTGGTGACTTCCGGACAGCCGTACAGCATTACGCTCAGCCAGGACTTCGTCGGGAGCTCGCAATTCAATCAGCGGCCCGCATTCGCGAGCGCGGCATCGCTGCCGCAGAATGTGGTGATGACGAAGTATGGAGCGTTCGACACTGTGCCGGAGCCCGGGGAGACGCTCGTGCCCATCAATTCGCTGGACGGCCCGGCGCGGTTCTCGCTGCACCTGACGGTGAGCAAGACGTGGGGATTCGGCAGGCCGCGTGAAGGAAGCGGAGAGGCGGCCTCCGGTGGAGGAGGCGGTGGCCCGCGAGGCGGCCCGGGCGGCGGGCGGGGCGGATATCGGGGCATGTTCGGGGCGCCGACCGGCAAACGCTACAATCTGACGCTGAGCGCGCACGCGCGCAACGTGTTCAACCACACGAACTTGAGCACCCCGACGGCAGTTCTGAATCCCCCGAGCGACACAACCCCGGTGGCGACGGAATCGCCGTTCTTTGCGCGCTCCAACCAACTCGCGGGAGGGCCGTTCTCGTCGCAATCCTCCAGCCGGCAGGTGTACCTGCAGCTGGCGTTCAGCTTCTAGGCGGCGCCGCAGCGCGGGGCGCCGCCTCACCCCTTCTCCGAGAAATCCGGAGAGCAGGGACTACTGCTTGGACTTCTTCTCCGCCGCGGCGGGCTTGGCTGCGGGGGCGGCCTTGGGCTTCCAAAAGTCGGGCTCAGCTTTGATCCAGGAGTCTTCCACATAGCTCATATGGGGGTTGAACGAGAAGATCTGATGCTGTGAAGAGTCGACGGAGGCGGCGATCAGTTCGGTGAACTTCTTCATGCCCTCGGCGCCCATGGCTGCCGCGAACTGCTTATCTGTTTCAGGGCGCTTGTCGAACTCGGCGAGAGATTTGTGGGCGATGAGGACGAGAAAGGTACCGCCATCGCCGCCGAAGGCCAGTTCGTACATTCCCCAGTGAGAGCCGGGAACTCCGGATTCGTAGGCGGCTTTGACCATCTTGACCAGCTCTGTCCATTCCGCCATGTGCCCGGGACGAACGTGGTAGCCGGAAACTTCCAGATAGCGCATGTGGGAAATGTCGGCCATGGGCCGCAGGCTCAAATCTTCGCGGAAGACAAATACTCCCTGGTCCATGGAATCGAGCAGCTCTCCGTCCACGACGCTGGCGTGCTCCAGAGCGGCCGAGAGGGAGGCGTTCTTGGCGATGGCCTGATTGTCCTTCTCCCAAGCCGAAAACGAATCGTACTCGGTGAGGAACAGGGCGCGCATCTTGCCAGAGAGAGAGGTCATGCCGAGGTAGTGGGTGGGCCATTTGGCGCGGGCCATGGCCTGCACGAACAGACTCTCGGTCTTATCGTGTGCGGCGCCGGCCTTGCCGGGCTTGGTGAATTCACGCGTGATTTGCAGGATATGAGGCGGCCTGGCTTCCTGCGCGGCGGCGAGTGAAGTGAAGGTGAATACAAGAGATGCTGTTGCAAGACAGCGACAGATGCTCTTCATAGATGCAAACCTCCTTGTTTGCAGGAAGATTCCGTGTCTCAACGAAGCGATGAACCGGTGCGGATGAAAGAGCCCCTGGACGCGCCGGAAGCTATCGGAACCCAGCGCGGAAGTCAAGGCGCGAAATGCAATAAGGGTAGGCGATCCCGATTCTGACTGGCGCGCCGCGCGTTTTGTAAGCTGCTCTTTGTCCCGTCCAACTTCACTGCTTGATGGAGAGCTCCGAGGTCAGCTTGAAGCTGAGCAGGGTCTCGACCGGGAGGACGATGTCTCGGTTGCCGGTGAGGCCCGCGCCTGCCGTACCTGCGCCCGCGCCTGCCGCGGCGCCGATGGCCGCTCCCTTTCCTCCGCCGAGCAGCCCGCCAAGCAATGCACCGCCGGCCGCGCCGCCGCCGATGAACGCCGCGGAGCGCTTGCCTTTTCCTTTTGTGGCTTTGGTGATGGACGAGGACTGCACGGCATAGGGAGTGCCGTTGATGGTGACGCTTTTCAGGATGAGATTCAGGGAAGCGCCGCCTTTGAAGTGGCCGGCGGCGTGGGCCTGCGTGACCACTCCGGACGCGCTTGCGCCCTTCGGGATGGCCACCCTTCCTCCGGCCATTACCGGCTCGGACACGGTGGCCTCGAATGGGTCGCCTTCATTGCTGATCCTGGAGCCGAGAGCGGTCTCGAGCCGCACGGTGAGTTCAGTCCCCGCGGGAACCACAATAGGCGGAGGAGGGGCGGGCTTGGCGGGCGCGCTCGAAGAGCTCGCGGAGCCCGGATTCGCGGAACCAGTATCAGCGGGCTGATTTGAATTGCTGGAGCATCCGGCCAGCCCCAGGGCCAGCGCCAACGCACCCAACCAAACCGAGTACCTGTGTCGCATAGAATTCTCCTCCCTGTTCGAGGCGAGAGTTAGGTCCGACCGGCAGGGCAGTAGATATTTTACACACGAAACGAACAGTGAGCGCAGTGGAAGTGCGCAAAATTGTGGGCTGGCGCGGCAGCCTGCTATGATGGGATGCGCGTGACACGCCGGGAAGCGTCCCGGGGCTGCTTCATTTCGCCGCTCGCCGCAGGTCACCCGCAACATTTTCATGTCGCTGCGTAACATTGCCATCATCGCGCACGTAGACCATGGCAAGACCACTCTCGTGGACGCCATGCTGCGCCAATCCGGAATCTTCCGCGCGAACCAGGCGGTGGTGGACCGGGTGATGGACTCGAACGACCTGGAACGCGAGAGGGGCATCACCATTCTGGCAAAAAATACGGCGCTGTTTTTTGGCGAGACAAAGATCAACATCGTGGACACGCCGGGGCACAGCGACTTCGGCGGCGAGGTGGAACGCGCGCTGCGCATGGTGGACGGCGTCCTCCTGCTGGTGGACGCGAGCGAAGGGCCGCTGCCGCAGACGCGCTACGTGCTGCAGAAAGCGCTGGCGGCGCGCCTGCCGCCCATTGTGGTGCTGAACAAAATCGACCGCTCCGACGCACGGCCGGCTGCCGTGCTGGACGAAATCTACAGCCTGTTCATCGACCTCGACGCAACGGAGGACCAGCTGGACTTTCCGGTGCTCTACGCGAACGCGAGGGCGGGCGAGGCGCATCGCGCGCTGGGCGACAATTCGCGGGACCTGCTCCCGCTGTTCGAAGCGATTGTGAGGGCAATTCCCGCACCGGCCGGAGATCCCGAGGGCGTGCTCCAGGTGCAGGTGACCAACCTGGATTACAGCGACTTCCTGGGCCGGCTGGCCATCGCGCGCGTGTTCAACGGGACGCTGAAGCGCGGGACTGACGTAGGAATCAGCAAACTATCGGGAGCGCTGCAGCCAGCGCGGCTGACGAAATTGTTCACGTTCCGGGGGCTGGAGCGCGACGAAGCGGAGACGGTGGAGTGCGGCGACATGGTGGCTATCGCCGGAGTGGATGACATCCAGATCGGCGAGAGCATCACGTCGCTGGAGACACCGGCGCCGCTGGAGCCGCTGATCGTAGATGAACCGACGCTGGCGATGGTGTTTACGGTGAACACGGGACCACTCTGCGGGCGCGAGGGAACGCTCGTGACCTCGCGCGACCTGCGCGGCCGCCTGCAGAAGGAGCTGCTCACCAACGTGTCCATCCGCGTGGAGGACGCGGACTCCACGGATTCCTTCCGCGTGCTGGGACGGGGCGAATTGCAACTGGCCATCTTGATCGAAACGATGCGGCGCGAAGGCTATGAGCTGCTGGTGGGCAAACCGGAAATCGTGGTGCGGACGGAGAACGGAAGGAAGCTGGAACCCGAAGAGCTGCTGGTGGTGGACTGCCCGGAAGCGTTCATTGGGATCCTGATGGAGGGGCTGGGAGCGCGGCGGGGCGAAATGGTCAAGATGGTGAACCACGGTTCGGGGCGCGTGCGCATGGACTTCCGGATTCCGGCGCGCGGGCTGATCGGCCTGCGCAGCCAGCTTCTGACCGATACGCGGGGCACGGCGCTGATCCATTCCATCTTCAACGGATGGATCAATTACGGGGGAGAGATGGCGCTGCGGCCCACGGGGGCGCTGGTGGCGGACCGCGCGGGAACATCAACGGCCTTCGCGCTGTGGAACCTTCAGGAACGGGGCGAACTGTTTCTGGGGCCGGGGGTAGAGGTGTACGAAGGGATGATCGTGGGGGAAAACGCGCGCGAAGCGGACATGGACGTGAACGTGACGAAGGAAAAGAAGCAAACGAACATGCGCGCGTCCACGGCGGACGAGGCCATCCGGCTGATTCCGCATCGCGAGCTGAACCTGGAACAGGCCATCGAGTTCATTGCCGACGACGAATACGTGGAAGTGACGCCGAAATCGATCCGCCTGCGGAAGAAAGTGCTGGATGCGAAGAAGCGGCCGCGGCGCTGGCAGCAGATCCGCGCCAGCCAGGAAGTGAGGGACTGAGGGGACCATGACGACGCTGCCCAGCCCGACTCTGCAGCCGGACGACAGCGGACCGGTCGCGCCGGGATGGCATACCGCGATGGTGCTTGTGTTTCTGGCGGCGTTCACCGGATTGTCGGTATGGAGAGGCTCTCTTACCCCCGTCGGGGAGGTGGGCTCGAAGGCCCGGCTGGCCAGCTACGCTACGGTGCTGGTGTGGGAATGGCTGATGGTGGGGTTCATCGCCTGGGGCATCGGCAAACGCGGGGTCCGACTGTGGGGACTGGTGGCCGGACGGTGGACGGGGCCGAGCTCATTTTTCCGGGATCTGGGGATCGCCGTGGTGTTCCTGCTGGGTTCGTCCGTAGTGCTGCAGTTGGTCAGGTTCGCCCTCCGGGCGGAAACCGGGCGCGCGGTAATCAATCTGCTGCCCAATTCTCCGCTGGAACGGGCGGTTTGGATCGCCCTGTCCGCGACGGCGGGAATCTGCGAGGAGATTATTTTCCGAGGATATCTGCAGCAGCAGCTCGGGAGGCTGACCGGCAGCATGAGGATGGGGCTTACACTTCAGGCCGTCGTGTTTGGCGCTTGCCACCTCTACCAGGGATGGAAATCCGCAATCACCATCGCCGTGTTCGGACTGCTGTTCGGGCTGCTGGCACATTACCGGAAGAGCCTGCGCCCGGGGATGCTCGCCCATTTCACACAAGACACGGCGGCGGGACTTGCCGGCCGCTGGCTGCTCGAGCACGCACCCCGATCCTGATAACCATCCGACGCCCGAAGACGATTTTTTCAAGCGCAGCGGCCTCGGTAATTTGCCGTGCTCCGCGGAAGACTACTTGCGGTGATAGGTCAGGTCGTACTCGACGAACCAGGACTTGCCCCCATCCTTTGAACCCTGGCTGAATTGGCGCACCTGATCAGGCCCTTGACTGAAGAACTGCAGATGGCGGCGAAGCACGGAGCCGTCGGGCTGCGGGAGATCGTCGGTCCAGTAATCCATCACACCGTCCTTCAACCCGCCGTGGAAATGGATCATTCCGGCGGCATTGTCCACCCAGAACTGTTCCCATCGCTTTAGGCTGCTGTTGTATGTGTTGTAGCTTTTGCCGACATATCCGGGGCTGCCGAGCGAGGTCCAGTTTTCCAGGATGACGCAATTGCCGAGGATACGCTCGATCCGGCTTTCTCCCGCCGGAGCGCCACTCTGTGTGGCCACCACATTCCATTCGCCCACCCAGAAGTCGAACTGGCGGAATTCCGGCGTGTACTGGCAGGGCTGCTGATTCCGGCGGGCCTGTTCCACGATCGAGGCGAATCGTGCATCGGCGCGAAGCGAGGCGAGGTCAGCATCGGCGGTGAGCTGGTCCGGCTGATTGTAACCCTGCTTCACGGCCTCGCGGAGTTCCTCGATAGCCGCGTCCGGCTGACCCATGGTGGCGTGCACGCAGGCCAGATTGTAATGAACGATGGCGCCGGGCGCGCCAACCGAGAGGGCCTTCTCGAACGCGGCGAGCGCCTGCTCGTGGTTTCCTTGGGACTGTTGCGCGACACCCAGCCTGTACCAGAACCGTCCGACCTGTGGCGCAGAGGCGGCGAGCTGGTCGTAGAGTGCCGCGGCCTTGCTCCAATCCTTGCTCGCGTAGGCGGCATCCGCCGCCGAGGAGTCCAGCCGTGGGGCTGGGGTCTGCTGCGCGGCGGCGGGACTCAGGCCGCCGATCGCGAGGCAAAGCGCCAGCACTGCCAGTTTTCGTCCGGTCATTGTGCCCACCCCTTCTATTGCGATGGACGTAGGTGGAGCTTGCGCGGTTGCGCGCCGCGACCGAAGCAGCTGGCGTGGGGGAGATCATGGCCACACCTTGTGGGACCGTCTGGACAGGACTGTTTGATTGGCGCACTGTATTTGCACCATGGGAGAAGCCGGACGATTGCCGATTCTGATTCCGCTCGCGGTGGGCCTGGCCGTGTTTGCCGGCA
>Ga0335081_10012889_pt1 | contig 13531 bp, 11 predicted proteins | sample Lox_Sample_35_FD_206713 | JGI IMG/M metagenome (GOLD analysis project Ga0335081, IMG submission 206713) | Soil microbial communities from Loxahatchee National Wildlife Refuge, Florida, United States - Lox_Sample_3.5 | ecosystem: Environmental > Terrestrial > Soil > Wetlands | place: USA...
ACCCACATCACTCGGGCGGGCTGAAATCAAACTCGACGATCTGAGTGGTTTCCTCGGGCGCCGGGAAGAACTTCCAATCCTTGACGGCGTCCTGGCAGGCCTGGACGAGTAAAGGATGGCCTCCGATCACGCGGGTGCTGCGAACTTTGCCCTCGGGAGTGATCACCACTTCGATTTTGACTTTGCCGCCTACATTCATCCGTCGAGCGAGTTCCGGATAAACGGGAGCGACTTTATTTTTGACCTTTCGCTTACTTTCGTCCGTGTTGGACTGCTGCGCGAAGACCGCACAACCCACAAAGAGCCCAACTGCAGCAGAACCTAGAGCAAAACGGACCCACCAGGATTGTTTCGACACAACCCCTCCTCAGAGTGGAAGATACCCCGGGAAGAGAAAGGCACGTGTGATGCCAGGAGATGGAAGGGGATGAATCACTTAAAGAGAGATGGAGGGTAGTTCCTAAGGCGCAGAAAAGAATTCAGTTAGATGGAAAATGGCGTCGCGGTGCGGGGAGATAAAAAACCGGGAGCGTCTCATCGGGAGGGAGGAGAGGCGCAGGGGGTCTCACGCTGAGACGGAGATCCTGAAGAGGCAAATGCGGAGTGGATCATTTGGCAACATAGGACTGACGGGTGATTGACTCAGAATGAGATTGCCCGTTAGCGTGGTGATGCGTGGGTTTGCTCACTTTGAGACGAATGACCCACCCTTATCCTTCTATGCGCAGCATACAGAGCAAGCGAACTTCTTCGGTTCAGGCAAAACGGGACAGAAAGGCAGGATCGCGCCTGGCCTCCGAGCGCGCCGAAGAGCTGATGGATCTGGCGATTGACGCGGCAGAGTCTCACCATTTGCCGGACTTTCTGAGACGATTTGCGGAACGTGCCAGACGGCTATTGAAGGCGAGATGGGGAGGGGTTGCGGTGTTGCAGCGCGGAGAAACACAAATCTATTCGGGCAGAGGCCCGGAGGAGGGAGAGCTTGAAAGAGAGCGGGAGTGGCTGACCTCCGCGATACGGGAAAGTGTTGAGAAAGTGGACTTGAACGTTGTTCCGTATCCTGGGAGAGGGGCAAAGAAAGAGGGAAGTGTGCAGAGAGCTGTGCTGGTGCCCATCAAAGCAGGCGGCGGAGAGCGGCTGGGCACGCTTTGCCTGCTGCGAAAGCAGCGGACCCTGGATGCCAGCGAGCAGCGATTGGCGCTGGCGCTAGCGAGCCACGCAGCGCTCTCAATCGAGAATTTCCGGCGCTTTTCGCAGATCGAGAGATCGAAGAGGCAATGGGTCGAGGACATTGACGCAATCACGGATTATCTGGTGGTGCACGACCGGACGTGGAAGATCCTGAGGACGAACCGGTCGCTGGCGGCACATCTCGGAGTGCCTCCCGTGGCGCTGGTGGGGGAAGCGGTCAGCAGCCTGCGGCAACTTGCGGAGAGTTCCGGGGATCTTCCCTGCCCTTTTTGCCGGGATACGAAGCAGCCGCATGAAGAACATGTTTTGGCAACGCCGGAAAGAATTTTTTTGGTTTCGACCTCCAGGACGACAGGAAACGCGGAGGAAGATTCACGAACGATCCACGTACTGAAGGACATTACCGACCGGCGAGAAGCGGAGAGGCGATACCGGGAGCTGTTCGACAGCATCCAAGAGGGGCTGTTTTTTGCGACGCCGGACGGGAGATTTCTGGATGTGAATGACGCGATGGTGCGGATGCTGGGGTACTTAACGAGGGAGGAATTGCTGCGCGATGACGTGGGATCGTACCTGTATCCGGACCAGGCGGCGAGGGAGCGTTTTCTGAGAGAGATACGAGAGCGGGGAGTGCTTCGGAATTATGAGGAGACGCTGAGGCGAAAAGACGGGACGCTGCTATACACGTTGCAGAACATCACGGTGGTGAGAGACGCAAGAGGAAGAATTGCGCAGATACGTGGCTTGATGCTGGACGTGACGGAACAGAAGATGTTCCAGACGCAACTGCAGAGGGAACGCGACTTCAACCAGAAAATATTGAATACCACGCAGAGTATGATCCTGGTGCTGGATACGGCGGGGCTGATCAGCTACGCGAACCGGCGATGCTATGAAATGGGGTACCGCGAAGAGGAGATGGTAGGGCGGCGGCTGGTGGAGCTGGTCGAAGCGACGCAGCGGAAGGAATTCGAAACGGCGCTCGAAACGACCGCGAACGGGCAACAAGTGGAGAATCTGGAGCTGCGGGCGCGCAGAAGCGACGGTAGTTCGGGTTATTTTTCCATCAGCCTGAGCCCGATGAGAGACGAACAAAACGCGGTGAACAACGTGGTGGTGGTGATGACGGACATCACGGACGCAGCGCTCCTGCAAGCGAAGCTGGCGCACGCGGAGAGGATGGCGACCATCGGGCGGCTGGTTTCCGGAGTGGCGCATGAAGTGAACAATCCGCTCGCCGCAATCTTGGGATTCACGGATTTGCTGCTGGAGAACGAGGGGATTCCTGCCTCGGCGCGGGAGGATTTACAGATCATTTTGCAGGAGACGCAGAGAACGAAAGTGATCGTGCAGGATTTGCTGAGCTTCGCAAGGCAGCGGCCCGTGCAGAGGGAACTGGTCCAGGTGAACAACGTGCTGCGGCAGACAATCAAGCTGCGAAGCTACGATTTTACGAGCCACGGAGTGGAAGTGGAGGAAGAATTCGACGAGGATCTGCCGCCGGCGATGGGAGATTCGCAGCAACTGCAGCAGGTTTTTCTGAATATTCTAAACAATGCGTATGACGCGGTGCAGGAGACGGGGCGGCGCGGAAAGATTCTGCTGCGGACGAAGCTGAAGCGGGGATCGCTCGAAGTGTCCGTGACCGACAACGGGACGGGAATTGTCGATCCAGAGAGGATTTACGACCCATTTTATACGACGAAACAGCCGGGCAAGGGGACGGGACTCGGACTGAGCATTTGCTACGGCATCGTGCGCGCGCACGGCGGGGAGATTCAGTGCTGGAACAATGAAAACGGGGACGGAAGCACGTTTGTGGTGCGGATTCCTGCGGCGACCGTAACAGCCATTGCAGCGGTGAAAGAGGCCGGGCGTTGAAATTGAACAGCTCGACGAAGAGGAATCCGATCCTGGTGATCGAAGACGAGCCGTCGGTGACGGCATTCGTACGAGCGGCGCTTGAACGGAAGGGATATGACGTGGTGCCGGCAGCTTCCGGGGCAGAGGGGCTGGATCAGCTTACGCACGGAAGATTTGGGGGAGTGATTTCGGACATTCGGATGCCGGGCGCCGTGAACGGAGCGGAAGTACACGCATGGATCCAAAAGAACCGGCCGGAACTGTGTTCGCGGATTATTCTGATCAGCGGAGACACGGCGAACAGCGAGACACAAGCGCTGCTGGCGCAGAGCGGAACTCCGTGCATCGAGAAACCGTTTCGGGTGCAGCAGTTGATTTCAATGGTGGAGAAAACATTCGGAAAACCATGAGCGACGAGATGAAGGTGCGGTTGTTGGTGGTGGATGACGAACAGAGCATCCGGAAGCTGTGCATGACGATCGGAGGCACGCTCGGATATGTCTGCGCTGAAGCTGAGAATGCTGAAGCGGCGCTCGCGAAGATTGATTCGGACGCTCCCGACATTATCCTGACCGACCTCAAGCTGCCCGTTTTGTCCGGCGTGGAGCTATTGAAGCAAGCGAAATTGCTCACGCCGCGGACAGAAGTGGCGATCATGACGGGGCACGGCTCGATCGAGTCGGCCGTGGATGCCATGAAATTGGGAGCGTACGACTACATCGAGAAGCCGTTTCGCGTGGAGAAAATGCGACTGCTGTTGCAGCGGATGGCGGAGAAGGTCCGGCTGGTGACCGAAAACGAATTCCTGCGGGAGCGGGTGAACACGGAAGAAAACCTCGACGGCATCGTGGGAGCTTCAGCGAATATTCAGGACGTATTGCGAATGATTTCGCGACTGAAGGACACGAGAACGCCGGTGCTGATTTCCGGAGAGAGCGGGACGGGAAAAGAACTGGTAGCGAGAGCGATCCACTTTCGCGGAGCGCTGGCCCAGGCTCCGTTTGTGGCGGTGGATTGTGGCTCGCTGGTGCCGACATTGATGGAGAGCGAACTCTTCGGTTACGAGAAGGGCGCATTTACCGGGGCAACGAAAACGAAGGCAGGACTTTTTCAGGCGGCGAATGGGGGATCCATTTTTTTGGACGAAATTGGGGAGCTGCCTCTCGAGATGCAGGCAAAGCTGCTGCGGGTTCTCCAGGAAAAGGAGGTCCGCCCGGTGGGAAGCAACGAAAGAACGAACGTGGACGTGCGGGTGATTGCAGCGACGAACCGGGATCTGGAAGCCGCATACCGCGCGGGAACCTTCCGGAAGGACTTGTACTTCAGGCTGAATGTCGTGACCGTGCACTTGCCGGCACTGCGGGAGAGGCGCTCGGACATTCCGATGCTCGTGCATCATTTCCTCGACCGCTACGCGCCGGGTGCGAGCCTGCAAGTGACGCAATCAGCGATGAAAAGCCTTCTGAGCTACGATTGGCCTGGAAACGTGCGGGAACTGGAGAATTGCATCGCGCGTGCGATCACACTGGGCGACCGGAAGGTCATTGACGTGGGTGATCTGCCGCCCGCGATCCGCTCGGAATCGGGAGGAATCGCGAACGACACATCGACAGAGGGTTCGGCAATTTCCACGACAGCACTCGCGGAAATGGAGCGCATGACGATCCTTCGTGTGTTCGAGCAAGCGAACGGAGATAAGGCGCTCGCGGGAAAGATGTTGGGGATCAGCCGTGCCACGCTGTATCGCAAACTGAAGCGATACAACATTGCCCTGAGATCGGACGCTGGGGCGGAGCCAACTGCTTCGCAGTAAACGGTTGCGTCTCACCGGTGGCCCAAAGCAGAGGGTGTGGAGAGACGCGGTGAGACGGAAGCGTTTCAGCGTGAGACGGACGATCGAAGTGTTCAAGACCTTAAAGCTGTAACTCCTTCCCTATCTGTAACTTCACCAGGAAGCGGATTGGACTCCTTTTGGCGTGCGGCGTGCAGAAATGCTCTGGGGGATTTGTGTTCCTCAGCGGAGCGAAGTGTATCTCGCTGGAAGACGGGATCCCCAAGACAAAGAATCGATGGCGAACGTCCACGAGGCGAGTGAAATGGCCCTCTCTGCGACGGCGGCGGAATGTGCGGAACAACTGGCGCACTTTTTCCCGCTGACGAGGCGCATTCAGATCAACGCCGAAATAACGGCCAGTCGCCCCGGAGGCAAGAAGTTGCGCGAGAGAGTGGTACTTGAGTTCGGAGGGAAGGATCACGCCATTTTCCGATCCGCGCTTCCGATTGAGTTCGATGATCACGTGTCGTTGGCTTCGTTGAACGATGGGGTCGAAGCAGAGGCAACCGTGATTGCCGTGCAATACCACGAAGGATGCAAAGCAGTAGCCGTGCGATTCACCAGCGGCTCCTGCATCTGGAACACAGAGCGGTGAACAAATGCTGAATACACTAAAAATTCCTCCCCCTTCCAAGGCCGGGCCGCCGCAACAAGCGCACTGGGATGAGTTGCGTTCCGTGTTTCCGATTTATCTTGCGCTGGCAAGGCAGATGGAAGTCGAGTCGCCGTTCGGGCAGGAACGGAGAAGCCTTCCGGAAAAGCCCGATGCGGCCATTCTGAAAGAATTGGAAGGCTGGCTGGATTCGATGGACCAGAGGGTGATGGTCCATCAGCTTCGCCACCTGTTGCAAAAGACGACCTTGAATGACAGTGAGAGCGGGCTTCGCGCGCTGATCCTGCGGCATCTGCGGAAAAGCACGAAGTCGACGGTCGACCGGGACAAAATTGACTTCTTGCTCGTTCAGTATTTTGCGCTATGCGTTCCGCCAAAGATTTATCACAAGCAAGTCGAGCTCTCCGACGTGGCCCGGGTGATGGAGCCCGTGCTCGGACCAGTAGAAACTGCCCCGATATCATGGTGCGACCCGTTGGACAAGATGATCCAGGCACTCCATGGCTTTCGGAGCCTGCGGGACATCCTAAAAACGAACTTCATCGAACAGGGTCGCAAGGTGAAGGAGACGGCGGGGGGGATGTTCTATGATCCCTCGGCACTGCTGGCCTTCATCCGCTTCAACTTCATGATGAGGCGAACCCTGATTGAGTTGATGCATGCCGACCTGATTTCCATTCGATCTGGAATTGGGCAATTGGAATCGGCCGATGTGCGCATCATTGACTGCCATCACCTGGGGCTTTCGGCCAGCGAGCCTCTACAAAAGATCCGGCAGATTGCCGATGAGTGGAACCAGCCGTTCCAGAAGGAGTATACGGAGCGGACTGTCAGCCAGGCATTCGAAAAGCTGCTGGGATTGCGTACGGACGTGGACCGGGCCCTAGAGAGGGTTTCAGGAAGCGCACCACTTTCGGCGGCTGTGGAACCTTCCGCACCACGGAATCCCGTTCCGGTAAGAAGCGTTTCCCAGGAAATTGCAAAAGAAGGCCAGGGAGCGGGCCGCGAGGTTCGGCAGAAAAGCGAGAGCCCGGCGAGTGGCGAAGCAAGCTCGTCAAATGCACTCGAGTTCGAGAGCTGTATGGAGAAAATCTGGGAACAATTGATCGCTGAGCCGCCGTCGAAGGGCCGATCAATGACCACGATCAAAATTGGAGCGGCGCGCGTGCTGATGTCTTCCTGGGAAGTGGCCGCATTCGTGAGCGAGGACGGTTTTGCGGCGGAGGATTTGAGGCGGGCAGTAGTGGCCCGCGCGCTAGTGACGGTAGCGACCGAAACCGCGAAAGAAACCGGAAATGCCACACCATTGGAGAAAGCGCTTTCCATCGCGCGCGTAGAAGTCACGCGGCTGCAGGAGCGCGTGGACGCCGCTAAACAAGCGAAAGATACGGAAGCGGCGGTGAACCTGGGGATCAGCACCAAGCGGCTACTCTCCGCATTGGACGAAGCCGAGAAGCTTTGAAGCATAGAACGGGAAGCGATTGATTTCCTCTCAATTGTGACAGGTTGGCGGATTTTGGATTCGGGAAAGCGGAGCGGGCCTCACTTGCGAAATGCAAATGTATTGATCCTGACGGACGAAACAGAATTTGCCAGGCTGCTCACTTCCTGCTGGCAGATGGAGCGGCACTCGCCACGGATCACGGTTCTGAGCAGCGAACTCTGGAAGAATCAGGAACACGTTGGGCACGAACTGGTTGTTGTGGGACCTCTGAGCGAGGGCAGGCTCACAGGAATCCTTCGATCGCTGGAGCCGGCTTCAGCGGTGATTCTCTGTGTGCCTCCGGATTCGAGTGAATTGACGCAGTTGAGGTCGCGGTACCCCCGCCTGGTGCATGTTCCCCTGCGCGAAGATTGGGCGCAGACATTGCTTCTGGTGGCTGGAGAATCCTTGCGACGAGCAGAGGCCTTGAAAATCGCCCGGCAAGCGGAACAAAAAGCCGCGCGGAATGAGCATTATGCAACGCTGGGACGGTACATGCAGGAGATGAAGCACAGCGTGAACAATGCGCTGACTTCCATGCTGGGAAATGCCGAACTGCTACTGCTGGAGCCCGGGCAACTCTCCTCTCAATCTCTGGCGCAAATCAAGACCATCCATAGCATGGCGCTAAGAATCAACGAGGTGATGCAGCGATTCTCATCGCTTGCCTCGGAGATGCGGGAGGCTGAGACTACATCTCAAGCTGAGACGGAAGAGGGGCCAGCGCCGCTATTGCCGCGCCGCTAAAGACGCTCTCGCTTCTGCCAACATACTCATTCCGCAAGGCTTAACAAATCCCACAACAACCCGTGATTGCAGAGCAAACATGGCGGCTGACGTGCACCTTTGGACTGCGGATAGGTATGGGGAGATGCCAGTGGTGCAAAAGAAAGTGCTGATTGTTGACGACTCACCGGCGCAGGTAAAGCTGATCCAAGGCCTGTTGGAGCCGGAAGGCTATCGGCCCGTGGGGCTAAATGACCCCCGCAGGGTGGAAGAAGCGATCGTCAGCGAGCGGCCCAGCGTGATTTTGCTGGACGTGGTGATGCCGGATCGAAACGGATTTCAAGTATGCCGGGAATTGAAGGGAAGTTCGGAGTTCAGCTCCATCCCTGTGATTCTTGTGACTTCGAAGGATTCCGCCAGCGACAAATACTGGGGCGAGCAGCAGGGCGCGGACGGGTACGTGACCAAACCATTCACCCGCGAGGAACTGCTGCGAGCCGTGCGGCGGTTTGCCTGAGTTCAACAATGAGCGACGAATTCCAACTCGAACCGCTTCCTCCTGACGCCGATACGGCGGAAATGCTGGAAGCGATCGGACCGCTCGAAGAGCGGCCGCCGGAATCGCAGTACTGCGTTTTTCGCAGCGGGAGGGAACGCTTCTGTTTGCCGGTTCTGGACGTGGAAGAAGTGCTGGAATGGCCGATTGTGACGAAGCTGCCGTTGGCGCCGATGTACGTAGTGGGGATTTTCAATCTTCGCGGCTCGATTGTGCCATTGATTGACATTGCCATTACGGAAGGCCGAAAGCAGGGCTTGCTTCCCAAGAACGTGGTCGTAGCGTCGCTTCGTGGAGAGGTGCATCGCGACGACATCCGCGTCGGAATCGCCGCAGACGAGGTTGTGGGAACTTACCTCGTCAATGCGGACGATGTGCTCGAACGGGCTCCGGAAAACGTGCCGCATTGCATCGGAATGCTGCGCCACGACGACCGGCTGGCCCTGATGATTGACTTGCAGAGATTGCTCGAGGTGTTTCCGGGTCCCAGCATTTGAGTTTGACGGAGACAGCGCCGAGAGACGGCGCGTCCCGCGGAAATGGGTTGGAGGAAGGCATGAAATCGCGACTGAGTTCGACAATCTGGACGCTGGTCTTCGTCAACGGCCTGGCGCTATTCGTGGTGCTGGGGCTGGCGTTTCACGCCGGGACGCAGGCCAATGGAGCATCGCTCTTTGAGAGCGCCGGCAACGGCAGCGTGGTGGGCGCCGCGCTGCTCGCGCTCGTGGTGGCTGGGTTCACAGCATGGCGGCTGGCGGCAGCCGTGGTGACTCCGGTGCAAGAGCTCGCCGAATTCTCCGAAAGGATCGCCGCGGGGGATTCGCGGGCACGCGTCGAAGTACGGACAAACGACGAGCTCGGCTATATCGCGGACAATTTGAATCGAGCCGTCGCCAAAGTCTCCAAAGCCACAAGCAATCAAGAGGCGAATGAATCGTTGCAGCGGAGCATTACCGAGTTGCTGGCGGTGATCAACCAGGTAGCGCGTGGCGACTTGATGCAGCGTGGAAAAGTGACGAACGACGCGTTGGGGAACATCACGGATTCGATCAACTACATGCTGGACAACTTCACCAAGGTGCTGGAGCGCGTGCGCAAAGCGGCGATGGAAGTGACGGCGTGCTCGAACAACATCCTGGTGGCCGCGGACCAGATGCAGGCGGGCGCGACGCAGCAAGATCAGGAAATCACGAACACGTCGAGCGCAGTAGAAGAGCTGACGGTTTCGATGAAGCAAGTGTCCAATAACGCGGAAGCAAGTGCGGAAGCGGCACGGCGCGCGCTGGATGCCGCCGAACAAGGCAACCGGGCGGTACGCGACACGCTGGACGGGATGCAGCGGATCCGGGCGTCCGTGCAGGCAACGGCAAAGAAAATCAAATCGCTAGGCGACCGGTCACTTGAAATCTCCGAAATCATCAACGTGATTAACGACATCACCGAGCAGACGAACCTGCTGGCACTGAACGCCGCGATTGAGGCCGCGCGCGCGGGTGAAGCAGGACGCGGATTCGCGGTGGTTGCGGACGAGGTCCGCAAGCTGGCGGAACACTCACGAAGCGCGACGAAGGACATTGCGGCCCTCATCAAGGCCATCCAGGCGGAAACAAACGAGGCCGTGGTGGTCATGGAGGAAGGTACCAAGGAAGTGGAGAGCGGCGCGACGCTTGCCGATCAGGCAGGCCGCGCGCTGGATGCAATTTCCAGCGTGGTACGCCAGTCGGCGGAACTGGTTCAGGAGATTTCACTGGCTTCCAAGCAGCAAGTGCGCGGCACGGAAGGCGTGGCGCATGCGATGCAGATCATTTCTGGCATCACGCGGCAAACCTCGCAAGGCACACGCGGAACGGTGGCCACGGTGAGCCAACTCGTAAAGCTCTCCGACCAACTGAACGAGGCGTTGTCGCAATTCCGCGCCGGCACCAAGGCATCGGGGAGCGGGAACGAAGAAACCGAGCGGCCCGTCCCAGCAGGCGCTCTGCGATAAGCAGTGAATCTGCGTCCTGGGAGAGATGAACCGGGATGGGAACGGGTAGACGATGAGCGCACGCCAGGGACAGGCGGTCAGTTTAAGTGAACACGAATTGGGCGAGATCCGCATGCTGATCGAAGAGCGGACAGGAATCCACTTTGACGAATCCCGCGAGCGTTTTTTCTCGACGCGCGTTCGCGAGCACATGCAGGAGAACGGCTTCGAACGCGGCACAGAGCTGCTGCGGTCAATTCGCAAGGCGAATGTGGATTACCAGGCGTTCCTGGAACGATTGCTGACGCAGGAGACTTCCTTTTTCCGCTATCCGGAGGTCTACGAAGCGTTCGAAAAGCGGGTGCTTCCGGAGCTTCATGTGAAGAAGTTCTGGAAGAATCCGCGGACGATGCGGATCTGGAGCGCAGGCTGCTCGACAGGAGAAGAGCCGTACTCCATTGCCATCACGATCGCGGATACAGTGGCGTTTTCCGATGCGTGGAACGTGGAGATCCTGGCAACGGACATCGGCAGACATGCCTTGAAACACGCGGAACGCGGAGTCTATGCAGGGAGAAGCATCGCCAAAGTGAATGAGCGGCAACTGGCTGCGCACTTTGCTCCGGTCAAGAGCGGCCATGAGATCCGGCCGCGGATCAGAAAGATGGTCAATTTTGTCCAGATGAATCTGTCCTCGGCGGTGTACCTCGGACGGATGGACATGATTTTCTGCATGAACGTGCTGATCTATTTCTCTGAAGAACGGCGGAGGGAGTTGGTGCAAAGGTTTTACGACACGCTGGAGCCGGGAGGGTATCTTTTTCTGGGGCATTCGGAGTCACTGTCAAAAATGCCGGGAAAATTTCAGGCCATCGTACTGAACGACTGCATTCTGTACCGCAAGCCGACCGCGGAGGAAATCCAGAAGGCCGAGATGGTGACGGAGGGGCGCGCGTGAGCATGCCGGACCGCGAAGCCGTCGAGCTGTTCCTCCAGGAAGCCTCGGAGCACCTGCAGTACCTGCGGGAATACGTTGGCGTGCTTCAGGAGATCTCGCCGAGGCGCGAAGATTTAGAGCGGCTGTACATCGCGGCGCACACGCTGAGCGGGACATCCGCAAGTTACGGCTTTCCCCGATTTTCAGAAGTGGCCGGGAAACTGGCACACGTCTTTCAGTATTCGCTGAACGCATCTCTTGGAGAAGATCTTCACGGCCCCCTAACGGAATTCCTATCGGATGGAATCTCCGTCCTGGAGACGGATCTTCTGGAGATTAGCGATACGGGGCAGGAAAACATTGAGGACATCACGGCGTTCAAGGAGCGCTACCGTTTCGCATTTCCGGCAGAACCTGCGCCTCTCAACCTTTCACAACCGCGGGAAAATGCCGGTGGAGAACAGCGAGAAACAACATCCGAGGAAACCAGCGTCGCGGCAGCCACAGGCTCTTATTTCGACGCTTTGCCGGAGGACGACGAAGTTCCTGAGGAGATTCTGGAGTTTTTCCAGCCGGAAGCGGAAGAACATCTTCAGGTGGTCAGCGACTGCCTCATCTCGCTCGAGGGAAACAACAATCCGGAAGAGATCAACAAACTTTTTCGCGCCATCCACACGGTGAAGGGATCGGCCGCGCAGGTCGGATTGAAGCGGCTCGGCGCGATCGCACATCGCGTGGAAGACCTGATCGGGCGGCTGCGCGACGGCGAGATCGAGCCATCGCCGGAAATCGTGGATATCTGCCTGGAATCCGTGGATGTGCTGAAGAAGACGCTGCACAAGCAGTGGAGCGACGAAGCGGACATGCGGACGGGTGTTGACTCCCTTCTGGGAAGAATCGCCGAATTCGCGCCAATGGATGCAGAAGAGGAAGAGGCCGCGATTCAGCAGGCGGAAACACAGACGGGCGACGACGAGCAAGCGCAGCCGGCCAAGACGCAAACGCTTAAGACCAAGCCTTCGGCAAATGTGGCCAATGCAGCGAAGTCGGTGCGAATTGCGCTATCGCGGCTCGACCGCATGATGAATACAGTCGGCGAACTGGTGATCAACCGCACACGCATGGTTGGCCGCGTGGCGGAACTGGAGAAGCTTGTTGACACCCTCAGTTTTTCGAAGGAACGGCTGCAGGGCAAAGTCACGGAGTTTCAGGAAAAATACGAGTTCAACCGGATCAGCGGCTCGCACGTGGGAACGCAATGGAATGCGGCGGCAACACCACAAATGCTGACCAGCGTGGCGGCGGGGGAGACATCGTTCTGGTCGGAGTTCAGCGAGCTGGAGATGGACCGGTACGACGACATCAATATTTTGTCGCGATCCATGACGGAAATTTCCGCTGACGTGAACGAAGTTCTTTCGCAACTGGACGCATTTATCGGACGCGTGGAAGGCGATATTGACGAGTTCACGAAACTCGCGCACTACCTACAGGATGAAATCACGGCGGCGCGCATGGTACCAATCGGGACATTGTATTCGCGGCTTTCGCGCGCCGTGCGTGACGCGGCAAAGTCAGCCGGAAAACAGGTGGAGCTCGATCTGTCCGGAAGCGAAACGGAGTTGGACAACAACATTATCCAGCAGATTTCCGACCCGCTCGTGCACCTGGTGAGAAATTCCGTTGCTCACGGAATTGAGAGCCCGGAGGACCGCAACGGCGTCGGGAAGTCCGACACGGGCAAGGTGCAATTGCGCGCCTATCATCGCGGCAACCACATCTACATCGAGGTGGAAGACGACGGGCGCGGCATTGACTACGAGCGCGTAAAGCAAAGCGCCATCGAGCGCGGGCTCGTGTCGCAGGTCACGTCCGACAGGTTGACGGAACGGGATCTGCGCGAAATGCTGTTTCATCCCGGATTTTCAACGGCCCCGGTAAAGACGGAGTTGGCGGGACGCGGAGTGGGTCTGGACGTTGTGCGCGCGAACCTGACGGCGCTCAACGGAGAAATTGATATTCAAAGCACGCGGGGTAAAGGCACGAAGTTCACTTTGAAAGTGCCTTTGACGCTGATCATTTCGCCAGCGCTCTTCGTGCGTTGCGGAACCACGCATTTCGCCCTTCCTCTGGCCGTTGTGGAGGAGATACGGCGGCTCCGCGCTGACGAAATCGAAGACGTCGGCGGCAAGCTGCTCACGAGAGTGCGCGACGTGGTTACCGAAGTGGTGCGTCTGGACAGCTACCTTGGATTGCCACCGCTGGAGCCTGTCAACGGCTATTTCCGGATGGTGGTGGCCAATGCGGACAACCGGCAAATCGGCCTGATTGTCGAGGAAGTGCTCGGAAAAGACGAAATCGT
>Ga0335081_10012891_pt1 | contig 13530 bp, 10 predicted proteins | sample Lox_Sample_35_FD_206713 | JGI IMG/M metagenome (GOLD analysis project Ga0335081, IMG submission 206713) | Soil microbial communities from Loxahatchee National Wildlife Refuge, Florida, United States - Lox_Sample_3.5 | ecosystem: Environmental > Terrestrial > Soil > Wetlands | place: USA...
GCGGGATCGATGATGCGATCGCGCTCGCCGATAAAGCCATCGCCGATCACCCGGAGGTCGGAGTAGTCCGCCCTGACCTTGCCGCCGGTCACGAGCGCCGAGAGATCGAGCGGCACGCGGATCGTGAAGCCCGCGGGCAGCGACGCGGTGGCCGCGTTGTGGATCGTGAGCCGGCTGCGATACGCGAACGTGCCGGGCGCGACGTCGGGCGGCGGCCGCGCGTCGCTGCCCGGCGCGTCGCCCGCGGGGAAAACGCCGCGCGCGCAGGTCATGCTCGCCGGATCGCACGTCCAGCCGCCGGGGCACGGACATGCCTTGCCGGTGTAGTCGATGTCCTGGATGCGGCACGCCGCGCCGAGGACCGCCACGACCGCGACCGCTCGCATGCGGTCAGTATAAGCGGCTTCGCGCGGTTCTTCCGGGCAATCAGCGCGTCACTGCGCCTTGGTGAGCTCGCCGTTCTTGATCCGGATCTTGTCGCCCTGGTCGACCGTGATCGACTTGCCGTTGTCGAGCGTGAGCTCGCACGGTCCATCCTCGTTGGTCGACAGCGAGGTCGTACCGGGCCGGATCTCCGCCGGCGTCTTGACCCCCTTGCAGTTGAAGGTCCCGTGATAGGTCTTGCTGTCCTCGTTGTAGGACCGCACCTCGAAGGCGAGCGCGGCGGTGCTGACGAGCGACAGCGCCAGCGCAGTGAACGTTGCAAGCTTGCGACGACGGTTCATCGGATCTCCGTGGGTTGGTTCTGCGCGCGAGGCGCGCATCCACTGGACTCGGTGAATCTGCCGACCGTCTCACGAAATCATCGATCGCGACGGCCGGCACCAACCACGCGAACGCGATCAACCGTCTGGCAATCGCGTGACGTCATGCGCTGCCCGCCGCGCCGGCGCACAGCGCGATCGTCAAGGCAGCGTTCTCAGGTACGCGAGATTCGCCGCGGTCTCGTTGACGACGCGCTGGTCGATCATCGCGGACGTCCCGCGATAGCTGAAGGCGTGGATGTCGAGGACGGTGTCGGCGCCGACGAGAGGGGTCGTGGTCACGAGGTCGGCGGCGGGGACCGTCGAGGACGTGAACGCGTTCGGATCGCCCGCGCTCGACAGCGAGAACAGCGGCTCGCCGACGAGGCGGCGCGCGGGTTCGGCGAGGTGGCAGCTCGCGCAGTCGATCGTGGTCGGCGACTGCTCGTTCGGGTTCTCGATCCGCAAGGCGGCATCGTAGGCATCCTGGCGCGCGCTCGGCGATGCCGCCATCGCCTTGTCCACGCTCGCGAGCACGTCGATCTTGTCGGGCGAGGCGGTCTCGACCGTGACGAGCGTCTCGAGCGGATCGGTGCTCGCGTTGACGCCGCTCTCGGTCGCACCCGACAGGGTCGGGATCGCGAGCGGCGTCTCGATGCATGCCGCGACGCTGACGCCTTGCAGCTGCCAGAACACCGTGGGATTGCCGCCCAGGCCGAGCGACGGCGGGACGTCGAGCGAGGTGATCCGCTCGATCCTCGTCGCGTCGGCGTACTGCGCGATGATCGCGAACAGCTGATGCGCCATCGCGCCAGTGAGGCCTTGCGCGGCGACGATCGGATGAACCGCGAGCGGTCCGAGGTCGTCGGTGGTCGTGACCTCGCGCGCGGCCGCGATCGCGTTGGCCGCGGTGACGAGCTCCGCGCGGGTCAGCGCGTACGACACGTGCACGGCGCCGTCGGCCGCGGTCGTGACGCCGTTGCCGAACACCAGCGGCTCGAACACCAGCCGCAGCTGGTTGTCGCAGCTCGACGTCTCGGTGATCGGACCGACGTTGCCGAAGCACGGGTCCAGCCTCAGCGCGACGACGCGCAGCTGGTCGTACGGCAGCACCAGCGAATCGAGCGTGCCGGTGAGCTCGGCCGGTAGCAGCGGGCCGTTCGCGCCGGGCGAGCCCGCGCTCGGGTACGCGGCGAAGTCCTGCGCGGTGGTGGCGAGCGGCAACAGCACCGAGATGTCGTTCATCTGGAGCGCGCCGACCGGCGGCACCGGCAGGTCGCTCGGCATGCCGGGCCGACACGCAGCCGGTGCGTCCGGCCCGCCCGCATCGGGCGCATGGTCGGCGGCGTGCGCCGAGCAGCCGGCCACGGCCACGAGCAGCGCGAGGCGCATCGCTCGCGAGGCTATGGCACGTGCAGACCTCGTGGCAAGAGCTTCTTGCCGAGCGGGCTGTTACCGCCTGTTACTGACCTGAAACGCGACCGGTCGCGACCCCGCAGTTCGACCACGCATGGCGATCACGATCCGGGCCGTCGCACCCGCGCTCCTGAGCTGCGTGCTCCTCGCGTGCTCGGGTTCCTCGACCAGCCGTCAACCTGCTCCCGATGCGCCGATGGGCAGCGGGAGCAGCCCGAACGGCATGCTCCGCATCGTGAGCCTCACCTCGACGGCCGCGAAGATCACGTCCGCCGCGTCGGCCGGGCCGTCGGATCCGACCAGCGCAGACCTCGTCGCGATCGTCACCGACTCCGCGGGGCTCGACACGATCGCGGGTGGAACGCTGACCGACGCGTCGCATGCGACGTACGGCGCATTCGGAGCCGGCGCGCAGAAGGGAACCTACACGGCCACCGTCGACTGGGCGACAGCGACCCAGGCCGTGCCGCTCGACTTCGGTGCCGGCGGCACGACCCGCAGCCTCACGGCGACGTTCTTCGACAACGACGGCAACATGGCGACGGCGTCGATCGACCTCGGCTTCTTCTGCAATCCAACGGCGACCTCGGGTGCATGCGGCGGCGTGTGCACGGACTTCACGGCCTCCGCCTCGTGCGGCGGCTGCGGCAACGCGTGCGGCGAGCACGCCGCGTGCCTGGACGAGGCATGCCAGCCGGCGCAGCTCACGGCGTGCGAGAAGCACGATGGCTCGACGACGTGCTCCGACATCTGCGGCGAGCTCGGCCAGAGCTGCGCCGTCGCGTGCACGATCACCGTTCCCGGCCTCCAGCCGTACATCGGCGCGGGCCTCTACGACGAGATCGACACGACCTGCGACTTTCAGAGCGGGCTCAGTTACGGGCTGAACACGTGCGACGCGACGTTCGAAGCCAGCGCCGGCAGCGTGGAGTGCTGCTGCGCGTCGTGATCACCGGAACGCGACCGCGCTCGCCCGCGGCCAGCGCTTGGGCAGCACGACGAGCGGGTTCCGAGCGAGCGCGTCCAGCGTGAGCACCGGGACGAGCATCCCGCGCAGCTCGTAGCGCCGGGGCACCGCGAGCAGGAATGCCTGACCGACCTCCGCCGCGGCGAACGCGCGGTTGAGCTCGTTCACGAGGTGACCGACCGCCACGCGATCCGGCACGCCGGCCGGGATCCGGATCGCGAGCTCGCGCTCGGCGAGGTGCATGCGGAGCTCGTCCTCGACCACGTCGGCATCGATCGCGAACGTTCCGCGCGCCAGCCTGGCGATCGGCGCGATGAAGTCGTCGACCGCCACGCGCGCGGACAACGTGCACCCGGACTCGGAGAGCCGCCAGTACCACTCGTTCGCGACCACGAACCCCGAGCTTGCGAGATCGATCACCACGCCAGACCGATCCAACGCGCGAGCGCCCCGAACGATTCCCGGCACGCTAGGCTGCACGGGTGCCGAGGTTCACCGCCGCACGCTCCGAGCTCGCGGACCCCTACCCGCAGGCGGTGGTGTTCGAACGCGGCGATCGTCACTTCGCGGTCGCGAGCGGCGGCGGTGGCGGTGCGGCGCAGCTGCTTCCGGCCGACCTGCTCGGGCGGATCCTCGACACGGCGTGGCGCAGCGCGGCGGCGGCCTGGAGCGACGAGGATCATCTGCTGGCATTCATCGACGCCGCACACGCGGGAGTGGTCGAGCTGCGGCGCGATCCGGTGTGGCTGGGCACCACGGCCCACCTCGCGGCGGCGTGGTGGGACCCGGCGCGGTCCTGCGTGTGGGCGAGCGGCGTCGGCCGCGCCGAGGTCTACGCCGTGCAGGGCGGCGAGCCGAGCGTCGTGCATCGCGAGACCACCCTGCCGGGTACCGACCTGGTCGTCGCCGCGCTCGGGATGTGCGAGCCGCCCGCGCGCCCGCGGCGCATCGACGTCGCGCCCGGCGACCGCATCGTGCTCGCGAGTCACGCGCAGCTCGCGGGCGAGGCGTTCGTCGCCGTGCTGCGCGAGGTGCACGAGCCATCGGCGCTGTGGCACGTGCTGCGCGAACGCGCGGCCTCGACGCCGCAGTTCGATCGGCGCGCCGTGATCGGCGTGGTCGAGCCCCGATCGCTATAATGGGGCATGCGCGCCAGCATCTGGGTGGGAATCGCGGTCCTCGCGGTCGTTCGTGACGCGGCGGGCGATTCGACGCGGAGCTGCACCCCCGCCGAGCTGAGGACGGCGCGCAAGGAGGCCGGCAAGCTCGCCCACAAGGCCGCGCGCGCGCGGCTCCTGGCGCTGGAGAAGACCTGCTCTCCCGATTCCGGCAACGAGGACAAGCCGGATCAGGAGGCGTACTGGTTCTGGAGCGACCTCGCGCTCGTCACGCTCCAGGATGGCGACCCGGTCGAATGCATGCGCATTCTCGCGGGGCCCACCGACCTGCACGACGCGACCAATCAGGCGATCGCCGGCACCAAGGTCGGCGCGGCGCTCGCCTACAACATGGATCGGTGCGCCAAGGCGCACGAGGCCGCATTCCGCGACTTCACGTCCAGGCCCTGTGCGGGAGCCGGCGACCACCCGACCACCGCGACGCCCGACGGCTGCCTCTCGATCGAGGGCGGCGCCGGATTCGACGAGTTCAAGACGGCGCTCGAACACGACAAGCAGGACGACGCGGCCGGGCTGTGCCCGCACATCGCGTTCAAGCCCAGCGGCAAGGGGGCGAAGCTGCCGCTCCACGTGGCGGAGGGCGGGCTGACGAGCACGTCGAGCTGCTGCGGCTACGACCAGCTGTCGTTCGCCACCAAGGCCGGCAAGCGGCTCGTCCGCGTCCAGTCGGAGAGCCCGTCGCGCGACTGCTTCGGCGGGACCGCGACGACGGCGCTCGACACGATCTACGAGTGGACCGGCACCGAGCTGAAGCTCGTCGAGGACGATTCGATCAGCCTCCACTAGTGTACCTGGCCGGAGCTCAGCGCCGCGGCGGGACGTACGCGAGCGTGCGCTTGGCGTCGGCAAACTCGACGTCGATGTGCTTGGCGAGCGCGGCGACCACCGTGCCCCGGCCGAACTTCGGGTGATCGATCACGTCGCCCACCGCGACCGTGCGGGTCGGCGAGTACGGGATGACGGGTCGCTCGGCGGCGCGCCAGACGATCGGCAGGACGTCACACAGGCCCTCGGCCAGCGCCCGTGCGATCTCGCCGGGGGTCGCGGCCGCGTGGGCGCGCGCGATCGCGACCTCGCGCGGCGTCAGGCGCAGCGTGATCGGACGATCGATGCGTTCGGCCATCGCGGCGTCGGCGCGGGCGAGCGCGTCCCTGGCGCGATCGATCGCGGTGCCGCCGACCCGATCGACGACGGCGACCCGCGCATCCGACAGCGCGCGCTGGCTCGCGTGCAGCGCGTCGATCGGGACCTTCGGCAGCTTGAGCAGCTTCTGGCCGTGATCGTCGAGGTGTACGGCGAGCTTGGCAAACGCGGCCTGGAAGCGCTCCTCGCAGCGCGTGCGCGCCTCGGCGATCACGGCCTCGCGTAGCTTCGTCCCGGCGAGCTCGGCGTCGACGACCCGCGCGATCGCGGCGTCGAGCTCCGCGCGCACGTCGGCACCGAGCGACACCGCCGGGGCAGGATCGTCGACCTCGGCGAGTCCGAGCGCCGCGACCACGCACTCGGCGAGCTGCCGCGGTCGGACGTTGCGGGGCCCGCCCCCGTCGAGGTCGATCGCCTCGATCCCGGCGACCAGCGCCGCGACTCGCGCGTCGTCGTCGGCGAGCGCGAACCGATCGGCCGCGTCGAGCTCGGCCAGCACGCGATCGAGGCCCCGCCGCATGCAGACGTCGAACCACCCGAGGTAGAGCTCGCGCGCGAGCGGAACGAGCTCGCTGCCCGGCTTGCGGCTGTCGATCAGGCGCGTCGCGACGTCGATCAGGGCGAGCACGCTGCGCCGCGGAACCTCGATCGCCATGGCCCGAGCATACGACTTCTACGCGGCGTCACAGCGATCGCATCCACGTGTTGACCACGTAGTCGCCATTCGCGGCGCTCTCGCAGAACGTCATGTCGAGGTTGGTGCCCCCGTTCGCGATCGACAGGACCGCGAACGACATCAACTCCTGGCTTCCGGGCTCCCCGGTGTTGGTGTCGGGCATGTCCTTGCAGGGGCGCGCGTGGCAGGTCAGCGTGCGGAGGTTCTTGATCGCGTCGCGCTGGTACGGCTTGAGCGGCGAGTCGGCCGCGCACGCGCTCGCGAGGTCCTCGATCGTCTGGTACGCGCAGAAACCGCCCACGACGTCGTCGGGACGATGCTGCTTCTGCTGGAAGTCGACCCATTCGGCCATGTTGAACGTCTTCCAGTCGAACAGCACCTTGAGCTCGTGACCGCAGTTCTGGGCGAACGCCTGATGCGAGCGCTTCATGTGGCCATCGTCGGCGTTGCCGCCGGTGTCCCACGCGCCCTTGGCGTTGGCGGAGTCCTCCTGGACCTTGCGCCACCACTTCTCCTTGGGCGAGAGCCCGCTCGCGTCGGGAGTCGTGCTCTGCTCGGCGCCGCTCGCGCCGGTGTCTGCCGAGCTCGAGGCCGTGCTCGTGCTCGCGTGCGGCATCATGCTCGCCAGGCCCGTGCAGCCACCCAGCACGATCGAGCAGAACGCGACCTGGAGTCTCCTGTCGTGTGTCCCCATTTCTGTTCAGGTCGACGCGACAAGCCGGGCCACACAAAAATTGTCACGGCCCGGTGCAGAACCTCCGCGCCGGCAGCAACGCCAGCTGGAACACCGCGGGATGCAACGTGTCCTCGCACACCGCGCGCGCGTCCTCGGTGCGGTGCAGCGCGCGGAGGTTGCGCACGAGCGCCATCCGCTCGGGGTAGTCCCAGAACGGCGACGGATCGCGCACCAGCTCGCCGAGCAGCTCGGCCGCGCGCGCGTGATCGCCGGTCATCTCGGCCTCGATCGCGTCCGCGAGCTGGGCGTCGCGGTCGCTGAGCTCGCGGCGCACGATCCACGCGCGATCGCCGACCAGCGGCGCGGTCAGGATCGACATGCGCTGGTAGTTGCGCACGGGATGCTCCCGCGAACGCTCCGCGAGCAGCTCGACCAGCCGCTTGGCCTCGTCGGTCATCCCGCCGCACACCAGCACGTCGCCGAGCAGGCGCAGCAGGTAGTACACGTTGTCGGGGATCTCGCCGGCGGTCTGGCGCGCGAGCGCCTGCTTCCAGATCTCGGCGATCTCGGCGTGCGCGGTGGCGCTGTCCCCGGCCTCGAGCGCGCGCGCGGTGCGATAGATGTGGTGGACGATCGGATCCGCGCCGAGCTCGTCCTCGAGCTGGGGCGTCGGCGTGCGCCCCAGCACCAGCGTCGCCTGCAGCCGCGTGGGCGGCGCGCCGGTGGCCGCCAGCTGCTCGTAGTGCCCGAGCACGAACTCGGCGACGTCGTGATACTCGCTGCCCGTGCTCGCGATCATCAGCGAGTACTGCTTCATCGTCTCGACGTCGCGGTTGGCCATCGCGTACTCGCCGAGGTGCTCGACCGGCAGCTTGAAGGTCATGTCGAGATCGAGCGCGCGGCGAAAGTAGCCGACCCCGATCCGGTGGTGGCCGTCGTGCCAGTGCGCCTCGCCGAGCAGGTACAGCGCGTCGCGCAGCTCGGTCCGCGACAGCGCGGGATTCGCGGCGAGCGGCTCGAGGATCGCGCGCGCACCGCGCAGGTCGTGATGGAGATAGCTGGACAGGCCATCGACCAGCGCGCGCTCGACCGCGCTCGGGGCCGTGGCGCGCGCCTGCGCGACCGCCTCGAACACGCGGCTCTCCGGTGCCAGCACCCACGAGCGGGTCAGCGCGAGCGCGTACCAGCCCGGGAAGAACGTCGGATCCGCCGCCACCGCCTGCTCGAGGAATGGCCACGCCAGCTGGAACCGGGTGTCGCGCAGGTGCTCGTCGCCGATCGCGTAGAGCGAGCGTGCGCGGATCGCGGCGTGCGAGCGGTCGAGCTCGTGACCGGGCGCGATCGCGCCCGCGACCCCGTTGGTGACGTCCTCGAGCAGCCTCGCGAGCTCGCCGGCCGGACGATCGGCCTGGAACGAGACCGTCGTGCCGTCGGGCTCGACGAGCTCGACCCGCGCGTGCACGCGATCACCGCTCGGGTCGAGCGATCCGCGCACGACGTAGCTCGCACCGATCCGCGCCTCGGCGGCGCGCAGGTCTTCCGCGTGGTCGGCGGTCAGCAGATTGCCGGGGCCGACCGCCTTGAACCCGTCGATGTCGGACAGCAGCAGCGCCACGACGTCGCCGATGCCCTCTCGCCAGTCGACGCGATCGCCGGGGGCCAGCGTGGTCGCGAACGGCTCGACCGCGACCGGGCCGCGCGGCAGCGCCGGGGCGGGCGGCTCGCGCGAGCGCCCGAGCGCGGCCCACGATGCCACCGCGCCGACGATCGCGATCGCGCCGGCGATCGCGAGCCAGCGCAGCGGAGCGCGGCGCTCGGCCGTCAGCTCGGCGAGCAGCGGCACCATCGATGGAAACCGCTGGTCGGGGCTGCCGCGCAGGCCGCGCAGGATCGCCGCGCGGACGCGCGCCGGGGCGCCGGGATCTCGCGCCGGCGGCGTGAGCTCGCCGCGCAGCGCGCGCTCCGCGATCTCGGTGTTGGTCTCGCCCGCGAACGGCCGGACTCCGTAGAGCGCCTCGTACAGCGCGGCGCAGAACGCGAACTGATCGGTGCGCGCATCGACCGCGCCGCCGGCGTGCTGCTCGGGCGACATGTACGGCGGGGTTCCCATCACCGATCCGGTGCGCGTCCGCTCTGCGCCGGGCTCGCCGCTCGACGGCTCGCGCGCGGGCTCCGCGCCGTAGACGTTCGCGATACCGAAATCCCCGACGAGCACGCGTCCGTCGTCGCCGACCAGCACGTTGTCGGGCTTGAAGTCGCGATGCACCAACGCCGCGGCGTGGGCGGCGACCAGCCCGCGGCCGGCGAGCACGTACATCGCGACGATCTCCTGCCAGCTCGACGCCGGCGTGCGCGCCAGCCAGCCGCGCAGCGTCCCGCCCGCGACGTACTCCATCACGATGTAGAGGCCGTGCCGGTCGGTGCCGACCTCGTGCACCGTGACCACGTGAGGGTGGCGGAGGCGGGCCATCGCGCGCGCCTCGCGCGCCATCCGGGCGTGCGCCTGCTCGACGTCGACGCCGACCCGATCGCGCAGCACCTTCACCGCGACCCGACGGTCGAGCGTCGGATCGTAGGCGACGTACACCCGCCCCATGCCGCCGGCGCCGAGCTCGTCCTCGATGACGAACCGATCCACCATCATCGGCATCTCGCCGTCGCCGTCGTCGCCGGCGCCGTGCAGGCGCACGGTCGGTGCGGCGCCCAGACCATCCGCCCCATCGTCGGTCACGCAGCTTCCAGTGTAGTGGATCAGCCGCCTGCCTTGGCAAAGCCGCGCGCTTCCAGGAAGTCTTCGAGGTAGCGCACGGTCAGCTCGACCTCGCGCGTCGTGAGGTCGAGCCGGCTCGCGATCTCGGGGTAGGTCAGCCCCTCGAGCACCGACGCGAGGACCGTCAGGTAGCGATCCGTGCGCGTGACCAGCCGCCGCACGTGCGTCCGATCGATCTTCCACGCCAGCGCCAGCCGGGCGATCGCGTCGTCGCGGCCGTGCGCGCGCGCCGCCTCGGCCGCCCGCGCCACGGCCTCCCGCACGAACGCGAGGACCTGCGCTCGCTTCTCGGCGAGCGTGTCGGGCTGCGCCGCCGCGCGCGAGCTCAGCGTCGCGAGCGAGATCCAGCGATCGCCGCGCCGCGCATTGCCGCGCTCGTACTCCGGGCTGCCGCGCATGTAATCGATCGCGGATCGCTTCACGAACACGCGCAGCCACGCGCGCAGCTCGGGCCTGGGCGTCACCGCGCACAGCTTGTGGATCGCCTCGAACTCGCGCCGGTGCAGCCGGGCGAGCACGCTGGTCACGATGTCGTGCCGACTGTCCTCGCGATCGCGCAGCCTGCCGATCGGCTGGTTCCGCGCCATCTCGATCAGCACCGGGTGAAGCCCGGCGGCCAGCGCCGGCCACGCGTCGGCGCCGCGGCTCGCCACCGCTCGAAATAACGGCCACAGCGGATCGTCCTCCACCCGTGCGATTGTGCCGAACAATCCGCTCGGGCTGCACGCGACGCGGGTTTCGAAAGTCAGGCGAAGCCGCCGTCGCGGCGGGCGGCCAGCCTCGCCCGAGCCGACCCCGATGGAACGCCTTCGAAACCTGGCGATCGCTAGATGGCTCCGGAGACGGCTCGTGCAGGTAGGACTACCGGAACGCCGCGTCGGTGGCAGCGAGCGCGTCCTCGAACGCTTGGTTGCTCTGGCAGCGCTCGAAGGTCTGTGCGAGCTCGCGCACGTGGTTCAGCTCGAGCCGCTTGGCGATCGCGGCCTGGTCGACGCCATGCGCACGCCGCCAGGCAGCGAGCGCGTCGAGCTCGTCCTTGTTCGCGTCCAGGAACGAGCGCAGGTTCGCGGCGAGCTCGTCGCAGTCGGTCTCCCTGAACACGTCGAGCTGCCGCCCGATCAACGCCGCGAACCGGGTCGTGTAGTCGTCGCGCGACGCCACCGCGTGCGCGGGCGTCGGCACCGCAGCGGTCGCCGGGCCCCGTTCGCCGAGATCATCGACGGTCACGAGCTCGGGAAGCACGGGGACGAGCCCGCCATTCGAGAACGTCCACGGATCACGACGGCCGAGCACGCGCTGGATCTCGCCGGCCGTGCGTTGTTCGAGATGAACGTCCCAGAGCTTGAACGTTCCGTCCTCACTTGTCGTCACGACGCGGGTCCCGTCCGGGGTGAAGCGGGCGGCGAGGACGTCACCGGAGTGACCCTCGAGCGAGGCCAGCAGCTTGCCGGTCCGAACGTCCCAGATCTTGGCGGTACGATCGTTGCTCGCGGTCACGACACGTGCGCCGTCGGCGCTGAACACGGCGTCGTTGACCGCGTCCGAGTGACCGTCCAGCGATGCGATCACCTTTCCCGTTCGCGCGTCCCACAGCCTCGCCGACCGATCGGCGCTCGCGGTAACGACCCGGCCGCCGTCGGGGCTGAACGAGGCGGACGCGACAACGTCCGTGTGGCCCTGAAGCGTGGTGAGGAGCTTGCCTGTCCGTGTGTCCCAGATCCTCGCCGTGTTATCGAGACTCGTGAGCACGCGCTCGCCGTCGCGGCTGAATTCGGCCGAGGTGAACTCGCCGAGATCGCCGTCGATCTCCGCGATCGGCGTGCCGCTGTCGGCACGCCAGATCCGTGCCTTGCCATCCTCGGTCGACGTGATCAGCAGGCGGCTGTCCGGGCTGAACCGGGCCAGGTCGGTCGTCGCGGTATCGTCCGCCCAGACATCGGCGGAGCCGCCGAGCTTCGCGATGACCTCACCGCTCGCTGCACTCCATAGCCACGCGTGGTGGTTGGCTCCGACCGTGACGACCCGCGTGCCATCCGGGCTCGGCTCGGCACGACGAACCTCGAATGGATGGTCGAGCGAGCGCAGCAGCTTGCCCGTGCTCGCATCCCAGACCTTGGCCGTGAAGTCAGCGCTCGCGGTGACGACGCGCGTGCCGGCCGCGCCGAAGGTGGCCGACGGGATCTCCTGGCGGTGGCCCTCGAGCGAGACGAGCAGCCTGCCGGTCGCGATGTCCCAGACCTTTGCGACATGATCGCCCACGGCGGTCGTCACCAGCTTCGTACCGTCGGGAGAGAGGTCGCCCGCGATCGGGCTGCCCGCGCCGGCATCGACGGACAGGATCTGCTTGCGCGGCGTGGCATCCCACAGCTTGGCCGTGCCGTCCAGGCTCGTGGTGAGCACCCGAGCGCCGTCGGGGCTGAACGTCGCAGACTGCACCTGATCGCGATGCCCCTCGAACGAGGCAAGCAGTCGTCCCGTCCGAGCCTCCCACAGCTTGGCCGTGTGATCGTAGCTTGCCGTGACGACGCGCGAGCCATCGGGGCTGAACAGCGCGGAATGGACCTCGGCGGTGTGACCGACGAGCGAGCTCACCAGCTTGCCCGTCCCGGCATCCCAGACCTTGGCGGTGCGATCCTCAGACGCGGTGACGACGCGAGCACCGTCGGCGCTGTACGAGGCCCAACCGACGGGGCCGTCGTGGCCCTCGAGCGAGAACAGCAGCTTGCCGGACCGCGCGTCCCACAGCCTGGCCGTACCGTCAGCGCTCGCGGTCGCGATCTGGGAACCGTCCGGGCTGAACGCGGCGGACAGCACATCGTCGCGATGCCCCTCGAGCGTCAGCACGACCTCGAGGGTGTTCGTGTCCCACACCTTGGCGGTGTCATCGTCGCCAGTCGTGACCAGGCGCAGTCCGTCCGGGCTGAACGCCGCCGCGCTCACCCGATGACCGGCGAGATCCCCGAGCCGCTTCGCCGTCCGGGCGTCCCACAGCCGCGCGGTACCCCGCCAGCCGAAGGTGACCAGCCGCGCGCTATCGGGACTGAACACCGCCGACTCGAGAGTGCCGGGATGATCGAGCCGAGCGACGAGCGCGCCGGTTCGAGCGTCCCACAGGCCTGCCGTGTTATGGCCCACCGTCACGATCCGCGAGCCATCCCTGCTGAACGATGCCGACCGGCAATGCTCGCGGATCGAGCCGTCGCCGGACAGTGTCGCCACGACGATCCCGGTCGCGGCATCCCAGACCTTGGCCGGTGTCGTGGCGGTCACGATCCGCGTGCCGTCATGGCTGAACGCCGCCGAGTTGATGAGCTCTCCAGTGTGGTCATCGAGCGACATCTGCTCCGCCTCGACGGTCCTCATCGCGTCGGCGAGCAACGAGCGCAGCCCGGCGCCGGGATCGGGACTCTGGTTGTAGGCCTGGCTCAGATAGACGGCGGCACGCGCCGGCCGTCCGCCGAGCAGCTCCTGTCGGCCCTGCTCGGTCATCATGTCGGCCAGCTCGCGGGTCGCGACGGCGGCGGCCTCGTCGGCCTGTCGGCGAGCCCGCATGATCCGCCGGACGCTCACGATCCCGACGACGCTGACGACCACGGCCGCCGCGAGCCCCACCGCGACGATGCCACGGTGTCGCTTGATCCACCGCCGCACCAGCTCCCGCGTCCCGTAGGTGTGCGACGCGACGAGCTGGCCTGTCTGGTAGCGCCGCAGATCTTCGGCAAGGCCGTGCGCGTTCGCGTAGCGGTCGGATGGCGCGAGCGCCATCGCCTTGGTCACGATCGCTGCGAGATCGCGCGGCACGTCGGGGACGCGCTCCGTCAGCGGGCGCACCGCACCCGTGATCACGCGCTGGACCATGTCCTCGAGCGTCGTGCCTTCGTGAGGAATCGCGCCCGAGATGACGTGGTACAGGATCGCGCCCAGAGCGTAGACATCGGCGCGTTCGTCGACCGGCTCGCCG
>Ga0335081_10012892_pt1 | contig 13529 bp, 8 predicted proteins | sample Lox_Sample_35_FD_206713 | JGI IMG/M metagenome (GOLD analysis project Ga0335081, IMG submission 206713) | Soil microbial communities from Loxahatchee National Wildlife Refuge, Florida, United States - Lox_Sample_3.5 | ecosystem: Environmental > Terrestrial > Soil > Wetlands | place: USA: Florida...
GGATGCGGCACGATCGAAACCGTGATCGGGCGCTCGTCCGCGGTCGGCTCCTCCAGCGCGGCGAACTGGCTGTCGAGCAGCGAGGCCGGCATGAAATGATCGTCGCGGGCGGCGATGCGCCGCGCGATCAGGTCACGGTCGCCCTTGAGGAAGGCGAGCCGTACGTCGTGGCGCGCGCCGATCAGGATATCGCGGTAGGCGCGTTTGAGCGCCGAGCAGGCGATGACACCATGATGGCCGACGGTGCGGGTCTGGTCGATCCGGGCGGCGATCGAATGGAGCCAGGGCCAGCGGTCTGCGTCGGTCAGCGGCTCGCCATGATGCATCTTGTCGACGTTGGATTTGGGATGAAACCAGTCGGCGTCCTCGTAGATCCAGTGCAGGCGATGGGCGAGCATGGCGGCGATCGTGCTCTTGCCCGAGCCGGAGACGCCCATCACCACGACGACGGACGGTATGACGTCGGCCTTCATGACACCGCCTCCGGCGCCGCGGCGCGGTCGAGCAGCCACACAAGTTCGCCGTTCGAGGAAACGCGGCTGCCCGGCAGATCCTCGCCGGCGAAGACGCGGCGCAGGATGTCGCGCTTGCCGGCGCCGTCGACCAGGAACAGCATTTCGCGGGTCGACGCGAGCGTCGGGAAGGTGAGCGTGACGCGCGGCACGAACGGCTCCCAGCCGGCCTTGCCGACGCCGACCACCCAGCGCTCCTTTTCCTCCAGCGCGCGCTGCCCCGCGTAAAGCGACGCCACGTGGCCGTCGGGGCCGAGCCCCATCAGCACCAGGTCGAACAGCGGCCGCGCCGGATCGAGTTTTTCCGCGCCATAGAAGCTCTTCAGCTCGTCCGCATAGAGGTTCGCCGCACCTTCGGGATAATTGGTGTCGGTCGGGATCGGATGGACGTTGCTGCGCGGCGCCGGTACGCGGTCGAGAAACAGCCGCTGCGCGATGCCCATATTGCTCCGCGGATCGGCGAGCGGAACGAAGCGGTCGTCGCCCATGAACCAGTGCACGCGGTCCCACGGCACCTGACTGCGCCACGGCTCTTCCGCCAGAAGGCGATAAAGCCCCTCCGGGCTCGAGCCGCCGGTCAGGCAGACGGCGATTCGATCCGTGGCGGATTTGATACGGCTGACGAGCCGCTGCGCGGCGGCTTGGGCAAACTTGTCGTCGTCAACGACAACGATCTGACGCTGTTGTGCAGCCATGACCATGAACCTCACGCAATGGCGCGCCAGCGGCGGCCGTCCTCGGCGAGCAGGCGATCCGCCTCGGCCGGACCGTCGCTGCCCGCCCGGTAGGTCGCCAAGCCGTCGCTGCCGGCCGCGCGCCAGGCATCCAGAAACGGCTGCACCACGTGCCAGCCGGCCTCGATGCCGTCGGCGCGCGGATAGAGAATGGCGTCGCCGATCATGCAGTCGTAGATCAGCGTCTCGTAGCCGGTCGACGGCGCCACGTCGAAATAGTCCTCGTACTTGAAGGTCATGCCGACACCGCCGATGGCGATTGTCGGCCCCGGCACCTTGGCATTGAACTCAAGCCCGATGCACTCGTTGGGCTGGATGCCGAGCACCAGATAATTCTGCGCCAAATTCTCGATCGGCGTGTCGCGGAACATGGCGATCGGCGCCTGCTTGAACTTGATCGCCACCTCGGTGAGCTTGCTGCGCAGCGCCTTGCCGGTACGCAGATAGAACGGCACGCCGGCCCAGCGCCAATTGTCGATCATCAGCTTGAGCGCAACGTAGGTTTCCGTCGTGCTGTCGGGCCGTACGTCCGGCGTGTCGCGATAGGCCTCGACGGCGCGATTGTCGATCGTGCCTTCGCCGTATTGCGCGCGTACGCCGCTGCGCAGCGCCTCGTCGCGGGTCTGGAGCTGAACGGCATCGAGCAGCTCGGCCTTGCCGGCCCGCACCGCGTCGGCGGCAAAGCGCGCCGGCGGCTCCATGGCGACGAGCGAAAGCAGCTGAAACAGGTGGTTCGGCACCATGTCGCGCAGCGCGCCGGTCGCGTCGTAATAGTTGCCGCGGCGCCCGACGGTGAGCGCCTCGGCTACCGTGATCTGCACGTGATCGATGTGATCGCGGTTCCAGATCGGCTCGAACAGGCCGTTGGCGAAGCGCAGCACCAGAATGTTCTGCACCGTCTCCTTGCCGAGATAGTGGTCGATGCGGAAAATCTGATCTTCCTTGAGGACGCCGAGCAGTTTGCGATTGAGCGAACGCGCCGAGGCGAGATCGGTGCCGAACGGTTTTTCGATGATGACGCGCCGCCAGGCGCCGTTGTCCTCGCGCGCCAGCCCCGATTCGCCGAGCTGGCAGCCGATCGGCGCGAACGCGACGGGCGGCGTCGCCAGATAGAACAGCCGGTTGCCCTTGGTGTCGCGCTCGCGCTCGATGCGTCCGAGCTCCTGCCAGATTTTCCGATAGGTCTGCGGGTCCTCCGGCTCGCCCTGCACATAGGCGACGCCGGCGAGGAGCTTCCTGGCCACAGCGGCATCGACCGTGCGGGTGGCGAATTTCGGCAGGCTCTTCGCGAGATCAGCGCGGAACGCTTCGCTCGAGGATGCGCTGCGGGCGACGCCGATCAGCGCAAAGGCTCCGGGCAACAGCCCGGCGGCGGCGAGATTGTACAGCGCCGGCACCAACAGCCGGTGGGTGAGGTCGCCCGAAGCGCCGAAGATCACCAGGCAGCACGGATCGGCCGGCCGCGCCGTCGCCGCTTTGACGGTCATGGCAGGGAAGCTTTCGGCGCAGCAGCTTTCGGCGCGGCTTTGGCCGCGCCTTTCGGCTCGACGTGGGCGCCGAAGCCCTTGCGCATGGCGGAGAGGATTTTCTCCGCGAAGGTGTGGCTCTGCCGCGACCGGAAGCGGGTGTAGAGCGCAGCCGAGAGCACATCGGCCGGCACCGCCTCCTCGATCGCCGCCATGACGGTCCAGCGGCCCTCGCCGGAATCCTCGACGACGCCTTCGAACTCCGCGAGCTCGTCATCGGCGGCGAGCGCGCTGGCGGTGAGGTCGAGCAGCCACGAGCTGATGACGCTGCCGCGCCGCCACACTTCGGCGATGTCGGCGAGATCGAGATCGAAGCGCTCGTCCACCGGCAGCGTGTCCTTGCCGGCGTTTTTCAGAATGTCGAAGCCTTCGGCGTAAGCCTGCATCAGGCCGTATTCGATGCCGTTGTGCACCATCTTGACGAAATGGCCGGCGCCGTGCGGGCCGGCATGGATGTAGCCGCCCTCGGCGCGCGGATCGCGGCCGCCGCGCTCGGGCGTGCGCGGCACGTTGCCGAGCCCCGGCGCCAGCGCGGCAAAGATCGGATCGAGCCGATTCACGATCGCCGCATCGCCGCCGATCATCATGCAATAGCCGCGGTCGAGCCCCCACACGCCGCCGCTGGTGCCGACGTCGACGTGATGGATGTCGCGTTCCTTCAGCATCTTGGCGCGGCGGATATCGTCGCGCCAGAACGTGTTGCCGCCGTCGAGCACGATGTCGCCGGCGGCGAGCCGCGTGCCGAGCTCAACGATCACTTCCTCGGTGATCTTGCCGGCCGGCAGCATGACCCACACCGCGCGCGGGGCTTTCAGCTTCCGCACCAGCGCGTCGAGCCCGTCGGCGCCCTTGGCGCCGTCGCGCGCCAGCGTCGCGACCGCCTTGGCGTCGTGGTCATAGACCACCACCTCGTGACCGTTTCTGATGAGCCTTCGTGAAATATTGCCGCCCATGCGGCCGAGACCGATCACGCCGATCTGCATCATCGACTCCGTCTACGCCAATGCGCTCAAGACCGCTGTCTCCAATTCGCTTAAGCCTTTTTGCAAATCGCCCTTGAGGTGCACCTGCAGCGCGCGCCGGCCGCGCTCGACCAGCACGCCGAAATCGCCGCGCGCCTGCGCCGCCTTGACGACGCCGAAGCTGGCGCGGTGTCCTGGCACGGCCAGGTCCGCGGCGTCATCGGACGTGACTTGGAGAAACACGCCGCTGTCGGGCCCACCCTTGTAGGCCTGGCCGGTGGAATGCAGGAAGCGCGGGCCGAATTCGAGGCAGGTCGCGACATGGCGGCGGTCGCGCACCGCAAGCCGCAGCTCCTGCAGCGGCGCGGCATTGACGTCCGCGCGCGCGAGATAAGCGAGCACCGCGAAGTAATCGCCCGATTGCAGCCGCGCGAGATGGGCCTTGAGCCAGCCGTCGAGGCTGCCATCGGCCCCGGCCTCGCGCAACGCCTTGGCGTTGGCGGCGTCGGTATAGAGGTCGACGGCCGTGCTTGAAAACACCGGCGTCTCGGCCGGCAGCGCGCCCGTCTTCTCGAACTGAGCCGTCAATCCGCGGGTCTTGATCTTGCTCGCCTCGACGTCCGGCTGGTCGAACGGATTGATGCCGATCACCGCGCCGGCAACGGCAGTGGCGATCTCGAAGCGGAAGAATTCCTGGGCGACCTGCGCGGGCGCTTCCAGCACGATGCGCACCACCGGATGGCCCGCCGTCTGCAGCGCCTTCAATCGGCCGTTGTCCACGTCGGCATCGCCGGCGAGCGCCAGAGCGATGAAGAAGCGGTCGTCGCCGTAAGCCGCTGCGGGTCCGAGCGGCTCGCCGTCGATGGGAATCAGGCCTTGGTCGTTCTTGCCCGTCGACTCGGCGAACAATTGTTCGGCCCAGGCGCCGAAGCTTGAAAGGCTCGGAGAGGTCACCAGCGTGACCTTGTCGCGGCCTGCCCGCGCGGCGGTGCCGAGCGCGAGCCCGAGCGCGACGCCGGGGTTTTGCTCCGGCGGCACGTCGGGGCCGCACGAGCGCATCATCATCCGCGCGGTGTCCTGCAGTGCGACGATGTCGATGCCGGCGATGGCCGCCGGCACGAGGCCGAACGGCGACAGCACCGAATATCGGCCGCCGATGCTGGGCACGCCGAAAAATACTTGCCGGAAGTTCTGCGCCTTCGCCGCCTTCTCCAGCGACGAGCCAGGATCGGTGACGGCGATGAAATGCCGGCCGGCCTTTGCCGCGCCGACGGCATCGGCGACGCGCTTGAAGAAATAGTCCTTGAGGATATTGGGCTCCGTGGTCGAGCCCGACTTGCTCGACACGATAAACAGCGTCCTGGCGAGATCGAGCGTCTGCTCGATCGCCTCGATCTGCGCCGGCACGGTCGAATCGAGGATGCGCAGGCGCGGGTATCCGGCTTTGGCGCCGAACACCGAAGCCAAAACCTCCGGACCGAGGCTCGAGCCGCCCATGCCGAGAAGCAGCGCGTCCTTGAATTCTTCGCGTCGAACTTCCTCGGCGAAAGCTTGATAGCTTCTGATCTGATCCGTCCCGACGGCATCGAGCCAACCGAGCCAGCGGGCTTCGTCGGCGCCGGTCCATAGCGACGCGTCGCGCCGCCAAAGCTTGGCGACATTACCGTGGCTGCGCCATTCTTCCGCCGCGGCGTCGACCTTCTTGGTCAGCACGTCGCCGAGCACGAGCGTTTGCGTGCCGATCTTGCCGTCGAGGATGGTGCTGCGCTTTTGCGCTACCGCACCGAACAGCTTGTCGGCGGCTTCCGCGAACAGGCGGACGCCGTCTTCGACCAGCTTGTCGGTCACGGCATCGAGCGAAATGCCGGCGCGGCCGAGATCGCCGAGCACGCGCTGCGCATCGGCGACATTTTCAGTGAGCTTGTCGGCGAGTCGGCCGTGATCGCGGAACGCGTCCATGGTCGCGATCGGCATGGTGTTGACGGTGTCGGGACCGATCAGTTCCTCGACATAGAGCACGTCGCTGTAGGCCTTGTTCTTGGTGCCGGTGGAGGCCCAAAGGAGCCGCTGGGTCTTGGCGCCTTTCGCGGCCAGCGCATGCCAGCGCGCGCCGGCGAAGAGGCGCCGGCAGCGCTGATAGGCGAGCTTTGCATTGGCGACGGCGACCTTGCCCTTGAGCGCGCTGAGGCGCGCTTTCTCGTCGGGGTCGTTGACTTGCGCGATCTTGTCGTCGAGCAATTTGTCGACGGCCGTATCGATGCGGCTGACGAAGAAGCTGGCGACGCTGGCGATCTGCGAAATGTCGCCGCCCTTCGCCGCCAGCGCTTCGAGACCGGCGAGATAGGCCTCGACCACCTGCTCGTACATCGCTTGCGCGAACAGCAGCGTGATGTTGACGTTGATGCCGCCGGCGATCAGCTCGCGGATCGCCGGCAAGCCTGCCGGCGTCCCCGGCACTTTGATCATCAAATTCTTGCAGCCGATCGCGTGCCACAGGCGCTTGGCCTCGTCGACGGTGCCTTGGGTGTCGCTAGCGAGATAGGGCGAGACTTCGATGCTGACAAAGCCGTCGGCGCCGCGGGTGGCGTCATAGACCGGCCGCAACACGTCGGTCGCCTCCTGAATGTCTTCGACCGCGAGCGCTTCGAAAATCTCGCCGACGCTGCGGTCCTCCGCCGCCAGCATGCGCGCGATCGCCGTATCGTATTCGTCGGACCGGCCGATAGCCTGCTCGAAGATCGCGGGGTTCGAGGTCACCCCGCGCAGGCCGTCATCATCGACCAATTTCTTCAGGCCGCCCTTGGCGATAAAGCCGCGGGACAGAAAATCGAGCCAGACGGCCTGGCCGTGATCGGTGAGCGCCTTCAAAGCATTCATTGTCGGCAATTCCTTGCAGCCGAATTTCTGGCAATCTGCGACTCGGCGGCCTGGACGATCTTATCCGGAACGAAGCCGAATTTCCGCATCACATCGTCGATCTTGCCGGAGGCGCCAAAGCTATGCATGCCGAGGATGGCGCCGCCGGGCCCGGCGTAGCGGTCCCAGCCGATCACGGCGCCCATTTCGACCGCGACCCGCGCCGCGACGGCCGGCGGCAAGACCGCCGTACGATAGGCCTCGTCCTGCTGCTCGAACAGCTCCCAGCTCGGCATGCTGACGACACGCGCCGCGATGCCCTTGCCGGCGAGCTGCTCGTGTGCCGCCATGCACAGCGCAACTTCACTGCCGCTTGCCATCAGGATCACCTGCGGCGGCGTGCCGATTTCGGCACCGGCCAACACATAGGCGCCGCAGGTGAGGCCCGAAGCCGCAGCGGTGCGGCCGCGGTCGAACACCGGCAGCTTCTGGCGGCTCAGAACGAGGCAGACGGGCCGGTCGCGCAGCGCCATGATTACCTTGTAGGCCTCGCGCACTTCATTGGCGTCCGCCGGCCGCAGCACGATCATATCGGGAATGGCGCGCAGCCCAACGAGCTGCTCGATCGGCTGATGGGTCGGCCCGTCTTCGCCGAGCCCGATGGAGTCGTGGGTGAAGACGAACAACGCCGGCAGCCGCATCAAGGCGGCAAGCCGGATCGCCGGCCGCATGTAATCGCTGAAGGTGAGAAAGGTGGCGCCGAAGCCGCGCAGCTTCGACAGCGTCAGCCCGTTGACGATAGCGCCCATGGCGTGTTCGCGCACGCCGAAATGCATGTTGCGGCCGCCGGGCTCATGCGCTTGCAGCGCGCCCGCGCCGTCGAAAGTCAAGGTGGTCTTGGTCGAGGGTGCCAGATCGCCGGCGCCGCCGATCAACCACGGCACGCGCTCGGCGACGGCGTTCAACACTTTGCCCGAAGCGTCGCGCGTGGCGATGCCCTTTTCGTCGGGAGGGAAAATCGGCAGCTCGACATCCCAATTGGCCGGCAGCGCGCCGGACTGCATCTGCTCGATCTCGCGCGCGGCTCGCGGAAATTGCCGCCGGTAGTCGGCGAGCAGTTCTTCCCAATCGTCACGCAGTGCGCGGCCGCGCCGGCCGATGGTGTCGCGGAATCGATTGTAGACGCCGTCGGGCACCAGAAATTGCGCGTCCTGCGGCCAGCCGTAGAAGTCCTTGGCGGCCCGCACCTCGTCCTCGCCGAGCGGATCGCTGTGCGCGGCTGCCGTGTTCTGCTTATGCGGCGCGCCGAAGCCGATGATGCTGTCGACGATGATGAGGGTGGGCCGGCCGCGAGTGCGGCGGAAGATCTTCACCGCCTCGGCGAACGCGGCGCGGTCGTTGGCGTCGCGCACGCGCAGCACGTTCCAGCGATAGCCCTTGAAGCGGGTCTCGACGTTCTCGCTGAAGGCAAGCACGGTGTGGCCTTCGATGGTCACCGTGTTGCTGTCGTAGATCCAGCACAGGTTGCCGAGCCCGAGATGGCCGGCCAGCGACGCCGCCTCGCTCGCCACGCCTTCCATCAGGTCGCCGTCGCTGCACAGCGCGTAGACGTCATAGTCGAACAATGAAAATCTCGCCCGATTGTAGCGAGCGGCGAGCCAGCGCGCGGCGATCGCCATGCCGACGGCATTGCCGCAGCCCTGGCCGAGTGGTCCGGTCGTAGCCTCGACGCCGGTGGTGTGGCCGTATTCCGGATGGCCGGGCGTGACGCTGTCGACTTTGCGAAAGTCCTTGATGTCGTCGAGGCTGATGGCGGCGTGGGCGGTGACGCGCCCGTCTTCGACGCGGCGGACTTCCGCCAAATGGATCAGCGCGTAAAGCAGCATCGAGGCGTGGCCTGCCGAAAGCACGAAGCGGTCGCGGTTCGGCCACAGCGGATCGGCGGGATCGTAGCGCAGGAACTGCTGCCACAGCGCGCAGGCGACCGGCGCGATCCCCATCGGCGTGCCGGCATGGCCTGACTGCGCCTTCTGCACCGCGTCGATGGCGAGCGTGCGGATGGTATTGACGCACAACCGGTCGATGTCGCCTGCCTCATCGGCCGTCGGACGCGATCGTGAATGGACGGCAGCTTCAGCGGCCATGGCGTGCACCGAGAAGGAAAAATCGCCCTTGTCAGGGAACGATTGAGGCGCCAAGCCGTTCCACGCGGCCGCGATCAAAGCTTCGCTCGGCGCTGCGGCTTATCGCGCCTTTTGCGCGTTCTTGGCCTGCCGGATCGCCGTCCAGATGGCGTAGGGCGTCGCCGGCATGGCGATGTCGCGGACGCCAAGCTCGCCCAAGGCATCGAGGATGGCGCTGACCACGACGGCGGGCGCCGCCGTGGTGCCGCCCTCGCCGCCGGCCTTGATGCCGAGCGGATTGGTCGGCGACAGCACTTCGGCGATCTCGGTTCGGAACGCCGGCAAAATATCGGCCCGCGGCATGCCGTAATCCATCAACGAGCCGGTCAGCGGCTGGCCGGAATCGGGCTCGAGGTAAATCTGCTCCCACATCGCCTGGCCGACGCCCTGGGCGATGGCGCCGTGGGTCTGGCCGTGCACGATCAACGGATTGATGCAGCGGCCGACGTCGTCGATCGAGGCGTAACGCGTCAGCGCAATGCCGCCGGTCTCGGGATCGATCTCGACTTCGCAGATGGCGGTACCATTGGGAAACACCGGCTCGTGCATCTCGTTGTCGGTGACGACGGCGATGCCATCTTTCAGCGCGTCAGGCAGTGAATGCCGCGCGGCTTCCGCGGCAAGCTCGAGAAAATCGAAGCTGCGGTTGGTGTCGCGCGAGGTAAAGCGGCCGTCGTCGAAGGTGACGCTGTCCGGCGCCACGCCCATGACGCTTGCCGCGATGGCTTTGCCTTTGGCGATGAGATCGATCGCGGCCTTGGAGAAAACGGTCGCAGCATGTCGCATCGAGCGGCCGGAATGGGAGCCGCCGCCGACTCTCACCACGTCGGTGTCGCCAAGAATGATGCGCACGGTCTCCACCGGCACGTGGAGAAGATCGGAGATCACCTGGGCGAAGCTGGTCTCGTGGCCCTGCCCGCTCGGCTGGGTGCCGATGACGACGTCGACCTTGCCTTCCGGCTGCACCTTGATGCGCGCCTGCTCGCGCGGCGCGCCGATCGAGGACTCGACGTAATTGGCGAGGCCGCGGCCAAGGAGCTTGCCGCGGCGCTTGGCGTCGCGGCGCCGCGCGGCGAATCCTTGCCAGTCGGCAATCTCCATCGCCCAGTCCATGTTCTCTTCGTAGCGGCCGGAGTCGTAGAGCATGCCGACCGCATTGCGGTACGGCATCGCTTCGGGCGGCACCAAATTCTTACGGCGCAATTCGATGCGATCGATGCCGAGCTCTCTCGCGGCAGCATCGATCAATTGCTCGACGGCGAAGGTGACCTCCGGCCGGCCGGAGCTGCGATAGGCGTTGGTCGGCATGGTGTTGGTGAACACCGCAAGCGCGCGCAGGCTCGTCGCCGGTATCGCATAGGAGCCGGGAATGAGGCCGGACCCCTTGCTCAGCGGCGACAGCGATACGCAGCGCGCGCCGACATTGCTGATATTGGTGGCGCGCATGGCGAGGAAACGATGCTCGGCATCGAGCGCCAGCTCGACCTTGGTCACCAGATCGCGACCCTGATAATCGCTCAAGAACGCTTCGGAGCGGGTCGCGGTGAATTTCACTGGGCGCCCGAGTTTTTTCGCCGCCCACAGGACCAGCGCGAACTCCACGAAGGTGCGGTTGCGGGTGCCGAAATTGCCGCCGACATCGTGAGACAAGACCCGCAGCTTGTCCGGCGTAATGCCGAACACCTGAATGAGCTCGTTCTTCTGCCGCACCGCGCCGCCGGAGCCGGCATAGAGCGTGAATTTCCCGGTTGCGGCGTCATACACGCCGAGCGCCGCGCGCGGCTCCAGCGGCACGCCGGTGACGCGGCCGATGTGGAATTTTTTCGTCACCACGTGGGCCGCGCGTGCGAACGCCCGCTCGGTCGCCGCAGCATCGCCGAAAAAGGTCTCGACCGTCACGTTGTTGGGCACCGCGTCGCAAAGCACCGGCGCGCCCGGCCGCATGGCGTCTTCGCTATGCAGCACGAACGGCAGCTCTTGGTATGTCACCGCGACCGCTTCGGCAGCATCGAGCGCCTGCGCCTTGGTTTCCGCCACCACCATCGCCACCGCCTCGCCGACATGGCGCGCCTTGTCGGCGGGAAGGAGCGCGTGGGGGCCGGCGAACACCGCGCCGCCGCCGGGCCCGGTCAGCTTCATGTCGAACCTGGTCTTCGGCACCGGATCGTGCGGCAGCGGCCCGATCTTGTCGGCGATACAGTCAGCGCCGGTGAAGACGCCGAGCACGCCCGGCATGGCCTTTGCCGCCGCGGCATCGATGGCGACGATGCGCGCATGCGGATGCGGCGAGCGCACCATCACCGCATGGGCCTCGCCGGGCAGCGAGAAATCGTCGGTGAAGCGGCCCTTGCCGGTGACGAGGCGCTCGTCCTCCTTGCGCGGCAATGGCTTGCCGATGAAGCGGTAGCCGGTTTCATCCGGTCGTGTCTTGTCGTCCATGACCCTGCGATAGCATGTCCGCAGCCGCCGCGGAACGCGCAACAATCTCAAGGAGAGCAAGCGGTATTGGCCGATATGAGATTGTGTATGATGCGGAACCGGTTCGATCGCAGGGGGCAAAGTATGACCGCGATTTTGGATCACTTGGATCAAGCATCGGTGTTCGGCCGCTCGGCGGCCGCACTCTTCCTCATCGTCGGCCTCGATTGGATTTTCACCGCCATTCACGACTACGAGGAATGGCGCGGCAGTGACGTGCCGCTCTGGCGCGTGTTCGGAGCGGTCGTCGGACTGCGGCTGCCGGATGGGGTCGGCTTCTTGTTTTTCACGGCGGTACTGACGTTGCTGCTGTGGGCGGTCGGGCTGGCGGGCTTGGCCGGCTGGCTGGTCGGTCCGCTATCGCCAGCCAAGGCGGCTGGCGCGCTGGGCGCCATCATTGGCGCGCGGCTCTCCGACACTTTGGTGTCGCATTGGGCCCTGTACGGTCTCGGCTATCGGCCCAATCCGGGGCTGAAGTCGACACCGCTCTATGTGCTCGAGGCCGTGTTTCTTCTGCTGACGTTTTGGAAAGGCTTGGCGTCATCGCCTACGGCTGCGGTTTGGGGCTTTGCGTTGGGTGCCGGCGCCTTCATCCTGGTGCTGCCGCTCCTTCGCGCAGTACGGCTGATCGCGCCGTCCTGGAGGCGCACGCCCTGGACGCGATGGCAGCCGCTGCCGGCGTGGGCACGCGCGTAGGCGCTGCGGTCTCACGCTTCCGCCCATCTCCAGGACCAGCCATCGCGGCGGACAGCGGGTATTGACCGTGCTAAAAGCACGGACGGGCGGGCGTCGGCCATGGCATTCGAGTTCGGTCTCTTTCAGGAATTTCCGCGCTACCCAGCCCAGTCCGACGCCGAAGCCTTCGCTCAATCCTTTGCTCAGGCCGACGCCGCCGAACGCTTCGGCCTCGATGCGGTCTGGCTCGCCGAATTGCATTTCGCGCCCGACCGGTCCGTCGCCTCAGCGCCACTCGTTCTCGCCAGCGCGATCGCGGCGCGCACGCGCCGCATCAAGATCGGCATTGCGGTGCAGGTGCTGCCGCTGTGCCATCCGTTGCGGCTGGCCGAGGAAGTGGCGACGCTCGACCTGATCAGCGAGGGGCGGCTCATCCTCGGCGTCGGCCGCAGCGGCATTCCGCGCTCGTACGAGGCTTACGGCGTGCCCTACGGCGAAAGCCGCGAACGCTTCGCCGAGGTGCTGGAGATCCTGCGGCGCTCCTGGGACCACGAGCGCTTCTCCCACACCGGGACTTTCTACAAGTTCCGCGACGTTACCGTCGTGCCGCGGCCGTTGCCGAGCTTGCGCGCGCGGCTGCGCGTTGCGGCGACGAGCCCCGACACTTATGCGGCCATCGGCGCCATGGGCCTGCCGATTTTCGTCGCGGTGCGGCTCGGCACCATCGAGGAGCTTGGTCCGCTGATCGAGGCCTATCGGGCGGCCTTCCGTGCCGCAGGTCATGCCGGGCAAGGCGAGGTCTATCTGCGTGTGCCGATCTATGTCGGCGATACCGAAGCCTCGGCACGCGCCGATCCCGAGGACTCCATCCTGCAATTCTATCGCGCGCTGGGGCAGCAACTCGAGCGCTCGGCGACGCTTGCGGGTATGCGCGCGATCGAAGCGCGTGCCGAGCGGGGCCAGGCGCTGCAGACGATCTCCTACCCGGACGTCCTGCGCGAGAAGGTGATCGTCGGCACGCCGGATGCCGTCGTGAAGCGGCTTACCGAGCTCACCCGCACGCTCGGTCTCAGCGGCGTGCTCGCCGAGAGCAATTGCGGCGGCCGGCTTGCCAACGACAAGGTCATGCGCTCGCTGCAGCTGATGAGTGAGCACGTGGCGCCGCATTTCCGTTGACGGGATGCGCAGCTCACCCTTGCGGAATAACCGGCAGCAACAAATAGGGCTCGTGCCCGGCGGCGAAATGCAGCGTGTTCCGGGTCTTGAAGATCGCGACCGGCCGGTCGTCGGCATCGATATGCAGGAACGGGCCCACACCCTTCATCGGATAGGGCGCGTTCGGCAAAGCGACATCGCGGCCGTCGACCTCGTAATCCTTGCCGCGGACGGTGAGCGCCAGGCGATAGCCCGGCGGCACCACGATCGACGTCGGCCAGATCTCGATGTCGAGCTCGACCGGCGCTCCCGGCGTGAGCGGCCATTCTTCATCGTGCGTGTGCCAAGGCCGGTACGGCAGCGAGCGTGCCGGATCGAGCTTGCGGTGCGACGCGCGCAGCCAGCCGAGGCCGACCGGCACCCGCGGATCGTTGGAGCCGATGAAGGT
>Ga0335081_10012895_pt1 | contig 13526 bp, 8 predicted proteins | sample Lox_Sample_35_FD_206713 | JGI IMG/M metagenome (GOLD analysis project Ga0335081, IMG submission 206713) | Soil microbial communities from Loxahatchee National Wildlife Refuge, Florida, United States - Lox_Sample_3.5 | ecosystem: Environmental > Terrestrial > Soil > Wetlands | place: USA: Florida...
TCCGGATTTTCCTTGAGAAGAAATTCGATCCGCCCGTCGAGCGCGGAAAAGGTGTCCAGGCCCGCGTTTGTCCAGCTGGTGAACTGAAATTGCGCGCCGAGGTCGTTCAGCATCGCATGGCTGCGACCCCAGGTTCCACCCTGCTCGCTCACGAACGATTTGCCGTTCAGCCGCGCCAGATAATCCTGATACGCCAGCACGCAAAGATGGTTTTTATCAGAAGTCGCCAGCCAGCTTTTGATTTTGTCCGCGTGAAGCCGGGAGTCATAACTGTAATCACTGTCGAGAAAAGCAATGCGCTTCACGTCGTCCGGAATTTTCTCCACCGCGTTCAGATAACCGAAAATCAGGCTGCCGCCGCCACTGTGGCCGGCGAGAACCACCTCGGTTCGGTTCGACGCAAAAATGCCGCGCACGCCGTCGAGCATGTCAGCGATGACCCGGTCATCGTGGGTCTGGCGCCACGCCAGCCAGCTTTTCGATCCGGCTTCAAGATACGCGACGACGATGGTACGATTGGTGATTACGCCGCGTAACCAGCGCGTTTGTGCGCCGATGTGTTGAATGTCGAAATGCCAATCGTCGCCGGGTTCCAGACCTTTGCCGACGGTCTGCTCGATCGTGTTACCGTTCGGCAAAGCGTAGAAAACCAGAAGCACGGGTTTGTTAGTGGCGAATGATTCCTGCTCCGGCGCGTTGATGAGAATCCTCACCTGGTCCGCCAGCCTGATTTCACGAATCATCTCGCCGAAATCCGGGCCGGCGGAAAATTTCTGCGGCCAGGGCAGGTTCAGTTTATCACCGACGACGGGCGCAGGCAAAGAGGCCGGTGGGTTGGTCGAGTAACGCGCGTTGGTGATAACGCCCTCATCGCTAATGAGGCCGCAGAGTCTGGGATCGGCCAGGACTTCGGCGACGGTTTGGGTTTCGCCATTCACCAGCATATTTTGCGAAACCAGCCGGATGCCGTGGCTGTAATCCACCCACGCCGCCACATGCCCGGTATAAAGCGGCTGAATCGCCGTGCCGTTCGTCTGTTGCCAGCCATAGATAGCGACCTTGTTCGTCACCCCCGCCAGCCGCGCGGAAATAACCACGTCCTTTTTGTGTCCGGCGACGAGCGCGCCCAACGGATGCAAACTCAAATTAGCCAGCCGCTGCGTGCGAATCATTTCGTTGATTTGCCCGAAAACGGGAACGGTCGTCATCGCCGGGCCGGGCGGAATCGGTGAAGGGGCCAATTTCACCTCGGCGGCAGCGTAAATCTCATCCACCATTTTGCGCGTCGGCAGAACGCAACCCAGCCGGTCGGCGATGCGTTGCGCGGTGTTGGGAGAGACCGGCATTAGCAGATAATCCTTGTCGGAACCGACGGCGAGATAATCCGGTGTAACGAAGAAGGTGGCGATATTCGTCATCCCGTCAGCGACATTCGTGACGGTCACCGGACAAAGCCGGCGTTGGAAGGCAGGAACGTTGCCTGCCAAAACCTCCCCAACCACGGCCTGTTCGCGCGCTGCGAAATCGAGGGGAGACATCATTTTGATGAAATCCGCGCCACCGGGCGCGTTGGTGACACGCGGCGGTAACGAAAGGGTCTGTGCGAGGGCGCCGCCGGGCAAACAAGCCAATGCGATTTGGAGCAGCGCTTTCATCGCCCGACCATCTTTGCCCGGCAACCGCAGCGGTTTCCTTCTAAAATTCGCATCGGCATCGAAGCGGATTTATTTTATTGCCCGTGCCGCGACAAGTCTTATTGTCTGCGTACGACCGCCATCTACTCTGGACGCCTTCGGGAGTTGCCGCGGAGGGGGTGAAACCGTCTCAAAGCTTCGCGCAATTCGTGCGAACGCGGCGGCTTGCTAAGCACACTGTCCACTTGTTCGGGGGTGTTCCCGTCCTCCTTCATGAACGCGCCCCAGCCGGTGAGCATGATAACCGGCGTAGCCGGCGATTCCTGTTTGAGCGTCTTCGCGACCTGGCGTCCGTCAAGATAGGGCATGCCCAGGTCAGTGATGACCACGTCAAACGGACGGCCGCGTTTGCGCGCAATCCGGAATTCGTCCAGGCCGGATTGGCCGCTATCACTGACCTCGACTTCGTGGCCATCGCGTTCAAGGATTTCCTTGATGAGTTCGCGCAGCAATGGTTCGTCATCAATGCAAAGAATTTGCAGCGGTTCGATGGCTGCATGCCTTTCGTTCTCTTCTTTGTCCTCGCATAGTTTGGTGCGCACCGGGAAAACCAACCGGATGGTGGTGCCCTTGCCGGGCTCACTTTGGATGTCAATGTTCCCTTCGTGGCGTTCCATGACGCCATAGACCATCGCCAAGCCAAGGCCGGTGCCGCGTTTGCCTTTGGTGGAGAAGAACGGTTCCAGGCAGTGCTTACGGGTTTTCTCATCCATGCCTGTGCCGGTATCACTGACATCCACCACCACCTGGCGCGGATGCTTGCCTCCTTTTTCGTGACACAGAACCCGCGTGCGGATGTTAATTTTCCCTCCCCGGGGCATCGCGTCCACGGCGTTCAACACCAGATTGGTGAACGCCTCGCGAATTTCGCTTTCGATACCGGCCAGTTTGGGCACGTCGGGCGCCAGGTCGGTCCACACTTCAATCGTGATGCCTTTCGACTGCGGAATGTCACGCCAGCGCGGGCGGGTCATGTCTGCGACCTGCTCGATGAGGGTGTTGAGATCGAGGTGCTGCAATGGCTCGTTTTCTTCACGCGCGCGGTAAAACTCCCGCAATCGCGCTACAATGTGCGCGATGTCTTCGCCGGCCATCCGGATGTATTTCAAATATTTTCTCCCGTCCGGGCTCAAACCGTATTCGCCTTTCATGAGAATATCGGCAAAGCCGACAACAGGGGAAAGAGCGTTGTTGACATCGTGCGCGATACCGCTGGCCATCTGGCCCAAGGCCTTGAGCCGTTCCTGCTGTAGGACAGTAGCCTGGGTGCGGCGCAATTCGTGATAAGCCTTCTCGAGGTCGGTGTGCAGGCGAGCCTGATGGGCCGCGAGCGCAACATTCTCGCACAACATGCGGAGAAACTCACAATCGTCGCTATTGAAACTATCCGCCCCAAGCCGCGCGGTGACCAGTATGCCGAAAAGTCTACCCTCCACCATGAGCGGCACGGCCACCGCCGAACGCCAGTTGGTGACCGCCAGTTTCTCGACGAATGCCGCGGTTTCCTTGAGGGTATCCGTGAAATAAACCGTCTGGCCCTGTTCGCAACGTTGCAGGCCGGTTTCCGCCAGTGACAACACGCTGCCCTCGTGCAGGTCGAACTTCTCCGCGAGGAGGGTATTTTTCACTCGCAATGCCGCCACGTTCAACGTTTCTGCCTTCCCGTCGAACAACGCCACCAGTCCGAGATCCAGTCCGAGGTGATCTTCAAGCTGGCGCAGCACGACGTGCAGAATGCTGTCGGTGTCCTGCCGATCGGAAATCGCCTGGGTGATCTGGTTGAGCAAACTGATGCGGACGAATTGTTGCTTCAGCGCCGATTCAGCCCGGCGGCGTTCGGCAATTTCGGCGCGCAAGTCGCGCGTGCGCTCCCCGACGCGGATTTCCAGTTTGTCGTGCGCCTGCTGTAATTCCAAGTCGCGCCGCTGGATCTGGCCGAGCATTTCATTAAAACTTTCAACGAACTGGCCGAGTTCATCGTTGCCGTGTTTGTCGGCGCGCACGGCGTAATTTTTTGTACCAGACACCGTCCGGGCGGTTTGGGCCAAGTGAAAAATCGGGCGGGATATGACCCGTTGGAGCAGCGAGGAGAGGAAGAGTGTTACGAGCAACGAGGCGATCATCAAGAGCACGATCATTTCGGCATAACGCACGAACCGCTCATTTCTTTCCTGCAAATCCGATTCCAGCCAAACCGTTCCGGCAAAGCCGCCAGCATCGTAGATTTTCTGAAAGAGAACCAGCCGGTCATTTTCGAATCGCGCACCGTCAGGTTCGGGCCGGGGCGGAAATAATTCCACCGGCGCGTTCGGCGGCAAGTATTTCGCAAAGAGCTTGCCGTTTTTGTCATAAAGTGCCGCGGCAACGACATGCGTTTTGAAGGTGAGGGCGTGCAAGGTCTCTTCGGCATCATCTTTCTTGTCAAACGACAACGCCGCCGTGCTCTGATCTCCAATGATTTTTGCCAGCGTCGCAAGGTCACTGACCATAGTCTGTCGGAAGGTCACCAATTCATAAGTCACGAATCCAGTCGAGACCAGCAGCAAAGCCACCGTGCTGGCAATCATAATGATCGCCGTCAGCTTGGACTTGATCGAAATGTCCTGAAACCTGGGCACAACTGTCCTCTTTCAATACAAAACGCCAGGACTGCCTTGATCGCAGCGCTCCGGAGCGGATTGAAGCGTTTTTCATTCCGTTCAGTAGGTTCAATGATTATGCACGGCGAGGCTCAACAATTTGGAACTGATGGTTAATCCCGACTTTTTGGCGGCATCATCGTTAATTTGAAAATGAACCCGGTTGTCCTCAATCACGAAATTAATCATGCCGCCCGCTTTGATAAACTCATCTGAATTTTCACTCACCGTCAAAACACTCGTGCCGCGCAGCCCGTTTAGGATTCTCGGCAACCGGCTTTTCTCCGAAGCGCTGATAAACAAAATCTGGCTATTTGTCGCCTCCATCACAGAATGAAATTGTTTGAACTGTAGCGGATGGTTGTTGATGGTCTTGTCACGGATGGTCCGTTCCAGATTGTCGCCAAAAACATTTTCCCCCAACACCCCAATGACCATCGGGGATGTGGGGCTGGCAAATGCCTGCCCAGGCCATTCGACAAATTTTGCGAAGTTATACAGAAATGCCGCCTTGATCTGATATTCGGACGGGGACGAATTTTGCCCAGAGCCTTTGAACGCGAGGCCGAAAAGCAAACTGACAAGCAGAATCAACATCCTTACCAGCGCGAGGGACTCGGAAATGGCTTTGCGCGACAGACAGCAAGCGGTCCTTCCGCCGATCGCATGGCTCGAACCCGCTCCAAGGCGCGACGGAAATGACCACGGGATCCTTCCTGTTTGCCGGTCACACAATATTGCCTTTTATGACGGCGCATTTGCCTGGTATTGTCAAGTTCTGCGCATTTACTGCCAGCGCCCCTAAAGCGGCAGTCACAATCCAATTTCAGGACAAGGCAACATGGCAACAATCGTGCTGAATCCACGTTGCCAGCGTTGCTGGTGTCGCACCCAAGAATTTGCCAACAGCCAAAAACCGCGCCTGATCCATAGCATGAACAAAAGGAGCACTCTTTTGCCAATCCTGCCGGGTCCGACGCCCTTGTCCTGGCCCCTTTTCTTATGGTTGTTCCTTTGTCCCCCAAACGTCCGCGCGGACGACGATACAATTCGAACGCAGGATTTGACCGAGCTGCCGTTGGAGAGCTTGATGCAAATTGAAGTTCCGAAAGTTTTCAGCGCCTCGAAGTTTGAGCAAAAGGCCACTGAAGCGCCCTCGTCCACCACCGTCATCACTTCGGACGAAATCCAGCGGTACGGTTACCGGACACTGGCCGACATTCTGGCAAGTGTGCAGGGATTCTATATCTCCTACGACCGGGACTATGATTTTTTAGGCGCCCGCGGCGTCAACCTCGGCGATTTCAACAGCCGCATTCTGTTGCTCGTCAACGGGCACCGCATCAACAATGACCTGAACGACGCGGCGTACATTGATACCGCGTTCCTTCTGGACGTAGATTTGATAGACCGGGTGGAAATCATTCGCGGCCCCGGGTCGGTGCTTTACGGCAACAATGCGTTCTTTGGCGTGATCAATGTCATTACGCGCCAAGGCAAACAGGTGGACGGTGTGGAAGCCTCCGGCGCGTATGGCAGTTTTAACGCCTACTCGGGGCGTGTTACGATTGGCAAGCAATTCACCAACGGCCTGCAATTTCTGCTTTCCGGCACTCTCTACAACAGTGATGGGCAGGATAATCTGTTCTATCCGCAATTCAACACCCCGTCACAAAACAAGGGCGTCGCGCATCGATTGGACGACGACGGCTTTAGCAGTTTCTTTGGTTCCGTAAGCTACAAGGACTTCACGGCTGAAGGCGGTTTTATCAATCGCGAGAAAGGAAACCCGACCGCGCAATACGATACCACGTTTAATGACTCGCGGCTGCGAACGGTGGACGACCGGAGTTACGCCATCTTGAAATATGCGCATCCATTTTCGGACACGCTGGATATATCCGCCAATGTTTACTATGACCGGAACGACTTCCAGATCGGCTACCCGGAGCCTCCTTTGTCACCAGCCCCCGGCGCCGACTTTTACATGGAGCAGCAAACCGGTGAATGGGTTGGCAGCGAGGTGCAAGTAAACAAAAGAATGTGGGACCGCAATTTGTTCACTGTAGGCGGTGAATACCGCAACGATTTCAGGCAAGACGATCATCTGTTTCAGCTTGAACCAACCACTGCCGACATTCGGGATGTGCATGACCATCGCCGGAGTTATGGGATCTTTGCCGAGGATGATTTCGCGGTGCTGACCAACCTGCACATCAACGCCGGCGTTCGCTACGATCAGTACGGCCATTTCAAACCGGATTGGAGCCCACGCGCAGCGCTCATTTACAATCCATTCCCGGAATCCACCTTCAAGTTCATTTACGGAACGGCTTTCCGTGACCCGAACTTTCTGGAATTAAGCGACACGAACTTTCTGAACATCCAGCCGGAAAAAATCACTTCCTACGAATTGGTCTATGAACAGGGAATCGGCCGGAACCTGCGCTCGTCCGTCTCAGGTTATTACAACCGCATGGACGACCTGATTGATTTCGAAAACGGAAGTTTCACCAATTTTAACGCCGACACGCTGGGTCTAGAACTCGCGCTCGAAGGCAAATGGGAATATGGCTTCCGTACCCGTTTGAGCTACACGCTGCAGCATACTGAAAACCGCGACAATAGCGAAGGCCTGCCTGATTCACCCATGCATCTGGTGAAATTCAACGCCAGCGCACCGTTGCTGAAGGACAAAATTTTCGCCGGACTTGAAGTTCAATACACGAGCCGGCGGCACTCGGTATTTACCGATCTTTCCGGCGACACATTGGCGGGGGCAGACGCCCCTGGGTACGCTGTGGTTAATTTCACACTTTTCAGCCAGAACCTCATCAAGAACCTGGATATTTCGGCGAGCGTCTATAATTTGTTCGATAAAACCTACTTCGACCCTGCCTCCAATTTCCATCAGCAGGACGTGATTCAGCAGGATGGCCGGACATTTCGCGTCAAAGTGACCTACCGATTCTAATTTTTAGGCACGGTAATAGCTTAAAGTGTCTCAAATTATGGTAGGGCTGGCCAGACTCATCCAGTATCGGCTCCAAAAAGCCGCGATATGCTTGCCTTTTTTTGGCTTTTTAATCGCAAGCGTTCAGGCACAGATCGGTACGCCGCCCATTATCGCTGTCCAACCTTTGGGCTTGGCTGTCCAAAATGGAGGCACTGCTATTTTGACCACCACCGCCGTCAGTCTCACCTCTATGAAGTTCGATTGGCTTTTCAACGGCCAACCTGTTCCAACAACTAATGCCACGGTGGTAAATGTTGTCGTTCCACTGGTTGGCACGGTCAGCACGTTGACGATTGGTCATGTTTCTGCGGCCAACGCAGGTAACTATTCTGTCCGCGTCGTCAATGGCGTCGGTTCTGTCACCAGCAGCAACGCAACCTTGATTGTCCTAGTCAGCACCGTTACCAACGTGCTGAATATTGTCTCGGCCGGAACGGGGATGATTGCCAATGGGTTCAATCTCCATTTGTCCGGGCCGGCCGGTTCCAATTATGTCATTCAGGCCTCGACTGACCTTAAAAATTGGACCTCCATTTCCACCAATGCCGCGCCCACAGGAAGCATTACTTACACGGACACGGACGTCACAAATTACCCTTGGAGGTTTTATCGGGCGAAAATTCAGTAGGCCTCAGGAATTTCCGGATTCTGCTTAGTTTCAAACCCGGACCTTCGTCGAAATCCGTAACGAGGCCCAAAATTCTGCGTCGGCCGCGCGCAGCGAGGAATTTCTCCACGTATTTGCCGAGCAGGTCGGCCTCGAGATTCACCGCGTCACCGACTTTGCGTTCGCGCAACGCCGTGATTTCGTAAGTGTGCGGAATGATCCAGATGCGGAAACTGTTTCTGTCTACGCCCGCGACCGTCAGGCTGATGCCGTCCACCGCCACTGAGCCTTTGAAAATGATGTACCGCATCACCTCCTCCGGCGCGACGATGTCGAGCACGTGATCCCTGCCGGCGCGTTCCCAGCGGATAATTTTACCGACGCCATCAATGTGGCCGGTCACGAAATGTCCGCCGAATTCGCCAGCGGCCCGCAGCGGTCGCTCCACGTTCACCAGCGACCCGGCCTTCGCAAATCGCAGATTGGTGCGCTGCCACGTTTCCCGGAGCAAATCAAACTGCGCGGATCTGAATTTTCCCCGCCCGGCTATTTTTACGGCGGTGAGGCAACACCCGTTCACGGCCAGACTGCCGCCGGGTTTCAGACCGCGACCGGTCACATTGGTGCGCAGTGTCAGCTCAATCGCTTTCGGCGAGGGCTTGATGCGCTCGACGATGCCCGCCTCTTCGACAATGCCCGTGAACATCTCTACCAGCTTAACCGTGGGGCGAGACTCCGTCGAGCCGCAGTTTATGCCACCCGGGCGCTCAGCATCAAATCCGGGCCGAGCTGTTTCCATTCCACGTCCCGAAGTCGCAGCGAGTCAGTCAGGGATTTCGCCCCTCCGCCGGCAACTACTTTTCTCGCATCGCGGCCGCCGAGGATTTTGGGTGCGTAGAAAAACGCGACGCGCTGCGCGAGCCCTCCGAGTAAAAACGACGCGTTCACTTCGCCACCACCCTCGACCAACAGGCTGGTCACATTTTCCGAACCGAGTTGTTTCAAAAGCCAAGTCAGATCGATTACGGGTTGCCGATCGCCGACTGCCGATCTGGCCGTAGGCGCGATCAGGACATTTGCTCGCTTGGCCAGGGCAGCAGCCCGGCTTTGAGGTGCGTGTTTGCTGACGACAACCAAGGTCAGCCCGGCGAATTTGTCGCTCGCCACTTTCGCATTCAGCGGCGTTCGCGCCATCGAATCCAGGATGATTCTCCGGACCGGTTTTGCCATCTGCCATCTGCCATCTGCCGACTTCGCCCTTGCCGTCAGGCTCGGGTTGTCTGCCAGAATCGTGTTCACGCCGACGAGAATTGCATCCGCTCCTTGCCGCAACTTCATCGCGTAAGCGCGCGCCTTTTCTCCAGTAATCCATTTCGATTCGCCGGATGCCGTCGCGATTTTGCCATCGAGCGTCATGGCCGCCTTGATCGTGACGAACGGTATGCAATGAACAATCCAGTGATTGAATGCCTCGTTGAGCCGTTCGCATTCGGCAGTCAAAGTTTGGAGTTCCGCCTTCAGGCGGTCTGCCCTCAGTTCTCCGCCCTTGCCGCGTGAACGCGGAACTCCGAACGTTGCAACCGCAATTCCCGCGCGTTTCAAAATCTTGAGCGCCCGCCCGGCGTGTTCCGAATTCGGGTCAATCGTGCCGATGACGACGCGTTTGACGCCAGCGGCGATGAGGGCGCTGGTGCAGGGGGGTGTTCGGCCATGCGTGGAACACGGTTCGAGTGTCACGTAAAGTGTCGCGCCCTTTGGGTTGTGGCCGTGCTTTCGCGCATTGCGAAGCGCCTCGATCTCCGCGTGCGGTAAGCCGGCGCGCCGATGCCAGCCGCGTCCGATGATTTTGCCTCCTTTGACCAGGACGGCGCCAACCATCGGGTTCGGCGATGTCCGGCCGTAACCCCGGCGGGCCAGACTGACCGCCGAACGCAGGTAATCCTGGTCATACGCGAAAAAGATCTTTTGCCGTGTATCCATTGCCGGTGCGAATCAAAGTCAGTATAGCCCCCAACGCCGCAACCGGAAGTATTCATTGAAAGGCCGGTCATCGGTGATCTCGATTGCCGGATCAGGGTTGAGGACGTCCTGGACGGGAATTTCTTGCGACAAAGCCCGCTCCAGAAAAGCCGGCGCCGTTTCTGTGGGATTCCACTCCAGCAGATCTTCCCGGGCGCGGCCGGGCATGCGGTTGGCGAGTTCAACGGCGGTTCGCGTTTCGATTGGCTCCATGGAAGCCAACATGTGCTTTCCGCCTCCCTCAACCGAACCAAAACAGCGCACGTAAGGGAAGGATTCGTGGAGGGAGCGGAGGACCGCTTGAGCGGTCAGGAATTCGCCGCCGGGGAACCAGGCTTGAACGATGCCATGGGGATTCAAGTGCTGTTTCGCCAGCGCGTAAAATTCCGGCGTATAGAGCAGGCTGGACCCCGCCGCTTCCACCGGCGGCGGGGGATCAATCACGATGACGTCGAATTTTTCCCGGGTGCGTTTGAGGTAGCGCCGTCCATCATCAATCACGATCCGTCCCTTGGGATCGTTCAAGCAGCGCATCGCGTCCGCGTGATAAAATCCGAACGCGCGGGTCACCCCGGGCACCAGTTCCACCGCCGTCGTTTTTACGTCCCAACTCAAAGCGGAGCGATAGGATGTGCCCATGCCAAAGCAAATAATCAACGCGGATTCAGGCCGGCCCTCGTGAAGCGCCAGCGGTAGATGGGCCATCAGCTTCGTGACGGGGGCCAACCCCGTCATGCCCACGCCGTTAACATAAAGAAATTTGCGCCTTCCCTCCCCAAAGGAAATGGTGCATGCGGCATAATCCCGACGCACGACCGTGTTCTTTTCCGTTTTGACCAGGAAAGTCTCATAGTCCTCGGTGAAGCATAACGCCCAAACCAATGCCGCGCATGCGCTCAAGCCCATCCCCCAACGTCGCGGTGGCGGCAGGGACCGGCTCAGCAACCAATAAAACCCCAGGAACGGCAGGCTGAGGAAAATTAATGCGTTTTTTTCGCTCATCGACGGCAACAAAACATACGAGGCAAACACCGGCCCCAGAATGCAGCCAACCACATTAATGGCATACGCCTTGCCAGCCTCGGCCGGTCGCCCGGTGGCGTAGCCGTCGATCAAACCTGGCGTCAAATAGCCCAGCACAGCGCAAAACGGACAAATGCTGGCGAGCAGAAGCGCGGCGCTGCTCAAACTGATGTGGCCAACCCAGTTTGCTTGCAAGAGCCGGAGGTCGTTGGCCAGTGCCGGCAGGAACGCCGTGAGCGCCAGCAGGGAAATCAGGACTGCGGGCGAACGAACCCGGCACCGGCGCAGTTCGAGGCGATACCACCAGGAACCCAGGCACGCGGCCCCCAAGTAAGCGCAGACAATCGAAGCGAAGGAATACACCTGCGTTTGCAGGACCGGGGTGAAGGCTCGATTCCGAATCACCTCCATGCCCAGGGCGCTGAATCCGGTTGAAAACAACAGCCATCGCACCAACCGACCGGAAACTGCTTGAAAGGGGGAGACAAATTCCGGCCCAACTGAACCCGACGCCTCCAGCCGGGGGATAGCGGAGGGCTGGCGCCGGTAAAGTCCAAGAAACACGCTGATCACTGCGATCGTGCAGTTGGCTGCGGCCGCGTCCCAAAGAGTTTTGCGGAAGCCAAGGATTTCCACCGAAACCACAGCCGTCCACAACGCCCCGCTCATCGCCCCGACGACATTGGCCAGATACAGGTAGCTGAAACTTTCCTGGTTATGACCATCCCGCTCCCGTAGAAAGGCCATCATTAACGGGAAGGTCGCACCCATGCACACACACCAGGGAAAAAGGGAAATAGCCAGGACCGCCGCCGAAAGGAAAAGATAGTTGAAAGAGTCGGTCTGGCCGGCCGACAACAGCAAGCATTCGCCAAGCCGGAACAATCCGGGAACGGCGAAGGCCCCACCCAGTCCAATCGCCAACTCGGCTCCGGCGTAAAAAAAGGCGGCGGACAAACCGGTCTTCCTCGTCCAGGGGCCTACCAGCCGCCCCCCCGCCCAGGCTCCCACGGACAACCCCAGCATGAACACGGAAAGCACAACGGAAAGCACCGGCGCGATGATCCCGAATGATGCAAATGCCATTCGCGTCCACACGATCTGGTAGACCAGACTGCAAAAGCCGGACAGAAAGAAGAGCAGAAACAACAGCCGGCGCACGGGCGAATTCATGATGCGAGGATGATACATCCTGTTCATCCGCAGTTAAATTTCTTTGAGCCTTCGCGTCTTTGCGTTGAAAGAATTATTCCTCAAATAAGGCTTCCGCGAATTGTTTCGCGTCGAACGGCTGCAAGTCATCCGCCTGCTCGCCGAGGCCGACGAATTTGATGGGTAGGCCGAGTTCCTGCTGAATGGCCACGACCATGCCGCCCTTGCTCGTCCCGTCGAGCTTGGTGACCACGATACCGGTGAGCGGCACGGCCTTGTTGAATTCGCGCGCCTGGTTCAGCGCGTTCATGCCGGTCGTCGCGTCGAGCACCAGCAGCACTTCCTGTGGTGCGCCGGGCAGTTGCTTGCCAATAACGCGATGTAACTTCTGCAATTCCTGCATCAAGTTGTGCTTGGTGTGCAAGCGGCCCGCAGTGTCGATGAACAGGTAATCTGCCTTGCGTGACTGCGCCGCGGTCACGGCATCGTGGGCCACGGATGCGGCGTCGGCGCCGTAAGCGCCCGCAACAACTTCAACCTTTACTTTTTGTCCCCACAATTTGATTTGTTCGATGGCCGCGGCGCGGAACGTGTCGCACGCCGCCAGCAGCGCGGTCTGGCGCTGTGATTGGACCAGGTGCGCCAGCTTGGCGGCGGTGGTCGTTTTGCCTGTGCCGTTGACGCCGACAATGGAAACCACCGTCGGGAGGTGTGCGGCTTTGATCAATTCGGCCTTGTTCGATGCTAAACTTTTTACAACTTCGGCCCGGGCAATGGCAAACACGTCCAGGCCGGCGCCGCCCTGAGTTTCATAGGCTTGCTTCACCGCCGCCACGATTTGCGCGGTCACGGCCAGGCCGAGGTCGGCGGCGATGAGTGCGGCTTCGAGTTCTTCGAGCGTGGTCGCATCGAGTTTCGGCGAGCGCGTGACGATTCGTTTGATTTCGTGGGCCAGCCTGGAGTGCGTTTTTTGCAGGCCGGCGCGGAATTTCTGGAAGAGACCCATGGGTCAGTGCGGATTTTCTGTCCTCGACTTTCGACTCGCGACCCGCGACTTGAGTTTTTCCACGTGTTCGTAAGGCAGTTTGACGGTGCCGATGAGCGGTTTGCCCTTGCTGAACCCGTGGCAGTCCGAGCCGCCCGTCACGAGCAGATGAAATTTATCGGCCATTTCCAGATAGCGCGCGGACGTCGCGGTCGAGTGTTTCGTGTGAAAACATTCAATGCCGTCCAGCCCGGCATCCACGAGGGCAGGGATAACATCGTCGGTGCGATTCAAACCGGGATGCGCCATCACCGCGAGGCCGCCGGCTTGATGAATCAACTCGACGCCCTCGAGCGCGGACATTTTGGCTTTGGGCACCCAGGCCGGCCGG
>Ga0335081_10012897_pt1 | contig 13525 bp, 12 predicted proteins | sample Lox_Sample_35_FD_206713 | JGI IMG/M metagenome (GOLD analysis project Ga0335081, IMG submission 206713) | Soil microbial communities from Loxahatchee National Wildlife Refuge, Florida, United States - Lox_Sample_3.5 | ecosystem: Environmental > Terrestrial > Soil > Wetlands | place: USA...
CGGCAAACTTGCCGGTCCCGGAAGCTATTGTTTCCACCTGCGTCTTGAGCACGCTGACCTGCTGATAGCGACGTTCCGGTTCTTTTTCCAATGCGCGCAAAACGACTTCATCCAAACGCACGTCAATTTGCATCCCGCGCATGCGGGACGATGGCGGCTCGATTTTCTGGCCGGGTAGTTCACCGGTGAGCATCTGGTAAAACACTACGCCCAGCGCGTAAATGTCCGCGCGATGATCCACGGCGTCGGGATGTTCTTTCTGCTCCGGCGCCATGTATTGCGGCGTGCCCATGACTTTGCCGGCGGCGGTGAGTCCTTCTATGGCAGGGGCCTGTGACCGTCGCCGACTTTCTTCATCCGGGTCCCGGCGGTCATAGACCGCCGCGACAATCTTCGCCAATCCGAAATCCGCCACCTTTACGCGGCCGCGGCGGTCGAGCAAAATGTTCTCCGGTTTGATATCGCGATGCACGATGCCCTGGTCGTGGGCGAATTGCAGCGCGTCGCAAATCTGTGGCACGATGGCAAGCGCTTCGCGCGGCGAAACGCGACCGGCACTCAGCAATTGCCGCAAATTCACGCCGTCCACGAATTCCATGAGGAAGAAGTAAAGCCCGTCTGCCTTGCCAAAATCGTAAATCGTCACGATGCCGGGATGATTGAGCTTCGCCAGCGCCCGGGCCTCGCGGGAGAAACGTTCAGCGAACGCCGGGTCGTCACCAATGCCGGGCGGAAGAATTTTGAGCGCGACGATACGGTCCAGTTCCTTTTGCCGCGCTTTATAGACCGCACCCATGCCGCCTTTGCCGATGAGTTCCATGACTTCGAGTTGCGGGAATTTTCCGGCGAGTTCGGGGACGGCTGGCGGCTGGAAGGGCGGATGTTTTGCGTCGGTCACGGTATCCGCCGCCGCACCCTGTTTGAGCAGGCACGCGGGACAAAGCCCGGCCACCGCGCCGGCATTCAGCGGCGTGCCGCACTGCGGACATTTGTTTCCGTCAGGCATGGGCTGCTGTAATTTTACCGTGTCCACACCTGCTTCAGAAGCAAAACCGGGAAGACGTTACCGGGAAATCGAAAGACAACACCTAACGTTCAAAATTTACCGCAACCGGAACCCGCCCTGGAAAATCACCTCTGCAGCGACGACGACGAGAAAAACCGCGCTGACCAGCGCGTTCAGGCGGAAGAAGGCGACGTTGATCCAGTTCAGACTGCGGCGGCGGGCAATCCAGTGTTCCAGCACGAGGCAGCCGACGATGAGGAACCAACCGAGGAGAAAAGCGATGCCAAACCGGCAAAGCAACCCAAACGCAAGCAACAACCCGCACATCACCATGTGCGCGAGAAACGCGGCGGCCAGCGCATTTTTAGGTCCCCACGCCACCACCAGCGAATGCAGGCCGTGCGTCCGATCAAACTCGTAATCCTGCAATGCGTAAATGATGTCGAACCCGACCAGCCACAAAACCACGGCCAGTGCGAGTGCCGCCATCTGCAAAATTTCCAGAACCGAAACATTTGCGCCCTTCACCGCCAGCCAAGCCCCGACCGGCGCCAGCGCCAGTGAAAGGCCGAGAAAAACGTGCGTGTAATCCGTAAACCGTTTGGTGAGAGAATAAAAACAAACCACCAGCAGCGCAATCGGCGAGAGGCAAAAGCACAATGTGTTCAAAAAAAAACTGGCGACCACGAAGCCGGCAGCGGACAGGAGCCAGAGGGCGACGGCGCTGGCCGGCGAAATCTGGCCGGTGGGCAGGTGGCGGCCGGCTGTGCGTGGATTCAGCGCATCGAATTTCCGGTCAACGATCCGATTGAACGCCATCGCGCAGGTCCGGGCGCAAACCATCGCGGCGAGAATCAGTCCCAAAATCCTCCAGCCCGGCCAGCCGCGGTTGTCACGCGCGGCGACCAGCATGGCCGCCAGCGCAAACGGCAGCGCGAAAACCGTATGCGAAAACCGGACGAACGAAGCCCATTTTTTTATGAAGGAAAACATCGAACAATGAACATCGAACGCCGAACATTGAAGTTTCAGCCGGCGTCGCCTGAAGGATAGCGGCTCCAGACCGACGCGCTTGGCTGCTTCCTTGCATTCTGTTGCGCGGTTCTGATGCTCGACACGAAAATCCGGATCAATTCCTCGGATTCGTTCAACACAAACAGTAACGTCGTATCACCGTCAACCCAATGCTTGCGCTCAATCAGTCTCGCCCAGCGGCGCGTTTCGCGAAGCTCTTTCAAACAAACTTTGAGCTTGTGAATGAAATCTCCTCGCGATTCGGCAGATTCTGCTTCGCCGTGGTTTGAATAGGGAGAGGTCCCGGATCGCAAAATCTGCCCGGCCACATGGTTTCCGGCTCGTGAAGGCGGAAGTTTCTCCGACAAGTCAATTACCGCCGAGGCGAAACCTAATAGCCGTTCTTCCAGATTAAACTTCCGTCGGGTTGTTTCGCCTTCACGGAACATTCCGTTATCGCCGTTTGCCTCGTTCAGAGTTCGATGTTCGATGTTCGACGTTCGGCGTCTATTTCGTCTCATTTCATTCCTTTTCTTCGCTCCAGCGAGGGACGAGCTTCTGCGGCAGGCCCAGATGGTCCAACACGCGCGCGACCACCGTGTCCACGACTTCCTGAACGGTTTTCGGATTTGCATAAAAGCCCGGGTTTGCCGGCAGAATCGTTGCGCCGGCTTGCAGCAACAGTTCCATGTTTTTGACGTGGACCAGACTCAATGGCGTTTCGCGGGGGACCAGAATCAATCTTTTGCGCTCTTTCAAGACCACGTCGGCGGCGCGGAGCAGCACGTCTTCGCTGTAGCCATGTGCGATGCGGCCCATGGTGCCCATGGTGCAGGGGATGACGACCATGGCGTCGGGCGGATTCGAGCCACTGGCAAATGGCGCGTTCATGCTTTTGAGATTGTGCGTCTTGACTCCCGCCGGCAGGCGCAGGCCGCCGGGCAATTCCTCGGCAATGACCTGCTGCGCGTAGTTGCTCATCACGACGTGCAGTTCGTGCTGGTGCGGGTCGAGATTGTCGAGCAGGCGCTGCGCGTATAGCGCGCCACTGGCCCCGGTGATAGCGATGAGGATTTTCAAATGCTTCCTGCGTTTGACCAATTATCACCGAATGCTTTCAGACGAGCAAGGCTGCACAACTCTTTGCAAGCCTGATCGTAATCTTAATCATAATCTTCGGATTAAGAGCAGGATTACGATTAAGAGTGAGATTCATTGGAAACAGCTTGAGTCCGATTTCTCCTTCCGCACAATGGCCGCGTGTTAAAACCGGCTGGCATCTTTGTTATCGCGGTGTTTCTCCTCGCGGGCTGCACGACCGAGTCGTATCGCGCGACGAACGAGGCGGTGCCGCCCAACTGGTCGGCGACCAACGAGGTTCAAAACCCGCCAATCCCGCCACTGCCCCGTCCCGTTCCATTGGTGGTCAAAACAAATTTGTCCCCGGTCGTTCACCCGACAAATGTCATCCATCCGGCGCCGGTCATAACGTGGGCCCCGCTCAACCGCTGGGCCGCCGATCACAAAATCGGCGCGCCGCATCTGCTGTCCGGTCTGCCGGTGGCGACGTATGCGATCGGCTCGACCAACGGCGTAATGGTCCTGGAAATCGGCAGCCGTGAGGCCATCTGGAACGGCATCGAAATCAATCTGGGCTTCGAACCACAGCTCATTAATAACCAGGTTTTCCTGCACGTGCTCGATCTGCAGCGGAACCTGGAACCGCTCTTGTGCGACCCGCCGCTTCGATTCCCCACCAACCGCGTCATCGTGATTGACCCGGGCCATGGCGGGTCGAACACCGGCGCGCGTTGCGTTCTTGACGGCCGGCTCGAAAAGGAATTCACGCTTGACTGGGGCAAACGGCTGGCGGCGTTGCTGGCGACCAACGGCTGGCAGGTTTTTCTCACGCGCACGGATGACGTGTATGTGGCCAATCCCGACCGGGCCGTGTTCGCGGAAGCACATCACGCGGATTTGTTCATCAGCCTGCACTTCAATTCCGGAGGCCCGGACGAAAGGGCCCACGGCCTGGAAACCTATTGCCTCACGCCCACAGGTATGTCCTCGACGCTGGTGCGCGGCTACAACGATTTCTGGTCGGAGAATTTTTCCAACAACGCGTTCGACGCGGAAAACTTGCAGCTCGCCGTCCGCCTGCATGCAGCGGTGTTGCGCGCGACGGCCATGGAAGACCGCGGCGTGGCGCGGGCGCGATTTATCGAAGTGTTGCGCGGACAAAAATGTCCGGCGATTCTGGTTGAAGGCGGGTACCTGTCCAATCCACACGAGGCAAAATTGATTGAATCCCCGGAGTTCCGGCAGAAACTGGCGGAAGCCGTTGCAGGCGCTCTAAAATGAAAAACGCGAAACACATCCTGGTCACGGGAGGGGCTGGTTTTATCGGCTCGCATCTGATCGAGTGCCTGTTGGCCGAAGGCAAACGTGTTGTCGTCATTGATGATCTCTCGACCGGCCGACTGGAAAATCTGCGCGCGGTCCAAAATCATCCCCGCCTGCGCGTGATTGAATCCAAAATTTCCGCCTGCCGAGAATTGCCAAGGCTAGCGGCAAACGCGGAATTTATCTTTCACCTGGCGGCGACTGTCGGGGTTGAACTCGTCGTCAAATCAGCATTGCACGTTCTGGAAGCGAGCTTTCACGAAACGCAGATTTTGTTGCGCGCCGCCGCCGTAAACCGCACGCCGCTCCTGCTGACCTCGACCTCGGAAGTTTATGGCAAGAGCGCCAAGCCGGCGTTCGGCGAGGACGACGATTTGCTTATCGGCCCGCCCGGCCAGTCCCGCTGGAGCTACGCCTGCTCGAAACTCACGGACGAATTCCTCGCGCTGGCCTACGCGCGAGAGAAAAATCTGCCGGTCATTATTACCCGACTGTTCAATACCGTCGGCCCGCGCCAGACCGGACGTTACGGCATGGTCCTGCCGCGTTTCATCGCCGCGGCAAAAAAAGGCGAGCCGCTGAAAGCGTTTGGCAACGGCAAACAGACGCGATGTTTCTGTCATGTCGGCGACGTCGTGGAAGCGCTGGTACGTCTGCAAAAAAGTGGTTGCGACGCCCTCGTCGCAAAAAAGCTCGGCGTCGAGGCGTCGCCACCACCTTTCGGCGAAATTTTCAACATCGGCGGCACAGAAGAAATCAGCATCCTCGGCCTGGCGCGTTTGGTGGTCAAAACGCTCGGCTCGAAATCGAAAGTTAAAATCGTGCCGTATGAAAAAGCGTATCCGGTTTCGGCCACGGGCTACGGCATGACCGGCGTGCCTACATTTGACGACATGCGCCGCCGCAAGCCGCAGGTGAAAAAGCTCGAACAATTTGTGAGGTTCCGTCCGCGCACACCGCTGCGCGAAATCATCCGGCTGACGGCAGGGTGAAACCCTATCTCGGGGTGCCGGAGGCGCGGATGAAAAAACCGTCGCAACGCGACGATTGACAATAGCCCGGCGGTTCTACGCCGGGATTTGACGCCCCCATGTCTGACCCCGGAGGGTCGACCGAATTTACCGGTGGTTTCAACCGCCCCTCCGGGGCTTGATTGGCTGTCGCATTTTACCCGCAGTTGAAACTGCGGGCTATTGTCGCACGTCCCTGCGGGACAAAACCAGCGCCACTGCGCACGGTCGCACGAAATCATTTGGTCCAGAGTAGGGTAAAAGTCAGTGAGGAATCGTATTAGTTGAATTGGGAGGTTGTGGTTGAGTGGTTACATTCGTGCCTGCCTGTGTTGGAGGCTCATTTAAAATTTTCTGCGTAGCTTTCGTGTTTGCCGTATTGCGATCCGGAATGAATAATGGCAAACACACAATCGCACAAAAGAGTAAGCCACCTGCTGCGATCAAAACTTTAGTTTTTCGAGACATACAAATCTCGGCGTTAATGTTCTACTCCTTCCCTTGTGAGCAACTTGCGCTTCCATTCCAAACCGCCGCCGAATCCGCCGATTTTTCCGTGCGCCGCCAGCACCCGATGGCACGGCACCAGCACCGGAATGGGATTCGCCCCGCACGCCCCACCCACGGCCCGGACGGCTTTGGGTTTGCCAATCGCCTGCGCCACTTCGCCGTAGCTTTTCGTCCGGCCAAAAGGGATTTTCCGCATTTCACGCCAGACGGATTTCTGAAATGCCGTTCCCGCTGCGTCGAGTGGCGGAAAATCTTTCGGTTCGGTTCCAGCCAAGACGTTCCGCAGTGCGGATTCTGTGGCACGATGCCATTCGCGGATTTCGTCGGGAATTTGTAGGAGACGACGTGAGGAGTCTCTGCCCGATCCGTTGGGCGGAGAAATTGGAGACTCGTTACCCCGTCTCCTGCTGCTGACGGCTGGCGAGGACGCTCGCCCCACCGGTCCGCCTTCGCTGCGCTTCGGCGCGACAAACGCTCTCGCGTCTGGAAAGTCGAGTTCGGCAAGGCCTTTTTCGGAATAGCGGGCTATAAATTGGCCATCGGGCGTGGCAATGGTCAGTTGGAACAACTGATTTCCCGTGGGCATGCAAATTCAGTGATGGAGATAGACCAGCAGCGTGCCGAGCAATACCGCGAACAGGATGCCCGCAAAAAGGAGAACCCGGTTTCGCGCCACACGCTTTTCGTAACGCAACGGGCGCAGGCCGCGCACACCACCGGCGGCCAGATAGGTGACCAGCCGCGGATTGGACGCCACAGGCCGGCTGAACCGCTGGCGCACACGCTGAATCAACCCCGGCAAATCGTATTTGCGCACGCCGAGTTCGTTGAACTGCTCGGGAGCGTCCGCCTCATTGTTCGCCGGCAGCGGCTTGATTTCCTCAAAGACCGGTTCCGGCGCCGGCGCGGGCGACGCCTCGTGGGTGCGATCAATGGTCGCGCCGTGCGGAATGGCGGTGGAACGCAGCCGCGGCGCGGGCGCGTTCTGAAGCTGGGTGTCGAGCCGCTTGATTTCCGCTTCGAGCGCGGCAATCTGAGTGCTCAGGACACGCGCGCGGTCGGAAATCGGGTCAGCCGTCTTAGCTTTTTTCTTCGCGAACGCCATACGACGAATTTCAGCGCCCGGTCGGCATGGACAGCCAGATTGACGCCAGGACGCCAATCGCGCCCAGGGCCACCAACACCAGCGGCCAGTTCAACGCCAATCCGATTTTGCACAACTCCACGAAGTTCAGGCTGGCGAAGGGCGACACCGCAGGCGCGGGCGCAGTTTCGGTTTGCGGTTTTTCCGGAGTTTCGCCGGACAGGATCGGGAATTTGAGCCGCGCGGCGTTCCATTCCATGCGCGCGTTTTCGATGGTCGTCAGCGCGCGCGTGAGTTCGACGCTGAAATTTTCCTTGTTCCAGCCCTCTTCATGGATGGTCTGGATTTTTTCGAGCGCGTCGCGGAAATCAGCGACGGTTTTGACCATCTGCTCGGCGTCGCGGCGGGCGTTGAACTCGGCTTCTTCGAGCAAACCGAGGCCGCGCGTGAGGCTGTGGACCATTTCCTGCCGGCCGGTTTGAAATTCATTCTGGCGGCGGCGCAATTCCTCGAGCGCGGCGCGTTCGCGCTCCAATCCCTCCTGCGCGCGTTTGAGTTCGGCGAGCTTTTGCTGCGCCTCGACGACCTTGCGGTCCACTTCTTCGCGCGTGGGCGCGCGGAGCGGGTCGCCGGCGGAAGTGGTTGATCCGTAAGACGATTTCTGAGTTTGAAAATCGGTGTCCACAAATTCGGTAGTATCGTATTCAGCAGCCATGAGACGACTTTAGTCCCGGCGCGCGAGCGTGTAAAGCGGCGTGTTTCATTTTTCTACAAGCCGCAGCGACGCGAAAAATTTTCACTCCGCCGGTTGAATTCTCCGGGCGGCGTTTTATAGTGCCTGCGTTTCACATGAATAAAATCAAGACGCTCGCCCACGTATGTCTGTTTGCCAGGGACCTGAACCGCAGCCTGGATTTTTATTGCGGCGCACTCGGCTTGCGCCGGCATTTCGATTTCTTCAAAGACGGCGAGTTGTTCGGGTTTTACCTCCAGGTTGACCCGAATCATTTTATCGAGATTTTCAAGGCCGGCCTCGACGAGGAATGCCGCCGCCAGCGCATCCACCATCTTTGCCTGGAAGTGGAGGACCTGGACGCGGTGCGGGACGCCTTGATTCAGCGCGGCGTGGCGGTGACGCCGAAAAAACTCGGCTGCGACCAGACCTGGCAGTGTTGGTGCAAGGACCCCGATGGGACTGATTTGGAGTTCCAGCAATACACGCTGCAAAGTTCGCAGTTCACCCGCGAGCGGTGCATCGTGGACTGGTAGGCGGCGGAGGGTTTTTTATTCCAAAAATTTTTCATTCTGCCTGTTGCTTTCCGCGCGCAGCGTTTTATAGTTCGCTCGATGGGACACATGAGATGAGCAATTCAACCAGCGCAGCGCGACCGTGGGATATTGAGGCCGCCCGCAACCTTTACAACATTCATCGCTGGGGCGCGAAGTATTACGACATCAACGACGAGGGCCACGTCGTGGCGCGACCGTTGCAGGACGCCGGCGTAGCCGTGGATTTGACCGATGTCATTGAGGAGGCCAAGGCGCGCGGGTTGAAATTTCCGCTGCTCATCCGGTTCCAGGACATTTTGCGCCACCGGGTTGAGTCGTTGAACCAGTCCTTCCGCAATTCCATTGCCGAATATGGTTATCGGGGCCGTTACCGCGGCGTGTTCCCGATCAAGGTGAACCAGCTCCGTGAGGTCGTGGAGGAAATTCTCGATGCGGGCAAGCCGTTTGATTTCGGTCTCGAAGTCGGCAGCAAACCGGAACTGCTGGCCGGCCTGGCGCTGCAAAATCAAATCGGCAGCCTGATTGTATGCAATGGTTACAAGGACGCGGAGTTCATCAAGATGGCCATGCTCGGCATCAAGCTGGGCAAAACGGTCATCCTGGTCGTGGAGAAACTCGAAGAATTGCGGCAAATCATCGCGATTTCCAAGCAGCTCAATGTCGAACCGTTGCTCGGCATCCGCGCCCGGTTGTTGAGCCGCGGCGCGGGCCGCGGGGCGAGCAGCGGCGGCGAAAACGCCAAGTTCGGCTTGAGCACGGCCGAATTGCTGGAAGCGACGGAGTTGTTGAAAGCGGAAAACCTTGGCCATTGTTTCAAGCTGCTGCATTTCCACGTCGGCTCGCAGGTGCCGGACATTCTCACGGTCAAAAAGGCGGTGCAGGAGGCCGGACGCCTTTACGCGAAGCTGCACAAGATGGGCTTCCCCATTTCCTACCTCGACGTCGGCGGCGGGCTGGGCGTGGATTACGATGGCAGCCGCTCGGCGTTTGACAGTTCGACCAATTACACCCTGCAGGAATACACCAACGACGTGGTCTATTACATCGCCGACGTGTGCAACGCCGAAAACGTCCCGCACCCGGACATCATCAGCGAAAGCGGGCGCGCCATCGTGGCGCATCACAGCGTGCTGATTGTCGAGGTGTTCGGCGCGATTGAAAAAATCCGGCCCGGTGAATTTTTGAAATTCGGCGAAAAGGAGCACCCGCTCGTCAACGAGTTGCTCGACATCCGGAAACACCTCGCCAAGCTTAATAAGATCGAGGCTTATCACGACGCGCTCGAACGCCGCGAGGACGCGCAGCACATGTTCACCCTCGGTGTGCTGGACTTGCCCGACAAGGCGAAGATTGAGGACCTCTACTGGCAAATCAGCCGCGAGGTGGTCGAACATTACAAAGGCCACGCCTACGTGCCGGAGGAAATCCGGAAGCTCGAAGACAGTCTCAGCGACCAATACCTTTGCAACTTCTCCGTCTTCCAATCGCTGGGCGCTGGACCAGCTATTTCCCATCATGCCGATTGCCCGCCTGAACGAGCGGCCCACGCGCGAGGGCACGCTCGTGGATATCACCTGTGATTCCGACGGCCAAGTGAGCAAGTTTATTGACCTGCGCGACGTGCGCGACACGCTGCCACTCCATAAACTTAACACCAACGGCAACGGCCTGCCCGAGCCGTATTACCTCGGTTTCTTCCTGATGGGCGCCTACCAGGACATCATGGGCGACCTGCACAACCTGTTCGGGCGCGTGAACGAAGTCCACGTCTTTCTCGAGCCGGACGAACCGACCGGTTATTACATCGAGGAAATTATTGAGGGCAACACCATTGTCCAATCGCTGGCGGCGGTGCAATACGACGAAAACGAACTGAAACGGCAGATGAAGGCGCAAATGGACGAAGCGATCAAATCCGATCGCATGAAGCCGTCCGAGGCCATGCGCCTGCTTGACGATTACGAAAAAGGACTCAAGGCCTATACCTATTTGAGCTTCTGAAAACGAGGATGGCGGGGCGCCGCGCATTGCTTCGCAGTATTGAATGTCTTACCCGTAGTGCAGAGCAACGCTCTGCACCACGGAAATTGGGACAGTCCTTGGAAACTCATCCCCTTGCAAGGGCATCATCCTTCTTCTATCTTCCATTCTCGCCGTTCATGGACAACCCCGCGCCCAACGCCGAACTGCTCCGCTCTCTCGGACGCCTGGCCCGCGGTTTGTCCGCATTGTTCTGGGGATTGCCCGCGACGCTGGTCATTTGCGCGGAAACCGCCAAGGCCGACTGGCTCAAGCCGCTGGGACTACTCCCGGCGCTGGCCGGCACGGGTTTGTTGCTCTACGGCCTCTGGCAGATGAGCCATTTCCAGGCACAAGAGCGGCCCTGGCGCAACGCACTCGACCGCGCGAAGCTCCTCGGCCTCGTCAATTTCGGCCTGTCCCCGTTTCTTTACTGGCAGAACAAAATGCCGGAACAGCCGTTCTTCAATGCGGCGGTGTTTGTGCTCGTTCTGTCGGCGCTGCTTTTTTTATTCAACGTGAACGCCGTCCTCAATCGCCTCGGCGCGATGCTGCCGGACGAAACGCTCCGGCACGAAACGCACCTGTTTACAGTGATCAATCGCTGGTTCCTCGTCGCACTTTTGCTTCTGGGCGTGGCCTATATCGTTTTCCTGCACTCTGCGCAGTGGCAACTGGCGCTCGGCGATTTTTCGGATTGGGTGGGCCGCATCGGGTTCTGGGCCCTGACGTTTTTCACACTGTTGCCTTTGGCCATGACCATGGCGTTGCTCTGGAAAACCAAGGAGGTCATCCACGACAGCGTCTTTGGCGCCAAGTGAGCCAAAATTTATGATCGATGATTTACGATTTATGATTTGTTCGCGTCGTTTCAAATCAGTCGAACAATCATCAATCATCAATTGTAAATCATAAATGAATACCGCTTTGTCCCGGACGGGCCGGCGTACCGTCGAGCCGCCCATCTCCTGGCTCATGCACGCAGCGTTGGCGCGCTCCCGGCTCATTTCGCTCGCCGCCGGGTTTACTGACAATCCCTCGTTGCCCGTGGCCGCGACCCGCCGGCTGTTCAATCAAATCCTGCGTTCGCCCAAAACCGGCCAGCCGGCGCTGCAATATGGCTCCACGGCCGGCGACCCGACGCTGCGCCGACTGACCGCCAGTCATTTGCGGAAACTCGATGTGACTGCGACGCCCTCGTCGCAGGCCGGGCGACCGGGCGTCGCCGCCACAATTTATTCGCCCGCACGCCTGCTCATCACGAACGGTTCGCAGCAACTGCTCTACATGACGGCGGAGGCCCTGTGCGACGAAGGCGATATCGTGCTCGTCGAAGACCCGACTTATTTCGTTTATCTCGGCATCCTCCAAAGCCGCGGCCTCCGCGCGCGCGGCATCCGGCTGGAACGAGACGGGTTGGACCTGGCGCATCTCGAAAAAGTTCTGACGTCGCTCGAACGCAGCGGTGACTTGCGCCGGGTAAAACTCCTTTACCTCGTCAGCTATTTTCAAAATCCAACCGGGGTTACGACGAGTTGCGAAAAAAAGCGCAGCATTCTGAAATTGCTCAAGCGCTTCGAGCCTGCAGCCCGACACGCAATTTATCTGTTCGAAGACGCGGCGTATCGCGAATTGCGCTTCAGTGGCGGGGACGTGCCGTCGGCGCTGGCGGTTCCCGGCGCGGCCCAACGCGTGATTTACACCGGCACATTCACCAAACCGTTCGCGACCGGGGCGCGGGTGGGTTACGGCATCCTGCCGGAACCGGTGTTCGCGGCGGTAAAACACCTTAAAGGCAATCACGACTTCGGCACGACGAACCTGTTACAACAACTTTTTGCCTGCGCATTGGCGGCAGGGGCCTGTGCGCAACAGGTGGCCCGGCTGCAAAAACGTTACGCGCACAAAGCCCGGGTGATGAAGCTGGCGATTGAAAAACATTTTCCGCCCGCCGTTGAATGGTGGGAACCGGCCGGTGGTCTTTATTTCTGGGCGCGGCTGCCGAAAGACGTTCCAACGGGCGTGAAATCGAAGGTTTTTCAGGCGGCATTGAAAAACGATGTGCTCTACGTGCCGGGCGAGATTTGTTACGCCGACGACCCGTTGCGGAAAAAGCCCAATCACGAAATGCGCATCAGCTTCGGCAGCGCCAGCGAAGAGGACATCCGCGAAGGCATCAAACGGCTCGGCGTGGTGTTCAATCAGTTGGTAAAATAAGCGAAGGATTCTTCCTTGGCTGTCGTGTTTCTGGATAAAGATACAATTAAAACCTGACCATTTATGAAAACATCAATCTGTCTCGCCGCCTGGTTGTTGGCTCTCAACCTCTCGCCGGCTTTGGGTCAGCCGGCTCCGCCGCCCGGAGGAAATTTCCAGCAACGATTGCAGGCAATCGTTGAACGCTCGGATCCTTCCGGGAACCAGCCACCGGCCTTGACCAAATTCAACCTCGATTTTCCCGGCGGCACCCCCGCGGAGTTGGTCAAGGCGATCCAGAAGGCGACGGGCAAGCCGTTGAACGCCATCATCCCCACGGAGGACGCCAACACCGAATTGCCGCCGCTCAGGATGAATGATGTCACCGCGCCGCAATTGTTTGACGCTTTGAAGGCTGCCAGCATAAAAACCGTGGCGGTCCAAGGCGGAACTTTCAGCGGTTCGTATTCGCAATTTGTCATCAGCTACGGATTCAAAACCTCCGACAGCCCGATTTCCGACACTTCCATTTGGTATTTCCACGCGGACAAACCCAGCATGCCGCCGGTGGTTTCGACGGCGAAATACTGCCGTTTCTTTTCGCTGGCCCCCTATCTGGACCGCGGCTTCACCGTGGACGACATCACTACGGCGGTCCAGACCGGCTGGAAGATGGCGGGCGTGACGCCGCCGCCGCAATTGAATTACCACAAGGAAACCAAGCTGCTGATCGCTTTCGGCGCGCCGGACGATTTGAACGTCATCCAAGCCGTGCTGAGCTCACTGCCATATTCCAACGCGACTGAGGACGAGCTCAAACATATGAATTCCCAAATCACGCAATTGACGGACCAGATCACCCAGTTGAAGAAGAAGATTCCGGCGCCGCAGCCGCTGTCCGGTTCGACCGACGAAAAGACTGGAAAATAAATTTCCATCGGCGGTAAATGCATCAGCTTGGAAGAAAACGTTCAATCGTCCGAACCGCGCGCC
>Ga0335081_10012899_pt1 | contig 13524 bp, 12 predicted proteins | sample Lox_Sample_35_FD_206713 | JGI IMG/M metagenome (GOLD analysis project Ga0335081, IMG submission 206713) | Soil microbial communities from Loxahatchee National Wildlife Refuge, Florida, United States - Lox_Sample_3.5 | ecosystem: Environmental > Terrestrial > Soil > Wetlands | place: USA...
ATCCTGTAGCTTTCGACAATCGCGGCAGCTTTTAACAACTTCGCTGTCTTTTTAACAATACGATTCTCCGCTAACCCTACCGAATCTCCGCTGCAACGTTGCGCCATGCATCGTCGAATGGAGGACCGAATCAGGTCTCTCTGCGAACAGCTCACCGCGGAGAAGGACGCGAAGAAACTGCAACCCATGCTGGTTGAACTTCGCAAAACGCTGCACCAGCACATCGCTCGCATGCGTGATAGGCTCGCAGAGTATCCGTTGTCGGTCGAACGCCGCAACCGCGACTCGTAGCCGCGACGCTGCGGCGCCGGCAGCCTTCAGCGGCTTTCTTCCATCTAAACGCGGGGAGCTACTCGTTGCGGAAATCCATCATCGCCAGTCTTCCCATTATTCTCCTTAGGAGTCTGCTCCTTATTCTTCCTGCTTTCGCGCAAGCTCCGTCAAAGCCGGCTTCACAGGCGGCTTCCGGGCAGCAGAAGGTCGCCAATCTCCCGGACGCGCAAACGGTGATCGAGTTCCTCAATCAGAATATTGCCTGGTACCGGCAACTGGCGGATGAGGAACAGGCCGCGAACGATCCGAGCGACGTGCTGTTTGTCGACCAGGATCGCCAAACGGCGCTCGAGGTGCTGCGTCTGGCATTCGACTTTGCCAAGGCGGACGCGCAGTTGAGTGCGGGCCAAGGCGCAGCGGCAAACCAGGCGGAGAGCGCAACTGGCGGCCATTATCAGTCGCTGGCGCGGTTGGCGCAATCGGCAGATACAGAAGTGCAGCAGACGAAGGCAGAACTGGAAGGCGACAAGCAAAGCCTGGAGACCGCGCGGGGAAAAGCGCGGCAGAAGCTGCAATCGGAGGTCGACGAACTCGAAAGCGAAATCGCGCTGGCCCAGACACGAAGTCAAACATTGCATCAGCTTCTGCAATTCGTCAGCGGATCGTCGGGAACGGGAGGAAATCTGGCGGCGCAGATCGACCAACTCGAGCGCTCTGTCCCCGAAGTGCAAACCACCACGCAAAATCAGGGCAAAGGCACTGCGGCCAGCGCGCCGGCCGCTCTCACAAAGCATTCGGTGGCGACGGGAGCGGTGAACCTGCTGGAAGACCTGCTGTCGCTATCGCATCAGGACGGCATTCTGAACCGGCGAATGGCATCCACCAATGCTTTGGCGCAGGCGTCGCAAAACCTGCGAGCGCCACTGATCGCGAACGTCACCTCGATCGCGCGGCAGGGCGAGCAGGCGGCGCAACAGGCCGACACCAGCGATCCGGCACAACTCGAGCAACTCAAGCAACAACTCGATAGCTTGAATGCGAGTTTCAAGCAGAACGCAAATGTGCTGCTGCCGTTGAGCAAGCAGCGCGTGCTGTTCGATTTGTATAAGAGCAACCTGGCGCGCTGGCGGGAGGTCGTGAGGAGCGAGTATTCAGAAGCGCTCAGAAAGTTGCTGCTGCGGTTGGCGATCTTCGCGATCGTGGTCGTGGTGGTGCTGATCCTGTCGGAAATGTGGCGGCGAGCGGTGTTTCGCTACGTGCATGATCTGCGGCGGCGATACCAGTTTCTGCTGCTGAGGCGGATCGTGCTCTGGTGCGCGATTGGCATCACGGTGGCATTCGCGCTGGCGAATGAGATCGGATCGATTGCCACTTTTGCCGGATTGATCACCGCCGGAATCGCGGTCGCGCTGCAGAACGTGATCATGGCCATCGCCGGCTATTTCTTTCTGATCGGCAAATACGGCGTACGAGTCGGGGACCGGGTGCAGATCTCGGGGATTACCGGCGACGTGATTGATATCGGCCTGATCCGGCTGCACTTGATGGAACTTGGCGGGACAGGCGTCGCGCGGCAGCCAACCGGCAGGGTCGTGGTGTTCTCGAATGCAGTGGTGTTTCAACCGACGGCCAGTTTCTTCAAACAGATTCCCGGGACGAACTTCGTGTGGCATGAAGTGTCGCTGGCGCTGGCTCCGGAGAGCGATTATGGGTTGGCGGAAAAGCGAGTGTTGGGCGCGGTCGAAAAGGTCTACGAGGATTACCGCGAGCAGATTGAAGCACAATACCGGGAGATGGAACGGTCGCTGAACGTGACCTCGGGCGCACCCAAGCCTCGAAGCCAGTTGCGTGTCACGCAGAGCGGGTTGGAGGTGGTCGTGAGATATCCGGTGGCGCTGGAGAACGCGATGGAGATCGACGACCGGGTAACGCGCGAGCTTTTGCGATCGCTCGATCAACCTCCCAAGCTGAGGCTGGTGGGCACGGGTACGCCGAATATTCAGCCGGTCGGCGGTCCCGAAAAAGTGGCGTAGGGTTCTTCGGTTGCCAGTTCCAAGTTCTCAGTTCTCAGTTGTCAGTTGTCTAATGAGAAGCTGAGGCATGCCAGCTAAGATCCGATTGCTTGGCCCTTCGCGTGTCGCCCAGCGCCCATCAGGATCAGCGAGCGCTCGGCGAACGGAACATATAAAAGAATGGCCGTGGATCCAAGTGCGAGGCCGTAGCCGATCCACGGAAGAAGAAGGAATGGGGCAAGCGCCCAGATTTCGTCCAAGGGAAAGAGGAAGGGGAACAGGTGGAGAAATTTGTCGCGCAGGCCGGGAGCGTGGAAGGCGACGGCAGAAATCAGGTAGAGACGAGTCGGGATGCCGACGACAGCGGTGACAATCAGGATCACAATAACCCCGAGCGGGTGGGAGGCGTAAGCGCCGACGATCTCTTCCACCTCATGCAGCCGGGCGAGCGAGACCACGTAGAAGCAGAAATACATCAGCTGTAATAGAAAGAAGAGCAGACGAACGAGGTGGTGGGAGGCTTGGGGCAGTTCGGACGGGCTGGTCAGAATCGTCGAAGCGGGCTTGTGGTTGCAGGCGTTTTCGAGAGCCGCGGCGAGGGCGGTCGGGTTCTCGCGGCCATCGAAAGATGGGGCGGTTTGATCGGCAGTCGCGGGTCGGATTTCGTCCGACTTGCCGTTGACGACGGTGACCGGCGCGACGAAGCGGTAGCCTCGGCGGGCGAGGGTTTCGACGAAGCGCGGACTGGCGGCGGAGTCACCCAGCACGTCGCGGATCTTGTTGACGGCAGTGTTGAGGCTATGGTCGAAATCAACGAAGGTGCCATCGGGCCAGAGGCGTTGGCAAATTTCGCCGCGGGTAACCAGTTCGCCGGGCCGCTCCAGCAGCATGAGAAGTATTTCGAAGGGCTGATCTTGCAGGGGGAGGCGGCGTCCTTGTTTGCGCAACTCGCCCGTGAGCGGGTCGGCCTCGAAGGTGCCGAAGCGGAAGAGAGTTTGGCGAGCGTTGGGCATGGTTCTTTCCGCGCTGAACCCGATCAGGATGCTGCCTACCCGGCTGCAGTCTCATAGTTTACCTGTGCCGCAACCGAGTTCTCCAACTAACTTCGTGATTTGCCGGAACTTAGCAGGTGACCTCGAATTGAGGTGCTGTTTACCCTCGTTCTATTGATACAGCGACCGATCTGGAGCATTCTGCCGCTCGGGAAAGAAGATGTTCAACGCACGCCAACTCGTTCGGGCCGTTTTCCTCGTGCTGGGGCTTGCGCCAGCCGTCCTGGCCCAGTCTGCGGCCACGGAGGCCGCGTTCGACAAGTACGTTACCGGAGCCGAGGCCCGCATCCTTCACCAGCGACGTTCCACTGAGACGTTCTTGAGCATCGACTTACTCTCCCCGGCACAGCGCGAGGAAACCATGACGCGCCTCTGCCGGGGCGAAATTGTAATCGAACCGGCAGTCAGCAGTCGGCGGGAAATTCCCGGCGGGCTGATTCACGACTGGACGGGCACAGTGCTCATCCCCGGCGCGACGGTGGCGCAGGTGCTGTCGCTGGTGCGCGACTACGACCATCTCACGCGCTACTACTCGCCGGACGTCTTGCAGTCGCGGTTGATCTCGCACGAGGGTGACGACTTCCATATTTTCATGCGGCTGCGCAAACACAAAGTTGTGACCGTGATCCTGGATACCGAATACGACGTGCACTACGGGCGGCTCGACGGCGCCCATCAGTACAGCATTTCACGCAGCACGCGCGTGAGCGAGATCGAGGACGCGGGCACGGCGATGGAACATGCATTGCCCGCGGGACACGACCACGGCTTCATGTGGCGGCTGAATTCCTACTGGGCATTCGCGGGGGCGAGCGACGGAGTGCTGGTGGAATGCGAGGCGATCTCGCTGACACGCGACGTGCCTACTGGGCTGGGATGGCTGATTGGGCCATTTGTGCAAAGCATTCCGCGCCAATCGTTGCAGTTCACTTTGAACGCCACGCGCCAGGCGGCCGCGGCACAGGTTAGTCACAAATAGCAATAAAACGGAGAGAGCTATGTCATCTACGATCTCGATGACCACTGCGAGTGGGTTCCGCAACGCGACACGAGTGCAAGAGGCACTTACGGCGGGAGTTGAGCGCAAGGTCCTGCTCTGGCTGGCCGAGCGGACGCCGCAGTGGGTCTCGCCCGATCACCTGACCGGGCTCGGCTTTGCCGCGCAATTTCTCGCCGGCGCATCCTATGCGCTGGCGCGATGGAACAAAACCGGACTGCTGCTGGCCACGTTTTTCATTGCCCTAAACTGGCTGGGCGACAGCTTGGACGGCACGCTGGCGCGATTCCGGCAGCGGCTGCGCCCGCGCTACGGGTTCTATGTCGACCACATGGCCGACAGTTTTGGAGCGGTGTTCCTGATCTCGGGATTGGCGCTATCGAGGTATCTGCACTGGCAGGTCGCAGCAGGAATGTTGGTAGCATTCCTGGTGCTCTCGGTCGAGTCCTATCTGACGAGTTATACGCTTGGACGTTTTCCGATGTCGCATGCATTCTTCGGACCGACGGAAATTCGGATCCTACTTATGACCGGAAACATTGCTCTTATTTTCCGTCCTCATGCGCATTTGTTTGGACGCCAATTCCTGCTGTTCGATACGGGCGGCGCGATTGCGATTGTTGGAATGTTGAGTATGGCTGTCGTAGCAACAGTTCGGCATACGGCGGCGCTGTACCGGGAAGAACGCTTACCGTAAATACCGCCTTCGTGACATTCACTGGAAACCATGGATGGACCAATGAAATCTTGCCCCGACAATTTGCGCACCTCGGCCGGGCGCTGGGTGAAGTTCAATGTGGTGGGAGCGATCGGCATCGGAGTGCAACTGGCGGTGCTGGGGTTTTTAACTGCTCTGAACATGAATTATCTCCTGGCGACGGCGCTGGCTGTGGAATCGGCGGTGCTCCATAACTTCGGGTGGCACGAGCGGTTCACCTGGCGAGATCGGGTCGCCCTGGTGAACCCCGCCATTGCGACCAGAGCATGCGAATCGGCTGTCCGCCTGCTGCGTTTCAATTTGAGCACGGGCGCAGTGTCGATCGGGGGTAACCTGCTGTTCATGCGCTTGCTGGTCGGACAGGCGGATCTGCCCCCGGTCATAGCCAACGTTCTTAGTATTGCCGCGTGCTCGCTACTGAACTTCCTGGTTAGCGACCGGTGGGTATTTCGGTCGACCCCGGGAATGCCCAAGAATGCGTGACGTGGCACAAAAGTGGTGTGCCGCGTCATTGATCCATGAGATAAGCTGCCAAGCTGCTTTCTGACCGGGCCCGCCCCTTCGGAGATAAATTAATGAACCGCCACTGCAAAGTCCCTGCTGTGATCGTCATATGGCTCGGCGTGACACTCGCGCATGCCAGGCTGGTGCCTCGGTTTGCCTATGTGGCCAACAACCAGGATGACACCGTCTCGATATTTGCGCTGCACAAATCCGGGTTGCGGGCAATCGGGTACGTGTACACCGGCGCCGGAAGCAATCCTCGGGCCGTCGCAGTGACGCCCTCGCAATCGTTCCTGTATGTTGCGGAAGGGAACGTCGGAATCGCTGGTTATGCAATCAATAACGTTAATGGACACCTGACTCCCGTTCCTGGATCACCGTTCGTAGCCGGGCCCGAGTTCAGCATTTCGGTTTACCCGAGCGGTAAGTTTCTGGCTGCGATAAGCGGCAGCAGCGTAAGCCTGTATGCAATTAATGCCACGACCGGGACTTTGACGGCGATTCAGACAATATCCGGGGATAGTCCCATAGCAGCCGCGATCGATCCCCAGGGCCATTTTCTGTTTACGGCAAATGTGAACTCGAACACGATTTCGGCATTTAGCATCAATCAGACGAGCGGGAGTCTGACCGCCGTCGCTGGTTCTCCTTTCGCAACCGGGCCCAGCCCGGAAGGTGTCGCTATTGACCAGCACGGCAAATTTCTCTACGTACCCAATGGCAACGGCGCGAGCGTTTCAGCCTTTGCGATTAATTCGGTTAGTGGAGCATTGACTCCGCTAGCAGGTTCGCCGTTCGCAGCCGGTTCCGTTCCGATGGCGGCGGTGATTAAGAAATCTTTTCTGTTTGTTGCCAACTCCGCCGATAAGACGATTTCGCAGTACACGATTGATCCCACGACAGGGTCCCTGACTCCGATCTCAGCGCCGTTTCCCACGCGCAGTTCCGGGCCATTGGCGCTGACTGCAAATCCAGCGCAACCTCTCGTCTATGTGGCTGACCACGACTCGGATGAGGTTTTGGTCCTGGGTATAACTCAGAGGCACGGAAGCCTGTTCTATGAGAGCATCATTCGCTCGCGAGGCAGCCCGCTGTCCATCGCGCTTGCATCCGGCCCCTCTACTGTGAGTTATGCTCCGAGGTTTGTGTATGAATGTAACTCGTCGAGCAACAATGTCTGGGGATACGGCGTTACGGCGGCCACGGGATCGCTCGCCACGATTGCAAGCTCGCCATTCGCCGCCGGCTCGTCGCCTCATTCTGTTGTGTCAGACCTGGATGGACAATTCGTGTTCACCGCCAATGGGGGCAGTAACGACGTTTCGGCATTCACCGTCAATCAGCAGAGCGGCGCGCTTGTGGCGGTTCCGGGTTCGCCGTTCGCTGCCGGCACTCAACCCGTGTCGGTCGCGGTGGATAATGGCGCCCACTTCGTTTATGTCGCCAACAGCGTTTCCAATACGGTCTCAGGATATTCGGTTTCCTCCACGGGCACTCTGACGAATGTTCCGAACTCGCCATTTGAAACCCAAGGCACTGGACCGATGGCACTGACGATCGATCCCCGAGGTAAGTCCCTGTACGTCGCGAATACGCATTCGAACTCGTTGACAATTTTTGAAATCGACGCCGCGACCGGAAATCTGCAATTCGCGGGATCGGCAACCACTGCCAACGCGCCGATAATGTTGGCGATCGACAAGGATGGGAGATATTTGTACGCGCTGAACCAGGATTCCCAGAATATCTCTGGCTATGCGATCGATGCGGTTACGGGGCAACTTGCGCCGGTTCGCAACTCGCCCTTCGATGTGCCCGGACCGTCGTATTCGATAACCATAGATCCCGTGGGAAACTACCTTTATGCCGGAGGCAATACTGCCATTGCGGCGTACAAACTGTTTGACGATAGGGGAACTCTGAAAGCTCTGGCACAGTCGCCGTTTGATGGAGTGAGCGTAGCCTACGGGCTCGGTGTTGATCTTTCTGACAGCTTTCTTTACGCGGCGAACAACTCGGGAAATTCGATATCTGGATTTCGCATCGAGAAGGGTGGCGGACTTCAGGCCCTGAGCGGGTCACCTTATCCGGCGGGAACGAGTCCCGTTTCGCTCACAATCATCAATGGTTTTCAGTAAGAGCATCCCGCGGCTATGGTTCGACGACCCCGCGGGAGGCTACGCCGATATTGTCGCGGGTGCTGTTCTTGACGATATACATCATCTCGTCGGCCTGGCGAATGATGTCGTGGGGCGTTTGCGCGTCGTGCGGAAAAGTTGCCAGGCCCATGCTGGCGCGCACGTTCAATTGATATCCCTGGTCGGTGCAAAATCGGCCCATGCGGAGAGAATCGCGCAGGCGCTTGGCAACAACCAGCGCCGAGTCCTTCGAGGTCTGGGGAAGCAGAACCACGAATTCATCGCCACCGTAGCGGAAGGCGAAATCGATCAAGCGGAGTTGCGCCTTGATCAGATATCCGATCTCCGCCAACAAACGGCTGCCGATCAGGTGGCCATGCGTGTCGTTGACCTGCTTGAAATGATCGAGGTCGATGAAAATCACGCTGAACTCATAACCGAACCGGGAAGAGCGGTAGACCTCAGTCTCCAACGTCTTATAAAGATGCCGCGCGTTGTAGAGGCCGGTGCAGTCGTCGGTGATGGTGAGTTCCTGAATTTTTTCGACGGCCTTGGCGTTCTCGATCGAGATGGCGGCGTAGTCGCAAAGCGCCTGGAGGAAAAACATTTCCTGCTCGCTGAGACCGGCGACGTTCACGTTGACGAGCTGGATGACGCCCAGAACGCGGTGTTTGGAGCGCAAGGGCACGCAAATGATGGAGCGGGTCTGCCAGCGTGTGATCTCGTCGAGACGGGGTGAAAAGCGCGGATCGGAGTGCACGTCGGGGACGATCAGCGGCTGGCCATTTTTTGCCACCCACCCCGCAATGCCTTCCCCCAACTTGAGGCGGGCTTGCGACAACGCCTCCGACGCCGAGCCCACGGCGATCGCGAAGTAAAGCTCGTTTTTCGCCTCGTCAACCATCAGCAGCGACCAGGTGTCGGGACGGAAGTATTCCGCCATTTTTTCCATGATGGTCTGCAGGATGGAATCCAGATCGAGGGACGAAGTCAGAGCCTTGGCGACATCCTGGAAGATACCCAGTTCCTGCGAGACGCGAATTGGGGACGTGCCCGCTGCTTCCGACATGACTCCTCAAGAATGCAAGCCCTAATCTCGAACCGCGCGAGACATGGGGTGCCCGCCTATCCCAAGTCTAGATATATCGGGACTTGGGTGGCAGCATGGCTCCTCAACCTGTATGACGCGAACACTACGGGCCGCGCCGCTGTCGAGCGGAGACGCCTGCGGAGAAGGCTATCCGCAAACATGGTATCCCCAATCTTCAGCCGAAAGATACCGGATTATAGGGTGGGTGCGGGCGGAGGGGCAATGAACGTTAGTAATGCGGAAGGTGTCGGGGTGGGAGGGGGTTCCGGCCCGGGAATGGCGATTGGGAAGCCAGCCTCGGTGGGGTGCGCGTCAGCGGCCTCTGCTGATGATGCCGCCCCACAGCCTATAATTCCAGCCGGAAGCTATCCAACATGCCAAGCCGATGGAAGCCGCCTCCGGAAAACCGAACCGATGCTGAATCAATTCGCCGTGAGACTGCCTCAGTAACGGGTGTGGTTACCCCCGGTTCGTTTTGACAAATTCTTGACACGCGATGCGAATTGCCCAACGTAAGCTGGAGTCAAAAGAGTGCTGAGGTAAGAGGCAGTCGTCATTTCGAATTGGACGGTGCTATGAAGAATTATCGCTTCGTTTTGCTGGGGGCGCTGCTCATGTCGAGCGCCGCTCCATGCCTCGCTCATCACATGGCCGTCGTGGTTAACAAGAATAACAAAATACAGAATGTCAGCTCAGCGCATCTGTCGAAGATGTTCAAGCTCGAGACGCGTAAGTGGCCGACCGGCGAGGATGTGGTTTTAGTGCTGCATAAATCGTCCGAGGATGAAGTCAATACCCTCGCTCGGCTAAATAAAATGACGGCCGCCGAGGTGCGCTCGTTCCTCGCCGGGCATCGCGATTCGATCAGGATTGCCGACTCGGATGCGGATGTAATCGAACTGGTGGCGGCCACGCCAGGGGCAATAGGGTTCGTAGCTGAGCGCTCGATTAACGACCGGGTGAGCGTGGTGAGAGTCGATGGCAAGCTGCCGCTCGAAGCGGGATATCTGCCGCATTAGCGGTGGTCAGTGGCCCCAGCACCGGCGTCGATGTCGTCTCCATCGTAGTTTCTAGCGGAACTTCCCTAACCAAAACAGCGTATCTTCCTCTGTAGACTTGGACGGCAGTGTGTCCATATCGCGGAGGTCACCGTGCGCAGATTTGCCGCTATCACCTTTCTTGTCCTTCTCTCCTTCAGCCTCTTTGCCCGTGCCGACGACTGGTCGAAAACTTACGACTTGACCGGCAAACCTGATCTCCGCGTCGTGGCCGGGGATGCGAATGTGAACATCGAGCCTTGGGACCAGAACAAGATTGAGGCTCGGGTGACCACGCGAGGCTGGCATATCGGCGTCGGCGGCGGGGCGGTTGAAATCGTCGAACACCAGCAAGGCAATGCCGTGGATATCGAACTGCGCCCACACTCGCATGTTCACATAGGGTTTGGGATAGATACCCGGCGTATCGACGTCGAGATCCACATGCCGCGCAGTGGAAAGGTGGATGTGAAGACCGAAGATGGGCGGATCGAGGCCCGCGGGCTGCAGGGCGATCTGGCCTTCGCGAGCGGTGATGGCCGGCTCGAACTCGGCGACCTTGACGGCAACCTGCGGGCGCATACGAGCGACGGATCGGTGCGAGCATCGGGCCGTTTCGATCACGTCGAGTTGAAGACCGGCGACGGGCACGTGGAACTCGAAGCGCGGCGCGGATCGCAGTTGCGCGATGACTGGGAGGTGCGCACGTCAGACGGTGGGGTGCGAGTAAGCTTGCCGGCGGATCTGGCGGCCAACCTCAACCTGCACACCGGCGATGGACACATCACGACCGATTTCCCGATCACGGTGCAAGGCAGCTATGACCGGTCCAACCTGCGGGGCACGATCAATGGCGGCGGAAAAGAGCTGACCGTGCATACGGGAGATGGATCGATCACCCTGGAGAAGAGCATCTGATTGCAGAGGTCAGATTGCAGATTGCAGAAGTGAAAACTCAGTCGAATCCTAGATCGACTCTACTCAAAATCCGGCCAAAGTGTTAGCTTGATCTGTTTCTTTCCTTATTCGAGGACTTATGCATTGGAAAAATTCTGTTCTATTTCTTTTCGCAGGCATCTTGATCTCTGTTGTTCCACTCACCGCGCAGAGTTCGACTTCATCGCAAAACGCTTCGCGGCCGGTGCTCAACCTGTCGTTCATGGACAAGAGCGTGGATCCGTGCGCCGACTTCTACACCTATTCGTGCGGCGGATGGATGAATGACAACCCAATCCCACCCGATCAGTCGAGTTGGAGCACGTACGGTAAATTGCAGGACGAAAATCTGGCGCAATTGCGCGGGATTCTGGAAGAGGCGGCGAAGTCGACCACCCCCCCGGGATCGGTCAATCAGAAGATCGGGGACTACTACGCATCGTGCATGGACGAGGCGGCGATTGAGAAGTTGGGCGCGAAGCCGCTGGAGCCGGAACTGGCGCGCATTGCGGCGCTGAAGTCGAAACAGGACATGACCGAATACCTGATTACGGGTGAGTTTCCGCCGGCGCTTTACGGCCGCGGAGCGCTCTTCAGTTTCCGTTCGGACCAGGATTTCAAAGACTCGACACAGGTGATTGCCGAGGCGGACCAGGGCGGACTCGGGCTTCCCGACCGCGATTACTACTTCAAAGATGACGCCAAGTCGCAGGAGTTGCGGAAAGCGTACGTTGAGCACATTCAGAAGATGTTCGAATTGCTGGGAGACAAGCCGGCGGATGCCGCGTCGGAAGCAACCACGGTGATGCGCATGGAGACGGCGCTGGCAAAGGGCCACATGACCCGCGTCGAGCGGCGCGATCCGCCCAAGCTGTATCACAAGATGACGGTGGCGGAATTCGAGCAGCTTACACCCGGCGTGCGCTGGAAGGTATTTTTCGATAAGGGCGGGCTGGGATCGCTGGCATCGCTGAACGTGGTGGTGCCGGAATATTTTCGCGTGTTGAACGGCGAGATTGCTCAGGAAAGCCTGCCCGACTGGAAGGTCTATCTTCGGTGGCACGCGGTCGACAACGCGGCTGACTATCTCTCGTCGGCTTTCGTGCAGGAACATTTCAATTTCTATCGTAAGACGCTGCGCGGTCAGGAGCAGCTTCCGCCGCGCTGGAAACGCTGCTCCGAAGACGTCGATGACGGCCTCGGCGAAGCGCTGGGTCAGGCGTATGTCGAGAAATATTTCAGCCCGGAAGCGAAACAGGCGGCGCTGAAGGTGGTGAAAGAGATCGAAGCCGCCATGCAGCAGGACATCCAATCACTGCCCTGGATGGGCGCGCCGACGAAAGAGCAGGCGGTTATTAAGTTGCATGCCATCGCGAATAAGATCGGTTATCCCGACAAATGGCGCGATTACAGCTCGCTTGAGATCGCTCGCGGCGACGAGTTTGGCAATGCCGAGCGCGCCGACTGGTTCGAGTTCCATCGCTGGATGAACAAAATCGGCAAGCCGGTGGACCGCACGGAATGGGGGATGACGCCGCCCACGGTCAACGCGTACTACGATCCGCAGAAGAACGATATCAATTTCCCGGCCGGGATTTTGCAACCGCCGCTGTTCAGCGCAGCCTCGGATGCGGCGCCCAATTACGGCAATACCGGGGCGACCATGGGCCATGAACTCACCCACGCATTCGACGACGAAGGCAGCCAGTTCGATGCGCAAGGCAACCTGCGCAACTGGTGGAGCGATGCCGACCGCAAGGCATTCGAAGAACGCACGCAGTGCGTGGTCGATCAATATTCGTCCTACACGGTGGTGGACGACATCAGGATCAACGGCAAACTGACCAATGGCGAAGACATCGCCGATCTGGGTGGAACATTGCTCGCCTACCTGGCGTGGAAAGAAGACACGAAGGACCAGAAGCTGGAGCCGATCGACGGATTCACTCCCGAGCAGCGTTTCTTCATCGCCTACGGGCAGAGCTGGTGTTCGAACGATCGCGATCAAACGAAACGTCTGCGCGCGACCGTGGACCCGCACTCTCCCGAAAAATACCGCACCAACGGTGTGGTATCGAATATGCCCGAGTTCCGCGACGCATTCCATTGCAAGACGGGCCAGCCCATGGTGCGGGTGAACGCGTGTAGGGTGTGGTGATTGCGGAGTAGCTTCGAGCTGCGAGCCTCGAGCTGCGAGCAAAACGGGCCAAAGTTATTCCCAGCCCGTAGCTCGCAGCTCGCAGCTTTTCACCTCTGTAATCTGACCTCTGACCTCTTCTTGTTACGTTTTCCGAACATAAATCGATTCAATACAAATATTAAGTGCGAATGTCACAGACTTGTCAGCCCGACGGGGGCAAGAATTGTCTGTGATGAATCCCGAGTCCCTGCGAAATACTTTGTCGGAATTCTTGGTCGAGGCACGGTCCGCCGTCGTCATCGAAGACGGCGCGGTCGTGTTCGATCTGGCGGAAGCCAGATATTCGATTTCCGGCGAATACGGGAAGTGCCTGCTGCACCTGTGGTCGAGCGAGCGGAACGTGGTGCGGCGCGTGCTCGACGCGCAGATCAAGGACGGCACTCTGCGGCTGCTGGTGCAACGCATGGGACAAAGCCATCCCAGCAAACTGGAGATCTGCCGCGAGCGCGACCGGCGCGCGCCATCGGCACAGAGAGTGGCGCGCGAAACCTATGCCAGCCGGCTGCGGCGGGCGCTGGAACGCAGCTTTGCCGACTGGAACGTAGTGCGGTTGGCGACCAGCATGGA
>Ga0335081_10012900_pt1 | contig 13524 bp, 11 predicted proteins | sample Lox_Sample_35_FD_206713 | JGI IMG/M metagenome (GOLD analysis project Ga0335081, IMG submission 206713) | Soil microbial communities from Loxahatchee National Wildlife Refuge, Florida, United States - Lox_Sample_3.5 | ecosystem: Environmental > Terrestrial > Soil > Wetlands | place: USA...
TTCAAATCAGTGCCCCTCCCCATGTGGGGAAGGGTGTGGGGATACCCTAAAGACTGTCATTGTCCCTGAAAGAAAGTTCGAGCCGTGTTAAAGACATGCTCCAGCCTTCGTCTTCGGAGAGATGAGCCGGTTAAATCCGGAAAGAACCAACCAATCATTTGCCGTCCGTCTGCCTGACAATTTCCAGGTGGCGCGGATGCAGACACAAAGGGCCGAAGCTGAACGGGCTGACCCGATACCAGCAAACGGTGCCGGCATCCACCAGGCAACGGGAATACGGCCTGACGCCGGCCATCGCTTCCGCCCGGCAACTCGCTGCAAACGGCGGAATTGTTTTGGCAGGCGGTTTGCCATCACCCACCATCACACACTGGAGGTGGTCCGGCGACACCGCGATGACTGTACCATTGCTGCTCACGTGGCTCTGTGCCGCAAGATATTGTGTGCCTGACCTCCGCGACAACTGCCCCATGGGGAAGGTTTCACGTGAATCTCGTGGTGCAATGAGAGAAATTATTCCGGCTGGCCGCGCTTGAACAGGCCGGCTTCCTCGACCAAACGCGTCAATTCAGCCACCGATCGCACCTGCAACCGTCGTGTCAGGTTTGTCCGGTGCAGCTTCACAGTCCGCTCGTTGATTCCCAATTCGCCGGCGATTTGCTTGTTCAACTTGCCTTGCACGACGTGCTCCAACACCTCCAGTTCACGCGGCGTGAGTGCGCCAAATCGCCCGCGCAATTCTTCCCGCCGCCCGCGTTCCTTCCGCTCCCGCGCCCCGCGCGCCAGTGCCCGCCTGACCGCGTCGAGCAGTTTCTCCTTCGGGCTGAGCTTGGTCAAAAAATCTTCTGCGCCGCGTTGCATCGCCTGCACTGTCGTCGGAATATCCCCCTGCGCCGACAGAAAAACCACCGGCAACGGGTTGGCTGACTTCGCCAGCGACTCCTGCAACTCCAGACCGTTCAATCCCGGCATTCTTAAATCCACCAGCACGCAGCCGGACATCCCGGGGTCGAGCCGGGTAAGAAAGGCTTCCGCCGATTCAAAAGCCTGCACGGAGTAACCGGCCGCGCGCAGAAATCGCGACACGGATTTCAGGAAGGACACATCGTCGTCCACGACAAAAACCGTGCTGGATTCGGGTGGGAGATTCATGGATCAGTTATTATTCGCCGGCAGTGTGAATTTGAAAACGGCCCCGCGTGCCGCATTGTTTTCCGCCCGGATTTTTCCGCCATGCGCTTCAATAATCGTCTGCGAAATGGCCAGTCCCATGCCCATGCCGTCCGGTTTGGTTGTGAAAAACGGTTCAAACAGGCGTTTCATTTTGTCCGGCGGTATTCCGGTCCCGCAATCAGTCACCGCCACTTCCACGCACCCGTCCCTGGCCGTTTCGGCGCGCACGGTCAGAAGCCGTCCCGCCTCGGCGTTGCCCGCCATCGCGTCCATCCCGTTTAAAATCAGGTTCAACAACACTTGCTGCAAATGCACGCGGTCGCCATGCACGGCCGGCAACCGTCCCGGCATTTGCAGACTCAAGTTGACCCGCCGGGCGTGCGCGTCCGGTCGGGCCAGCGCGACGGTTTCCGCCAGCAATCCGCCGAGATCCAGCGATTTTGATTCGAGGTCGTGCTTTTTGAGCAGCGACCGCATCCGGTCAATCACGCTGCCGGCGCGCTGGTCGTCCTTCCGGATGTCCGCCAGGATGGCGCGGATTTCCTCAAGGTCCGGTTCTTCTTTTTGAAGGAAAATCTCCGCCGCCTCTGCATTCCGCAAAATCGCTCCCAGCGGCTGGTTCAGCTCATGCGCCAGCGCGGACGCCATTTGCCCCATCATGGATACGCGAGTTACATGGGCCAGTTCCGTTCGCTGATTCAACACCTCCGCCTCCGCCCGGCGCCGGTGTTTTCGCTGGGCCAAAAGTCCGCCGATGGTGGTCGCCTGGCCCAGAAAAACGGCCAGTGATATCAAAATCAAATCTTTGTGTTGTTCCCACAAAGTCTCCGGCCGGTAACGAATGACGCCATCAGCGGGCAAGCGGCTTTCCTTGATGCCCCAGCGCTGCAAAGCCCGCCAATCCACCGTCGGCTTTCCCCTCGTCGCCACTTCGATGGGCACATCTTCGGGCTTCGCGCCGCCGAGCACGCGCAGCGCCAGTTGTGCGGCCCTCGCGCCCAAATCTTCAGAATCCACCACGGATCCGCCCACCGCTCCACTGCCGATCATCCAGCCGCCGAGCACATAGACCGGCACGCTGGCGGAAGGCGCCAGCATTTGTGCGAGATGTGCCATGTAAAAAGTCTGGCCGTTTACGTCGGTGATGACCGTGCTGATCAACACGACCGTGCCATCGGGCAAAGATTTTACGGCTCCCCGTAATTCTGCAACCGGGCGGTTGGTCCAGAAATCGAACTCGACTCCCTCCAGTGCATGTGACGCCTCCTCAATCCGGCCAAGGGTCGCACGGTCCACGTCCGATGCGCCACCGATCACCACGATGCGACGCGTGTCCGGCTGCAGCCGCATAATCAGCCCCAGCGTGCCGCGCAGGTCGAACCGCTGCACAATCCCGGTGACTCCAAACTTGCTCATCGCCTCCGGCACCTCCATCTCGTTGATGGCCACGAAGACGACCGGCACATCCGGAAACAAGGCATTCGGCAACTCGCCTACCAGTCTGTAGTCTCTCGACGGAAATGCCAGGATCAGATCAAGCTTCTGTCCGGCATATTTTCTGCCGAGGTAATCCTGGAACAGGCGGAAGTGTTCCTTGTCCGAAAAATGGCTGGCGTCGAGATATTCCGCCAGGAATTCAATCCGGTTGGTGACGGCCTCTTGCATTTCCGCCCGCACGGCCTGTTCCAGCACGATGTTCCCCGGCACATCCTTGCTCTCGTTGAAGATCATCAAGACCCGTTCAGGCCGGGAACCTCCCCGACCCGCCGCGCCTTGAGCCGGGCCGTCCAGCCTGGTGAAAAGGGTCAAGCCGAGAATGGCCAAGAGGACCGGTCGGGGTCGCCTGATGGCCAGTGAAAAAAAACGTCGTGTGAAATTCAAGCAGCGCACAGTCTATCGTTCCGACTTTCGGTTTCAAACTAATCCGCTTTCCGGCAAAGGCATAGCCGAAAATCGACTCGGCATGGAAACGGGTTTTGGAAGCCGGCAGAGCACGCAAGAGGCTTTGATGAAATTCAGAAGCGATTGAGAGTTCAGGCTCGCTGCCACATCGCGCGGATGCAGGAGAAGGTTGAGCTCAAAGCCAGGAGTTGGGTTTCAAATGGTACGACGATCCAAAATTTCGGCCGCCTGGATTTCGGCAACCAAAAAGCCCGGGGCGTTTGCCCCCGGGCTTCTGTTTCAAAGAACAAACCAGGTTTCAATTATGGCAGCTTGTGCGGCGGATTCAGCGTGCTGAGATTGCAACTGACTTGCGGAGTATCCCCCACCTTGCCGACACTGTAGGTGCCCTGGGCCGGACATCCGGGAATGGCGTTGTTCGCATTCAACTTGATGTAGGGGGTTAGATCCGTGGTCAGGCTGGCAGGACCGTCGCCGGTCTTTTGCCCTTGTTCCAAGGCCCATTCGTTGACCGCGGCGTCAATCTGACGCAGGTTGTTGATGCAAGCGTTGGCTTGCGAGGTGGCACGGGCTCGGACGAAGTTGGGAACGGCGATCGCCGCCAAGAGGCCGATAATGGCCACGACGATCATTATTTCCACCAGGGTAAAGCCCGCCTTACGGACAGTTTTGGTCGTTTTCATGTTATTTTTTCTTAACTATGGCGTGAACCGAACGACAAGCGGGTTTCAGTCGGCGCGGTTGTGTTCACATAATGGCTTGTCGTAACCGCTGCTTGAGCAGCTTGGAGCACCCTGAATGCCGGAGGTTGCTCACGCCACCTTCCCTAAGGGGCAGGTGCCGGGTGGTCAGGTGCCGGACAATGGACATACCCGGAAGACGGGCATTTTCCCTGAAAGAAAATCCGAGTCGGGTAACTGACGCCACCTGCGGCCTCCGTCGCCACCGTCAGTAGGTCACCGCGTAATTCGTGCGCGCGCTGTCGGTGACGGCCCAGAGGTTGATGGGCGAGAGCGAACCCGGGAATTTGATGTACCTGGCGCTGCCGTCCGCCATGGCGTAATTGGACCCGCCGCTGTGACTGCCGGGTCCGGCACCGCCGTGCCGGCTCTGTTCAACGCGCTCCACGTCATTGCCGTCGCCTTCGTAAAAGTCCATATAATAATCCATCGCGTCAGTCATTTTCTCGCCAAACGCGATGGTTTCAGACGGGTATTTGACGATGCTTTCCTTCATGGCGCCGGAATAAGTGCCGGCGGTGTAAGCGCTCCAGGCGTCGGCACCCAACGTGCCCTCGAAGTAGTCGTTGAAGGCATTGATGAGATAACTGCGCGGCGCGCCGTCGGCGACATTGTTGGTGTCGCTGGCGGTTTGCGGGTTTAGCCCGTCGCTGGGGCAAAGCAGCACGTCCAGTTTCCGCCCGTAATCATCGTAAAGCCGGTCCGGCCAGCGGTCGCTTTCCGACCGCGGCGGAAACAAAGCTTGATTGTCGTCCACATAGACTTTCAAGGCGAGGTTCAACTGGGTCAGGTTGTTGAGGCAGGCGATGCGCTTGCCGGATTGCTTGGCGCGGCTCAACACCGGCAGCAGCAGCGCCGCCAGAATCGCGATGATGGCAATGACGACCAGCAATTCAATCAGCGTGAAAGCGCGCGCGTCCCTCCGGTGAAGGCACCTGGCCATCCATAATTTGTCGTTCTTTTTCATAACCGCTCAATCCGCTGTTGCGTCTGGACCAATGATACGACGGGCAGCGCGCCCGCCGCGTTACAAAAATTTATGACCTGGAAACATTGGACACTCATGGCCGGGTTAGTGTTCGCAATAACTTATGCCTGTCTGTTTGCGGGCTGGTTCAAGCCCAAACCCATTGAAATCTACCACACCTGGCGTCCGGCCGGATATGCCATGCGCAACCAGCGCGATGCGCCGGCCACGCTTTCTTTCGGGCTGGAAGGCCGGTTCAGGCTCACCGAAATCAGAGTTGTCTCGCTGGCCGCATGGCAAACCAATCATGGCGTGCCGCCCGTGTGGCATCTGGTTTCCGACTCCAATTCCGTGCCGGTGAACCTCTTTGCCTATGGCCAACGCATTCGCGGCATGAAACCCGCCGTGCCCGGCGAGCGGCCGCAAACGCTGGAACCCGATGTCACCTACCGCCTGTCCATCACCGCCGGCAAAATCCAGGGCCAGCACGACTTTGAGATCGGCGGCAGCCTGCCCGCAGCGAAATAAATTCACCGCTTCGCCTCAATCCGGGTTCCCGCCAGGTGGCAGGCGGCAAAGTGGTCTTTTCTGACTTCCCGGAACGCCGGCACTTCCGATTTGCACCGCGTTTCGGCAATCGGACAACGCGGATGAAACGGGCATCCCGGGGGCGGATGAATTGGTGACGGCACGTCGCCCGGCAGGACAATCCGCCGCCGCTTCGATTCCGGGTCCACTTCCGGCACGGCGGAAATCAGCGCCTGCGTGTAGGGATGCTGCGGTTCGCGGATCAGGGTCTTGGCGTCCGCCGTTTCCACGATTTTGCCGAGATACATCACCATCACCCGATGGCTGATGTGCTCCACGACGGCGAGATCGTGCGCGATGAAGAGATAGGCGATGCCGTGCTGCTGCTGCAAATCGCGGAGCAGATTGATGATTTGCGCCTGAACCGAAACGTCGAGCGCGCTCACCGGTTCGTCGCAAATAATCAGTTCCGGCTCGACCGCCAGCGCGCGCGCAATGCCGATGCGCTGGCGTTGGCCGCCGGAAAATTCATGCGGATACCGCTGCGCATAAACCGGGTCGAGGCCGACGGCGTTCAACAATTCCGCGATGCGCTTCTGCCGCGCGGATTTGCTGTCGGTCAGCTTGTGGATGTCGAGCGCCTCGCCGACGATTTGGGCGACGTTCATGCGCGGATTGAGCGAGCCGTAGGGGTCCTGGAAAATCATTTGGAACTTGCGCCGCCGCGCGCGCAACAACGAACCGCCCATCCGCGTGATGTCCTCGCCATTGAGCAGAACGCTGCCGGCCGTCGGCTCGACCAGCCGCACGATGGCGCGGCCCAGCGTCGTCTTGCCGCAACCGCTCTCGCCGACCAGCCCGAGCGTTTCGCCCGGCTCAAGGCTGAAGCTCACGTCGTCCACCGCCTTTACAAATTCACGGGCGCCGCTGAACAGCCCGTGCTTCACCGGGAAATGCACCTTCACATTCTTGACTTCGAGCAGCGGCATAAAATACGTCCGCCAAAATTTGCCGGATTCTGCGCGCCTGCCAATCCAAATCCGGGGTAAAACACTGTAGCGGCGGCCTGCCCCGAAAGCTTTCGGTAGGGCGGCGTTGCTGCGCCGCCAGGCTGCGGAGCACCGCAGCCCTACCATCGATCCGCGCTCTGCCATTTCGCTTTTCCGCCGCCGCCGTTTTGCCTAACCTGCCGGCATGTTCAGACCAGCCGATTTGTTTGACCTCGCGCAAACCGAACACGCCGCCATTTTCGACGGGTGCAAATTCACCTGGGACGCCCTCAAGAAGATCGAAGGCTACATTGCCGCGAACGTGAAACCGGATCTGCGCAATACCTGCGACGGCCGCGCTTACATCGGCGACAAGGTTTTCATCGGCGAAGGCACCGTGGTCGAGGACGGCGTGATGATTAAAGGGCCGGCCATTATCGGCAAAAACTGCCAGATTCGCCACAACGCCTACATTCGCGAAAACGTCATCATCGGCGACGATTGCGTCGTGGGCAACTCGACCGAAGTCAAAAATTCGTTGCTGTTCAATCATGCCGTCGCGCCGCACTACAATTACGTCGGCGACTCGATTCTCGGCTACAAGGCGCATCTGGGTGCGGGCGTGAAGATTTCCAACTACAAATTGATGCCGGGCAACATCGAGGTGGAAATGGATGGCCAGCCGTTCGACACCGGCCTGCGGAAATTCGGCGCGCTTCTCGGTGACGGCGCGGAAATCGGCTGCAACGCCGTGTTGAACCCCGGCAGCATTATCGGGCGCGGCGCGGTGATTTACCCGAACGTCTTCTGGCGCGGCATCCTGCCCGCCAACAGTATTGCCAAGAACGAAGCGGGAATTGATGTCGTCGTGCGCCGGCCCAGGGGAACTTGAAAACCGGAAAACTTGCCATGGAAACCCACACCACCCTTGATCAATTGCGGAAATTTGAAATTCCCGGCGTCGTGACGTTCGACGAGGGCAGTGGCGGCCTGCCGAGAATCAACCTCCAGACGGAGTGGAGCGCGGCGGAAATTTATTTGCACGGGGCGCATGTCACCGGCTTTCAGAAGACCGGCGAGCCGCCGTTGCTGTTCCTGAGCCGGCTCAGCCATTTCGCCCGGGACCAGGCGATTCGCGGCGGCGTGCCGATTTGTTTGCCATGGTTCGGGCCTCGCGCAGGCGACGTCATGCACGGCTTCGCGCGCGTCACGGAATGGGGAGTGGCGGAAACCAGCGCGGCACCGAAAGGTGGAGCCACCGTGCGGCTCAAGCTGCCGGGAACAGCCATCCGGGCGCCGTGGCCGATGTTCGACGCCGAATTTGTTTTGACCGTTACCGACAAACTCTCGATGGAATTGAACGTTACCAACCAGTCTGACCGAAACCTGGAATTCGAAAACTGTCTGCACACTTATTTCGCCGTCGGCGACCTCCGCGACATTTCCCTCACCGGCCTGAAATCGGCGCACTATCTCGACAAAACCGACCAGGGCGCGCGCAAACTGGAAACTGCCGACGCCATTCGTATCACTGCCGAGACCAACCGTGTCTATCTCGACACGGCGAGCACGGTGGAGATTCACGACGCGAAATTCCACCGCAAGGTGCGCGTGGAGAAAAGTGGCTCCACTTCCACGGTGGTCTGGAATCCGTGGACGACGCAGGCCATGCCGGACGATTTCGACCAGCAAGATTATCAGCGGATGATCTGCATCGAATCCGGCAACGTGGGGTCGAACAAACTCACGCTCGCGCCCGGCCGGGTGTCCAGCTTGAAAGTGGTTCTGAGCAGCCAGCCGGCCTGAATGAAGAATGGGAGTTGACGTTGTCGTCAAACGGCCGACGAAGGCTCTGTCGCAGCCGAGGTAAGGAGGCTCTGATTTTAAGTTGGAGACTCTTTACGTCCACTCTCCGCAGTCTTGCTACGGAGTTGCCACAATTCAAGAATTGCGTATGGAGGTCATGAACCTTGCGATTGGAGCGCCGGTCTCCGATCCGGCGCGGCGAGGGCTCGATCGCTTTTCGACACGCCGGGTCGGAGACCGGCGCTCCGGCGCATGGAAAGGATGGGGCGTCACCTACGAATTCTTCTCTGCGAATCTCTGCGCCTTTGCGCCCCCGCATTGAATGGTTCCGCCCACATTTTGTTCTCTTGACTTGATTTGTTTTTGCGGCGGAAATGGGCGCATGATTACCCGTCGCGATTTGTTGGTTGCCACCGTAGCCGCGTTCACCGCCGTTGCCGTGATGGCGCTCGCGCAGTCCGCCGGCAAGCCCGTCATGCACTCGTCCGTCTTCAACTGGGCCGACCTCAAGGCCGTGCCGACCAAAACGGGCGAGCGGCGCGTGGTGTTCGACGCGCCCACGCCGACGCTCGCGAATTTCGAGTGCCACATCACGACGCTGAATCCGGGCGAGGTGCCGCATCCGGCGCATCGGCACGCGGACGAGGAACTGATGATCATCAAGGAAGGCACGCTCGCGGCGTTGCAGGGCGACAAAACGAACATCGTCGAGGCGGGCGGCATCATCTTTCAGGCATCGAACGAACTGCACGGGTTGCGCAACATCGGCACGAACCGCGCGACCTATTACGTCTTCCGGTTCGTAACGCACGACCTGGCGAAGTGAATGGCCCCGGGTGCCGACCGCCGGATTTGCTCTCCCTCTCCGCCAGCGAAGTTGGGGGAGAGGGTCGGGGTGAGGTGGAGATTTGATCAACCGCCCCTCTCCTTGGCCCTCTCCCCACGCTTCGCCGCGGGGCGAGGGAAACTAACTTTTAACATAGGCTGATGCTTTTTCCAGAGCAACGCGGCTGTCCGCGCTCCTCTGGTTGCGGCAGCGCAGCGCCAAGTCTCGGCGTTGAATTCCTTTTCGCATTTTCCTGCGCCTTTTGCACAATAATTACTTTTCCTGAAAATTACGCTGTCTGATTTAAAAATAACTTGACGATTTGCTGCAAACACCTATAGTTACAAATGCTTGAACGCAGTCTAACTGTTGACCGTTAGACCGCACGTTTTCGAGTGGATGGCTGGGTATGGCGACAGGCCGATACGCGGAGCCGTTGACAACTCGAAGCGGAGCGCGACCATTTCAAACTCAGCTTCCCTCAGGCGGATGGTTTACACCTCGACGCCGGCTCTTCCCGGCGACCGGCGCCTTGCCAAATTCCACGCCTGCCATCCAAAGTCCGATTTCCCGTGGCCGAACCTCGATTTCCAGATTGCATCACCCTGCCGCGCCGACCTGTCTCGCCGAAGCAGACGAAGGCGGAAGCCAGGCGGAGGCGGGTCAACCTTCAACAAACAACACTCAGCCACTTTATGAAAAGAAAATTTGAATTCAAAAACCGGTTGTGCGGACAGTTCAAACATCTTCTGGCCGTGCAGGTCGGCGTGCCGTTGTTATGCCTGGTCGCGGCCAGCAGCCCGGCGCAGACCTACACGGTTTTGCACAAATTCACTGGCAGCGACGGCGCCAATCCGATAGGTAGAATCGCGGTGTCGGGCACAACCTTGTATGGCGCGACGGAATACGGAGGCATCAGCAATCGCGGCACCATCTTCAAAATCAACACTGATGGCAGCAATTTTGCTCTGCTCCATAACTTCATCCTCAGCGACGGGGCTCAACCAAACGGCGTGGAGATGGCACCGTTCGGCACGACGTTGTATGGAACGACAATGCTGGGTGGGGCTACTAACTATTATTATACATACGGGGCCGGCACGATATTCAAGGTCAACGTTGATGGCAGCGGTTATGCAGTATTGCATAGCTTCGGTGCGGTTTCCGATCTTTCCGATGGGTTCCTTCCACAAGCCGGCCTCCTCTTATCAGGTGAAACATTATATGGAACGTGCTCCGAATATGGGGGCCTGATTGCTTTCGGCACGGTGTTCAAGATTAATAGCGATGACACCGGTTACGGTCATCTCTGGGGGTTTTCCAACTCTGCTGACGGACATCCGAATGCCGAATTGGTCTCGTCGGGCACGACGCTCTATGGGACCGCCGCCGGCGGTGGTAATCAGGGCACGATATTCAAAATCAACAATGACGGCAGCGGTTATAGCTTGCTCAGACAATTCCCTGCACCGCGAGGCCTGGTATTGTCAGACGCAACGATTTACGGAATGACAACAAGCGGTGGTGCTTCGAATTCGGGCACCATTTTCAGTCTTAACACCGATGGCAGCGGGTTTACCGTGCTTAAAAGCTTCACCCTGGCTGATGGGGCTTCTCCGAAGTGTCTGGTGTTGTCGGGCACAAACCTTTACGGAACGACCAGCGGAGGCGGCGTTGCAGGGTGTGGCGTGCTGTTTCAGATAAACACCGACGGAAGTGGCTACCAGGTGCTCAGACAATTCCGTGACGATGGCAAGGGAGTTACTCCGACGACCACCTTCGTGTTTGGCACAACACTCTATGGGGCTACGAGTTCCGGCGGCTTAGGCAATGGGGTACTGTTCAGTCTGTCCCTCAGTCCGCCAACGATTATCACTCCTCCTCAAAGTCAGACGGCTGAGATTGGAACTACCGTTAATTTTCAGGTGGACGCTGGCGACGACCAATCGCTGGCATGCCAGTGGTTTTTGAACAGCAATGCCCTGACTGAAATGACAACCTACACTCATCTGTCGTTGACGAATGTCCAGCTCTCCCAGGCGGGTAATTACACGGTGGTCCTCACCAACATTTTTGGAGTTGTGACCAGTCCGCCCGCCAAGCTCACGGTGATTGGCGTTGCACCGAACATACTGTCATCTCCGCTGAGCCAGACCGCCAGGCTTGGGGCGACAGTCAACTTCTCAGTGGAGGTTGATGGCTCGTTGCCGCTGACCTACCAGTGGTTTTTTAACGGCACCAACGTCATTACGGGCGCCAGCGACTCGGTTCTGCGATTAACCTACATCCAACCCTCCCAATCGGGAACTTGTTCCGTCGTCGTTTCCAATGCTTTTGGAATCGCAACGAGTTCGCCGGCCATCCTCACCGTGACTCCCGCGGCGGTGGTGACGAGTTACACCGAAGCAGAATTGCGCGCTGCGATGGCGGGCGGAGGCTTGGTGACTTTCGCCCGAGACGGCACAATTACGTTGGGCAACACGATTACGATTGACACAGACACAATACTTGACGGCAGTGGTCACCAAATAATCATCAGCGGCGGGAATGTCTGCCGGGTGTTCTACAACCCCGATGCCACTTTGACGCTGGTTAATCTGACGATTGTCAATGGCCTCAGTACAAACGTGAACATTGGCGGCGGCGCAATTTCCAATGGTGGCACGGTTAACGCCACCAACTCTGTTTTCGCCCACAATACGGCGTACGGCTTCTCAACCAATTCCCTAGGCTATCCACCAACGTCGGCAGGGGGTGACGCTTCCGGTGGGGCGATTTACAATGCAGGCGTCTTTAACGCAGATTCGTGTTCGTTTTTGCAGAACTCCATCATCGGAGGAATGGGGACGCCGACTAACGGTTGGGGGGGCCAGCATCCAATTGGCATCGGCAGCCCGGGTGCTCGTGGAGGGGAGGGCGGAGGTGGCGCCATATTCAACGTCGGACAGATGACAATTACTCGCAGCTTGTTTGCCAGCAACATTGCCGTCGGCGGAAAAGGAGGTACTGGTGAAAGCGGATGGGCGGGTATCGGTGGAATGTGGACCCAGCCAGGAGGTCCTGGCGGGAATGGTGGCCCTGGCTTTGGCGCCGCGTTATTCAACATGGGCACTGCGGATCTGGCAAACTGCACCTTTGCCTGGAACCAGAGTCTGGGAGGCAATGGTGGTGCGGGTGGACCTAGCGCTTCATTTACGTTTGAAGGACACACTTATACTTCATGGCCTGGTCCAAACGGTGCCAACGGTGATGGTCTGGGTGGCATCTACAACACAAACGGCTCTCTCAATTTGACCAACTGCACTGTAGCTTTCAATTCTTGCAGCAATGGATTTGCTGGCGGCGGAGGCATTGCTACTGCCGGTGACTGCCAACTGATCAACACGCTGCTGGCCAGCAATACGCTAACGAATTGTTCCGGCGGCATCACCGATCTTGGCGACAACCTCAGTTCGGACAACAGTTGCGCATTTAGCGGTTCCGGCAGCTTGAATAACACCGACCCGAAACTTGGTCCGCTAACCAATAACGGCGGTCCGACCCTGACGATGCGGTTGTTGCCGGGCAGCCCGGCCATTGATGCCGGCGACAACACGGCCGCTCCGCCGACTGATCAGCGCGGTTTTCCAAGACCGGTTGGGCTCGCTGCCGACATCGGCGCCTGCGAATGCGGTCCGCCGGCGATAACGGAGTCCCCGCCAACTCAAACGGCGGAGCTGAACTCCACGATTTGTCTGTGGGTGGACACTGCGGGTGAGCCGGCAATGGGCTACCTGTGGTTCTGCAACGGGACCGATCTGATCGGTTCCGGCACGAACTGCGAACTCAACTTAACCAATTGCGAATTCTCCCGTTCGGGAACTTACACGATTGTCGTCACCAATCTTTATGGCGCAGTGAGCAGTACGCCTTTCCAGCTAGATATAATTCCGCCTGTCGAGCGCAGACCGGTTCCGGGCATCAGGATGTTGGGTGACGCCGGAAGCATGATGCACTTGGATTATGCGACCACTCTCTATCCTGTACCTGATTGGAGCGCGCTCGATTCCGTCACACTGACGGGCACTTCGGAACTTTACTTCGATCTTACGAAGCCACTTGCGCCACAGCGGTTCTATCGCGTTTGGCAGACCGGGACGCCCAGTGTTGCCCCGTCTTTGACGCTGCCGGCCATGATTCCGGCGATTACGTTGACTGGCAACATCGGGGACCAATTGCGTCTGGATTACATCAACCAGTTTGGTCCGACGGATGCCTGGGTGACGCTTGACACCGTTACGTTGACAAACACGTCGCAGCTTTATTTCGATGTGTCTGCGCCCGGCCAGCCGGCGCGGCTCTGGCGCATTGTGCCGGTGCCTTGAAACCCCCAACTACCTGCCACGCTAAACCCTGGCGAAGGCGGGCCAACCCTCAAGCACTTTATGAAAACAAAACCTGAATTCAAAAACAGGTTGTATGGACAGTTCACAAATCATCTGGCCGTGCGGGCGGCTACGTTATTACTTGGCTTGGCTGCGGCCAACAGCAAGGCTCAGTTCAGCGATGACGACTGGGTCAGCTTGGGCTCGGGGATGGTTGGTTACTACAATG
>Ga0335081_10012902_pt1 | contig 13522 bp, 11 predicted proteins | sample Lox_Sample_35_FD_206713 | JGI IMG/M metagenome (GOLD analysis project Ga0335081, IMG submission 206713) | Soil microbial communities from Loxahatchee National Wildlife Refuge, Florida, United States - Lox_Sample_3.5 | ecosystem: Environmental > Terrestrial > Soil > Wetlands | place: USA...
GCCGCTCCTGCGTGTCCGGCACCTCAGCAAGCAATTCCTGGTCCGCCGCCGGGGTTTTCTCCGGACGGTCGTCGGCATCATCCGGGCGGTGAACGACCTGAGCTTCGACGTGCGTCCGGGCGAAACGCTCGGTTTGGTGGGCGAGTCCGGGGCGGGCAAGACGACGGCCGCCCGCTGCATACTCCGCGCCCTCCTTCCGACCGCCGGGGAGGTCTGGTTCCGCGCCAATGGCCGCTGGATCGATCTGGCGGGTCTGCCCGAGCGCGCACTCAAACCGCTGCGTCCCGCCATGCAGCTGATCTTTCAGGATCCATACTCGTCCCTCAATCCGCGCATGACGGTGGGCCAAATCGTCGGCGAGCCGCTGACGATCCATCGGCTGGCGCGGGGTTCCGAACTCGACGACCGCGTGGCCGACATGCTGCGGAAGATCGGGTTAAAGCCGGAGCACCGCACGCGCTACCCGCAGGCGTTCTCCGGCGGACAGCGCCAACGCATCGGCATCGCGCGGGCCCTCATCATGCGTCCTTCGCTGGTGGTGGCGGATGAGGCTGTGTCCGCGCTCGACGTGTCCGTGCAGGCGCAGGTGCTCAACCTGTTGAAGGATTTGCAGGCGGAGTTCAAACTCACCTGTATCTTTATTGCGCACAACCTTGATGTCGTCCGGCACGTCTGTGACCGGGTGGCGGTAATGTATGCCGGCCGCATCGTGGAACTGGGGGCGACCGCCGCGCTGTTTGAGGATCCCCGGCATCCTTACACCCGGGCCTTGCATGCGGTCGTGCCCCGGCCCGAACCCGACCAGCGCATGGCTTTCCAGCTCGCCGGCGAGGTGGCCGATCCGGGGAACCTGCCCGCCGGCTGCGCGTTTCATCCGCGCTGTCCGCAGTGCTTCACGCCGTGCCCGCAGCACCGCCCGGAAATGACGTCCGCGGCTGGAGGAGACGCCGGTGCTGAAAGGGACCACTGGGTGGCCTGCCACCTCAATCAAGAGGCGCAGGCGCAGGGAGACGGGAGAATTTCACCCTGAGGGCCGGCGTGCCGGCTCCGCCATCACCGGGCATCCGCCGTTTTCGCCATGCTCATTCACACCGTCTTCTTCTGGCTGAAGCCTGAACTTACCGACGCGCAGCGCGCCGAGTTTCGCCGTGGGGTCGAATCGCTCGCGGCGATCAAACACGTGGATGCAGTCTACGTCGGCGTCCCCGCGGCCGTCCCCGATCGTCCGGTGGCCGACAAGACCTTTGCCGTCGGACTCACAGTGACGTGCCGGGACGTGGCCGCACACAATGCCTATCAGGCGGACCCGATCCATCTGGCTTTTATCGCCCGATTCCAGCCTTACTGGACGCGCGTGCAGGTTTACGACGCGCAGTGAGGGGCGGAGGGCCGCGGCCGGGGCCGGTGCACACCCGGGTGTGCGCTCAGCCGTGGAGGTAATGGTTCAGGAGGTTCTCGAGGTATTCCTGCCGCCCGCTGCGCGGCACGGGCTCGCCCAGCTTGTGGGCGATTTTCTCCAACTGCTCGAATCCAATCCGGCCTGACTCAATATCTCGGCCGAAGCCGACATTGTAGCTGTTGTACCGGGCGGCGATGAACTCGGTGAACTGGCCCTCGGCAAGAATGCGGCGTGCCAGTTTGAACGCCAGCGCGTAGGTGTCGAAACCGCCAATATGTGCGTAGAAGAGGTCCTCGAGGTCGATAGACGTGCGCCGCAGCTTGGCATCGAAGTTGAGGCCGCCGGTGCCCAGGCCGCCCGCGCGCAGGATGGAGACCATGGCGAGGGTAAGTTCCTTGACATCAGTATTGAACTGGTCGGTGTCCCAGCCGAGCAGCAGGTCGCCGGTGTTGGCGTCGATGGAGCCCAGCATGCCATGCGCCGCCGCTACCTCGATTTCATGCTGGAAGGTGTGGCCGGCGAGGGTGGCGTGGTTGGTCTCGATGTTGAATTTGAAGTGCGCGTCGAGGCCGTGGGTCTTGAGAAAGGCGATGCCGGCCGCGACATCGTAATCATACTGGTGCTTCGTCGGCTCCTTGGGTTTGGGCTCGATCAGGAACTGCCCCTTGAAGCCGATGGACTTGGCGTGATCGACCGCCATGTGCAGGAAGGCGGCCAGATGCGCCTGTTCGCGCTTCAGGTCGGTGTTGAGGAGCGTCTCATAGCCCTCACGCCCGCCCCAGAAAACGTAGTTTTGGCCGCCCAACTCCTTGGTCACCTCCAGTGCCTTCTTCACTTGGGCGGCGGCATAGGCAAAGACATGGGCGTCGGGGTTGGTGGCCGCGCCGCACATGTAACGGGGATTGGCGAACAGGTTGGCCGTGCCCCAGAGGAGCCTCACTCCCGTGGCCTTCTGCAGTTGCTTGGCCTGGGCGACCAGCTGATCGAGGTTGCGGTTGGTTTCGGCGAGCGAACGCCCTTCGGGGGCAAGGTCGCGATCGTGGAAGCACCAAAAAGGCGCTCGAATCTTCACAAAAAACTCAAACGCAGCGTCCAAGCGGGTCCGGGCGACGGCGAGGGAGTCCGTTCCCTCCTCCCACGGGCGGAAGATGGTGCCCCCGCCAAACTGATCGGTGCCGAGGCCGCGAAAGGCGTGCCAGTAGGCGACGGAAAAGCGGAGATGATCCTTCAGGGATTTGCCGTCAATGACCTCGTCGGGATTATAGTGCTTGAATGCGAGGGGATTTTCCGATTTGGGGCCCTCGTAGGCGATGGGCGCAATCTTGGGGAAGTGAGCCTGGGTTTTTTTCATGAAGAGGGGTGGACGGCACCTTCGCAAAACGGGCGGATGCTTAGAAACGGGATTTTGCTCTCACAGTAGACAGTGTCACTCCGATCCGATTCTCCGGGAAACACGCGGCAACCAGCAGCACATCTCGCGCATCGGGGGCGTCGCCCGGGTGCCGGGCCGGCTCGGGACCGGCGGGGCCGCGCCCGGTGACACTATTTGGAGAGCTGGGCCTTCAAAAACTCCACGCTGCCACGAACGGAGTCGTCCTGCTCCATCATATTCTCGACGGTTTTGCAGGCGTGGATGACTGTCCCATGGTCCCGTCCCCCAAACGCATCGCCGATTTCCTGCAGCGAATGCTTGGTGAGCTGGCGCGCCAGGTACATCGCGATCTGGCGGGGCATGGCGATGTTGGCGGGCCGGCGTTTGCTCGCCATGTCGCTGTGGCGGATCTGGTAGTGATCGGCCACGCGTTTCTGAATGGTTTCGAGGGTGAGCTGGTTCTGCGCCTGCTCCATGAGGACGTCCTGCAACAGCATCTCCACAGTCGGCAGGTCGAGCGTCTTGTTGGTGAGGGCGGAATAGCTGGCGACCTTGATGAGGGCGCCCTCCAGCCGGCGGATGTTCTTGGAGATGTGCTGGGCGATGAAATTGATGACGGCCGGGGGAACGTCGAATTTGAGGCTCGCGGCCTTGGTCCGGAGAATGGCGACGCGCGTCTCGAGGTCGGGCGACTGGATGTCGGCGACATAGCCCCACTGGAAGCGCGAAACCAGGCGCGATTCAAGCTTCGCGATCTCGCTGGCGGGCCGGTCGCTGGTGAGGACCACCTGCTTGCCCGACTCGAAGACATCGTTGAACGTGTGGAAGAACTCCTCCTGGATGCGCTCCTTGTTGCTCAGAAACTGCACGTCATCAAGCAGGAGCACGTCAACATTGCGGTAACGCTGGCGGAAGCGGGTCAGGCTGTTCTCCTGCAGCGCCTGAATGAACTCGTTGGTGAACTTCTCGGTCGAGAGGTACGCTACCTTCGCATCCGGATTGTTGCGCAAGATGCTATGGCCCACCGCGTGCATCAAGTGCGTCTTGCCGAGGCCGGTGTCGCCGTAGATGAACAGCGGGTTGAAGGCTTGGGCGGGCGCCTGGGCCACTGCAAGGGCTGCGGCATGGGCCAGCTGGTTGTTGGCGCCGACCACAAAGTTCTCGAAAGTGTTGCGGGGATTGAGCGTGCCCGCACTGGGCGTGCGGTCGTCGAAACGGCCGGAGCGGCGCGCAGCCGCCCGCATCCGATTGGAGTGCACCGAGGCGGACAGGGGTTCGTGCGCACCATTGCCGGCCGAGGCCGGCCCTGCCGCGGGCTTCGCCACCGGCCCGGGATGGCACACCTTCAGCGATACGTTGATCAGCCGGCCGGCCGTAAGGCGCAGACGCTGGGTGATGAGGTCCAGGTAGTTATCGTGGATCCAAATCGCCGCGAAATCGTTGGGCACACCCAGGGTCAACGAATCCTCGGCCGTCTCAAGGCAGACAATGGGCTCAAACCACATCTGGAACACGTCCTCAGGGAAGAGACCCTTGAAGTCGCATTTGACGGTTTCCCAGAGGCTGGATGGGAGGGTCAATGAAGACATGGAGCGGGCAAACAAAAGAGATTATTCACACGGCCCGGGGCGACGCCCTTCGCACACGGCACGCAGCATCGAATTCCCTCGCTCGCTCTAAGGAAAAAGGCATGTCCAGCCCCAAAATGTCAGAATGCTGGTTAATCGGTAAGGTAAGGCGTTCGGGGCCAGAGGGTAGGGTGGAACTTCCCGGAAGCTGGCAGAGGAATGCGGACTGCGGACGTGGGAAAGAACGAACAGGGCAGCGGGAAATAGAACGGATTCGCGCAGTAACGTGAATCACAAAATGCATTTCAAGAGCAACTTTCCCACAAGTTATTCACACGGGGCGTCCTGGCGCTGCGAGCCCGGGCGAGGCATTGCCGGCGGCACCGCCCCGGCCGCAGCGCGGGCGTAACAAGACATTCACTACGCCTGCGCCCGGTGCCGGCCAACGCCGGCGGATGACGACGGCGTGACGGTAGTGACGATGTCGCGACGGGGCCGGTCCCCGCGGAATTCTTCGGCGCTTCGGCCAAGGGGAAAGTCATGGTGCCGTGGGCACCATAGGCGCCAGCCATTTGCCGTGCTCCTTGATCAGCGCGATCAGATGGTCGTCGGCCTCGCCCTGCGGGACATTGTACCGCACGCAGTTCTTCCCGACGTAAAGATTGATCTTGCCGGGCGCGCCGCCGACGTAGCCGAAATCCGCGTCAGCCATTTCCCCCGGGCCATTCACGATGCAGCCCATGATGGCAATCTTGACTCCCTTGAGGTGTCCCGTCTTGGCGCGGATGCGCTGGGTGGTGGTCTGCAGATCGAAGAGCGTACGACCGCAGCTCGGGCAGGCGACAAACTCGGTTTTGGAAATGCGCGCACCGGCTCCTTGCAGGACGTTGTAGGTGAGTCTGGCCGCGCGGACTGGATCCGCCTCTGTTTCGAAGCTCACGAGATCGCCCAGACCGTCGCACAGCAGCCCGCCGGTGAGTATGCTCGCCTCGAGCAATCGGCTGAGCAAGGCAGCCTCGTGGTGCACGGCCGCGGCCGCGGTGTTGCGGATCCAGATGGGCGCCCGCAGGCCGAGCTGGCGCAGGCATTGGGCCAGTGCGCGGTACGCGCCGAGGGCGTGGGACGTTCCCCCGGCGGCCAAGAGTGGGGTCGAAGTGGTGAAGATCAGCCGGTCGTCGCCGAGCTCTTGAAGCGCGCCGGCCAGCGCGGAGTAGTCGTCAAGCGACGCGTCCACCGCGAGGAAATGCCGGTGCCCGCGCACCAACCCGGCAAAGGCGGCCAACTCGACGGCCGACGACGCGCGGAAACGCCGGCACACCACGAGTCGGCCCCGGCTGGCGGCAAGGAAGTCAGTGAGGGCCGTGGAGCCGAGGGCTTCCCCCAGCTCGAGAACGAGAAAATCAACCGGGAGGTTAACGGTCGCCAGGAGGCGCTGCAGCTTGACCAGCGCTCCGGCATCATCCGCCGGCAGCATCAGCCCCTCCACCGGCGTGTCGGCGAGCGAGGGCAGGGCCAGCGATTTCGCCACGGTGGCGAGATCGTCCGCGGTGGCCACGCGCACGATGACGCGCGGCGGCTGCTCCGGTCCAACGACGCAACGGTCGGAAAAAGCGAGCGTGGCCGTCTCGCGCCGGTTGAAATGATACGGATCGACGGAGTCGGTCGAAACCGGAAGCTCGAGACCAGTGACGGCTGGGGTGATGGATGCGATGTTGGTATCGGCTGGTCTCCGCTCCCCGGTTTCCGGTTGCGACCACAACCGCATCGCCTTGTCGGCAAGAGCCCGCGCCACGGGAATCTCGTAAACGGAATCCTCGGTGAGCGAGACGCGGATCGTGTCGCCGAGCCCGTCGAGCAGGAGGGTGCCGATGCCCATGGCGCCCTTGATGCGGCCATCCTCGCCATCTCCCGCTTCGGTGACGCCGAGATGCAGCGGATAGGGGCGATGCGCTGCGTCCAACCGTTCGACCAGCAGGCGGTAGGCCTGGATCATGACCTTGGGATTGCTCGCCTTCATCGACAGGATGATGTCATGAAAGCCCTCCGACTCGGCGATGCGCACAAACTCCAGCGCGCTTTCGACCATACCGAGCGGGGTGTCTCCATAGCGGTTCATGATACGGTCGGAGAGGGAGCCGTGGTTGGTGCCGATGCGGAGCGCCCGGCCCAGCTCCCGGCAACGGCGGACGAGGGGCGAGAAGGCGTCGTGAAGGCGCTGCAACTCGCGCGCGTACTCGGCATCGGTGTATTCGCGGGTGGCGAATCGCTTCTTGTCCGCGTAGTTTCCGGGGTTGACCCGCACCTTCTCGACGTGCTCGACGGCCTCCATCGCTGCCTGCGGCAGGAAATGAATGTCGGCGACGAGCGGCACGTGGCCGAAGCCGGCGGCGGTGAAGCGCTCGCGGATGGGCCGCAGGCATTGGGCCGCCGGCACGTTGGGAGCGGTGATGCGCACGATCTCACAGCCGACCTCCGCCAGCGCGATGCTCTGCTTGACCGTCGCGTCGATGTCCTGCGTGTCGCTTGTGGTCATCGACTGCAGGCGGATCGGGTTGGCGCCGCCGACGCCGACCATTCCCACCTTCACCGCAACGGTGGGCCGGCGGACGGTCCGGAATCGGGACGCGCAGTAAGCCATGGCGATCGGCGGGTGCGCGGGCAGGCTACGGCGCCGCCGGCGCCGGCTCGGGTCTGGTCGCGGGCTGCTGGGATTCCGCCCGCTCGGTGCGCACATCGCGAACGATGCGCCGCACATCGAAGAAGCTCACATAGAGAATGAGCGAAAAGAGCAGCACGATGAAGACGCTTTGCGCCGCCATGATGAAACTCGCCGGCAGTGCCCGCCCGCGCAGGCGTCCAATCGTGGCGAAGAGCATGTGGCCGCCGTCGAGGACCGGGACCGGCAGCAGATTGAAGACGGCGAGGTTGACGTTCACCAGAATCGTGAACCAGAGCACGAGGCGGATGTCGCTCTGGGCGGTCGCGTGGAAGATGCGCACGATGCCCACGGGCCCGCTGAGGTTCGAGATATCCAAGTCTGATCGGGGGTTGAGAAGCCCGGCGAGCACGCGAAACGTCATGATGACATTGTCCTGGATCTGCGAGACGGGATCGGGATAGACGAGCTCGTAGCTCGATTTGAAGGTGAGGCCGAGCCCGGTGTCATCGTTGGCGCCGGCAAGCGGCGGCAGCGTAAGCTCGACCGGCCGGCCGGCGCGGAGCACGGTGAGGGCCATCGGACGGCCGACGCTCTTGCGCAGATGCTCGGCGAACGTGCTCGAATGCAGCACCGGCAGTCCGTCGAGCGCGACGATCTGATCGTTCGATTGAAGACCGGCCCGGGCCGCCGGCGACCCCGGGGTGACTTCGCTGACGAAGAATTCCTCAGCCGGGGCGATCCCGATTTGGCGCTCCCGCTCGTCGCCGGCGAGACGGGGATAGACCGTGAGTTCCAGATTCCTGCCTCCGCGTTCAACCGTGAACACCGCCCGGCGTCGGCCATCAGCGGTGCGCCCGCCGCTTGCCAGGAGCGTCTGCTTCAGGTCGAGCCAGTTGCCGACGCGGCTGCCATTGATGGCCCGCACGATGTCGCCGGGTTGAAAGCCGGCCTCGAACGCCGGGCTGGGCACGCTCGACCCGTCGGGCAGCGTGATCGTGGGCAGCACCAGGCCGATCTTCGTGGTGTTGAGTTCGGCGCTGGTCGGCTGGCCGACCTGCCAGACAACGCAAGCGAGCAGAAACGCAAACAGCAGGTTGAACACGGCGCCGGCGGCGAACACCAACATCTTGGTGGTGTAGCTCAGCGGCGGAAGTTTCTCCCATTCACCGCGCGACTCGCCCTCGATCATGCTCATGTCGGCCAGTTGCGGCAGCGCCACATAGCCGCCGAGCGGCAGCCAGGACAGGCGGTATTCCACCCCGTCCCGGCCCCGCCAGGCGAAGATTTTGGGCCCAAATCCGATGGAAAAGCGTTCCACGTGCACCCCCCGCCGCCGCGCGGCGAGGAAGTGGCCGAATTCATGGACGAAAATCGACCCTCCGAAGAAAAGGATGATCAGGAAGATCGACCAGAGGTCAGAGGCCAGGGACTGGAGAAGCGTGGGAGGCACGGGCGGGGTCAGGCGGGGAATTTCGTAAGGTGGATTTCGGCGGCACGGCGTGCGGCGAGGTCGGCCTCCAGCACCGCGTCGAGGTCGGCGGGTTCAAAATTGGGCGCGGACTGCAAAGTCTCGTCGATGACGCGCGAAATGGCAAGGAAGGGGAGTCGGCCCGCGAGAAATGCCGTCACCGCGACCTCATTGGCGGCATTGTAAATCGCCGGCGCCACGCCACCCGCGACCATGGCCGCCCGCGCCAGCCGCAGGCACGGATAGCGCGCCTCGTCCACCGGGCGAAAATCGAGGGTCAGCCGCTTCTGCAGATCGAGCGGGGCGTCGATCCCGGGCGCCCGTTCCGGATAGAGGAGGGCATGCTGGATGGGAAACGTCATGGAGGGCGGCGCCAGCTGGGCGAGCATGGCGCCATCCGCAAACTCCACCACGCAGTGCACGATGCTTTGCGGGTGCAGCACCGCCTGGCATTGGTCCGGGCGGAGGGCGAACAGCCATTGCGCTTCCATCAGTTCGAGGCCCTTGTTGGCCAGCGTGGCCGAGTCGACGGTGATCTTGGGCCCCATCGACCAGTTGGGATGCTTGAGCGCGTCCGCCGGCGTGACGCGAGCGAGCGCGTCGGCCGCCAGATCGCGGAAGGCGCCGCCGGAGGCGGTGAGCACGATCCGCCGCACGGTGGCCTGCGGCCGGCCTTCCAGGCATTGAAAAACGGCGTTGTGCTCGCTGTCGACCGGGACGAGCCGGACGCCGCTTGCGCGCGCGGACGCCATGACAAACTTGCCGGCGAGAACCAGAATCTCCTTGGAGGCGAGCGCGAGATGTTTGTGCGCGGCCAGGGCGGCCAGCGCGGGACGCAATCCGGTCGTGCCCACGACCGCCACCAGCACCAGGTCGGCCCCGGGCAGCTGCGCCAGCTCGATCAGACCTTCCAGGCCGCCGCCGAGGCGGGTGCCCGGCGGGAACGCCGTGGTGTCGGCCCGGGCTTCGGCCAGCGCGCCATTCTCAAAAATGGCCACCTGCCTCACGTCGAACCGCCGTGCAATCTCGGCGAGCCGCCGGTGATTCGCGCGCGCGGCGACTCCCACCAGCTCCAGCTTGTCCCGGTGGGCGGCGATGACCCGCAGGACATTCTCCCCGATGGAGCCGGTGGCCCCGAGCAGGACAATGCGTTTTCTGGAGGAAGAGGCAGACACGTTCTGGGCTGCGACCGGCACCCGCCCACCGGACGCAGGGCCGGGAGGCGATTCCGGCAGGCGCGCGGGACTATAGCAAGTGAAACACCGCCCAGCCGAGGGGCGCCGTGAGAATGAGGCTGTCGGACAGGTCGAACATCCCGCCGATACCGGGGATGCTGTGGCCGGCGTCCTTGAGGTCGGCCCGGCGCTTGATGATCGATTCGACCAAATCCGAGACAATGGCGAGTCCGGCGAGCGGGATCGCGGTGACGGCGGCAAAGCGTGGCGTGAAGGTGGGGGGCAGGTAGGCGCGGAATCCCCACGCGAGCGCCACCGCCACCACCTCAGCGGTGAGCACACCGCCCGCGACCCCCTCCCAAGTCTTCTTCGGACTGATGTTGGGCGCGAGCAGATGCCGGCCGACGGCGAGGCCGGTGAGCAGTGCCCCCGAATCGCAGAACTTCGTGACCGCGACGAGCCAGACGCCCAGGACCAGGCCGGTGTGGGGATGCGGGTCGGCGATCAGCACGATGCGCACGAGGAAATGCAGCATGAACGGCACGTAGAGGAGGCCGAACAGCGTCCAGCCCAGCGTCTCGAGGCGGTTCTGCGGCTCGCGCTCGCCGAGGATGCGCGTGGAAAAAACGATCACCCCGAGCGCGAGAAGCTCCGCCGGCGTCACGTAGGGCTCGAGATAGCGGGGGGAGAGCATCATGGCGGCGCCGAGCACGAGGCCAAGGCGGTCGAAGGGCGTGAGCCCCATGCGCCGGAGCATCCCGTAGAATTCGTACAGGGTGAAAACGCCAATGGCCGTGATGAGCCACACGGCCCCTGTGGCGCCGAGGTAGCGGGCGCTGACGAGCACCAGGCCCCACAGGATGATAGTGCTGATCGTTCGTTTGAGCACGGGCGGGATACCGGGGCGCTGGCTACGGAGTGGCGGCGGGTGTCGCGCCGGCGGTCAGCTGCTCGCCCGTGCGCCCGAAGCGGCGTTCGCGACGCTGGTATTCCTCTACCGCGGCGGCGAGATCCGATTTCGAGAAGTCGGGCCACAGGCGGGGCGAGAAGATCATCTCCGCGTAGGCGCACTGCATGAGCAGGAAATTGCTGAGGCGCGTTTCACCGGAGGTGCGAATGAGCAGATCGGGATCAGGGATGTCGGCGGTGTACAGATAGCGGCTCAACCTCAGCCAGGAGGCGTCGCTGAGTCTTTCCTGGCCGGCGGCGACCGCGGCCGCATAGGCGCGGGCGGCGTCGGCCAATTCGGTGCGCGAACCGTAGTTCAGCGCCAGGATGAGGTTCCAATCCGTGAAGTGCCGCGTGGCCTCGATCGCGCGATTCAATTCCCGGTGGGGCGCGGCGGGCAGCTCGTCGAGGTGGCCGATCGCCCGCAGGCGGATGCGATTTTTGACCAGCACCCTGGTTTCCCGGCGCAGGAAGTACTCCAGCAATCCCATCAGCGCCGACACCTCGTCCGCGGGGCGCTGCCAGTTCTCGGCTGAAAAAGCGTAAAGGGTAAGAAACTGAATGCCCAGCTTCCACGCCGCATCGATGACGCCACGCACTGCTTCCACGCCCCGGCGATGGCCCTCGATCCGCGGAAGACCGCGCTGCTTCGCCCAGCGGCCGTTGCCGTCCATGATGATGGCGACATGATGGGGAATATTGGCGTTCGCTGGCTGCATACGCGGATTCCGGCCCTTTATGAAGTCAGCCTGTCGTTTGACAAGGGCAATGACCGGTTCATCGTCCGGCATGGCCACGCCCTTGACCCCGCCGGAGATTCAGCAGGAGCTCGCAGCGCTGCCGGGCTGGGCGCACGAAGGCGGCGCGCTGCTGAAGGCCTTCACGTTTGAAAACTTTCGCGAGGCGTTCTCGTTCATGACACGCGTGGCCCTTGAAGCCGAGGCGCGGGATCATCACCCCGAGTGGACGAATGTTTACAACCGCGTGACCATCCGCCTCAGCACGCACTCCGCCGGCGACAAGGTCACCATGAAGGACGTGGAATTCGCCAAGCGGATCCAGAAGGTCTCGTGGGTCGGGTGATGGCGGGTCGGCGCGGGACGCGGCTCAGAGCCTGGCTCTGATTTTGTCCACGGCGGCCTCGGCGTCCGGGATCCTGGTGTGGATCTCCACCGTGCGGTTGAGCAGATAGAGCAAGGCGACGGGGAGGCCGATGCCGGAGAGACACAGAGCCCAGAACAGCAGCCAGCTGCCCGTGAATTCACGCCTGACGATTTTGTCCATGGTGGGGTGGGGTTAAGGTGACATGCTCGCTGCCAGGCGGACGGCGCAGGCGCGCCGCGACAAGGCGGACGGCTCCGACGGGCCTCCTTATGACCCCGGTCCGGGCGGAGGACAATGTTCTTTGGCGCCGGCTTGGCGGGCCGGCAGCAGCCGCAGGGTGCCGCGAAGCCACCTGGCGTCGATCGCGGCCGGGTCACCCCAGAAAGCGGTTGCCTCGGTCCCGGCGGACGCGCGTAGTGGCAGGCATGAAGGTCGCTTTTCTCAGCGGCACGAGCATCGTGCACAGCACGCTTTTCGCCGCGTGGGAGGTGCGCACGATCGAGACGCGCTACGGCCTCGTCCGCTACCGGCGCCACGCTGACTTCGTGCTCATCAACCGCCACGGCGACGGTGTCCCGCTGCCTCCGCATGCCATCAACCACCGCGCCAACATCCGCGCCCTGGCCGACCTCGGTTATCAGGACGTGGTCTCGGTCAATTCCGTCGGCTCGCTCCAGCCCGGGCTGCCGCCGGGCACGATCCTCTCCTGCGGCGATTACGTCGGCCTCCAGCAGGGGCCGGCCACGTTCTTCGACACGGAATTGAAGGGCGGTGCGCCGGGCATCGCCAACAACCTCATCCCGCTGCTGCAAGCGAAGCTCGCGCCGGAGTTTGACGTCAAGACCGGCAAAATTTACGTGCAGATGCGCGGGCCGCGCTTCGAGACCAAGGCGGAAATCCGCGTGGTGCAGGCGTGGGGCGATGTCATTGGGATGACCGCCGCGCAGGAGGCCGATCTCTGCGCGGAGAGCGGGCTGCGTTATAACAGCCTCGCCATCGTGGACAATTACGCCAACGGGCTCGAGGGCACCGCAATCGACTTCGCGAAGTTCAGGGACCTGGTGAAGGCCAACCAGGAAAAGGTGAACCGGCTGTTCGAGCGGCTCCTCGAGATCCTCGCCTAGATCGGCCGGGAAACGTCAGGCGGGACCTGGTTGCCGCGCTTGCGCCCGGGATGCGGTGGGATGGCGGGGAATTTTCTTGCGGCTGGCGTTGCCATGCGCTGCTCGTGCGGTTTACGTGGGAACCTTGCCATCATGAAGACCATCGGTGTCATCGGACTAGGTATCATCGGGAAGGTCTGGGCGCAGCACTACGCGGCGGCGGGCGTGCTGGCCGGTTGCTGGAACCGCACGCCCCAGCCCGCCCTGCCGCAGTGGAAAGACACGCCTGAGGCGGTCGCTGCGGCGGCTGACGCCATTCAGATCGTCGTGGCGGACCCGCCGGCGGTGCAGGGCGTGCTCGACCGCATCCTGCCGCGGCTGGGCCCGGGCAAGGTCGTCATCCAGTCGTCGACCATCGATCCCGGGAGCAGCGACCGGTTCCGGGCGCAGGTCGAGGCGCGCGGCGCCCGCTACCTGGAGGCGCCCTTCACCGGCAGCAAGCCCGCGGCGGAGCAGCGAAAGACGGTGTATTATCTCGGCGGGCCGGCGGACTTGGTGGCGGCGGCCGAGCCGTTGCTCCGACTCGTCTCCGAAACGCGGCTGTACATTGCCCCCGAGCCGCGGAAGGCCGCGGCGCTCAAGCTTGCGATGAATCTCAACCTCGCCGTCATGATCGAGGGATTGTGCGAAGCGCTGACGTTCGCGCGCCGCGCGGGGATCAGCGAC
>Ga0335081_10012904_pt1 | contig 13521 bp, 8 predicted proteins | sample Lox_Sample_35_FD_206713 | JGI IMG/M metagenome (GOLD analysis project Ga0335081, IMG submission 206713) | Soil microbial communities from Loxahatchee National Wildlife Refuge, Florida, United States - Lox_Sample_3.5 | ecosystem: Environmental > Terrestrial > Soil > Wetlands | place: USA: Florida...
GGCGTCATTTTCAAATTCAACCGGGGTGCGCTCCACGTCCCGGACTACGGTTGATTTGTGGGTGATACAGCCGCAAAGAATCAGACTGCAAGCAGCCGCGAGCACGAGGTTGGGAATAGTCTTTTTCATGATTGCTTGCAGCGTGCCTTAACTTGGGGAGGATTGAAACAACTTAATTTCATTGTTTCTGGAAGAGACGACCTGCAAACTTGCGATTGCAGATATGCAGTTGAGCGAATGTTGCGAATTGTTTGGCGAGCGTCGCGATGAATACAAAAACGTCAATAGTGTGGACTGACCCGTTTTCGTGAATGCGAAACTGATTCTTATTGTATATAGCTTAATTCTTGTTTCCGCTGCGGCGCAAGAGTTGCAGTTCAGCAGCCCACGGCCCATTTCTCCAGATGACCCGAAAGGCAGAAATCTTCCACCCGGCGTTCCGAGGATGGTTGACACAAATGGAAACGTAATTTACATAGACCACAATTTTACAACGAGCCAGTATCGCCAAGCGGCCTTTAAGTTGGTGTTGCAGGAGGCAAATGTCGTGGCAAAAGAATTGCAATTGCAGGACGAACTGCCGATAACGAAATCAAACCTGGTCGAGGCAGTTATCACTCCGTTTGGATGGAACTACAGTTATAAACAGATTGGCAGCGTGACCACAAAAAGGTATTGCTATTATGTCTCCCAAGGCAATAAGTTCTGTTATCTGGAAGGAACTCATCAAACGGAAGACTGTTTTAGGTATCAGGAGCAATATACTTGGCCGGTCATCCGAATGGATACCAACCAGGCATACGAGTTGGCAACTCAATGGTTGGCCGCCGTTCATATGGACGTAAAGGGATTGAATCGGGACTGCGTGGTAATTTCCGAACCCGACAAAATCTACGTCCACCCGGACCCAGGAAAGTTTGTGCCAGTTTATTGGGTTTCTTGGAGGAGCAGGGATTATGAGAAGACCAATACCGTTCCCTTGACACACAGGAGCGTGGCCTCAGTGCGACTCTTTACACCAACGCGGACATTGCTACAGCTTCGCGTAGAGGACCCGCGCTACATTTTGCGTGAACCTTTGGTGGTTACAAATTTGAATGCCCTGTTTCCCGGAACGGCGCCAGTTTACACACTCCCGCCCCCTCAATTATCCGCCCCGCCGGGTCCAGGCTAGACGTGTGAATATTTTCTCGTTCGCATGAATGGACTTTCTGCCGCCGACCACGCCGCTTTATGGCACGGGCAGCAACATGCCGGAGAACTTGGGATTGTACCGTTTCCTGCTGTAAGGCGAACCGGAAGGGACTGACAATGCGTCTCGCGAGCCGCCAGACACGGCAGGCCGGCGGCCCGCGTTCCCTTACTCAAAATCCATCTCGTAACTATAGACGTTGCCGCCGAGTTTGCTGCTGACTTTGCAGTTGGATTTGTTGATGACCGCCTGCATCGGCTTGTTCTCCGTGAGCACCTCGGCGGTGAACCCGCGGATGCCGTTGCGGCGCGCAATCCGCATGAGGTGTTTCAGCAGGAACGTGCCGATGCCGTGGTTCTGCCAGTCGTCGCTTACCACAAACGCCACCTCCGCCAGGTTCGTCCTCTGGTCGAGATAATAACTACCCACCGCGATGATTTCCTCGCCATACGACTCCGGCAACGTGCCCACAATCGTCACGTCGTTGCGATGGTCAATGTAAACAAAGTCCTGAATCTGGTGCCGGGACACCCGTTTCTGATGGCTCATGAACCGGTAATAAATCGTCGCCTCGGACAGTTTGTAAAACAGGTCGCGCATGCGCGGCTCGTCCGTCGGATGAATCGGGCGGAAATTGAGCAAGGTACCGTCGTTGAGCAGATAGGTCGTGCGCAGCTCTTTCGGGCCGACGAGAATTTTCCCTTCCTTGTCCGCCATCTCGGCGGACAGATATTTTGCTGCGATGGCGTCGCGGAGCAGGTCGGCGCGGAATTTCGGGTGGGCGATGCTGATGAGCGCCAGGGCGCGTTCCTGGATGCTCTTGCCGTGCAGATAGGCCGCGCCGTATTCGGTCACCACATATTGCACGCCCGCGCGGGTGGTGACGACGCCGGCGCCGGGGCTCAAATGCGTCACAATGCGCGACACGGCGCCGCCCTTGGCGGTGGAGGGCAGGGCAATGATGGCCTTGCCGCCTTTGGATTTGGTCGCGCCGCGGTTGAAATCCACCTGACCACCCACGCCGGAGAAAAATTTCGGGCCGATGGAGTCGGCGCAGACCTGGCCGGTCAGGTCAATTTCCAGCGCCGTGTTGACCGCCACCATCTTGTATTGCTGGCGGATTACGGCCGGGTCGTTGACATATTCGGTCGGGTGGAAGGAGAACAGCGGGTTATTGTCCACATAATCGTAAATTTTCTTCGTGCCGAGGCAGAAGCTGGCGACGATTTTGCCGTGGTCAATCGCCTTGCGCTTGCCGGTGATGGCGCCACACTCAATCAGCTCGATGATGTTGTCGGTGACCATTTCGGTATGGACGCCGAGGTCTTTTTTGCCTTTCAAAAAACCGAACATCGCCTGCGGGATGCGGCCAATGCCGAATTCGATGGTCGAGCCATCCTCCACCAGGGCGGCGATGTATTCGGCAATCTGCCGGGTCGTCTCGGTCACTTCAGGCGCCGGCACTTCCAGCAGGGCCGCCGCGGACGGAACCAGCACGTCAATGTCGTTGGCGTGGATGAAGCAGTCGCCCAGTGTGCGCGGCATGTTCGGGTTGACCTGCGCGATCACGAGGGAAGCGTTTTCGGCGGCGCTCTTCACGATGTCCACCGACACGCCGAAGCTGCACATCCCGAATTGGTCCGGCGGCGTGACTTGAATCAACGCCACGTCGAGCGGCAACTGACCGCTATCGAACAGGTGCGGCAGGTCCGACAAATGTATCGGCGTATAGTCGCCGAGGCCTTCCTGGATGATGTCGCGCACGTTTTCGGCGATGAAAAAGCTGTTGACCCGGAAATACTGCGCGAGTTCCCGGTGGGCATAGGGGGCCTCGCCAAAAGTGAGGAGGTGGACGATTTCGGTGTCCGGCAATTCGGCAGCGCGTTTGCTCAATGCGCTTACCAGTTCGAGCGGTTCGGCTGTGCCGGTGCCGATGAAGATGCGCTGGCCGGGGCGGATTCTCTTGACCGCTTCCGCGGCAGTGAGGAGTTGCGACTTGCAACTCTCCTGCCAGTTCGGGTCGTAGGTAATCGAGTTACTCATGTCAGCCTGAAGTTTGGGGACAATCAACATTCAACGTCGAACGCTCAACGTCCAAACCCGCGCCGGGAGCGCCGGCATCTTGCCGGCGGGTTGGATTTTTTAAATCGTGGAATACGCCGGCTGGAAGCCGGCGCTCCCGGAATGGGAAAGCTTTCGAAGTTCGACCTTGAGCGTCGGTTGTTGAAAGTTGGTTGTACATGCCTGTGACCGGGAATTATTCCGTTGCGTGCCTGCTGCCGTTGGCCAGGGTCATGCGCGCGTCGGCCACGTACGCTTGCACGCCGACCGGCCCGACGATGAACGGGTTGATGTCCAGCTCCTTGATTTCCGGGTAATCCGTGGCGAGCTGGCTGATGCGTTGCAGCGCGCCGGCGATGGCGTCCAAATCCACCGGCGCCTGGCCGCGCGCCCCCTGCAACAGCGCGTAGGAACGCGTGCCTTTCAACATCTGCATCGCTTCCTCCGGCGTAATCGGCGCCAGATGGAACGTCACGTCTTTCATCACTTCCACAAAAATGCCGCCGAGGCCGAACATGAGCATCGGGCCGAACTGCGGGTCGCGCGTCATGCCCAGAATTACCTCGCGTCCGCGTTGTCCCATTTTCTCGACGTAACCGCCGCGCAGGTGCGCATTGGGGGCGCGTTTCTGGATGCGCAGCATCATCAGATCAAACGCGTCGCGCAACTGTTCGGCGTTGGCCAGATTGATGCGCACGCCGCCGAAATCCGATTTGTGGATGATGTCCGGCGATGAAATTTTGAGCACGACCGGGTAGCCGAGGCGCTCGGCAATTTCCACCGCCTCATCCCCCGTCCGGGCCAGTTGGCCGCCCAGAACGTTGAAATCGTAGGCGCGCAAAATCTCCTTTGCTTCGACCTCGCCCACCTGCGCCATGCCGCTGCGTATCTGCAGGTTGATGATGCGGTCCACGCGGCGGCGATTGACGGGAAAGCGCGTGACGATGCGGGCGGGCCGGCGGCGCCACGCGGCATAATCGCACATCGCCCGGAGCGCCGTCACCGCTCGGTCCGGCGACGGGTAATTCGGAATGCCCACGGCCATCAGTCTTTCCTTGGCGGCGGCGACTTCGGTGCCGCCCATGAACGAGGCCAGCACCGGCTTTTTGTTCCCGTTCAGGCGGGACGCTGCGGCGAGCTTCTCCGCCAGCTCCAGCGGGTGCGTCATGTTCTGCGGCGTCACCACCACGACCAGCGCGTCAATTTTTTCGTCCTCCTGCAGCACGGCAAACGCTTTGGCGTAGCGGTCAGGGTCCGCGTCGCCAATCACGTCAATCGGATTGCCGAAGGCCGCCGATGGCGGCAGGAAGGCGCGGAGCCGGGCATCCGTGGCCGGCGTCGGTGAAACCATCTTCAGACCCAGCGATTCGGCGGCGTCTGCCGCCATGATACCCGGACCGCCGGCATTGGTGATGATGGCCACGCGCTCGCCTTCGGGCAGCGGTTGCATGGCGAACGCCATGGAATAATCGAAAAGCGCTTCAAAATTCTCGGCGCGGATGACGCCGGCGCGTTTAAACGCCGCGCCGTAGGCAATGTCCGCGCCCGCCAGGCTGCCGGTGTGCGACGACGCGGCCTTGGCGCCCGCCTGGGTGATGCCGACTTTCAGAATCACGACCGGTTTGACGGATGCCGCCTGCTCGGCGATGCGCAAAAACTTGTTGCCTTCCTTGATGCTTTCCAGATAACCGGCGACCACCCGGGTTTTCTTGTCTTCGGCGAGCGCCTGGATGAAATCCACTTCATTGAGGTCGGCCTTGTTGCCGAAGCTGATGACTTTGTCCAGGCCGAGCTTCTGGTTGGCCGCCCAGTCGAGAATCGCGCCGCACAACGCGCCGGACTGGGAGATGATGGAAATCTTTCCTGGCGGCGGCGCGGATGGCCCGAACGAAGCGTTCATGTGATGGTCCGCGTTGAGCACGCCCAGACAATTCGGGCCGACCATGCGCACGCCGGCCTGCCGGCAGATTTCAACCAATTCCTGCTCGGCGCTGGCGCCCTCGGCGCCGACTTCGCGAAAACCGGCGGTGATGACAATGACCGATTTGGCGCCGGCATGGATGGCGCTTTGGAGGGCGTCCTTCACGTATTTGCCCGCCACGGCGATGATGCCGAGGTCAATTTGACCTTCGTATTGGTCGAGCGACGGGCAGCACTTGAGGCCGAGGATTTCCTTCGCTTCGGGATTGACGGGGACGATCGTTCCTTTGAACCCGCCGTTCACGAGATTGGCGAGGATGGCGTAACCGACCTTGCCGGGCGTCCGCGAAGCGCCGATGACGGCCACGGCTTTGGGATATAAAAGCGTCTCCAACATAACAATTTTCGTCACACAGAACGTCCCCGTTTTCCCGGCCATCCACTCGCCCAAAGTTGTTAAAGGCTTTCCGTATTTTGTAAAGGTGATTTGCGGGCGTATCCTTGGCTTGGACAATCTGCCTGCGTGCGTCCAGCACATTACGCATCCGGAAAGGTCAGCCTTTCTGTTCCGCCTCCACCCAGCGAATGGCGTGGCTGACGAGGTCGGTCGCCGTTTTCAATTTCAGCTTTTTCTTGATGTTCGCCCGATGCACCTCGACGGTCTTCATGCTCAAGCGCAGGTGCTGTGCAATGTTGCGCGTGCCCTTGCCCTGCCCGATTAATTGGAACACTTCGAATTCGCGGTCGGTCAGGCGTTCAATGGGCGACGCCGACGCTTCGCTGTGCCGGCCGGAAACGTTCTCCAGAATTTGCGCGGACATTTTTTCGCTCACATAAACCTGTCCGCTCAATACCTTGCGGATGGCCTGCAAAAACTTTTTGCCGCCTTCCTGTTTCATGATGTAACCGCGTCCGCCCGCCCGCAGCACGCGCTCGGCGTAGAGCAATTCGTCGTGCATGGAAACGACCAGAATCGGCAACCCCGGTTTCAACGTCAGTATGTCCTTGATGAGTTCCAGCCCGTTTTTGTCGGGCAGCGAAATGTCGAGCAGGATCAAATCAAAGGGCTGCCGGGCGACCACATCGAGCGCCTGGCCGGCATTGTCGGCTTCGGCGCACACCTTCAGGTCAGGTTCGTTGTCAATCAGTTGCGCCAGTCCGGTGCGCATCATCGGGTGGTCGTCCACGATGAGCACGCGCTTTGCGGGAATTTCAGTTTTGGCAGGCATGGATCGGATTATCCTGAATATTTCATGGTTGGTATCCCTCACCCTGACCTTCTCCGCAACAAATTGTTTTTCCCACACGACCCTCACCGGGTTTCGCTTTGCTCAACCACCCTCTCCCGCACCCGCGGGAGAGGGACTGCGCGGAGAGGGTCATGCAGCGCAAAATTTTCAATTCAGTGAGCATGTCTTCTTTCCAGCTTGTCCGCGACCGGGTTGTTCGGGGCCGAGCAGATGACGCTGGTGCCGCCGGCGGCATTCCGCTCGATGGTCAGGGTGCCGCCGATCATCCCGGCGCGCGATTGCATAATGCGCAGGCCCATGCCTTTGGATCTCGGGAGTTCCACCGGAATGCCCCGGCCGTTGTCATTCACCGCCAGATAAATGCGTCCGGGATCGGCCTTGAGATGAATGGTAATCCGTTTGGCTTTGCCGTGTTTGATGGCATTGGACACGGCCTCCTGCGCCAGCCGGAACAGATGCGTCGCCACGGCGTGGTCGGGCATCGCGGCGTGCGCGTCACCATCAAAATAACATTTCACGCCGAACAATTTTTCCGTGTTCACCGCCAGTTCGTGGAGCGCCGAGGTGAGTCCTTCGGATTCCAACGTGACCGGCGAGAGACCGCGCGCCAGCGAGCGCGTCTGCCCGATGGCTTCGCGCACATTTTTGGCGATGTCCCCGGCGCGCTTCGCGGCGTCTCTGGACTGCGGTTCCAGTTTTTGTTCCAGCACCTGGCTCATCAATTCAATGCCCGCCAGGTGCTGACACAGGCCGTCGTGCAGATCATGCCCGATGCGGCGCTGTTCGCGGTCGCTGATTTCGAGGATTTCCCGTTCCAGCCGTTTGCGTTCGGTGATGTCGCGCGCCACCTTGGACGCGCCGATGATTTTTCCGTCGGCGTCGCGGATGGGCGAGATCGTCACTGAAATGTCGATCAACCGGCCGTCCTTGCGCCGGCGGATGGTTTCGTAATGGTCCACGGACTCGCCGCGTCTGATTTTCTCCAGAATCTCCGGCTCTTCATCCTTCCGGTCCGGCGGGATGAGCACGGAAATGTGCTTGCCGATCATTTCTTTGCGGGTGTAACCAAAGACCGTTTCCGCGCCCTGGTTCCAACTGGTGACGTAGCCCTCGAGGGTTTTGCCGACGATGGCGTCGTCGGAGGATTCCACCAGCGCGGCGTAGTGCAACAGGGCCTTCTCCGCCTCCTTGCGCCCGGTGATATCGCGGACAAACCCGGTGAACAACCGCCGGTCGGCCAGCCGCACTTCGCTCACGGACAGGTCCATCGGAAAAGTCGCGCCGTCTTTGCGCCGGCCCACGACTTCGCGTCCGATGCCGATAATTCTGGCGCGGCCGGTGCGGCGGTAATTTGCCAGATAGGAATCGTGCGCTTCATGGTGGGGCGATGGCATCAGGACGTTGACGTTTTTGCCGATGACTTCGCGCGCCCGGTAACCGAAGATGGTTTCCGCCGCCTGGTTGAAGGACTCGATGAGGCCGCGTTCGTCAATGGTGATGATGCCCTCGACCGCGGTTTGCAGAATCGCGCGCAACCGCTCCCCGCTGTCGCGCAAGGCGGATGCGGCCTCTTTTTGGCGCGCTTGCGATCTGGCCCGTTGGGTCTTCGTGCGCGTAGCGTGTTTGGATTTGAATTTCTCAATCCACGCCAACAGCTCGGCCCGGGACATTTTCCGGTAGTCCTTCATTTCAAAGTTGAAGGGAATATCAGGAAATCCCGCGCCGCTGCCAATCTCAATCATAAGCAGTGGCGGGTGACACGTGGCAAGTGACGGGTGGCTTGGGACAAGTGACGGGCGGCGGGCCGCTGGTCATCTGCCGCTCGTCACATTCCCCGTCAATTGGTGAGCAATTGCGCCCGGTAATCGGTGGGCGACTGGCCGAGGAGCTTCTTGAACACGCGGTTGAAGTGGGTCAGCGACTGAAAGCCGACTTCAAACGCGATTTCACTCACGCGCAGATTGGGATTGAGCAGCAGGTTTTTCGATTTTTCGATGCGCACCCGCGCCACGTAATCGGTGAAATTGATGCCCGCCACTTTCTTGAACATTTTGCAGAAATAGAACGTGCTCATGTTGACTGCCTTGGCGACCTGGTTCAGGGAAAGCTCCTCGGCCTGGTGCTCGTGGATATATTCGCGGGCGCGTTTGATGACCGGCGGCTCGGCATTCTCCTGCTGGATGAAAACCTGATTACTCAATATGGCGAGGTGCTGGGCAAAAATGGTCAACAATTTGACGGCGGATTCGTGTTGTTTCGGGGAAACCACCTTGCCCGCAAAGTAGGCTTGGCGGAGGGTTTCGCGCTCCACTTCCAATCCCCACTTTTCCGTCAGTTTGGCCGTCCGCTCGAACTGGACCTCGGTCGGTTTTTTCCGGAACAATTGCCCGGTCTGGAGGAAGCCGATCAAGCGGTCGCTCAGCCGCACCGGCACGGCGGTGTCGCAGAGTCCGGCGGGGCAGGCCACCGTCTGCGGTTCGACCGTCGCTCGGGCGCAAAGGCGTTCCTGCACCTGCAAACATGCGGCGCAAGCGCGGCTCTTCTGCGACATGAGCGCACAGAACGGGTTTTCATTCCGCTTGCCGTGGTGCGGCAATTGCCAGGTTTCCACCGGCTGCAGGGCCACCGGCAATCCGGTCACGTCGCTGAAGGCGCGTTCGTATTCCCGGTAAACCCGGGAACCAACCAGCGCATCCACCAGCGCCCGGTTGCCGTTGCCATTGCCATTGCCGTTCGGGGCGCTCAAAGTACTCGACCGGACATGCACCGTGTCCGCGGGTCGGTCGGTTGTAGGCTTCGCATATATTGTTTGCATGGCAGCAAATTAAGGGAATTGCGCGGTGGTGACAATTGGTGTTCCGCCTGATTGCGTGCAGGGGTGAATCACTAGCCTTATAAGGGAATCCTGTAGGGGAGAATCCCCACGCGGAAAGCTCGAAGTGACCGGTGCGTTTGCGCCGGGCTTGGATGCGGGTCCTGGTTTTCGCGATGGGGTTTGGGGCCTCGTTCGGGTATGGCTTTTTACGGCGATGACTTTATACTTTTGACCGTGAATCACCGGGCTTGTTCGGCGCCGGTGCGCCGCCTGATTCTGGCGGCCATCGGGTTAGTGGTTTTTCTCCGCTCGCCCTCCGCGCGGGGGGCGGAGGCGGCGCCGGTGAATTATCTGGTGGATGTCTGGGACACCGAGAACAACCTGCCGAGCAGCACGGTCACGGCCATCGCCCAGACTCCGGACGGCTATCTCTGGGTGGGCACTTACAACGGGCTCGCCCGCTTCGACGGGGCGCGGTTCGTCACCTTCGATCCCGACAACACGCCGGCATTGAGCCAGCCGCGTGTCCAGGGGCTTTTCCTCGATGCCAACGGGACTCTGTGGATAAACACGTTTCGCGGCGGTTTGACTTCTTATCGCGATGGCGTGTTTCACAACGAATGGCCGGACCAGGCCACGTTTGACTTGCACACCACGCTCGCGTCGTCGTCGTCCAATTCTGTAGTGTTCGTGACGCAGTTTGGCGAAGTGTTGCGGCGCGACCCGACGGAAACCAACACCGGCTGGAACCTGCTCACGCCGCCGACCGGCTCGCGGCCGTTATTTCAATGTGTGGACCATGATGGCAAGTTGTGGTTTCTGGCGCGTGACGGCCACATCCTGACCGTGGCGGACGGCGGGTTCAGGCAATTGCCGCAGGACGGTGGGTTGGCCGGCAAACACATTTATACCCTCGTGGCTGATGCCCTGGGACGGGTCTGGGCCGGCGCCGAGAATGAAATTGGTTGCTGGGACGGTAACCGGTTCGAGGACATGACGCCCACGAACGGGGAGGTGACGCTTCAGCCGCAACTGCTTTTTCCGGTGAAGAGCGGGACCGTGTGGGTGCTGGACGGCAACCGCTTTCGCAAAATGGCAGGTCGGAAATGGGTGGCGGAAGCTGCCGCCTGGCGCGGCTTGTTGGGCTGGGCTTCCGGGCGCGCGATGGGCATGCATGAGGACCGCGAGGGTGGACTGTGGTTCAACCACTATGGCAATGGACTTTTTCACATCACCCCCGATGGGAGGTACCAGCGCCTGACGACCCAGGACAACCTGCCGGGGGACCGCGTCGGCGCCTGGTTTCAAGGCAGCGATGGCGGCGTGTGGGTGGGGGTGGATCACGGCGGATTGGCCCGGCTGCGTGACCGGCGCTTCCACGTGATTGGTCCGGCAGAGGGCCTCACGGCGCGGACCGCGGCGTCGGTGTGCGTGGATACCAATGGCGTCGTCTGGATTGGAACGGCCGGTGGCGGACTATGCCGCTGGGTCAACGGGAGAATCAGCCGCTTCCCGGTCGGCCCCAGCGTGTCGGCCAATTTCGTGTTTTCGGTTTTTCCGCGCGCCGGAGGCGGTCTGTGGTTGAGCGCGGGCGAGGGGGAAATATTGCACCAGTTCCACGACGGCCTGGTGCAGAGCGCAACGTGGGAAGTGCATGGAGTCAAATGCATACTGACCGATCAGGCGGGGCGGGTCTGGATGGGGACCAAGGCCGGCATTGCCGTGTGGTCCGGAAATGACCGGCACCTCCTGCTCACGAACGACAACCTGACCTTGCCGGCGGTCCGGGCGCTCGCGCAAACGCCGGATGGGACTGTGTGGGCCGGCGCCGATGACGGCATGCTTTACCGGTGTGAAACCAATCGTTTGCAGGCATTCAGTCCGGGGGACGCGCTGGCGGAGCAGCCGATTTATTCGCTGATGGCGGATGCCAGCGGTACGATCTGGGCGGGCACGTTCCGCGGCGGTTTGCTCCGGTTCAGCAACCGGAAATTCGCGCGGATCACGGCCAAGCAAGGATTGCCGGTGGACGTCATCAGCCAAATTCTGGACGACCAGCACGGTCGGCTCTGGCTGGGAACCCATCAGGGCATTTACTGCGTGACCAAGGCGGCGTTGAATGCGGTTGCCGACGGGCGGACCAACACCCTGGATTATATGATTTATGGACGGCATGACGGCCTGCCGGCGCTGGAATGTTCCGACGGCTACCAGCCGGCGTGCTGGCGCGGCACGGACGGGCGCCTCTGGTTCACAACCGTCCGCGGCGTGGTCTGGGTAGATCCGCACCAGTTGGCCGCCGGTCCGCCGCCGCCAGTGGTGATTGAAGAGTTGCGCGTGGACGGCGAGCCGGTGGCGTTGAAGAGCGGAAAAATCATCGTGCCACCGGGGCACAAGCAACTCGACTTTCGGTTCACCGCCTTGAATTTTGATGCCGGTGAGAAGTCCCGCTTCCGATATCGCCTGGACGGTTTGGACACAGACTGGGTGGACGCCGAGACCCGGCGCACGGCGCAATATCAAAACCTGGAGCCGCGCGACTATCAGTTCCACGTCATCGCCTGCAACAGCGAAGGGGTCTGGAACGAGGCCGGTGCGACGGTTCAACTCGAGGTGCGGCCGTTTTTTTACCAGACGTGGTGGTTCAGAATTGTTGCCGGCGCGGCGATTATCGGCGGCATTTCCCTGGTTGTGCGCCGCGCGGTCACCCGGAAATACCGCCGCACGCTGGCGCTCTTGCAGCAACAACACGCAGTTGAGCGCGACCGCACCCGCATTGCCAAGGACATTCACGACGACATCGGCGCGGGTCTGACGCAGATTACTCTGCTGACGGAACTGGCCCGACGCGAGCCGGAACAGGTCAACGCGCATCTCGAGCGCATTTCCGGTTCCGCACGGCAACTGACGCGGGCGATGGACGAAATTGTCTGGGCCGTGGATCCCCAACACGACACCTTTACCGGCATGTTGGATTATATTTCGGCCTTTGCCGAGGACTTTCTCCACACGGCGGGCATTCGTTGTCGCATGGACCTGCCGCCGACGCTGCCAGGTGTGCGGGTGGACGCCGAGGTGCGATACAATTTGTTCCTGGCCGTGAAAGAGGCCCTCAACAACGTGGTCAAACACGCCAAAGCCACCGAAGTCTGGCTGCGGCTGCGCATCAAGCCGTGCGCCTTCACCCTGAGTGTTGAAGACAACGGCCAGGGTATGCCGGCCGTCAGTGGCAACGGCGCAGCAACGGTCGGCGCGAATCGGATCAGCTCGGGTTCCGGGCTGATCAATCTGCAGAAACGCCTGGCCGCCGTCGGTGGCCGTTGCGAAATCCACCGCGCGACCGGCGGGGGAACGCGAGTCGAAATGACCGTGGCCGTCAGCGGCCTGGCATCGCCAGTTGTGGCGACTGGCCAAAACGGGCCGGTCGGTTAGATTCGGCAAATGACTGATTTGGCCGACAAAGCGAGTTCCCGGGAGCGCCGGCATCTTGCCGGCCCGTCGCATCGTTGCAGATTGGAAAACTCGCCGGCAGGATGCCAGCGCTCCTGGAATATTTGCGCGTGAACATTTCCGTTTCCATTGTGGAAGACGATGCCCAGGTGCGGGCCAGCCTGGCCCGGCTGATTGACGGTTCGCCCGGTTATCGTTGCGTGAGCCAGCATCCCAGCGGGGAGAATGCCTTGCAGGAGATTCCCAAAATCAAGCCGGACGTGACGCTGATGGACATCAACCTGCCCGGCATCAGCGGGGTCGAATGTGTGCGGCGCCTCAAGCCGCAGTTGCCGGCGACCCAGGTGATCATGTTGACCGTGTATCAGAACACGGAGCACATTTTCAACGCGCTGGCCGCGGGCGCCACCGGGTATCTGCTCAAGCAGACGCCGCCCGCCGAACTCCTGGCCGCCATTCAGAATGTGCATGCCGGCGGTTCGCCCATGAGCAGTCACATCGCGCGCAAAATCGTGCAGTCTTTCCAGCAGGCTTCGCCCGCGTCGCCCGAAGCGCAAAGCCTCTCGCCGCGCGAGGCGCAGGTGCTGCAACTGCTGGCGAAAGGCTTTCTTTACAAGGAAATAGCCGAGACGATGAAGGTGACCTACGCCACCGTCCACACCCACATCCGCCACATTTATGAAAAGCTCCATGTGCGGTCGCGGACGGAGGCGGTGGCCAAGCACCTCGGCCAAGCCCGACAACGGCGCGAACTGGCGACCACGAATTGATTGGCCTGTCCAAAACGGCTATCACCAGAATTGGCGATGGATAATATTTGGGTGTGTGATAGC
>Ga0335081_10012905_pt1 | contig 13520 bp, 18 predicted proteins | sample Lox_Sample_35_FD_206713 | JGI IMG/M metagenome (GOLD analysis project Ga0335081, IMG submission 206713) | Soil microbial communities from Loxahatchee National Wildlife Refuge, Florida, United States - Lox_Sample_3.5 | ecosystem: Environmental > Terrestrial > Soil > Wetlands | place: USA...
TGACCCAGCGGAAGCTCTCTCCCGTCCGCACGTCGAGCCGCTTCTCGAAGCCGAGCGTGCCGGTGAAGAACTCCACCGCCTTGTCCTGGTCGCGGACCGGGATTCCCACGGTGCCGATGCCGGTGATGGTGGTCTGGGACATGAGGTTCTCCTCGCTTCGACGGAAAGGGTTACGGCTGCGGCTGGTACATGCTTACCCACCGGTCGTGGACCAGGCGGATCGGGACCGGGTTGAGGTAGTGCAGCTTCTCGCGGCCCCGCCGCCTGCTCACGATCAGCCCGGCGTCCTCCAGGATCTTCAGGTGCTTCGCGACGGCGATGCCAGTCATGTCGTGCCGCGCCGTGAGGGACACGAGCGTCTGGCCGTCGCGGGCGGACAGCTCATACAGCAGCGCGGATTCGTCGCCGCCCTGATCCTGGGCCGGGCGCTGCGGGCGACCGAGTCCGGGCACCTGGCCGCGTTCTTCAGCGTCACCCCGGACAGGCTGCGGTCGACCAGTGAGCCATGGGTCCACGTCGGATGCGTCGCCCCGAGGTCGGCCAGGCGGCCCGCATCGACGTACGCGCACCCCAGGTCGAGTCCGTGAGCCGCCCCGCGGTCCAGCTCGCGGTGCAGGCCAGCCAGCATCTCCTGCCGCGCCCGGCTGACCGGGCTCCCGGTCAGGGCATCAAGATCACTGACACCGGGGACGTAATCCCCAGTGGCCAGGGAACCGGCCACCGGCAGCTCGGTCACCGAGCCCAGGCCGTCCAGGCGATCCGCAAGATGACGCACGGCCGGCGGCACGTAGGTCACGCCGTCAGCCTACGGCCCCGGATTACAGCGAGCCGCGGAGATCCGCGGGCGCCGGAACCTGACAGAGCCGTTCTACACCTATATACGTGTAACACGTATATAGTCTCAACATGAGCGAGCAGCCGCTGCGGGAACCCGCGTTCCTGGTCCTGACCGCGCTGGCGGGCGGACCTTTGCACGGGTATGCCCTGGTAGAAGACGTACTCCGGCTGTCCGACGGACAGGTCAGGCTGCATACCGGCACGTTGTACGGAGTGCTGGACCGGCTACGCGAGGCCGGCCTGATCGTCGTCGACCGGGAGGAGATCGTCGATTCCCGGCTGCGCCGTTATTACGCGCTGACCGAGGCGGGCATCGCGCGACTGGCCGCCGAGACCGAACGGATGCGGCGCAATGCCGACGCGGCGGCGACCCGGCTCCGCCGGCTACGGCCCGCGGAGGGGGCGATATGAGGCGCCGCCGGGATACGCCGCGCACCAAGGGAGGCGCGCAGCGCGAGCCGGCGGCGGAAGCGCTGGAGCGCAGGTACCGGCGGTTGCTCGCCTGGTATCCCGCGGCCTACCGCGCCGCCAACGCGGACGACATGCTCGGCGTCGCGCTGGCGAGGTCCGCGGCCGGGCAGCGCTGGCCGGAACCAGGCGAGGCGGTCAACCTGATCGTGTCCGGTACCGGCGAGCGGCTCGCCGGGATGCTGCGGCGGCCGGACCACCGGGACACCGCCGCGGTGCTGGCCGTGGCCGGGCCTCTCTTGCTGGCGGCGGGCGCCGTGCGCACGATGGCGAATCCGTTCCTGTTCAGGCCGGCCATACCGATCTTCGTAGAGTCGCAGCAGAGCCTGGCGGCCGCCGCGGCCTGTGCCGCCTGGTGGACGCTGGTCGCGCTGGCGGGGATGCTGTGCTGGCGGCGGATCGCCGCGGCCGGGGCCTGCCTGGGCCTGGCCGGGCAGGTGGTCATGCTGGTGCTCGCTGTTTCCGGTTTCGATGTCGCGCTCATGGTGGCGTACTGGCAGGTCATCGTGGCCCTGGTAGCCGCCGTGTCCACGCTGGGAAGCCTTCGGTCTCAGGGCCGCCCGCTATCGTGGCGGGCGGTGACGGCGCTCGCGGTCGCCGCCGCGATCCTGGCTGGGTGGCCCACCGTGGAGGTGTCGTTTGTGACGTATACCCCCATCGGGGCCAACTCCGGCACGATATCGGACCCGTTGTCGAGCAGCGAGGGATGGCTGGGCGACGGGCTCTTCGCCGTCTGCTTGATCCTGATGCTGATCGCGATCGCCACGCTGCGACCTGTAGTACGCCGACGGGCCACTGTCCTTTTGCTGCCGGCCTTCGTGACCACGATGCTGGCCTGCTGGGGGTTCCGGGGGTTCCTACCGGACGGGCCGCCGGTCGGCCTGCTCATGCTGAGCCCGCTGAAGTGGGAAGTCCTGGTGCTGGTACCAGTCATCGGCGTGGTCGCCGGCTTCACCAGCCTGCGGCTCTACGAACGCCTGCTCGGCCGCCGCGGGTCAGGGTCCGGGGAGCAGAAGGTGACCTCGGGGTAGCGCGGCGACGGCTGGTCCAGCAGGGCTTGCGGCGTGCCGCGCAGGTGCTGGTCGAAGAAGGCCCGGACGTAGGCGCGGGTGATGTCCAGGGACCGGGCTCCGGGAAGGCCAGCGCCGATGTCGATGCCAGTCTGATCGGCCAGCAGCGCGAGATCGGTGAAGGAGGCGTGCATCGCGCCGGCCACCAGAAGCCACCGCTTCCAGCCGGTCAGGAGTTTCCAGTCACGTTCCCAGGTGGTCACGGCGCCGCCGGCTCCCAGGGTGTAGTTGGATTGCTTACCCAGGAACAAGAACGGCCGGGACAGGCCGCGGGCCGGGATCCGGACGCAGGTGGCGCCGTCCATGTCGATACCGGCGCGGACGCGGGAGTCGGCCAGCATGGCGGCGATGGCGGCGGCGCCGCCGGCGGAGTGCCCGGCCATCGTGATCCGGGACGGGTCGATCAGCCCGGCGCCCGGCCAGGCCGGGTGGGGACCGGTCAGCTCGGTGAGCACGAAGGAGACGTCGGCGGCCCGGCCGGTCACGACCTTCTCCCAGAACCCCTGGCCCCGCCGGGGTGCCTGCCGGGCGAGCGAGGTGGTGACCCGCCCATCGGGAAAGGCCGTGGCGAAGCTCTCGTAGGTGTGATCGATTCCGGCCACGAGGTAGTAATGGCTAGCCAGGTCCTCGGCCAGCGCGGTGAGCGTGCTGCGCGAGTTGGTGAAGCCAGGAGAGAGCACGATGAGGGGGAGGCTGCGCTGACGCCCGGCCGGGGCGGCGTCGCTGACCGCGTTGGTCCGGACCGTGCTCAGTGCGTCGGGCGGGACGCCGGTGATGCCCCGGCTGAGGAGCTGGAGCCGGGACTCCGCCGGCGTCATGTACGGGGCTCGCGGCCCGTCCGACGGCACCGCCGGGTACCACAGCGAGACCATCAGCTCTCGTGCGTTCACCCCCGCGGCCCAGGGATCGGGACGGGAGACGTCTTTCAGGCACACCGACGTGGTCCCCACCGGGGACGGGCCGGTCGGCTCAGGCAGGTCAGGCGTGAGATGACCGCCTGACCCGCCCCCGCCAGGACGCGATCGCCACCGGCCAGACGAGCACGGCGAACAGCAGGCTGGCCAGCGAGAGCACCACGGTCGCCGTTGAAATGCCCTCGAACTCGAAGGGGATGCCGGCGGCATCGAGCAGGAGCACGGGCGCTACCAGCGCCGCGACCCGCCAGTCCGCAATGTGGCGTACGTGCGTGACGACTACAGCGACCGCGATCGTCAGGGCGGTGACGTCCAGGAGGCTGACGGTAGAAGCTGGAACCGGCACCGAGGGTCTCACCATGAGAACGATCTCAGGCACCCCGAAGAGTCCGGAAAGGGCCGCGATCATGAGGCAAGCCTGGCGCCTCCCCACGATGGCCAGGCCTCGCCGGGAAAGGTCTCCAGCAACCTGGCCACCTCCGCCGTCACCGAGACACGCCACTCAGCCAGCCAGTCACGGTCCATGAACCGATCCTCCCCGATCCCCGGGGACCGGGCGCCTGCCCTGCCACGGCAAGCCGGGTTTCACTCGGACTGCCGGAGTTCGATGCCGTACTCGGCGAGCCAGGCCAGCAGGTCATGGCGGCGGGCGCGGACGAGGCTGCCTCCGGTGAACCGGGAGTCATCGGTGACCTCGGCGACCGCCGCCGCGGGCGGGAGGAATGACTGTGCCTCGCTGTCGGTGCTGAACTCGACGTCCGCCATGATCAGGCCGTGCAGCGGCGGTTCGAAGACGTCGATGCCCAGCGGCGGGACGCTCAGCCGCGTCTTGGACAGCACCGCGGCCGGGAGCGTGGCGAGCAGGTCGTATTCGGCCGCGGACAGGTAGGTATTGGTAATGAGTCCCTGGACGTAGCCGGGCCGGCCAGCCGGCACCTTCTGGGTGAACTTAAACTCGCGGTCTCCGCTGTGCAGATGGTCGATACGTCGCAGGCGCAGGCGCGTGCCGGGCAGGTACCGGTCGGTGATGCGGTGGCGGCCGGTGACGGCCGCCGGTGGCGGCGGGCCGGCCAGCAGGAAGCGTCTTTCCCGCTCGATCCGGGCGTACTTGCCCTCACGGATGGGTTCTCGCGGCAGGGCGCCGGCCTGTCCGGTCATGCCGCGGCCGGGCGATCCACGCCGCTGATGTTAGCGGAAACTAAGGGGGTGATGGCGCTTCCGGGCCCGCTACTCCGGTCGCTGGCTGGCGCTGATCAGCCGGGAACGGGCGCGCGCGGGAGCCGGAAGCCCCAGTTCAGCATCTTCTCGGCGTCCTGGGCGCCGGCGTTCACGCCGGTGGTGGGGCTGCCCAGGACGACTCCCATCAAGGTCCGGCCGTTCCTGGCCGCCTCGAATAGCAGGCAGTGCTTGGCGACGTCGGTGTAGCCGGTCTTGATCCCGAGGGCGCCCTGATAGGAGCCGATCAGCCCGTCAGTGTTGTCCCACCAGTACTGATGGTGCCCCCGGCCCTTCGGCAGGTGGTAGAAGCGCAGGTTCACGATCGACCGGAGTACTGGGTACTTCATCGCCGCCAGGCCGAGCGTGAGCAGGTCGGACGGGGTGGAGTAGGTCGCGGTCTCGGTGGGATAGGGCAGCCCGTCCGGTGAGGTGAAGTGGGTGTGCGTCATGCCCATCTTGACCGCGGTCGCGTTCATCCGCGCGACGAAGGCGGTCATCCCGGGACCGTAGGCGTTCGCGAGGGTATACGCCGCGTCCGCCCCCGAGGGCAGCAGCAGCGCCGCCAGCAGTTGCTGCGCGGTGAGCTGGTCCCCCGGCCGCAGCGACGCGGTTTCGCCGCCGTACTTCCAGGCGTAGTCGAACGCCGCCTTCGGGATCCGGATTTCCTGCCCGAGGTTGCCGCCCTGCAGCACCAGCAGGGCCGTCATCACCTTGGTGACGCTCGCCATCGGCCGTTCGGTAGCCAGGCCGCGGCCCCACAGGATCTGGCCGGTGGCCGCGTCGGCCAGCACCGCGCCCTTGGCCTTCACCCCGCCGGGCGCGCCGGTCACCTGAATCGCCGGGCTGACGGACGGGCGGGGACTCGGGCTGGATGGCGTGGCGGAGGGGTGCGCCGGGGCGATCGCGGCCTGTCTGCTGGGGGGCCGGGGACCGTGCTGACCTAGGTCGGCTTTCCCGGCCGCGGGCGCGCAGGCCGTCACGCCGGCCACGATCACGGCCACCGCAGCCAGCGAGACGATCCGCGTTCTCAACCGCATACTCCTACCTTTGTCCCATCGGCAGCCCCTGCTGGCAACCGGGGCCCGCTGTCAGCGTTTTACCGTGCCGGCGGCGGCCGCGGCGGACGAAGGGGCAGACACCCCGGTTCGTTCGGTAGTAAGACAACCTCAGCCGGCTTGGCCGGAAAGCCGTGCCCGCCCCGGCGGTACGATGAGGCCCGTGGCAGAGGGGATCACGCTATGAGCGGTCTACCGCGTGAGCTGCGGGACCTGATCGAGTCCGGCCCGCTGGCTCACTTGAGCACGATCAACGCCGACGGCAGCCCGCAGGTGAGTGTCATCTGGATCGGGCTGGACGGCGATGATCTCGTCAGCGGCCATATGCAGTGGTACGCGAAGTTGCGCAACATCGAGCGGGACCCGCGGGTCGTGTTGTCCTTCGAGGCGCCGCGGGCGCCCGGCGTCTTCCTGAACCCGTACGCCGTGCTGCACGCGCGGGCGGCGATTGAGCCGGGCGACGAGGCATGGAACCTGCTCGACCGCCTGACGAAGGTGTACATGTCCCCGGACACCGCGTTCCCGGCGCCGAAGGGGCCCGGCTACCTGGTGCGCTACTCGGTCGAGCGCATCGGTGGCGTCGGCCCGTGGGTAGCGGCTTAGGCGTCGCGGTGCTCGAGTAGGTAGGCGGCGACGGCCAGGGCCAGCACGGTCCAGATGCACAGGACCCCGAAGCCCTGCCAGGGGGACAGCAGGTCGTCGGCGGTCTGGTGGGTGTGAGTGATCAGGGTCCCGGCCTGTTCGGGCAGGTAGGCGTTGATGTGCGCGCCCCAGCTGCTCGGCAGCAGCCCGGTCAGGATGGGCAGCACGAAGACCACGCCGATGATGGTCGAGATCGACCCGGCGGTGTGCCTGATCATGGTGCCGATGGCCAGCGCGAGCAGTCCCAGCACGGTGAGGTAGAGGCCGGCGCCGATCACGGCGCGGGTGACGCCCGGGTCGCCGAGCGCCACCGGCACGTGGGCGTGCAGGATGGCCGAACCGACGAAGAACGAGCAGAAGGCCACGATCTCCGTCACCACCAGCAGGAGAACGGCGAACACCACCGCCTTGGCGGCCAGCACCGGGAGCCGGCGCGGCACGGCCAGCAGCGAGGCGCGGATCACCCCGGTCGAGTACTCGCTGGTGATGATCAGCACGCCCAGGACGGCGATGGCCAGCTGGCCGAGGCCGATCCCGGTGCCCAGGATGAAGCCGACCGGGTCGGCCAGGACCCTGACGTCGCGTGCCGCGGCCCGCGGGCCGAACCAGTTCGATTCGGTCAGCCAGGCGATCAGCGCGGTGAAGCCGATGCACACCACCACGAAGGTGACCAGCGTCCAGACGGTGGAGCGCACCGAGCGGATCTTGGTCCACTCGGCCCGCAGCAGGCCGGGGAACCCAGCGTGCCGGCCGGGAGCCGGGCCCGCGGGCCCGCGGGCCGGGGTGACCGGCGCGGCGGCCGTCATGAGGTGCTCCCGTGGGCCGCCTCCGTATTGGCTGCGCCGAATTCGACGCTGCCGGACGTCAGTTCCATGAACGCCCCTTCCAGCGAGGCCAGCGGGGTCAGCTCGTGCAGCACGATGGACGCGGACGCGGCCAGCTCGCCGATCCGCGGTGCCTCCAGGCCGGTGACGGTGAGCAGCCCGGCGCCGTTCTCCGTATCACCCTGGACGACCTTCCCGCCTGCCGCCGTGATCATCTCGGCCAGCCGGTCCGCGCCGGGGGTGCGCACCCGGACCGACTTGTCCGTGCTGCGGGCGATGACATCCTCGGTGCTGGCCTCGGTGATCAGCTTGCCCCGGCCGATGACGATCAGGTGGTCGGCGGTGACCGCCATCTCGTTCATCAGGTGGCTGGACACCAGCACGGTTCGGCCCTCGGCGGCCAGGCTCTTCATCAGGTTCCTGATCCACAGGACGCCCTCGGGATCGAGCCCGTTGACCGGCTCGTCCAGCAGCAGGATCTCCGGGTTGCCGAGCATGGCCACGGCCACGCCGAGCCGCTGGCTCATGCCGAGCGAGAAACCGCCGGCCCGCTTGTCCGCCACGTCCTGCAGGCCCACCAGGGTCAGCACCTCCTCGACCCGGGTCGCGGGAATGCCCTGGGTCTGGGCCAGGAACAGCAGGTGGTTACGGGCCGAACGGCCCGGGTGCACGGACTTGGCCTCGAGCAGCGCGCCGACCGTGTGCAGCGGATCGGCCAGGTCACGGTAGCGTCGGCCGTTGATCAGGGCGAAGCCGCTCTGCGGCCGGTCCAGGCCCAGGATCAGCCGCATGGTGGTGGACTTGCCCGCGCCGTTCGGCCCGAGGAACCCTGTCACCCGGCCCGGTTCGACCGTGAAGGACAGGTGGTCCACGGCCGCCTTGCCGCCGTAGATCTTGGTCAGATCCTGCGCTTCGATCATGCCGCTGCTCCTTGCCCCGAGCGTATGCGCTACCTTGGTACCATGTTCTGGTGGAAGGGTAGATTATGAGCCTCAACATCAAGAACGCCGAGACCCACCAGCTCGTCCAGGAACTCGCTGAGCTGACCGGCGAGACGCAGACCATGGCGGTGACCGTCGCGGTCCGTGAGCGCCTCGAGCGGGTGCGGCATCTGCACGAGGCCGGGCTGGCTGACCGGCTGCTGGCCATCGGCAGGGACACCGCACCCCGGCTGCGTGAACCGTTCCGTAGCGCAGATCACGGCGACCTCCTTTACGACGAGCGGGGGCTTCCCGCGTGATCATCGACACGTCCGCCCTCATTGCCATTCTCCGCACCGAAGACGATGCCAGTGAAATGGCCCTGGCCATCGAGAGAGCACCGACCCGGAGGATCTCCGCGGCTAACTACCTGGAGACCGCGGTCGTCATCGACGCGAGCCGCGACCCCATCGCCAGCCGGCGCTTCGATGAGCTGGTCGATGTCGCGGAACTGCGCGTCGAACCGGTGACACACGACCAGGCTCGTATCGCCCGGGACGCTTATCGCGATTTCGGAAAGGGAAGCGGCCACAAGGCCGGCCTCAACTTCGGAGACTGCTTTGCCTACGCCCTGGCGAAGGCCACGGGAGAAGCACTGCTGTTCAAGGGGAACGACTTCAGCCGTACCGATATCACACCCGCATTGCCCGCTGCGGCGGACTTATCTAAAGGGCGGCGGCGTAGGCCCCGGCCAGGCGTTCGGTGACGCTGGGGCCGTCGTCCCGTTGCGGCGCTGGCGCGCCGAGGTGGATGGTGCGCAGCTCGGCCATGAACTCATGCCACAGCTCCGGGCCGCCGGCGGCGAGGAGTTCGGCTCGTACCCGGAGCCGCTTCGTGGTCGGGCGGTGCCGCAGACCCCACTCCCCCAGCTGGGCGAAGACCGGCACCAGCTGGATCGACGCCTCGGTCAGGCTGTAGGCGGCCCGCCGGCCCGGCCCCGCGTCCTCACGGGTCAGCAGGCCGGCGCCGACCAGCCGCTTCAGCCGGTCGGCCAGGATGTTGGAGGCGATGCCCTCCTCGGAGCCGGCCAGCAGCTCCCGGAAGTAGCGCTTGTTGCCGAACATCACGTCCCGCAGCACGAGCAGGCTCCAGCTGTCGCCGAACGCCTCGACCGCGGCATTGATCGGGCACCCCGACCGGGCCGGCTCCGCCACCTCGCACCTCACCTCGAACTGGTTGCAATCTACCATCAGCTGGCCTAGCGTAGGTAATACCGGTTGCAAATCGCAACCGGATCCGGGAGGTGACGACATGGACGACACCACGCCGCAGGCCGCGGACGGGAAGGTGCTGTTTCACTTCGCGATGTCCCTGGACGGGTTCGTCGCGGGACCGGAGCACCGGATGGACTGGATGACCGGCTTCTCGCTCCGCCCGGGGTTGATCGGGGAGTACGTCGAGACCACGGGCGCTATCCTGGGCGGCCGGAACGGCTGGGACCAGGCCATCGACGGCAGCCGTCCGTACGGCGGCGCCTGGCATGGGCCGATCTTCGTGCTCACCCACCACCCCGAGGACGCGGTGCCCGCGGCTGACGTCACGTTCCTGAACTGCGGCCCGGCCGAGGCGGTGCGGATTGGGCTGGCGGCGGCCGGCGGCAAGAACCTCGAGGTGTTCTCGCCCACCATCGGCCGTCAGCTGCTCGAGCTGGGACTGATCAACGAGATCGACCTGCACATCGTGCCGGTCCTGCTCGGCGAGGGCGTCCGGCTGTACGACAACCCCGGCGGTAAGCCGGTCCGTCTCCACCGGGCCGGCGACGGCGATCCGCTGTCGGCCGTGAACGTCCGGTACCGGCCGGCTAGCCGGTAATGGACGGCGGCCGGATTCTCCAGGTGAAGGGCGTCGGCCTGTGCGTGGACACGGCTGGCGACGCGGCTGCCCCCGCGATCTTTGGCATGCGCATAACAGGAACTTCCGTTCCATGGTGATCATCTCTCCCAGCCGATAACACGGCTATCGCCTCTCTTGGCGACTTTGCGCGGCAGGCTCCCGGACGCCGGCTTATTCTCTTGCGACTTCGAGATGGTTGGACGCACAATCAGGTCATCGAGTCGGATTCGCGCTGCCAGTGTGTCCCGGATGACAGAAGGCTGGAGACGAACCGATGACAGCCCGGGGGGGGACATGATGACAGCGAAGATCAGTACGTTCGCAGGCCAGCTCACGCACTTCGCGGAGTCTGTCGACATTGTCGATGACGCCAGGTTCGACAGCGTCCGGGACCTGGTCTACCGATACGTCGTCAACCAGCTGGGCGGCCAGTACTTCGAACTCCTGCGCCGGGAGTCGAGCGGCAGTAATGGCGATCGGCAGTCCTGGCTTCGCACCTTCTGGAGCAGCGGCGAAAAGCTGCACTTCTGGCCGATCCGTTCAGACAACGGCGGCTACACCAACCCCGTGACGGACGCTTTCGATAACGAGCGCCCAATGTGGATCGTAAGCCCGGAAAAGGACCCCCTGGACGAAGCCGATCAACATCACGATCTATGGTCCAAGACCTCTAACCTGTCGCGGTACCGGCCGTCGTCGACTCGGCCGATCCGCACGGTGGTCATCCTGCCGCTCAGTCTTCAACGTCGCTACGGTGTCTACTGTTTCGAGAGTTCACGGTACATCGAAATCACGGACACGGCCAAGCTGGAACTGAGCAGGCTGGCCGACGCTCTGGCCATGCTGTACCGCCTGTGGGAAGTAAACAAGATCCAGCTGGCCGGCACCGACCATGCGATCGGCGATCTGCGCGAGCTTCTCCAGCAGGCAAAGTTCCCCCGGCTCGCCAAGCCGCATTTCTTCGTCGCGTTCTCCCACAAGGCGGATGAAACCGTAAAGCTCATAATCAGAGACGCACTCAATGAGTTCGCCGCCAAGCTGGAGTACACGGACTGGACGCAAATGGATGCCGCAGGGAACATCAACACGCAGATCGCCAAGGAGATCCTCGAGTCACGGTTTGGCATTTGCTATCTGTCCGAGCCGGACGATGATTCCTCGGCGGCATACCAGTACCGGGACAATCCCAACGTGGTATTCGAGGCAGGTATGCTGCACGCCCGCACGACCGCGGCAGCCGACGCCGATGGAGGCGAACCAGCGGGATGGATTCCGGTTCGCGAACAGGAATCGCCGCCGCCGCCTTTCGACTTCGCCGCCGAGCGGATCGTCCAGGTGCCCCGGAGCAGGACGGGCGACCTGAACGAGTCTCGGTTGCGCGAGATGCTGCGGAGAAGGATCGAAGCCCTGCTGCGCGAAAGCTAACGGCGCCGGCTGGCGTTAATGGGTGGCCGGCCGGGACGGGATTGTGCCACAGTCGCGTGGCATGGAGGCGGACGACGCGGCCCTGCACGCGCACTACGAGCTGGGCATGGAGCGGGAGCGGCTGAGCGACGGGCGCGGGGAGCTGGAGTTCACCCGGACCACCGAGATCGTGCTGCGGCGGCTGCCCGCGGCGCCCGCCGTGGTCGCGGACATCGGCGGCGGGCCGGGGCGGTACGCGCTGTGGCTGGCGTCGCTCGGGTACCAGGTCGAGCACCGGGACCTGATGCCGCTGCACGTCGAGCAGCTCACGGCCGACGCGGCCGGGGTGGCGGGGATCCGCACCGCGGTCGGCGACGTGCGGGACCTCGACCTGGCCGACTCCTCGGTGGACGCCGTGTTGCTGCTCGGGCCGCTCTACCATCTCACCGACCGGGCCGAACGGGTCCGGGCGCTGCGCGAGTGCGCACGGATCGTCCGGCCGGGCGGGGCGGTGTTCGCCGCGGCGATCTCGCGGTGGGCGGCCCGGATCGACGGCATGCTCCGGGAGCGGCTCTACCTCACGTACCCGGCGGCGCTCGATGTCATCGACGAGATCGACCGCACCGGGATGCTGCCGCCGCTGGGTGAAGGGGCGTTCAACGGCTTCTTCCACCGGCCCGGCGAGCTGCGGGACGAGGTAGCCGAAGCCGGGCTGGAGGTCGCGGACCTGGTGAGCGTCGAGGGGCCGGCGTTCATACTCGGCGACCTGGACGCGCGGATGGCGGATCCGGTCGACCGGTCCGTTGCGCTGACGGTGGCGCGGGCCATCGAGCGGGTACCCGAACTGACCGGTTTCGGGCCGCATCTCATCGCCACCGGGGTCCGCTCGTAGTCCTGCCCCGGGCCGCTCGCCGGAAATCGGCGTGTCATGGTGGGACCAGACATCGCAGCGCCGGGGAGATGACACGTTTATGCCCGCTCACGCGCCGAACCCGCCTGCTCAGCAGCGACCCGCCGGGCAGGTCAACGACCTGCTCCCGCTCGGCGACTGGGTCCGGCATCACTCACTGCGCAGCTGGCCCGTGATCCTGTTCCTGGCGCTGATCTGCGTTCCGTCGATCGCGCTGGTCATCCTGGGCTCGAACCCGAGTGCCAGCACGTTCGACCACGTGGCCTGGATATTCGCCGCCTACTTCGCGGTGGCGTGGCTGCTGCTGCTCGGCGTCATCATCCGGCCGGAACACGTGACCAGGACGATGCTGGGCGTGGTCACGGCGGTAGCGCTGGTGACGCAGGTGCCGCTGGCGATCGCGCTGGAGACCGCGCTGCATAGCGGCACCGCGGCCCTGGGCCAGAGCATCTTCACCATCGGCATACCCGAGGAACTCGCCAAGGCGGTGCCGGTGCTTGTGGTCGGGCTGATCTACCGGCGCTGGCACGGCCTCATGCCCCGGGACTACCTGTTCCTCGGCGCGGTCAGCGGGCTGGTGTTCGGCGCGAGCGAGGTCGTGCACTACTTCACGGTCAACGGAATCGACCAGTTCTTCCAGACCGTGAAGTCGGCCATCCCCGCGATCGAGCAGATGCTCAGCAGCGGGCAGTCCGCGTCGACCTCGGTATTCGAGGTGCTGATCGGCCCGGTGCTGTACTTCATCTTGAACTTCGTCTGGCGGTTCGTCACCGACCCGGTCACCCATGCCTGCTGGGCCGGCCTGACCGGTTATTTCATCGGGCTGGCGGTAACCGGACGGTACAAGTGGTACCTGGTCGTCTGGATCGGGCTGGCCGCCGCCGCCGTCCTGCACGGGCTGAACGACTGGGACCGGGTCAACGGCCAGCCGGCCTGGATCCTGATCTCCCTGGTCAGCGGCATGCTGTTCCTCGGCTACGCGAAAGTCGGATCCCGCGGCGACCCGCCCGTTCCCGAGGGCTGGTCAGCCTCCGGGGCGCACCCGGCGCCTGATGGCCAGCCCGCCCGGACAAAGCCCTGGTGGGTGCACTAGAGCTGCCCGGTGGCCACCGCCTCGCGCAGAGCCCGGCTGCGGATCCGGTCGGCCACGGCGACGCCGTTGCGGTCCTCGTCGGCCAGGGTCGCGCCCGCGGCGAGGAGCATCCGGACGATCTCGAGCTGGAGTTCGCCGGCGCCGACGGTTCCGCCCGCGCCGCTGGGTGCGACCGCGAGGTGCAGCGGGGTCGAGCCCGCCTTGCCGGTGGCCGCGCGCGGATCGGCGCCGGCGGCCAGCAGCGCAGCGACCGCGGCCGGGCTCCGGGCGCG
>Ga0335081_10012906_pt1 | contig 13520 bp, 12 predicted proteins | sample Lox_Sample_35_FD_206713 | JGI IMG/M metagenome (GOLD analysis project Ga0335081, IMG submission 206713) | Soil microbial communities from Loxahatchee National Wildlife Refuge, Florida, United States - Lox_Sample_3.5 | ecosystem: Environmental > Terrestrial > Soil > Wetlands | place: USA...
TCTCCGGAGCGACGATCTCGCGGTAGGCGAGATCGAGAGGCTCCATCATCTGCCCGACAAAGCCATCGGTCAGCACAACTGCCGGATTGCGGTACTTGTCGGCGAGTTCAAACGCGAGAATCGTCAGATCGGCCATCTCCTGCACGGACGCAGGGGCGACCACAAGGTTGCGATAGTTGCCGTGGCCTCCGCCCTTGACCATGGCAAAGTAGTCGCTCTGCTCCGGGGCAATGTTGCCCAAGCCCGGGCCGCCGCGCATTACGTCGACGATCACACAGGGCAACTCAGATCCGGCGAGATACGAGATGCCTTCCTGCATCAGGCTGAGCCCCGGTCCAGAGGAGGCCGTCATCACACGAATTCCCGCAGAGGCCGCGCCGTACACCATGTTGATGGAAGCGGTCTCGCTCTCGGCCTGCACGAATGTGCCGCCGACCTCGGGAAGATAGAGCGCCGCCGCTTCGGCGACTTCGCTTGCTGGTGTTATGGGATATCCGTAGTAAGCGCGGCATCCGGCGAGGACCGCGCCCTTGATGACTGCGACGTTGCCTTTACACAGTTGGCGCATGTTCCCCTCCGGCGTGCACTTGAACCGTTACTTTCGGAGGCGGCGCCAGGCGGTAGACCGTGATAGCGCCCGGCTCCGGGCAGCAGTAGAAGCAGATTCCACATCCGGTGCAATCGTGGCCGCTATAGCGCGCTGGATGCACGCCGTAGTGGCTCAACTCCGGCGCCAGTTCCAGGCACTTCGGCGGACAGGACTCGACACACAACCCGCAGCCCTTGCACTCTTCGATGTTGATCGTGATGTTTCCGCGCGCCGCCATTGGCTCACCTCGAATTGACTGTCTGTGCCGCTAGAGGATGCTGCAACCACTTTGTTTTCTCGCAGTACTCCCACAGTTCCGTGCGAAAGTCCGGATGCGCAATCTCGATCAGTGCCTTGGCCCGCTCGCGAATCGACTTGCCGTGCAGGTAAGCCACACCGTACTCGGTTACGATGTAGCGGATAAGTCCGCGTGACGTCACTACCCCTGCCCCCGGGGCCAGCATGGGAACGATTCGGGAAATCGTTCCATTCTTGGCCGTCGAAGAGATCGCGATGATCGGCTTGCCGCGTTTCGAGCGTGACGCACCGCGCAGAAAATCCACCTGCCCGCCGATCCCGCTGTAAAACTGGTTCCCGATCGAATCAGAGCAGACCTGCCCGGTCAGATCGACCTGCAGCGCCGAATTGATCGCCACCATGTTGTCGTTGCGCGCAATCAAGCCTGGATCGTTGGTGTAGGCGGTGGGATGGAACTCGAAAATCGGATTGTTATCGACAAACTCGAACAGCCTCTTCGTGCCCAGCGCGAATCCCAGAATGATCTTGCGCGGCTTGAAGTTCTTGCGCGCGCCGGTCAAAACGCCCGCCTCAATTAGCGGGATGACGCCATCGGAGACCATTTCGCTATGGACGCCCAGATCTTTGCGGTCCATGAGCATCGGCAGGATGGCGTCGGGAATACCTCCGATGCCGGTCTGCAGCACGGCTCCATCATCAATCAGGCTCGCAACATTGCGCGCAATGGCAACCTGCAGGTCGCTGACCTCGGGCCTCTTCAGAGCGCAGAGCGGCCGGGATGATTCGACAAACACGTCGATATCGTTGACGTGAATAAAGCTATCGCCGTAGGTACGCGGCATGTTGTCGTTGATCTGCGCGACGACGTGCTTGGCCACGCGGGCGGCGGTTAGAGTCGTATCGACTCCCACGCCGAAGCTGCAAAATCCGTGGGAATCGGGCGGAGACACCTCGATCAGGGCGACATCGATGGGCATCTGCCCGCTTTCGAACAGTCCCTCGATTTCGCTGAGATAGATGGGCGTGTAGTCGGCGCGTCCGTCGTTGATCGCCTCGCGCACATTCGCTCCGATAAACATCGCGTTATGGCGGAAGTGGCCCGCCATTTCCGGCGCGACGTAGGGCGCGCAGCCCATCGTCATCATGTGTACGATTTCTACGTTGTAGACTTCCGGCGCACGCCGGATTAAGGCCTCGACCAGCGTTTCAGGCTCGGCGCATCCCGGCTGAATGTAGACGCGCATCCCAGATTTCACGCACCCCAATGCGTCGTCCGCCGTATTCAGCCGCCTTTTGTATTCCATCTCCCATGACATCGACATCCGTTCCGCTCCCCTAGCAAGCCCTCAATGCGCCTTGGCGCGATTCGCGGGCCACTTCTTCTTCGTACCCCAAAGCGGCATAATAAATTGCCCGGTCGAAAAACATCTCCAACATTTGCAGGAGTTCCAGCTCTCCCATGATTTCGACCGCCCGGTCCATCACTGCTTCGCTCTTCAGAAACTCCCAGAGATTTTCTTTTGTCAGCAGGATCGCCTGCACCACTTCACTCAGCGGCACTCTTTGATGTGCGCGCCGCGCTCCGATTTCCAGATAGCGATGCTCGATATCCAGTTCATTCTTGCCCAGCAGCCACTCGCCGAGATGGCGATAGATTTCATAAACGCGTTCACGCAATTCGTGCGCAGGAATCTCCCGAAAATGGGTGATTTGAGTGTTGGCCTGGACTTTCTCTTCAAGCCCAGCTGCGAGCGCATCCGCGTGCGATTCGATCAGACGTACCAGCCTGTAGGAGAACATCATACGCACCCCCCTCGTCTGCGAGACGAGCCCTGCGTCACACCCCGACTTTGACGGCCGCGTCCTGGTTCGCCCAGCCCTCGACCGGAATCTTGATGGTTTCCACCGCCGGTTCCAGCGTTTGGGGAACTGTAATGGCGCGTGAAATCAGGCACAGCGATTTGGCGCGCCGCAGCAGATTCAATCCCAGTTCGCATTGATCTTCGGAATGCACGGTCAAGCGAGGCCGGATCAGAATTTCATTGAAGCCGCTTCCATTCGAGCGGCTGCGGCGGACACTGCCCTCGATCTCCACTTCCAGATCGGTGTAATCGAACTTGGCCCCCCGTGCCACATCGTTGAAAGTTGTGGTAAAGCAGCCTGCGAGGGAACATAGCAGCAATTGCTCGGGAGTCCACCGGCCCTGCAACCCACCCAGTTCGGCCGCCTCGGAGAAATGGATCGTGTTTGGAGAGGACTCGCACTTGGCCAGTCCAGTACGGCCTGATGTCCACCAGGCCGAAACGCGATAGGTATACTCTGCAGCCATATTCAGACTCCCTGGCGCTCCCAGTGCGCCCTTTCCCCTCACGACGATAGCGAGAAGATCACCGTGATGGTGGTCTCCACTTCTACCGGTTGCCCGTTGAGCAGATACGGTTTGTAGCGCCACTGCCTCACCGCTGCGATCGCGGCCGGAACCAGCATCGGATGTCCGCTGATCAACTGAAGGTTTTGAATCTGCCCGTTGACATCGATCACGGCGCTCAGTACAACATCGCCCTGCACGCGCGCGGCGCGCGCGATCGACGGATACACCGGCTCCTCTTTGTGGATCAGAAGGCCCTTTGTAACACCCTGAGAGATGCGGATGCGTTGCGGTGTCGCCGGAACAAATTTCGGAACAGCCGATAGATTCGAGGTCGCGCTGACGATGCCACCAATCACTCCACCAAGCTGGCCGCCGGGAATTCCTCCCGGAACCCCGCCCACCACGCCTCCCGTCGCTGCCATCGGCGGCGGAGCCACATCTTCCTTGATCATTTCGACCTTATGCGGAATCCTGGTCGGCGTGCGAAGTTCCCCCGTATTCAAAACGTCGGTCTGAATCTGGTGCACAACGCGCTGCACTTCCGCGGCTGCAGGTGGAGGCGGCGGCGGAGGGGGAGGGGGCGCTACAAGAAATGTCAGCAACTGCGCCTTGGGCAATGTGTCGGTAAAAACCAGCGGCATGATCAACATGATGCCAACGGCCACGCAATTGAAAACAAACGATGTGGTGGTCGCGAAGGCTCTGCGCTTCCCCGCTCCGGCGTATTCGAGCAGGCTGTCAGAAAACATCGTCCGGGGTGCCACAGCTGCCGTTACCGGTTCCTTCCGGGGCAGAACGGCCGCACCTGGACGGCCCACTGGCTTGACTTCCTTGACCTCTGGTTCATGAATCTCAATCGTGCCCATTCGGAACCTCCCTGCCTCACCCTTTTACCGTCTTGCGGATTCTTCGGCGGATGTGTCCGAGCGGGCACATCTCCCGTGTTCCAATGACATCTTCTTCGAACCCCTAACTCCAGCAAATGGCAAGCATCACGGCTGTTTGTGATCGAAATCACGTCGCGGCTGTCCGGTTCTAAACGGAAGTAACCGGAGCAGTTAGGAGGCCCTCGGATTGCCGGCAGAGGCGCGGGACTGGAAAAATTCGATTGCGAAGAAGAGGCAAAGGTCGGGAGGAGCTATCGCGGACCTGAATCCGAGCGGATATTATCGGACGGCCATAAGCATTCCCATCGATTCCTGGCGACGAAACGTTCATTTCTCGTGGGCTAGTGCTGCCCTTCGGTGCTGTTGATGACCGTGGCGTACGAACCGTCGCCGGTCGCTCCGGATTGTCCCGGCTGGCCGACTGCTTGGAAGTAGGGCAACTGATCCTGCGGGGGCAACGCGATGATTGGAATCTGCACGCTCCCCGGACCGCACAGTCCATTCGCTGCCGGAAGCACACAATAATTCGGATCGTAAGCAAGCAGAGCATCGATCGTATACAGCTCGAGAATCGTAAGGTGCCTCTGCACGGCAAACGGCAACAGCGGACGCAGATCCCCGGTTGCGCTATTTGTGCCCGAGATCGACACGGGAGCCGAAAGCCCTGCCTGCTGCAGTTCGAGCGGAATGCCACTCTGATAGTTGCTGTCGAAAGCTCCGCACCAGTCTGATGAGCAGTCCTTGCCGGCGCCGTAGTTCGTGATGTCGCTGGCTTGCAGTCCTTGGCTGCCGATGCCGTTCGTCTGGCCGGAAGCGTTTTTGTACGTGACCGCGATCTGTGCCTCATCGCTGCCGTAGGAAGGATCAGCCGAGGGGCCGCTTCCCGATTCGTTCAGTGGATCGAGTATCTGCATCTTGGGATTCTGCCCGGCGACGAACTGATCGATATCCGTGTAGTACTGCAGCCATCCCGAGCGCGTGTAAGTGTTGGGAGCGGGCAACGCTTCCATGTTGGCCATGCACTGCGGATAGGCTTCGCCGCCGACCGAACGTCCGACCCGCATGTAGGAAATCTGAGAAAGATGTGGCGACGAGTTGTAGTGCAGAATCGCCGCTGCGACAAACGCCTCCCACGCCGCCTTGTACGGAGTCTCGTAGGGAACGGGGAACGACTGTTGCTCGCTAACTACCGTCCCGGGCGTTGTGGCGCTGCCCGCCGATGTAACCGCGGTCTGATACTGGAATGTACTGCCCGTGACGTTCTGAACTGTTACTCCGAGCGGATTCGCCGTGCCGGCCGTCTCCGCCGTCGGGCCATAGTTCGCGTGCGCAAACGTAGCGGTGAATGACGTCGTGTTCGCAGCGGCGATCGTTACCGTTTGACCGTTCAGGAACGTCGCCGCGCCCAGATTCTGGAAAATAACTTTCGCTCCGACTGGAAAGCTGTTCGCCGCCTCAATCGTCAGCGTCGAGCCTGACACCTGCACGCTGGTGACGCTTTCTTGGGCAATATCGAAATTCGAGGGCGTCGTGCCGCCGATCCAGATCGTGTCGCCATTCGAATAGCCGTGATTTGCCTCGGTCACGGTGACGACTCCCGTAGCGTCTCGCGTCATCGAAGTGGCGATAAGCCCGAGATAGTTCGAGCAGCCGTCTTTGTTCGCGTTGATCAGGTCTTCGGTACCCGATCCTGTGTGCGCCGCCCAACTCTCTGTGGTCACATAATGCGGAGTCGACTTATTAGCGCAGTTGTTAATCAGCAGACAATTCGCAGCGGCTCCGCTAATGCCATCCAGGATGACGTTCACCTTTTTCGATCCTGATTGCGCCGCAAACCAGGTCGCATTACTGCTATCGACGCTCGACCAGTTATAGACATGCGTCCAGCCAAAAGCATCCACCTGGCATGTGTCCGTGCCTGTCGGGCTGCAGGTCGACGGTCCGGGCGCACCGGTCTCGACCTCGCTCCACGATGTCCCGACCGTCACTCCTTCAATCGCCGGCTGATTGATCACTGTCTGCATGAAATGGCCGAGATTCGGATCGTTGGCTGCGGGCGGAAACACGACATAAACGTGCGTGAATTGCCCCGGGCCGCTTGAACTCTTCGTGCCGCCGCCGCAACCTGCTAAAACGTTCAAAACACACATGAGGAACATCAGGGATAGCAGCGTTTTACTCACAGCCGACACAAAGGTCCTTTCCGATGTCGAACGAATTATCAGAGGAGGATGATGATTCGTTTCAAGGTTGGAGTAACTCACGAAGATCGTTTCAGTTTGTCGCGCACAGCCATAGCTCGTCGCGGTTGCGACGTGGGACCGCAACTGACATTTCGCTTGTCACCACAGTAACCCGGATAGGGCAGGAATGTTGCGCCCGGGGTCGGTTATTTCTCGTGAGATTTGCTTCGTTACGAATCCTTAGACTATTGGCCGTCCTGCGGGCTGCCTTCTTTGTATCCGCTGGGGATTTGGAAGAAAGCAGGATCCGGCTCAGTACGCGAAACCTGGTCGACAGTCATGGTGACCGATCCCGAGCGCGGATCGCTGTGCTTGACCATGAGATTGATGCGCAGCTCTTCCGAGTACCAGTATTCGTCGGTGACCGTGACGCCCTTTCCTCCGTTTTCGTCGGGAATCGTCTGCACTTGGCGAACACCATGCGCGAGCACTCCATTGATCTCGTGAGTGCCGAGATCTTGCTGCTTCGCATAATCATTTTGCGGAAGGATGCTTCCTGTGGGCGATGCGATCAACGCAGGAGGGACGGTCGCGGGTGGACGGTTGACGGTCTGAACCCAGAAAATTTTCTTCTGCGGAACAAGAACAGCTGATTCCCGCGTTTGCGGATCGTAAAGATGAATGCGAATCAACTTGGGTGTATCGTCGCTCCCTACCGGTAGGAGCGATCTCATTTCATTGTGAATGCGGCCTTGGCTGTCGCGCCCGATCTCGCGCGTGGTTCTGAAGTTCATGATCGATCCATCCGGCTCAACAATCGTGCGCTCGACGCTGATGACACCGCTGAAAGGCGCTCCGGGGATGGGCGTAACGAAGATATCCTGCGCCGACGCGCGAGCCGTCAACAAAATAGCAGCAGATACGAGAAGGAAACAGCCAGTCGGAGAGAATCGCGAACGCATACGAACCTCCAGCGAACGAGATCAGGATCCCTGGGGCCCCAGCCGCGGAACGGAATCAAGAATGGAGCGGGAGACCGGGATCGAACCGGCGACATCCAGCTTGGGAAGCTGGCGTTCTACCGCTGAACTACTCCCGCTCTGCGACATTAGAGTATCACTGTGCCTAACACGCCACAACCGCGATACCATGCCATCTGCACAATGACGATCGGCAGACACCGCTTGCTTGAGTTCGTGTTTTAATGGTGCGCTCGCTCTTCGATCGCAGGAGCCACTAACTATGGCCTACTTCACTTCCCGATCTTCACGCCGCAATTTTCTCAAGAATACGGCGACGGCCGGTGCTGCCGCCACGATTTCTCCTGCGCTCGCCGCGGCCCGGGCAATCCCGCGCGAACCACTTCCGGCAACCGCTGACGTAAGCTCGTTCGAACTCGACGAAATTACCATCTCTGAACTGCAAGACGGAATGCAATCCGGCAAGCTCACCGCACAATCACTGGTCGAAAAATATTCGGAACGTATCCACCAGATCGACAAGAACGGCCCAGCGGTCAACTCAGTCATCGAAATGAATCCCGATGCGCCTTCGATTGCCGCCGCGCTCGATCGGGAACGCAAAACCAAAGGCCCGCGCGGTCCCCTGCATGGCATTCCCGTGTTGATCAAAGACAACATAGCCACGGGGGACCGCATGATGACGACCGCCGGATCACTCGCCCTGGTCGGGTCGAAAGAACCAAAGGATTCATTTGTCGCGCAGAAGCTGCGCGCTGCCGGCGCGGTCATTCTTGGCAAGACGAATCTGAGCGAGTGGGCCAACATGCGCTCTAGCCACTCGACCAGCGGATGGAGTGGACGCGGAGGGCTGACGAAGAATCCATATGCGCTAGACCGCAATCCCTGCGGATCGAGTTCGGGCACCGGAGCCGGCATTTCGGCTAATCTCGCCGCCGTCGGCATCGGCACCGAAACGGATGGCTCCATCGTCTGTCCGTCATCGTCGAATGGATTAGTTGGGATCAAGCCGACTGTCGGCCTGGTAAGCCGGTCGCGGATCATCCCAATCTCCCACAGTCAGGACACCGCCGGACCGATGTGTCGCACCGTGCGCGATGCGGCGATTCTTCTCGGCGCCCTGACTGGAGTTGATCCGGATGATTCGGCAACCGCGGCGAGTGCAGGCAAGTCGCAGACGGATTATTCGCGATATTGCGACCCCAACGGGTTGAAGGGGGCGCGCATCGGCGTAGTTCGAAAGTATTTCGGATTCAGCGAAGCCGTCGACCGCTTAATGGAGCAGGCTCTCGACGTCATGAAGCGGCAGGGCGCAACGCTGGTTGATCCGGCCGACCTTCCGTCCCATGGAAAATTTGATGAAAGCGAAGGAACTGTCCTGAGCTATGAATACAAGGCCGATCTCAATGCATATCTCGCGCAGCTCGGGCCGGGCGCTCCGGTTCACAGCATGAAGGAAGTCATCGAGTTCAACGACCGCAATCGCGAGAAAGAAATGCCGTACTTCGGCCAGGATCTGATGTTGAAAGCGGAGGCCCGAGGTCCCCTTACCGACAAGGAATACGTCGACGCTTTGGCGAAGAATCATCAGCTCGCGCGTACCGAAGGCATCGACGCCGTCATGGATAAGAATAGGCTCGACGCTCTGGTTGCGCCGACGGGAAGCCCGGCATGGGTCACCGACCTGGTCAATGGCGATCACTTCTCCGGAGGCAGCTCGAATGTGGCGGCGGTGGCAGGCTATCCGAATATCAATGTGACCGCCGGACTTATTTTCGGCCTCCCGGTCGGCATCTCGTTCTTTGGACGCGCCTGGAGCGAGGCGGTACTGATCAAGCTGGCTTATGCCTTCGAGCAGGCAACCAAGGCGAGGCAACAACCCCGATTCCTGCCAACGCTCCACCTAAGCTAGACAAGACTAGAATATCGGTGAGCTTCGGAGGCACGCAGATGAGGCTCCATACCCTTCCTGCTTTACTAAGTAGTCCGTTGTTCACTTGCTTCTTGTTTTGTGGCCTGGCACACGGACAGTACTATCCCGATCAAACGCTTGAAGTTCACGACCTGCCGTCTCTTACCTCCCGCACTCACGATCCTACAGATGTATTGCTGACCTCTCTCGATACGATCTTGCATGACCGCGATCTGTGCTGCGGAAAAGATTCGGCGCTGATCGATAGCGCGCAAGCTGCCGATCCCAAATCCTTGAAAGACGTGGCCACCAAACTAGATGGTCGGCATCTTCTAGGCGATGGCCGCCCGATTCAGATGGAAACCGAGTTCCTGACGCCTGACCAGGTTGTAGCCGGGCATCTGGTCCTCGAAATTGTCGGAAATCGCGCCCCGCTGATGATGTGGAACTCGCGTTTGTATGTCGTTCATGCAGTAATTTACGCCAGTAGCGTCGATTACTCGACTGGCATCACGGCGTACGTCATTCAGAAATTTCTTCTGTGGGACGTCCGTTTTTCGGACTCAAGGCGCGAGGTTGTCTTCGATCGCGAGTCGGAAGATCCGGGCAAAGTGCAGGGAATTTTGTTTGTAAGCTTAGCGCGACAATAGGTCGCAGCCTTCTAATACTCTAAATTCCGCTTCCCCGTTTCGACTGTTCCCGTGTTAGCCTTAACTTAGAGGGGGTACTAAATGACGAACCTGAACAAGGTAGTCACTTCCCTACGCACTGAGTACTCCCGTCTCGAAAAAGAGATGGAAAGCGTAAGGAAGGCGCTGGACGCTCTCGGCAGTGCTAACGGAGCCAAGCCCAAGAGGACGAAACGATTCTTGAGCAAGGACGCCCGTCGCCGTATTGCCGAAGCGCAGAGACTACGCTGGGCTAAGGTGCGGAAAGCCAAGCAAGCGAAGTCTTAGTCGCAGTTATTCGCAAGCACCGCAGACGGCCTCGTTCGTAAGTTGTGAAATCGCGTGCGAGGCCCGAGCGGGCCTCTTCTCAAAGTATCCCATGCGCGTCAGTTGTTCGTGCTAAGTCCAGCGGAACCACTTCAGGGCCAGAACGAAGGAAATGCCTCCCCACGAAACCATAATCAGTAACCGCGGCCATTGATGGGTTAAAGGCGTGCCTTCCAGGATGCTGGCGCGGAGCGCGTCATTCAGCGCGGTAAGGGGTAGCGCCCTAATCAGCGGTTGAATTACTGCCGGGAATCGCTCGTACGAGAAGAAAACTCCAGAGAAGATCCACATCGGCATCATCACCAGGTTAATCAGCCCGCTGACCGATTCGATTTTCTGCGCGCGGCTGGCGGTGAGCAGGCCGACTCCACCAAACGTCAGCGAGCCGATACCCGCGATCAGCGCGATGGCGCCGATTGAACCGAGCACGCGCATGTGAAAGAAAAGCACGCCGAACGCCAGCAGCAATCCGACTTCAATGATCATCAGGATGAGCCGGCTGGAGGCGAGCGCAAGAAGGAAATCGCCTCGGCGCATCGGCGTGCCCACGAAACGTTTCAGAAGCTTGCGCTGGCGCATATCCACCAGAGCGAATCCGATGCCCCACATCCCGGAGTTCATCAGATTCATGCCAAGGAGGCCAGGAATCAGGAAATCGATATAACGCGAGCCCGGTTCCGATGACGTGACGGCCGTTGTCGTGACAGCGTCCTTACGTCCCGCGGCGGATTGCAAAGCATCGTTGGTTTCAGATTTCGCAAGGACACTCTCCGGCCGCGCAGGGTCGTAGCGATAGGTGTAGCCACCATGGCTATCGGGCTCGATCACAAGATCGAACTTGCCGAGGCGGAACCCTTTGTGGGCAGCGGCAAGGTCGAGCATCTGCACTTTAAACATCTCGTGCTGCGGCGAGCGGGCGAGCAGAGTCTGCGCGTCCTGCGCGCCTGCTCCCTGAACAATCACAACCGAGACTGCCTCTCCGGGCTTGTTGCGGAACGCGATGCCCAACCCCAGCGCGAGGAGCAGCGGAAACACGAATACCCAGAAAACAACTTCGGGCTCGCGCTTCAACTCGAGCATCCGCGCCGCTAGCAGATGCGAATAGCCCGCCCAACGTCCATTGAGCCGCGGAGGCCGGGGCATGGATGGCTCAGTTCTTACCGGAATTTCTTGTGCAACGCCCATAAGAAAATTGAGTAATTGGGTAATTTGATAATTGAGTAATTGGTGATTGAGTGATTTAGCGATTGAGTCAGAGAGCAAGTTCGTCAATCGTTTAATGACTCAATCTCAAAATCACTCAATGACTCGATCACTTCGGTTTCCACTTGTTCAGGAATTCTGCCAGATATTCCGGCGTCAGTTGTCTGGCATCTTCGAATTCCCCGTTCTTCTCGCTGACCACTACTCGTCCATCGCTCTCAATGACGGCCATGGTGGGGACACCTTTATCAAGCGAGACATCGAACTGCTTCGCAACATCGCCATTTTTCTTGCCGTCCGGACCGATATCGACATGGATAACTTCATAGTTTGCGGCGATGACGGGCGCCAAGTCCGGGCTATGAAAAGCCAGGTCCAGCACGTGGCAGTCGAAGCACCAGTTCGCGCCAAACACCAGCAGCAGGCGCTTGTGCTCTCTCGCGGCTTTCTCTTCCGCCTCTTTGATTTCGGAGTGTGCATCGACATCCGCAGGATATAGATCTTTCTTCATATCCGCGGGCTGCTGGAGTTTTGGAGCATCGGTTCGTTCGACTCCAAGCAGCCGCCATTGATCACTTTGCTTCACCCAGTACTGATCGTCGGTCACCTTGAACGGCTGCCCGCTCGGCACTCCCGGAACAACATCTGCGCGAAAGATCACGCTGGCGCGGTCCGGACGCACGACCAGCCGAACGATTTCGACCTGCATGCTGCGCACTTTCTGATCGAGCCAGAAATTGATGTCGGCATCCGCGGGGTGCATCACGGTCTTGATTCGAATCTGCGCTGCTGGATTCGTGCTGTAGAGGCCCTTCAGCGTTGCTGCGTCCGAAGTCAGGACCGCGCCCATCCACTGCTGGAATGGCGCAAAGCTACTTCCGTCGGCGGATGCGGTCGACGCGTCCTGTGCGCCAGCCCCTGTCGCCATGAGCGCGACGGCGGCTAACGCTAACCAGATTCTGCTGACCCGCTTCATGCTGGCTCCTTTCTTCACTGGATTATTCTTCCCGCAAGTGCCGGCCGGTCAAGTTCACGAACACATCTTCCAGGCTCGCCTGGCGCGTAGTCAGGTGCTCGAGCACGCCGCCTTGCTTGTCGATTGTCTCAAGCAGCGCCGGTATGGTCAGGTGCGGCTGCTTCACGTTGAGCGCGACCAATCCGTCATCTTCGCGAACGGATTCGACGCTCGGCAATCCACGCCATGCGGGCAGCGCCGCGCCGTCAGTGCCGCTCACAGAAAATTCAACCACATGATGTCCGCCGAGTCGGTTGATCAGATCAGGTGGCGATCCCTCGGCGATGATCTGTCCGTGATCGACAATGGCGAGCCGGTCGCAGAGCCGCTCGGCCTCATCCATGTAATGCGTTGTGAGCAGGACGGTACCACCGTCGCGCTGAAAATGCCGGATGATGTCCCATAGTTGCCGCCGGCTCTGCGGATCAAGCCCGGTGGTCGGCTCGTCCAGAAACAGAATCTTCGGATTGCATACCAACGCCGTGGCCACGGCAAGGCGCTGCCGCTGTCCGCCGGAAAGTTTTCCCACCCAGGAGTCGGCTTTTTCGGTCAGTTGCAGTTGCTCGAGAACCTCGTCGGTCGAGCGCGGTTGGCGATAAAAGCTGGCGAACAGTTCGATGGTCTCCCGAACTGTCAATTTTTCTGACAGCCGGGTTTCCTGCAGAGAAATGCCGAGCCACTCGCGCATCTCGCGCTCGTTCTGGTCCCATTTGTGCCCGAGAATCGAGACCTCGCCGGACGTGGGTGCGAGCAGTCCTTCGAGGATTTCGATGGTCGTCGTCTTCCCCGCCCCATTGGGACCGAGAAGGCCGAAACATTCTCCCGTCTGGATCTCGAGGTTCAGCCCACGCACGGCCTCGACCTTACCGTCGTAAGTCTTGCGGAGATCGCGGCATTGGATCGCGGTCGGCATTTGGGAATTCTAACTCAGTGACATAAAAGCTAACCACAAAGGTCATGAAGTCTCACGAAGGAATTCTCAATTGTTGCCTTCGTGTAAGTTCGTGTCCTTGGTGGTTGAAAGCTTTTGTGGGATGCCTGCTAAAATCACCGTATCGCCGGGTGGGGTTCCGGCATCTCCTTTCCCATGCGCATACCGACGCGCGGCTTCACTTGACGGTGTTCCC
>Ga0335081_10012908_pt1 | contig 13519 bp, 11 predicted proteins | sample Lox_Sample_35_FD_206713 | JGI IMG/M metagenome (GOLD analysis project Ga0335081, IMG submission 206713) | Soil microbial communities from Loxahatchee National Wildlife Refuge, Florida, United States - Lox_Sample_3.5 | ecosystem: Environmental > Terrestrial > Soil > Wetlands | place: USA...
CCGCCGGGCAATGCCGGATCGCCCAGCGAATCCCGCAGCTCGCTGTGGCGGCGCACAAGCCGATCGAGCTTTTCGTCCAACGAGCTTTGCCCAGTCACTCGCTCTTCTCCTCGGCGCCGTCCAGCCGGAACAATCGGCGCAGCAAATTCTCCATCCTCTCCGCCTCGTCGGGCATGGCGCCCGTCAGATTGCGCAGCACTTCCGAAGGGTCGTGCAGCAGACGATTGACCAGAAGCCGCGTCGCCGCCTCGGCATCGCCGCCCGCCTCGGCCAGCGCTTGCCGCCGCAGCGCCTCGACATGGTCACGCAGCGCCGATACTGCGGGCACGGCCCGGCGTTCGGCGCGGCGGCGCGCGAAGCGCTCGAGCTCCGCCTCGATGATGCGCCAGGCTTCGGTCGAAGCGGCCGCGCGCGTCGCCTGCCCGGCCAGCGCCACCCGCTCGAGATCGCCGAGATCATAAAGAAAAGCGCCGTCGAGATCATTCACCGCCGGCTCGGCATCGGCGGGAATCGCCGCGTCGATGACGAAGATGGGCCGGGTCGGGCGCCGCCGCAAGGCAGCGGCAACCCGTGGCGCGGTCAGCACGGCAGCGCCGCTGCCGAGCGCGGCGATGACGATGTCGGCCGCAATCAAGGCCTGATCGAGCGTTTCGAGCGGCGCGACGTTGCAGCGCAAGCGCCGCGCCGCGCGCTCGGCGCGGGCCGCCGGGCCGCAGACGACGAAATGCGCGAGCCCGGCGCGCTGAAACTGCTCCGCCATCAGCTCGCCCATCTCCGCCGGTCCCAGCAGCAGCGCGCTGCAGCGCGCGAGCTCGCCGTGGATGTCGCGGGCGAGCTGCAGCGCCGCGGCGGCGATCGATACCGGCCGCTCGGCGATGCGCGTCTCGCGGCGCACGCGCCGCGCCGCGGCGTAAGCGGCGGCGAACACGCCTTCGAGCTCGGCGCCGGCGAGCCCGAGCTCGGCGGCAAGCCGATGCGCCTCCTTCACTTGGCCCAGCACGTGCGGTTCGCCGATGACGAGGCTGTCGAGCGCGCTCGCGACGGCGAAGAGGTGGCGGAGCGCCGCGATGCCCTCATGGCGATAGAGCGCGCGTCCGAGGCCCTCGGCCGACGCGCCGTTCGTGCGCCGCGCAAGGAGCGCGAGCAAAGCCGCGTCGGCGCCGGCGGTATGGCGTCCCGTGGTGACGAGCTCGATGCGGTCGCAGGTCGCGATGAGCGCGGCTTCGCTGAGGCCCGCGCCGCGGAGATCTTCGAGCGCCAGGGCCAGCTCCGCTTCGATCAGCGCAAAATCGTCGCGCAGCGCGCGCGGAGCGGTGCGATGATTGATGCCGATGACGAGCAAGTCGATACCCGTCCCGGCTTCGTTGATGCCGGGCATGGCGGCACGCTAGCGGAACGGCGCGAGCCGGTCCTTGAGCGCCGCGAGCGGCACTTCGATCTGCTCGCCGGTATCAAGATCGCGCAAGGTCGCGGCCGCGCGCGCCAACTCGTCCTCGCCCAGGATGACGGCGGCGCGCGCGCCGATCTTGTTGGCCCGCTTCAAGCGTCGGCCGATATTGCCGGAATAGCCGAGCTCGACGGTGAAGCCGTCGCGCCGCAGCTCGCGCGCCAGGGTCAGCGCCGCCGCATCGCCGCGCTCGCCCATCGGAATGACCGCGATGGGCCGCGGCGGCGGCGCGGGCGGTGCGATGAGGAGAGCCAGACGCTCGATGCCCGCGGCCCAGCCGACGCCCGGTGTCTCGGGACCGCCCATGATCGCCATGAGCCCGTCATAGCGGCCGCCGCCGAGCACCGTCCCCTGCGCGCCCAGCTCCGTCGTAACGAACTCGAAAGCGGTATGGCAGTAGTAGTCGAGCCCGCGCACCAGGCGCGGATTGAGGCGGTACTCGATGGCGAGCAGGTCCAGGCCGGCACGCACATCCCTGAAGAAGTGCCGCGCTTCCGGCGTCAGATAGTCGCCGAAATGCGGCGCCCCGGCGTTGATCGCCTTGTCGCCGGCATCCTTGGAATCGAGAATGCGCAGCGGGTTGCGCTCGAGCCGATTGCGACTGTCCTCCGAAAGGCCGGCGCGGTGCTCGGCATAATAAGCGACGAGCGCCTCGCGATAGGCATGGCGGCTCGCCTGGTCGCCGAGCGTGTTGAGCTCGAGCACGGTGTGCTTCAGCACGCCGAGCGCCGCGAGGACATCGGCCGCGAGCGCGATCACCTCAACGTCCGCCTGCGGCTGGGCCGCGCCGATGAGCTCGACATCGATCTGGTGGAATTGTCGGAATCGGCCCTTTTGCGGCCGCTCGTAGCGGAACATCGGCCCGCTGGCGAAGAATTTGAGCGGCAGGCTTTGCGTCAACCCGTTGGAAATGACGGCGCGCACGATGCCGGCGGTGTATTCCGGCCGCAGCGTCACTTCCTCGCCGCCGCGATCGGCGAAGGTGTACATCTCCTTCGTGACGATGTCCGAGGTCTCGCCGATCGGCCGGGCGAAAACCTCGGTGAACTCGAAGATCGGCGTCGCAATTTCCTGGTAGCCGTAGCGCTCGGCGATGCCGCGCGCCGTGTCGATCACCGCGCGATGGCGCCGCTGCTCTTCCGCCAACAGATCCTGAGTGCCGCGAACGGGCTGGAGAGCGGGCATCCGAACGTCGCGTCAGGACGCGGCCGCATCGGCGGCCACCTGTTCGCGCTTCTGCGCCTCGATCTCGGCCGCCTTCTTCTCCACCATCTCGACGAGATGATCGACGATGCTCTGATCCTTGAGGCGGTGATGCGGCACGCCGGCAACGTAGACCTGATGCGTGTTGTTGCCGCCGCCGGTCAATCCGATATCGGTCTCGCGCGCCTCGCCGGGGCCGTTGACGACGCAGCCGATCACCGACAGCGTCATCGGCGTGGTGATATGCGCGAGGCGCTGCTCGAGCAGCTCCACCGTCTTGATCACCTCGAAATTCTGGCGTGCGCAGGACGGGCAGGAGATGACGCTGACGCCGCGCCGCCGGAGGCCCAGCGCCTTCAGCATCTCGTAGCCGACGCGAATCTCCTCGACGGGGTCGGCCGACAGCGAGACGCGGATGGTATCGCCGATGCCGGCCCAGAGCAGCGAGCCCATGCCGATCGACGATTTCACCGTACCGGTCGTCAAGCCGCCCGCCTCGGTGATGCCGAGATGGAGCGGATAGTCGCAAGCCTCCGCGAGCTGCTGATAGGCGGCGACGGCGAGGAACACATCCGACGCCTTGCACGAGATCTTGAACTCGAAGAAGTCGTTGTCCTCGAGGATCTTGGCGTGGGTGAGCGCGCTCTCGACCATGGCCTCGGGGCAAGGCTCGCCATAGCGCTCCAGCAGATCGCGCTCGAGCGAGCCGGCGTTGACGCCGATGCGCATCGAGCAGCCGTGATCCTTGGCCGCCTTCACCACCTCGCGAACCCGCTCGGCCGAGCCGATATTGCCGGGGTTGATGCGCAGGCAGGCGGCGCCGCTTTCCGCCGCCTCAATCGCCCGCTTGTAGTGGAAGTGGATGTCGGCGACGATCGGCACTTCGACTTGGCGTACGACATCCTTGAGCGCCAACGACGATTCCTGGTCCGGGCAGGACACGCGCACGATATCGGCGCCGGCTTTTTCCAGCGCCTTGATCTGCGCCACCGTCGCCGGCACGTCATAGGTGAGCGTGTTCGTCATCGACTGCACTGTGATCGGCGCGCCGCCGCCCACCGGCACCTTGCCGACATGGACCTGCCGGCACTTGCGCCGATCGATGTCACGATAGGGACGGACGCTCATCGGAGAACCTCTTTTGCCGCGGCCAATGCCGAGGAAACGCCAGCGCTATATAGCGCGTTTCCAACCCGAGCAAAAGCACGCCCGGCGGCGCGCCCTGCGGTTGCGCGGGAGTGCCGCGCGCTACTGGAGGGCGGTACCGGCGAGGAGACGTGCGGGGTCGAGAAGGACCTCGGGACGCACGGCGCCGCCGATCGCCGGCGCTTGGCGGCCATCGACCGTGAACACCAGACCCGAGCCCATGCCGGTCTTCATCGTCAGCCCCGGCTCGTTCGGCACGTGATAGACGTCGCCGGCGTGCAGCTCGCGGGTGAAGAGCGGCTTGCCGTCCTTGTCGCGGACCTGGATCCAACTGTCCTTGATGGCGCTGATGACGATGCGCGTCTCGCCATTGGCAAGGCCGTAGACATGCGCCTGATCCGGCACCGGCGTCGCCCCGCCCGTGGGCGGGGCGGGCAGGGCCGCGGTTTGCGCCGCCGAGGCCGGCGGCACGGGCGGCGGCGGCGACTCGGCGGCGGACGAAGCGGGCGCGGTCTCCTCGGGCGGTGAGTCTTCAGCGGCGGACGTCGCGCCGGCAGGAACAGGCGGCGGCATGACCGACGGCGCCGCCGCCACGGCGGGAGCGGGCGCTGCCCGCGGCGCGGCAGCGGGTTCGGCGGCCGGGGGTGCCGCGGCCACGGGCATACCGGCCGGCGCCGCAGGCGGGACCGCGGCGGCCGGCGGCGGTGCGGTCGCTTCGGTCGGCGCCGGCGCGGCAGCGCCCGGCGGCGCGGCGGCAGGTGCGGGCACCGTCTGTGCGGCAATGGCGGGCGTGCCGGCGGGGGGTTGCGCGGGCTTGGCGAGCTCCGCCGGCACCGGGCTCACCCGCTCCGGCCGCGCGCGGTTGGTCGAAGAGAGGTAGTACCAGATGCCATAGGCGCAAACGGCGAGGATCATCGCCGCCAGCACCATCGCACCGCCAGGCATGCTGCGTTCGGCGAGCGGCACGGGGAAGCTGAGATCGCGCTGCGCCTCGAAGCCCTCGGCCTCGAGCTTGAAGCGGCGGACAGCTTCCTCGCCGTCGAGGCCGAGATGCACGGCATAGGCGCGGACGAAGCCCAGGGCATAGACGGGTCCGGGAAGGCGGTCGTAGCTGCCCTCTTCGATCGCCTCGAGATAAGCGGCACGGATGCGCAGCGCCGCCGCGACGCGCGGGATGTCGCTGCCATAACTCTCGCGCGTCTCGCGCAAGAGCTGGCCGACCGTGCGCCGGCGCGCCGGCCGGAGCTCGGCCACGGTATCGCCCGCCGTCGTCTTGGGTCGTTCGGAAGTGCCCGGCTCTTCCGGGGTGTCCTTGCGTCGCGAAAAGAGCGCCATTTGCCTGGAACCGATGTGAACCCGCCGCTACTGAATTCGGCAGGGATAAGGTGAAGAAACGGTAAAAAACCGACGCGCCTCGAAGAGCGATTGACGGCCGAGAGTATCAAACACTCCCGCGCCGCCGCAACGAGAGATGGCGCGCATCCCCCGCGATCAGACGGCGACGCCGTGATCGCGCGCGAAATCGCGCAGCTTGCCGCGCAAGGCGCGCGGCGGCAGCGTCGCGACCGCCTCGATCAGCGTCTCGAGCGGGCCCATGTCGAGACTGCGGATCATCGCCTTGACCGGTCCGATCGAAGCCGGTGCCATCGAGAGCGCGCGGAACCCGACACCGAGCAGCGCCATGGCGTCGAGCGGCTGCCCCGCCATTTCGCCGCAGATCGTCAGCGACACCTTGGCCGCGGCGCAGGCGCGTGTCACCTCGGCGAGAAGCCGCAGCACCGGCAGCGACAGCGGGTCGTAGCGCTCGGCAAGCCGGGGATTGCCACGATCGGCGGCGAACAGGAACTGCACGAGGTCGTTGGTGCCGACGGACAGGAAATCGAGCTTGGGCAGCAGCTGCGGCAGCTCCCAGAGCAGGGCCGGCACCTCGAACATGACACCGACCTCGACCTTCGCCGGCAACGCCCCGCCGCGCGCCGCGGTGCGCTCGAGCTCCAGATCGAGCATGGCACGCGCCGCATCGAACTCGGCGATCTCGGCGACCATCGGGAACATCACGCGCAGGCGCCGGTCGGCGGCGGCGCGGATCAGCGCGCGCAGCTGTTGGCGCAGCATCGCCGGGCGATCGAGCGCGATGCGGATGGCGCGCCAGCCCATCGCCGGATTCTCGTCCTCGGTCTCGGACATGTAGGGCAGCATCTTGTCGCCGCCGATGTCGAGCGTGCGGAACGTAACGGGACGCTCGCCGGCATGCTCGAGCACGCGGCGATAGGTGGAGGATTGCTGCCCGACCGAGGGGAAGTCGTGGCGCATCATGAACAGCAGCTCGGTGCGGAAGAGGCCGACCCCTTCGGCGCCGGTCTCGTCGAGATAGGGCAGATCGAGCAGCAGACCGGCGTTCAATTGCAGCGACACGCGCTGGCCGCAGCGCGTCTCCGCCGGCAGGTCGCGCAGCGCGGCATAGGTGAGCCGCTGCCCGAGCCGCGCCTCGAGCCGCGCATTGGCCGCTTGCTGGATGTCCTCGCCGGGACGCACGAAGACCTGCTGCTCGTCGGCGTCGACGATGATGAGATCGCCCGCTTCGACCTTCTCCAGCACGTCCTTGACCCGGCCGATGACGGGAATATCGAGCGCGCGCGCCACCACAGCCACATGCGCGGTGGGCGAGCCTTCCTCGAGCACCAGACCCTTGAGCCGCCGGCGGTCGTAGTCGAGCAGCTCCGCCGGCCCCATGCTGCGCGCAATCAGGATGAACTCCGCCGGCAGCGCCGCCTCGGCGGCGAAATGCCGGCCGGCCAGGTGCTGCTGCAGCCGGCTCGTCAGATCCTCGAGATCGGCGAGGCGCTCGCGCAGATAGGGATCGCTTACCTTGTTCATGCGCGCCCGCGTCTCGTCCTGCACCTTCTGCACCGCGGCCTCGGCCGTGAGGCCGCTGCGCACGGCGTCGGTCATGCGCTGCAGCCAGCCGCGGTCGGCGGCGAACATGCGATAGGTCTCGAGGATGTCGCGATGCTCGCCGCCGGCGGCGATGTCGCTGCGCGCGAGCAGATCGTCGATGGCGCTTTGCATGGCATCGATCGCGGTGCTCAGCCGCAGCAGCTCGGTCTGCGGATCCTCGGCGACCACCTGGCGGATGACGACGCGCGGCTCGTGCAGCACGGCGACACCGAGGGCGAGCCCGGCATTGAGCTTGATGCCGTCGAGCCGCGTCGGCAGCAGGCCGATGCCGTTCGAGGGCTGCAGCTCCACCGGGCTTACGAGATCGCCGCTGGCGGCGAGCTCGGCCAGCACCATGGCGATGGTCTGCAGCGCCTCGATCTCGTCCTCGGTGTAGTTGCGCTGCGTGCGGTTCTGCACCACGAGGACGCCGAGCACCCGGCCGCCGCGCAGCACCGGCACGCCCATCAGCGAGTGATAGATCTCCTCGCCGGTCTCGGGCCGGTAGGCGAAGTCGGGATGCGATTGCGCATCGGCCAGGGCAAGCGGACGTGCGGTCGCCGCGATGACGCCGACCAGACCCTCGCCGACGCGCAGCCGGGTGCGGTGCACGGCTTCGGGGCGCAAGCCTTCGGTGGCGAAGAGCTCGAGCACCTCGCCCGCGCGCATGACGTAGCAGGAGCAGACTTCGGCCACCATGTCGGCGGCGATGATCTTGACGATCTGGTTGAGCCGCTCCTGCGCCGTGCCGGAGCCGGCCATGATGTCCCGCAGCCGGCGCAGCAGGCGGCGGGAGCCGGTGGCCGCCGCGCCGGTTTCCATCACACCCCCGCTCGCGAGCGGCCGCTGTTCTGGCTCTCTCCAGCGCCATCGCAGCCGCGCGCCATCAGCGCCTCGACGGCCTGCTCGATCAGCTCGCCGAGAATCTCCCGGGTCGACTGCTCGCGCGTCACCATGCCGACGCTCTGCCCCGCCATCAGCGAACCCGTCTCGATATCGCCGTCGATGACGGCGCGGCGCAGCGCCCCCGCCCAGAAATGCTCGATCTCGAGCTGCGCATCCTTTTGCGAGACCTCGCCGCGGGTGAAGCGGTCGACGACCGCGCGCTGCAGCTCCTGGAAGCGTCGCGTGCCGTCATTGGCGAGCGCCCGCACCGGGATCACGGGAAAGCGCGGATCGAGCTGCGTCGAGGGCACGGCGTCGCGCGCCCCGGCCCGCAGAAACGCCTGCTTGAAGCGCGGATGCGCGATCGATTCATGCGCGCAGACGAAGCGCGTGCCGAGCTGCACGCCGGCAGCGCCCATCTCGAGATAGGAGACGATCGCCTCGCCGCGGCCGATGCCGCCGGCGACGAAGACCGGCACCTCGCGCAGATGCGGCAGGATCTCCTGCGCCAGCACGCCGGTGGCCACCGGGCCGATATGGCCGCCCGCTTCCATGCCCTCGATGACGATGGCGTCGACGCCCATGCGCACGAGCCGCTTGGCGATGACGAGAGCGGGTGCGAAGCAGAGCAGCTTGGCGCCGCTCTCCTTGATGCGCCCCACCGCCGCCGCAGAGGGCAGCGCCCCCGCCAGCACGACGTGGCCGACGCGGCGCCGGGCGCAGACGTCGATCAGCTCCATGAGCTGCGGGTGGAGGGTGATGAGGTTGACGCCGAATGGCCGGTCGGTGAGCGCCAGCGTCGCGGCGATCTCGGCGTCGAGCTGCGCCGGGTTCATGGCGCCGCAAGCAATGACGCCGAAGCCGCCGCCCTTGGAAATGGCGGCGACAAGATGCCGCTCCGACACCCAGGTCATGGCGCCGCCCATGATGGCGAGCTCGGATCCCAGGAAGTCGACGCCGCGCCGCCACAGGCGGTCGAGCTGCCGGCGCGCGTGCGCCCGAGGCGGTTGCGCGTCTGCGCCGTCCGGGCCGGGCCCGGGAGCGATGCGGCGCTCCGCCTCAGTGGTCATGGCGTTGATCCTATCCGGCGTCGAGGCCGTAGGCGGTGTGCAGCGCGCGCAGCGCGAGCTCGGTGTATTCCTCGGCGAGGAGCACGCTCACTTTGATCTCCGAGGTCGAGATCACCTGGATGTTGATGTTCTTCTCGGCGAGCGTCTTGAACATCTGCTGCGCGACGCCGGCATGGCTCCTCATGCCGACGCCGATGACCGAGATCTTGACCACATTCGGGTCGGGCTTGAGCGCGGCGAAGCCGAGCTGCCCGCGCCGGTCCTCGAGCACCTTGACGGTGCGCGCGAGGTCGGCCTTGCCGACGGTGAAGGTGAGATCCGTGAAGCGCCCGTCCTCGGAGATGTTCTGCACGATCATGTCGACGTTGATCGCGTGCTCGGCGAGCGGACCGAAGATGGCGGCGGCGACGCCCGGGCGGTCCGCGACCTTGAGCAGCGTCACCTTGGCCTCGTCGCGGCTATAGGCGATGCCGCTTACCACTTGCTGTTCCACGATCTCGTCCTCGTCCACCACCAGAGTTCCGGGAGCGTCGATGAAGCTCGACAGCACCTGAACGCGCACGCGATGGTTCATCGCCATCTCGACCGAGCGGGTCTGGAGCACCTTCGCCCCCTGGGAAGCGAGCTCCAGCATCTCCTCATAGGTAATTCTATCGAGCTTCCTTGCCTTCGCAACGATGCGCGGATCCGTCGTGTAGACGCCGTCGACATCGGTGAAGATGTCGCAGCGATCGGCCTGCAGCGCCGCCGCCAGCGCCACCGCCGAGGTGTCGGAGCCGCCGCGCCCGAGCGTGGTGATGCGGTTGTCGGGCCCCAACCCCTGGAAGCCCGCCACCACCGCGACCTGCCCCTCGCGCATGCGGCGCAACAGCTCCTCGGTCGGAATCTCGGAAATGCGCGCCTTGCCGTGGATGCCGTCGGTGCGAATCGGAATCTGCCAGCCGAGCCAGGAGCGGGCGTTGATGCCGCGATCCTGCAGCGCCAGGGCGAGCAAACCGGCGGTCACCTGCTCGCCCGAGGCGACCACGGCGTCATATTCGCGCGCGTCGTGCAGCGTGCAGGTCTGCCGCGTCCAATCGACCAGCTGGTTGGTGGCGCCAGCCATGGCCGAGACCACCACGGCGATCTCGTTGCCGGCGTCGACCTCGCGCTTCACCCGGTCCGCGACCGCGCGGATGCGGTCGATATCGGCCACCGAGGTGCCGCCGAACTTCTGCACGATGCGCGCCATGGCTGATTAAGACCCGCTGAGCCCCTTGCAACAAAGATGCCGCCGGCTGCTTGCCGGAAAAAAGGAGCGTATAGATACTCGTATCGATGCCGCGGAAGCAAGGCGGCGGGGCAAGGGAAGCTCGAATGCGGGAAGGCTTGGCCGAGGAGACGGCAGCGGGAACGGTCGACCCTGAGGAGGTCGCGCGCTTTGCGCGTATCGCCAAGGCGTGGTGGGAGCCCGAAGGGGAGTTCCGGCCGCTGCACAAGCTCAATCCGGTCCGACTCGCCTTCATCCGCGACCGGCTGGCGGCGCATTTCGGCCGCGACCCCCGCGCCGTGCGCCCTTTCACCGGCCTCACCCTCCTCGATATCGGCTGCGGCGGCGGACTGGTGAGCGAGCCGCTGGCGCGCCTCGGCTTCACCGTGACCGGCATCGATGCCGGGGAGGCAATGCTCGACGTGGCGCGCGGCCATGCCGCGGCGAGCGGCGTCAGCGTCGACTACCGCCGCGTCGCGGCTGAGGATCTGGCGGCCGGCGGCGAGCGCTTCGATGCCGTTCTGGCGCTCGAAGTGGTCGAGCATGTGGCATCGCCCGAGCTCTTCCTCGCCGCCGCGACACGGCTGGTGCGGCCGGGCGGAGCCTTTATCGCCGCTACCATTAACCGTACGCCCAAGGCCTTTCTGTTCGCCATTGTCGGCGCTGAATATCTGCTGCGCTGGCTGCCACGCGGCACCCATCACTGGGACAAGTTTCTGCGGCCCTCGGAGCTTGCCGCCGGGCTTCGGGCCGGCGGGCTGGTGCTCCAGGAGGTGAGCGGCCTCGCTTACAATCCGCTCGCCGATCGCTGGTCGCTGAGCCCCGATATCGACGTCAACTACCTGCTTTTTGCGACCAAGCCCGCCGAGCCGGCCGAGTCGGTTTCTCAACCATAGGTCTCAAAGAACCTTGCCGAGCGGGGATTTCGACCTTATGAGTCATGAATCCCGCCCGTGACGCCCCCGGCGGGGTAAGGCATGCCCTCAGCAGGGTATAGCCAAAAAGGGGAGCGGGCGGGGGTCTTCAAGGTGCGTCGATGAGTGCTTTCCAGTCGGCTGGCGAGACTTTCCGGCTCGCGGGCAAAATCAAGTGGTTCAATCGCAGCAAGGGTTTCGGCTTCATCATCCCGAATGACGGCAGTGGCGATGTCTTCCTGCCGCTCTCGGCGCTGGAGCGCGCCGGGCATAGCGAAGCACCCGACGGAGCTTCGGTCGTGTTCGAATGGATGCAGGGACCCAAGGGCCGCGCCGTGGCGCAGGTCCTGGAGATCGACCTCTCGACCGCGACGCCGCGAGCGCCGCGCGAGAACCGCTTTCGCGGCGGACGGGGCGACGGGCATGACGAGCAAGGGGGCGGAGGCGCGACCGAATCGCTCGACGGCGTCGTCAAATGGTACGACCCGGCGCGCGGTTTCGGCTTCATCCTGCCCAATGACGGCAGCAAAGACATCTTCGTGCATGTGACGGCGCTGCGCCGCTCCGGCATCGAGATGCTGGAGCCCGGCCAGCCGGTGCGGATGATGGTCGCGCAGGCCCGGCGCGGCCGCGAAGCCTCGTCGCTACAACTGATCTAGCGCCAGGCGAGCGCGGCAGCGCTCGTCCGCGGCGGCAGCGGTTGCGCAAGCAACCGCGAGAGCCGCTCGGTTCGGGCGACGCACGCATGCCCGTCGCTCGGTAGCGAAAGGTGAATTGCCCGCACGGTGCGGGCTTCCGCGGTTGCAAGAGCAACCGCTGACGCCCGCCGCGGACGAGCGCTAACGCGCTCGCCGCAGGATTAGTGCGGCGGCGGCCGCGGCAACCGCCGCCGCGAAAAACGCCGGCCGATAGCTGCCGCTTGCGGTGACCACCGCGCCGAACACCGGCGGCCCGATGACAATTCCCAGAAAGGTCAGCGAGAGCGCGCCGCCGGTGGCGGCGCCTACGGCGCCTGCCGGCGCGAGCTGCGCCACCTCGGCGAGATAGACGCCGTTCCAACCCAACGCGCTCGCGCCCAGCAGCATGGTGACGGCGATGATAGCGCTGAGCGGCCAGGCGGCGGTGATAAACCCAGTGGCGATGCCGGCGGCACCCATCGCCAACCCCAGCGCCATCAGCAACGCTCGCGCCGGCACGAAGCGATCGGCAACCCAGCCCCAGAGGATGCGGGCGGCGATGCCGGCGGCCTGCGCCGCAGCCATGATCGCGCCGGCAACGACCAGCGCCAGCCCGACGCGTTCGGCGAGAAAAGTGACCACGAACGCGCTGAAGCAGAGCTGGATGGCGGCAAAGGCGAGCGAGGCCAGCGCCAGCCGCCGGAGGCCAGGGTTCGTCAGCACCAGCCGGATCGCCGTGAGGATGCCGCGCTCGCCCTGCGCTTTGGGATCGGCGTCGTCGTCGAGGCTGCGGTGCAGCGGCTCGGCCAAAGCCGCCATCAGGAGGCAAAGCGCGCCGCTCGTCAGTGCGGCGCCGCGCCAGCCGAGCGCCAGCACGAAGGCCGGCACGGCGATGCCGGCCAACACGCCGCCGATGGGGACGCCGGTTTGCTTCAGCGAGAACACCAAGCTGCGCCGCTGCGGCGGCGTCTGGCGGATGAGGAGGTGCGAGCTCGCCGGCGTGATCGGCCCGTAGCCGACGCCGATCAGAAGTGCCCCCAGCAGCACGAGCGCGAGGTTTGCCGTTGCGGTGAGCGCCAACCCCGCGCCGCAGGCGACGAGGCAGTATTGGCTGAGCCGGATCGCGCCGTGGCGCCGGATCGGCCCACCGCTCGCCGCGGATGCGACGCAGGCGGCTGCATAGATCACCGAGGTGTAGACGCCGATGTCATGCGCGCTGACGCCGATCTCGGGCGCCGCAACCGCGGCAAAGACCGGCGGGGTCAGCACCGCCATCGAGACCAGCGCCTGGATCGCCAGCGTGGCAACAAGAGCGAACATCGGCCGCCTTAACAGCTGAAAGGGCAATGTCACTGCCAGAGTTATCCCCGTCAATCTTGCTCTTAGGTTGCAGAATCCGCTTGCGGGGGGTCACCAGGATGATACCGTATCTTGTGGTCGTTTGACCCAGGACCCACAGGATACAGAGGGGAAGCGATGGACTCCGTTTGGTCACCCGAACTCATCCAGCAGCTCGCGGCGTTGTGGCAGCAGGGGCTGTCGACGGCAGAAATCGGCCGCCGGCTGGGTGTCACCAAGAACGCCGTGGTCGGCAAGGCGCATCGCCTGGCGCTGGATCCGCGGCCCTCGCCGCTGAAGCGCCCGCCGGCGCCGCGCGTTGCCACGGCGATGGGGCCCACCTGCTCTTGGCCCGAAGGCCATCCCGGCGAGAAGAGCTTCCGCTTCTGCGGCAAGCGTCCAATGCCCGGCAAGCCCTATTGCGCCGAGCACGCCGAAATGGCCTATGTGAAGCCCAAGGAGAAGTCGAACGCCGCTTGAGGCGAGTCGTCAGTTATCAGTTCTCAGTTGTCAGTTCAACCGAACTGAAAACTGACGACTGAAGACTGATAACTTCGTCCCTTACCTCGTCAACCGCCGCATGGCGCGGTCGAGGCCGTCGAGGGTGAGGGGGAACATGCGGCCCTCCATCAGCTCGCGCAGCAGGTGGATCG
>Ga0335081_10012909_pt1 | contig 13518 bp, 12 predicted proteins | sample Lox_Sample_35_FD_206713 | JGI IMG/M metagenome (GOLD analysis project Ga0335081, IMG submission 206713) | Soil microbial communities from Loxahatchee National Wildlife Refuge, Florida, United States - Lox_Sample_3.5 | ecosystem: Environmental > Terrestrial > Soil > Wetlands | place: USA...
CCAAAAATTGACCTCATCTAGCGCCTCTATTCGCGAGACGTGATCGAACCAATCACGATCGGTGATGCCCACGTAAAAGCGCATAGCGAGACGGGTGTACTTCAGTGGTCAAACGGCATGCGCGCCAAACCTTACCACGGGTCGCGGTGGCAAATAAGGCCGTTCTTGCTGATCCACGCACAGTTTTGACCTCGTGCACTGGGCCCGGTACCAGAATAATCCTGTCCGTTGTGAGGTTTTTGTATTCGCCCTCTTCGAGTATCCGATTGCGCTTCTGATCTGAGCAAATCATCATTCGGCGCAGTCCATAACCAGCTATGCCGCCCACCTTAAACCCCAGTTGCGCCACTCGCTTCTGTCCTTCAAAGGCCTTCACGGAAAGCTCGCGACTGAACTCCCCCGCCATCGTTCTCTTCAACGCCTTGAGAATTGAGGTAGAGATGCTGCTATCGCTCGGAAATTGCTCGGCACAGTAGTAAACGGGAACGCCTGCGCTCTTGCAGAGGAATTCATAATGAGCAGCCTCGTCAGAATCTTGAAATCGTCCCCATCTGCTGACATCGTAAACCAGCACAGCATTGAAGTTGGCTTCCGCGGTGATAACGTCCTGCAACAGGCAAGCAAGGCCAGAACGGTTCTTAATGGACAAGCCACTTTTGCCTCCATCGGCATACGTTCGAACAATGGCAAAACCGTGAGACTGCGCGAATCGATGGATGGCATCCGCCTGGTTGTCGAGCGAGTATTGCTGCTGGTCAGTGGACTTCCGCAGGTACTGGGCAGCAGGAATGAGCTGGGTCGTTGACATGCAGCCTCCCGGCGCGCGACAGTAAATGCTTAATGGGAGAAGATGTTCTCCTGGTCTTTCGCCCTCTTGAGCTTCAGAAAAGCGACGCTATGCTTCCGCTTATGACGAAACAGCAGCAAGAGCTTCTTCACGAGCTTCTTGCCTGTTTGGAACAGGCATCTCATCTCGTGGCTGAGCTAGGATTTCCACCGTTGCCAAACGGAATCAAGCTGGCGGCTCTCCTGCGCATGCTGGCAAACGATCTGAAAGAACCCGTCGGACCTGGGCCGCATCTTGCATCACAGTGCAGAACTCTGCCAAATCATTGAATCGCTGTCCGCTCCGGAAAAACGGGTCTGCCTCGCCTTTGATCCAATATTGAAAACCCATTTGGATGTTTGGCATAAGGTAAAAGGCAACGAAGCCATTGAAGTTCAGGTTCGAAAGGCAAATCAGCCTAGCTAGATGTCGGTCCGGGAGTGGGACATGCAGTTTCCAGCGCATTGCCTTGCCCCGTCGAACGGTAAAACCAAGGCAAATCGAGATCGGTATCAGTGCGGTGCTGCTATCCATGATGAGTGCCAACCGATTTTTCCCAGCGTAGACTCGCCCCTGATTTGGGAAACAGTTGTCTATTTCTGTAATCACCATCTGCCGCAGGTGACGCCGTCGACTAGCCTGTTCCGACACATTGATCTGTCGCGATGAGAGCCGATAGCCCACAAGTTCGAACGCCCGTCGAAGACTACCGAAGTGTCTTGCGTAAGTCGCGCGGGCAAAGCCTTGAGACCTCGACAGCACAGAGGTCGAGAGCGTGCCTTGAGACGCGGCGAGAGTTCGTAATCTGCCTAATAGAACCTCGTCCGGTATTGCCAAATCTTTTCGCGGGCGGGATGCCTGTGCAAGGTCGAACGTGCGGTGATCGACCAAAGCCTTGAATTGTGTTGGCGAGACAACCCACTGTTCAGGGTTAGAAATTCTTTTTGTGCGTGAGTGTAGCCTTGATGTGGTTCGGCCCCACACATTAAGGCCGAAGTACTTGGGATTCGTCAACACCGCCCGTACCCGATGTTCTGTCCATGGCCCGCCATAGATGTGGGGAATGCCACGAGAATTAAACTCTTCAGCTATTGCGCAGTAGGTGCTTTGCAGACGCATTTGAAACATCAGCCTAACAGATTCTACTTCCTCCTTCGGGCCGGGCACCAAAATGACACGATCCGTCACCAAGCTCTTGCGTTCCCCGTTCTTCAGTTTTTGTTTTTGCCTGCCATCCTCTGAGAGCAACAAGCGGCGCAGCCCGTAACCAGCGGCACCACCTACTCGGTAACCCAGCAGGGTCACTCGTTTTTTCCCGGCGTAAACCTTCACCCCCAACTCGCGGCTGTACTCGGCAGCCATTGAGCGCTTGAGCGCCTTTAGAATCGAACTCAGAACTGTACCGTCATTGGCGAATGGTTCGGCACAGTAATGGACCTGAATACCGGCACGCTTGCATAGAAATTCATAATGTGCAGCCTCATCGCTATCCTGAAATCGCCCCCACCGACTAACGTCATAGACCAGGATAGCCGTGTAATTCGATCTGCCGTTCACAACGTCTGCTAGCATTTGCTGAAGTCCGGGCCGATCCCTTAATAGCAATCCGCTCCTGCCAGGATCTTCGTAGCTCTGAATAACCACGAAGCCGCGATCTTTTGCATATTCCTGAATAGCGGCGGCTTGATTGTCAATCGAATACTGCTGATGCTCGGTAGACTTGCGCAGATATTGAGCCGCGAACATTGGCGATGTGCTGGGCATGGGTGTCTCTCCTCAACGGGACCACGAGATCGGACGGCCCCCCCCAACTCCCCCCTAAGGGTCCTCGGGGCCTGGCCCCCGCCGGGGGAGACTCCGCAGAGCGTCCACAAGCTCGCGCGCGGTTGTTCGCTCTGGAACGATCGCGGCAGGATGCAAGTATTCCGGAACCGCAGTTCGGTCGTCAGCCATCACAATCAGCAGCGGCGGCTCTTGGCGCAACTGGCCAGAACAAGACTTCGCATGGTCGCAGCTGGCTTGGCCGACTGTCATGACGATGACGTCACTCGGGAGCAACTGGCAGGATCGAAATTCGGAACGGCCAGCGCAAACGAGAAAGAGAAACTCTTGATGCCACGGGTGCTGGTTGTCGAATGGGGGTGGCTCGCAGAACATCACGAGCCGTTTGGGCGGCGTTTCGTTCGCAGGCACCAGCAAAGCTTATGAAGGCGGAACCTCTCTGTGCGTGAAATGTGAGTTTTGTTCCAGAAACAGAACAAAGAACCGCCCCCCGCACTCTTGTGGTGTCGCGCGCGGCAACCACAAGATGTTGGGAGGCCGGTTTTGAGCGGCTCTGTCTCCTATCCCGTCAACGAGGGCAGAGCCCCAACGCAACGTGGGAGGAGAAGAATCGCGCCATTGCAGGCCTTTCCGGCCATTTATAACCGGCGTATCAAAAGGCTGCAGAAAAGGCCCCCGATTTCATCGGACTTTCTCTCCCTGTTTTCGCGAAATGTTCCTGGTGGCGCAGGGGAATCCTTTTCGGCGGGGGGCAAACGGGTGCCGCTCGTTGGGCAATTGCCAGAGCAACTGTTTGGTCAAACTCATGAGAGACCACGACGGCGCCATGCGAGGCAGCCTGGGTGGCGGCCAAGCCAAGAACAGCTATCTCGCCGCACAATTCCGCCGTTTTGCCGCCATACGCGGAAGCAAGCGGGCGATGATCGCCATCGCCTACACGATTCTGAGAATCGGCTATCGTGTGGTGATCGCTAGCATTCGCATCCGACTCAGCAGCGCCCATCCCCAGACGCCAACACAGCAGCGGTGCCTTATAGGAGATCCGCAAATCAGACCCTGGGCGCAGCCGAGGCGGGGTTTCTGCCGACGGCTTGCTCCTTCGCTCTCTACCTAGGCAGCGGTCGGGGTTATTGCAGAAGCTACGTTTCGACCGGGCAACACTAGGACTGGTGCATTGCGCGTGCCGAGCGGCACAACCGCTTGGCACGCTTTTTCTTGCACGGATTTGGCCTTCCGCCACGTATTCCCGATTGCAATGCTTGCTTGGCCAGCAGCCTGGTGCTATAGGAGGCTCACTGGGCCTTCTGGTGGTACTGGCCTGAACAGTGCGCGCTGGTGTCATAACCTTCAGCGAACCGCCCTGCTCCACCGCAATGCCGTAGTTCTGGATACCGCCAACGGTGAGTGCGTAGATGGACGCCGGGCAAGTCAAGATCGCTGCCAGCCGCGTTAATCGCCCTTGTCGGACCTGCGAAACAGGCTCGCCAACCTCTGCCACAGCGACCTGCGGCGCGCCTCGGCCGATTGGCGGTGGTTCTTACCCGCCTTTTTCTGGAGCTGTTCCCAGCTCATTCTCTCTACGTCCTGCCGGGTCAGGTTGAACCAACTCAAACCGGGGCCCGGATGCCCTTTGGCGGCCATCAACCGCGGTGAAGGATGGGATAGCGGACTTGCAGGGGCGCTTGGGGGAGGAACTGTGGCAGGTGGTTGTCCCCCGGTGCAGGACTTCTTGGGAACGGGCATGGTCGACCTCCTGGAATCAGGGCTCTGAGGCTCTACTTAGGGTTATCGGAAATGGCAGACAAAAGACGACAGCGTGCTGTGGCGTGTTTCCACTGACGGCGGCGTCGAGTCGCACCGCAACCGGAGGAAATGCTGGCGTTGATCCCTGCCACTGCGATTTGATCTACAGATTCGCGCTGCCGAAGCCTGCAAAGGTGGTGATCCGCGGCACGCTTGACCGGCCGCGCATCACCAGTCCCGAGGAACGTCCGCCGCGCCAGAAGCCGCCGCGTCCACCGCGGCCATGGCGCCCGCCGAGGTGAAACCCGTGTCCGCCGAAATGCCCACCGCCGTGTCCGCCGCCCAAATGCCCGCCGCCATGCCCGCCACCTCCACCGTGTCCCTGGGCGGGCATCACGAGCCCGACCAGCACGAGGCCCACGACCAGCACCCCGGCTTTCATGGCACACCCCCGCTGAGCGCCATTCTACCGCCCTCCTACTCCTGTAATGATGCCGAGTCACGAACGCAGGAAGCGGGCGGGCAGGAAGAGAAGAATCGCGCGCCGGACTGGTCAGCCCGGGAAACCGATCCGCCCGCTCGCACGTCGCCACCCTCTCACTCCGGGCGAGGCGAGAGCGAATCAGTCCCAAGCCTCGTTATTTGCCCGCAGTCTTGTCGAAGTTGGTGACTGCTTCGGTGGGCTGGTTGGTCGCCGGCGCGGGCAGCGTGCCGCTGGCGAAGTAACCGCTGGTGTCGAGTATGAGTTGCGTGGGGTCAGTGGCGAAGGCGTCAATCGCGCCGCTGCTGCTGGTGGGTACAATCGCCATATTGGACGTCACTTGGCCATCATAGGCGTTCAAGGTGGAGACCAGCGGCTGCGTTTGCCCATCGGGCCACAAGGTCAGGTAACCCAGGAACGACTGCATGGGCACGGCCGTCGCGTTCAGCACCACCGCCTGCGCACTCGCCGGGACTCCACAGAAACCTGCGGTCATGTCCTGCACGAGTGGCGGCCTTCCAAAGAACGAGCCGGTGGTTTGTCGTGTATCCAGGGTGCGGCACGGAGTCATTGGAAAGAACGACAAGTCGGTGTCGGAGGTCGAGGGTGCGAAGTAGCCGTTGATATCAACGACGACGTCGCTGGCGTCCTTGACATAGACACTGATTTCGCCGTTGGTACCCGCGGGAACGATGGCGGCATTCGCAGTCACTGCGCCGGTGAGTGCATTCAGGGTCGAAACCAGGGGCTGGGCCGTGCCCGTGGGCCAGGTAGTGAGATATCCCAGGGGTCCGTGCGGCACCGCCGTGAAGTTCAGCGAGTAGGCCTGGGCCGTCGAAGGTATGTTGCAACTGCTGGACAGGACCGGTAAAGAACGAGTTTCCCCCGCTGCCAGGCTTGGCCCGCCGAGAGCACCGCTGGGATTACGCGTGTCTGCCACGCGGCAAGGCGGCACGGGGAAGAATGCGAGTGCGGAGGTGTCGGAGGCCGGCACGAAGTAGCCGTCGATATCGAGGACCAAATCCGTGGTATCGGTGGCATAGACGCTGATGCTGCCGCCGCTAACCGTCGGTACGATGGCAGCATTGGCCTTGATGCGACCGTCATAGGAGTTCAGGGTCGAGGCCAACGGTTGCGGCTGCGAGGTCGGCCAAATCGTCAGGTATCCCAAGGGACCCCTCGGAACTACAGTGACGTTCAGCGAGTACGCTGCTGCTGTCGCCGGCACGCCACAAGCGCTGTCCGGGACTAAGAAATAACTGGAGGTATCCGCGAAAATCGGCCCCTCAAATGGGTCAGCCCGCGTGTCTACTATGCGGCATGGAGCCAAGGGAACAAACCGCAGAGCTGGTGTTACTACCTCAAAAGGCACTGGATTAGAAAGGTCGCCGAGGGAGTTTTGCACCTGCACCCAGTAGGTGCCCGGCGTCACGACAGACACCCCTGACGTCATATGAAGCTCGCTGCTGCTGACGAACTCGGTACCGACACCAACACTGTTCCACACGATATTGGCCGATCCGACAAAGTTGGACCCGTAAACGATCAACTCAGACAGGTCGGTTCCCAGAACTGCACTCGAGGGGGATAGCGCTGTTATCGCCGGAATCGGAAGCGAGTAGGAGTTTACACTCACTGTCACCGCCGCCGAGGTGCTCCCCCAGTGCCTGGCATCCCCGCTATATACGGCAGTGATCGTGTGCATCCCCAGCGCCAGGCTGGAAGTGGCGAACCTGGCGACTCCCTGTGCGTTCAATGGTACGGTCGCCAGTTGCGTGGCGCCCTCCACGAAGGCTACGGTGCCGGTTGGCAGGATCGAGCCCGTGCTGCGTACGTTCGCGTAGAACGTGATATAGGAACCGAAGGTAATCGCCCCCTCCACCTGTGCTGCATCGGAGTTCAGACCAGTGGCGGTAACGGCCGTCAAGCCCAAGGGGGGCCAGGCCGCAAGCAAGTTGGTCACATCCAACGATCCCAGGCCGGTGACCTGATCGTATCCCGGCCCGATTACGTAACCGACAAGGCCTCCCGTAAGCCCCGTAGGCGAGGGCGTACTGTTGTTACACATGCTGGGCGTGCTGAGGTCGCAATTGGCAACCCCGCTGGAGGCAACGGTTACGTCGTGAAAGACGTTATTGGTTGTCGCGGCCAGTTGATACAGCCCAGGGTTCAGGTTGCCTTGCGGGATGCCTTCCTCTTGATTGAGAAGCGCGGCAATGCCTGCCATGTCGGGGGCGGCAGCGGAAGTGCCATACAGGGACACAAAATAAAAAGACCCGTCGTTTTGCACCTCGCAACCCGCGTTGGCGGCGGCCAGACAAGCAAAGTAGCCGTCATGGGCAGAGGCGCTGAAGGCCACATCGGGGGTGTAACGGCCGACGCGCGCGGCGGGCACACCGGGGCCGCTCTGCCACGAAGGCGTGGGGATGAAAGCGCTCACTCCCCCGCCCGAAGCCGCTGCCTGGAACCCGCCCGTACTGTTAGTTGGTTCGTTCCAGCCGCCCTCGGGAATGTACCTCAGAGCAGATTCTAAGTTGGTGTCGTCGTTGTAGGTCCAATACAAGGCGGGATAGGTGACGTCGGCGAATTCCGTTCCCCCCACGCAGGTCGCATAACTGGACGAGCAGATGTAATTCGGGCTGGCCGTCTGATTTGCCGGAGGCGTCTGGAACTGATCGTCGCAGCCCGCCACGCCGGAGTCGCCAGATGCAACGAAGCTGGACATGCCTTCCGCGGCGGCCTGACTGAATAGCTCGTCCCAAAAAGTGACGCCTGCCGGGCCGGCGCTGGATTCACAGGCGCCATAGCTTATGCTCATGACTTGGGCTGGGACGGGCGTAGTGTCAACCACATATTGAGCAGCAGTTTCAATTCCCCCACCCGAGGGGTCGCTGACGACCAGTAGCATATTGGCGCCGGGAGCAACGCTGCCTGCACGCGTAACGTCCAGGGTGGCCTCGGCTTGGTCTTCCGGCACTCCACCGCTGCTGGCTGGAGGGCCGGGATCAACCCCGTTCGGCGGGACGATCACCCTCGGCAACTGTTGGTCCCATCCCGCGACCGAGTCAAAATTTCTGATATCCGGTTCGTAGACACGGGCTTGAGCAATGATGGCTATCGCCTGGCCGAGGCCGTCGATGTTGCTGTAGGGGAACGGACCCAAGTGGTAAATGGTCGTGAAGTCAGCAGGTGTTATGAAATGCATGCCGTTTGAGAGGCTGAGATTGGGATTCGCTCTGGCGGTTGAAAAATAGCCCACCTCACTCTTGTGCGCAGGATGGTCTTCGATCGTGTACAGCCCGTGAATAACTTTGATGACCGGGGCCAGCGCCGCGGGGACCTGCGGCTCGGTGGCAACGGAGATCTTCTGCTTGCCATTCACGTTGAAGTAGTGCATCTCCGCCGCAAAGGCTCTCCCCACGGCGGCGGCGGGGCCGCTGAAGGTGATCCGGACGCGGCTGTTGGAGATCGAGTCCACCTGCAGGCCTTGCGAGCGCAGCCACTCGCTCACGGCAGCAATGTCATTTGCCGACACTCCAAAACGGTCGCCAACCTCTGTGGGCGTGAGCCAGTGCTGATAGTCGCTGGAGGCGGGATCCTGCTGGCGCGCCAGGAAGTCCTCGAAGGCCCGCTGCGTCTCCGGCGAGCGGGCAAGGATCAGCGTCAAGTGCGTGAGGGGCAGATCGGCGGGCACGGCGCCCAGGTCGTTTTGGCGGCTGGCCCAGAAGGGATGGTGGTCGCGCATCGCGACCCGCTCTTTAGCCACAACCGGCCCGACGACGCGATCGGCCGACTGCGCCCGCGCCAGTGGGGCGCACGTCATCCCCAGAAACACACCCACGACCAGCAAGAAACGAAAACCCACCCCACGAGCAAACTCGACGCTCGACATCACTAGGCCCTCGGCGCTCGGCGCGCAGTTACTTTCCTTTGCTGGGGGAGCAAAACAACTTTAGCGCCGAGTGGTAGTCAGTCAAGGGAAAAGTGAATCTTGTTCGGAAAGCAGAACAAAGCGGACTTTTAAGTCCAAAATGTCCGAGTAACCCGCTGCCGCCTGACAGCGAAGCCGACAACTGGGGCGAGTCGTTGGCCACGCGGGGCACGTCGCAGCGCGAAAGCCTCCTCCCGAAAGGCTCAGGCCGGCCGAACCCGGGGCGCGTTTGGCAGCCGGAAGGTAGTTCGCTGCGGCCATCAGCACCTCTGCGGAAGCCTCCTATTCTGCCCTTTCCTGTCCCCGCCGCAACGCGATTTTGGCTTTGTTCTACTTCTGGAACAACATCGACAAAGACCGTCGGCGAAGGCCTCCCGGTGCTATAGTCGGCCGCATGTTCACATCAGGAGCGGAAATCTGAAGAGGTTCAAGCATGTTCGTATCGCAGCGGTGCTTCTTATCGTCCTCGCACCGGCCTGCCTCGTCTCGCCCTTTCTCGGGCAAGAAAGGGCGGACGGGCCTGCCAATGAGAAGGCGCAGAAGACCTACAAGGAAGCCCTTGAGTATCTGCGGAAGCACATGACGCTGGCCGCGCTTGAGAACTTCAAGAAAGCGGACAAGCAGGACGGCGGACGCTGCCAGCCATGCCAGCAGAAGATGATCAAGTACAAAGTTGAACTGGGGGACTGGAGGACCGCCGAAACCGCGGGGGCGGAAATTTTGGCAGAAGCCCAGGACGAGAAGCAGGTGGCGCTGGCGCACTATCAATTGGGACTAGTGCTGATGAGGGAGGGGTCCTACAAGCACAAGGATGATCTCTTCGCTCGTGCGCATGAGGAGATGGCTAAGGCGCTGGCAGCGTATGCGGATTTTCCGGATGCGATTCTTGCCGATGGCAGGGCCCTCGCGCACCTGAAGCAAGACGATGCGGCAAAGGTGCAGTTTGAGCGGTTTGTACGAATGAAGCCGGCGGACAATCCTGACCGAAAGCGTGCCCTGCGGTACATCAGCGAGCCCGAGCTAGCCCGAGCGAGGATGGCACCGCCCTTTGCGATTGTCACGATGGATGGCCAGCGTGTTTCCCTGGACGATCTGGCGGGCAAAGTGGTGCTGCTCGACTTTTGGGCCACATGGTGCGCGTCTTGCCGCGAGGTGCTGCCGCACATACGCGAGGTCGCCAAACACTTTCAGGGGCAGCCCCTCGTGTTGTTGAGCGTGAGCCTCGACACTGATGAGCGAAAATGGAAGGACTTCGTCACAAAAAACGCAATGACCTGGCCGCAATACCGCGACGGGGGATTTGATGGGCCCATGTCGAGGCTATTCGCCGTGCAGGCGATTCCGCACACCTTCACGATTGCCGATGGCGTGCTACAGGACGAGCGCATTGGCGATGCGTCTATCGAGGGCAAGCTCAAGAAGTTGGTTGGGCGGGCACGAGAAATGCAGGTGGCCGAGAAACCAGCGCAGCAGTGAGGGCAGTGCGCACCAGGTTCTGGTGGGCGGCGCCAGCAGTTGCGTCAATCGAAGAGGATTTCGAGATAATCATTACCGCACCAGCGTCTGCACGCGCTTGGGGTCGCAGCCGAAGTCCACGAGCCCATCGCGGTAGTCGAGCTTCACGTCGAGGAGCCGGAGCATCCCAAACCCGAGAAATCCCGAAACCTCCGTCCCCGTGTGGCGGCTCACCGTTGAGAGGTCCAGCGTAACGATGTCCAAATTGGGCTGCTGCAAGTGCCCGAAGCGCAAAGTGGCCTTCGATGAACTGTAGATCTTGTTCACCTCGCCGCTCAGCCCGCGCAACCGCAGGCGCTCTTCGGAACTCACTTTGCTGACCTGCCGCCCCGCACGCACCGAGAGGATGTTGTTGAACGCGCCGGTGTCGAGCTCGAAAAGCATCGGCTTGGAATCGTTCACGATGGTCGGCACCAGGATGCTGTGCCCGAAGCGGAATACCTTCGTCCAGTTGGCCATCTCGGGCGCGATGTAACGGTCCCGTGGCAGGCGCGGGCCGAGCTTCGATTTCGGCTCTGGGGCCGTCGCGTCCTTCGAAGCCTGCCCGTCCGCGCCGCCCTCTTTCTGCTCGGCAGTCGTCTGTTCCTCCCCCTCGCTGTCTAGCGATTTCGGGGCGACCGTATCTTCGGGGCGCTTCGGCAGCGGTGACAGCTTGAGCCGCATTCCGGGAAGGTCGATGTCGATGAGGTAGGCCCCGAAAACGTCGGCACCGATCAACCCGTCTTCGTCGGTCACCGACGGCTTGTCGCTCACGGATACCAGACAGTCCTGGGCCTCCAGTGCGCCGATGCGGATGTGGTCTGCTACCGCCGTGTAGCCGCTTTGCAGACCCTTGTCGCCGATGCCTCCGTAGTGCCCGGAGGATATGCGGGTCAGCCCAGTCCTTTCCGCCACCTTGCGGCTCACCATGATGCCGCCCGCTCCCGTGTCGAGCAGCAGCCGGGTGCGGTGGTCGTTGAGCATTACCGGCAGGCCTACGCCCCGCATCCGGCGCGGGTCCACATGCATGATTTCGAGCTTCGTCTCGGTCTGCTCCACCTTGCTCGCCAGCCTGCATGCGTGGACGGGCTTGTCCGCCGTGGCCTTCAGGAACTCCAAGTACTCTTCCATCCACTTTGTTTCTTCCTCGTCGTCCGGGTGGGGGCCGCCGAGGTACACCCTTAGCGCGGCCAGCCTCTCCCTTCGCGGAAGCATCCGCAGCCACGCCCTCCGCACCTCGATGTCGTTGGGGGCGATCTCGTGGGCGCTCCTTAGCTGGTCGTAGGCTTTGCCATAGAGGGAGTAGGAGCGGTACAGCTGCGCCAGACCGAGATAAGCATGCAGTTCCTTGGGATCGAGCTTCTTCGCCGCCAGGTAGGACAACTCGGCATCCGACATTTCACCGCGGCGGAACTGGACATCGCCCTTCGCCGCCAGCAGCGCCGCCGAATTGGGCTGCGCGGCCAGCGCAGCATTCACAGCGTCCAATGACTCGTCGATTTTCTGCTGCCGGAGCATCGCCCGAACAAGCCCGACTTGCGCGGGCGCGAGCTTCGGGTCGGCTTTGAGCGCCGCCTGATAACCGGTTTCGGCCTCAGCGAACTTGCCGGCCCGGTAAAGCTGGTCGGCGGCGGCCAGATCGGGGTTGGCAGCTACGGCCTTCGCGTCGTCACCACGAACTATCGGTTGCAGGACAAGAAGGGCGGCGAGAACCGAAGCGCAAAGAACAACGCGTGACACAAGACACTCCCGGTGAAAGATGAGGGTAGCACGCAGCCGCTTTTTCCCACGACTCGCTGCTGGTGGGGGCGGTCCTCTCCTGCGACGACGGCCGGGATACGTGACTCGCTAGCCTTGGAAAAGTTCACTAGCGTGTTCTTGGCTGCGTGATTTCCGCCTTGCCATAATGCTCGCCGATGTCTTTGCATCGATGTCGTAGGTGCCGCACGATGTAACCCGGCCATGTCGGGACTCACATCGGCGGGGCAGGTTGCTGGGCCCCGACTCGGCTGAAGCAGCAATCCTTTGAGGTGATGAGCGGCGGGGGGACGTATAGTCTTTCATGGAGCTCCCGCTGGAAGTCCACCTCATCGACGGTACGTACGAGCTGTTCCGGCACTACTACGCGCTTCCGTCCGCCCGTGACGTCGATGGCCAAGAGGTCGCTGGCGTCCGCAGCGTGCTCGCATCGATTCTCGGCATGATCCGTGGTGGTGCCACCCATATCGGAGTGGCGACAGATCACGTCATTGAATCCTTCCGCAATCGACTGTGGCCAGAGTACAAAACGGGCGAAGGCATCGAACCCGACCTCTTGGCGCAGTTCCCGCTGCTCGAAGAGGCGCTTTCCGCACTAGGTATCGTGGTCTGGCCGATGGTGGAGTTCGAGGCGGACGACGCGCTGGCGGCCGCCGCAGCGGCAGCGGCTAGCGACAAGCGTGTGGAGCGGGTGATCATCTGCACACCTGACAAGGATCTCGCCCAGTGCGTGCGGGGCGCGCGGATCGTGCAGATGAACCGCCGCACCCGCACCATTCGGGACGAAGCCGGCGTGGTCGCAAAGTTCGGCGTTCCGCCACTATCGATACCTGACTACCTGGCCCTGGTGGGCGATGCAGCTGACGGGTATCCCGGGCTGCCTGGTTGGGGCGCGAAGTCCGCGGCGGCAGTCCTCGCCCGCTACCACCACCTCGAAACGATTCCGGAGGACTGGCGTCAGTGGCACGTCAATGTTGCAAAGGCGGGCCTGCTGGCGAACACGCTGCTGCGCGAGCGCGATCGTGCCTTCCTGTTTCGCACGCTGGCGACACTGCGAACCGACATCCCACTGTTCCAGTCTGTGGATCAGTTGCAGTGGAAGGGACCGACCCCGGCATTCCCTCCGGTTGCGGCGCGACTCGACGCCGCCGTCGGCGGAAGCAAGCTGATGAAATGAAAAAACGGCCCGCGACCCGGCCGTTGCCAGCGTGCGTGGACAACATCACTTCAACCTAACTTCCCGGACCAGGCTGGAATACTTTGAGCGGGGGCCATCAGCTAGGCATCCCACCGGGCCAAGATCTGCCGGAAGAGGTTCAGTTGCTTTTTGTCTGTCGCGCTGTTGCCTAGGAACTCCACGCCGTAAAGGTCGCCTGCACGGTTGCGAACTACGCCTCTTAATGTCACCGGCGGGTAAAAATGAGGTGGCGTGAACTCGATCTCTGCCACACTCCCAATGCGCAATTCAGTGTCGGCGTAGACCGCTGCGCCTCCATAATTTAT
>Ga0335081_10012910_pt1 | contig 13517 bp, 13 predicted proteins | sample Lox_Sample_35_FD_206713 | JGI IMG/M metagenome (GOLD analysis project Ga0335081, IMG submission 206713) | Soil microbial communities from Loxahatchee National Wildlife Refuge, Florida, United States - Lox_Sample_3.5 | ecosystem: Environmental > Terrestrial > Soil > Wetlands | place: USA...
CGGTTTATTTCTCGACCCGCGTCCAGCCCGACGGCATCAGGCGTTCCTGCGGCAGGAAGCGGCCTTTGTAGTCCATCTTGCGCGAGCCCGGCACCCAATAACCGAGATAGACATAAGGCAGGCCCATTTTGTTGGCGCGCGCGATGTGGTCGAGGATCATCAGCGTGCCGAGCGAGCGTTCGCCCTCGTCCGGCTCGAAGAACGAATAGACCATCGACAGCCCGTCGGAGAGCACGTCGGTGAGCGCGACCGCCAGCAGGCGGCCGTCGCCGCGGCCGTTGATGCCTGAATCGGGCCCGCGCCGGCGATATTCGATCAGCCGCGTCTCGACATGGCTGTCCTCGATCATCATGGCGTAGTCGAGCACAGTCATGTCGGCCATGCCGCCGTTGCGGTGACGGGCGTCGAGATAGGCGCGGAACACGGAATACTGCTCGGAGGTCGGCGTCGGCGCGCGCATGTCGCCGACAATGTCGGTGTTGCGCTCGGCGATGCGGCGCATGTTGCGCGAGGGCAAAAAATCGGCCGATACCACGCGCACCGACACGCAGGCGCGGCAGGTTTCGCAGGCCGGCCGGTAGGCGATCGACTGGCTGCGTCGGAAGCCGCCATGGGTGAGCAGATCGTTGAGTTCGCCCGCGCGCTCGCCCACCAGATGCGTGAACACCTTGCGCTCCTCCTGACCCGTCAAATAGGGGCAGGGCGATGGCGCCGTCAGATAAAATTGCGGGGTGTCGCGGGAATGCTGGGTCACGTTACGTCAGGCCGTCATTGCATATTGCGGATTCTTCGCAAGTGTCGCGCGCCGTGCGGCCCTCGTCAAACCGTGGCGGCGCCCATGCCTTGACGCAACATGGCGGCGCGCTGCGCATTGTTGATGACGACCGTGCCGAGCACGATATCGTGCAACAGCCGGCGGCGTTCGTTGAAAAAACATACCAACAGGATTAACGGCGAAAGCGCCGAAATTGAGAACCAGAAGACGATGGCGTGCACGGCGCCCAATACGAAATAGGCCGGCGCCCCGTACCAGGTGCGCATTTCGAGGTCCATCACCCGCATGCCGATGGTGGCGGATTGCGGGCTGCCCAACGTGATGCCGAAGTAGCAGATCGCCCAGATCACCGCACCGGGCGGCAGCAGCCAATACAGCGCCCAGCCGAGCCCCAAAGTGACGATCCCAAAGGCGAAGATGACCATGGCCGCCAGCACGATGGGCGCGGCGATGATCACGAAATCGACGGCGAAAGCGACGATCCGGCGCGGCAGCACGCCGTCGAACAGTTCCGGCTGGGTCGCCGGATCATAGGCATGGGGCTTGATATCGATCGGCATGGCTGTTGCCTTGTCCGTCGTCACCGACATGGAGAAAGAATCGCCCGCGCGCAAGGGGCTTCGCATGGCTGGAACGGGCGCCGTCCTTGCGGCATTGTGCGCCGGATGAGCGTCACCATCGCCGACATCGAGGCCGCCCGCCGCGTCATAAAAGGCGCGGTGCTGCGCACGCCAATGCTGCCGGCGCCGCGGCTGTCGGCGCTCACCGGCGCCGAGGTCTTCGTCAAATACGAGAACCTGCAGGTCACCAATTCGTTCAAGGACCGCGGCGCGCTGGTCAAGCTCGCCTCGCTCTCCGAAGCTGAGCGCAAGCGTGGCGTTATCGCCATGTCGGCCGGCAATCACGCGCAGTCGCTCGCCTACCACGCCGCTCGGCTGAAGATTCCGGCGACCATCGTGATGCCGGTGACCACGCCCTTCGTGAAGGTCGCGGCGACGCGTTCGCACGGCGCCGAAGTGGTGCTCGACGGCGAGACGGTGGCCGAGGCCGAGCAGCGCTGCGAGCGCATTCGCACCGAACGCGGGCTCACGCTGGTGCATCCCTACGACGACGCGCGCATCATCAGCGGGCAGGGCACCATCGCGCTTGAAATGCTGGAGGAGGTCGGCGATCTCGACACGCTGGTGATCCCGATCGGCGGCGGCGGGCTGATCGCCGGCAATGCCATTGCCGCGCGCGCGGTCAATCCCAAGATCGAGGTAGTCGGCGCCGAGGCCGCGCTCTATCCCTCGTTCTGGAACGCGCTGCACAACGAGCGGCGGCCGGTCGGCGGCGCCACGTTGGCCGAAGGCATCGCGGTGAAGAATGTCGGCAAGCTCACGCTGCCGGTGGTGCGCGACCTGGTGAGCGAGATCGTGCTGGTGGACGAGGGACAGATCGAACGCGCGGTCAACGCCTATCTCACGCTGCAGAAAACGATGGCGGAGGGCGCCGGTGCCGCCGGCCTTGCGGCGATGCTGGCCAAGCCCGCGCGCTTCGCGGGAAAACGCGTGGGCTTGATCCTGTGCGGCGGCAATATCGATCCGCGCATTCTTGCCTCCATCATGGTGCGCGAACTCGAACGTGAATCGCGCATCGTCTCCTTCCGTCTCACCATTCCCGACCGGCCCGGCGTGCTCGGACAGATCGCCACGCGGCTGGGCGAGCTCGGCGCCAATATCCTGGAGGTCGATCACCGCCGCCTGTTCCTCGATGTGCCGGCCAAGGGCACTAAGCTCGACGTCACCATGGAGACGCGCGACGGCGCCCATGCCAGGGAAATTCTGGCGGTGCTGGCGCGCGAAGGCTATCAGCCGGTGAGGATCGAGACCGGCGCGGCGATGGAGTGAACATCGGGGACAGTCATTCCCTGCCGCATCTTGTGCGCACGCGATTCAGTCCACGATGCCTGCATTGCGAAGAATATATCGCTTCGCTTTGCATGACCGTTCCGGATCATCAGCAATCTTTGCGATAACGTTTCGGAAATGCCACGTCCGGCAATAAACGTTTTCTCACCGGCGAATTTAGATTTGCCAGCATAATCATGCGGCGTTTGGGATATTTGCGAAACAGATGCGGCTCCGCCGCGGCTGTGAGCGAATTTTATTTTTCAATTTGATTGTGATTTTGACGCGCGCATAACGGACGCGATGTTTGATGTGTTCGCAAGTCTAGAGAGCATTTCGGAGCGTTCGTCGGCCGCCCGCGCGGACGGCGCGCGCCGCATTGTCGACGCCGAGGTGCTTTTCGCGTTGCCACCGGCCGAGCGGCTCGTCTATTTGCGCGATGCCGTTCACGGCCCGATGGTGTTCACGCACGGCTTCGGGATTGAAGGCCAACTCATTTTTCATTGGATCTGCGAGCGCGATCTCGACATCGATGTCGTAACGCTCGACACCGGGCGGCTGTTTCCCGAAACTTATGCGCTGTGGTCAGAGACCGAGCGCCGTTATGGCCGGCGCATTCGCGCGGTCTATCCAAATCGCGCGCCGCTCGAGCTCATGGTGGCGCGCCATGGCATCGACGGATTTTACCAGTCGAAGGCCGCGCGCGTCGCCTGCTGCGCGGTGCGCAAGGTCAAGCCGCTCGAACGCGCGCTCGCCGGCGCGAAAGCCTGGATTACCGGCCTGCGCGCAGATCAGTCGCCCGCGCGCGAAGGCGCCGGTCTAATCGGCTTCGACATCAGCCGCGGCCTGCTCAAGATCAATCCGTTGTTCGACTGGACGCGCGACGGCGTGCTTACGGCCATCCAAGCCAACGCGATTCCGATCAATCCGCTGCACGCCAAAGGATTTGCCTCGATCGGCTGCGCCCCTTGCACGCGCGCCATCGCCGCCGGCGAACCTGAGCGCAATGGACGCTGGTGGTGGGAGCGCGGCGGCCACAAAGAATGCGGCTTGCATTTGCCGCGCAACGCTCAATCGGCCGAAGCCGGCTGACGATCACGCCGCCGAGGATTGCGCCAGCTCGGGCACCTGCAATTCGTTGGCGACCGGATCGCTTTTGTGGATCGCCAGCAGATTGATGCCGGCTTCGGCAACTTTGTAGCCGTGCTGCTGGAGGAAGGCGCGCAGGTTTTCGCGGCCGGCCTTGATGGATTCCACCAGAAAGATCGGCTGGCTGCGTGCGATCGTTTCCACCGCGCCTTCCAGCGCCTCCAATTCCATGCCTTCGACGTCGAGCTTGACGAGATCGACGCGCGGCAGCGCCAGCGCGTCGATCGTTATTTTCTCGATGGCGACCGTCTTGCCCTCCGAATAATCGACCGGCTGGCCGATGAACTCGGTGTCGGCGCGCGGTTTGAGCTCCAGACTGCCGAAGCTCGACGGCAGGAAATAGTCGGGCACCGGAATGTTCATGACGCCGCGCTCGGACGACACCGCCGCGTGCATGGCGATGGCGTTGAAGCAATTGTTGATCGCGATATTGCCGGCGAGCGCGTAATAGATGCGCTCCTGCGCCTCGACCGCGACCACCGAGCCCCAGCCGGTCATGGCGGTCGCCCATTCGATGGTGTGCACGCCGATGTTGGCGCCGCAGTCGATCGCCACCACGTTGCCGCCGTGAAAACGCTTCCGCGCCTCGAGGAGCTGCAAGGCGAGCTCGATTTCGACCGGATCGAAGGCGCCGGCTTCCAGCACCTGGTGGCCGACGCCGATGCCGCTGGTGGCGCCAGTCATGCGGTAGTCGAAGCGGTTAAGGATCATCGTGCCGTGATTGGAGGCGGCGAGCACGAAGGCGAGCTTGCGTCCGACATTGCGCATGGAATTCTCCTGACGGGGGACGCAATACGGCGCTGGGAAGATCGAATCAGTGGTCAGTATAAGGCCTATTGCGCGCCGCGCATGGCCCGCCAGATGCGCTCGGGCGTCGCAGGCATGTCGATGTTTTTGACCCCGAACTCGCTCAAGGCGTCAATAACCGCATTGGTCACCGCCGGCAACGCGCCGACGCAGCCGGCTTCGCCCGCGCCCTTGACGCCGAGCGGATTGGTCTTGGTCGGCACCGGATTGGCCTCGATCTCGATGTCGCAGAAATCGTGCGCGTGCGGCATGGCGTAATCCATGAACGAGCCGGTCACCAGCTGGCCCTCGGCGTCGAAATGGATGTCCTCCATGAGCGCCTGCCCCGCGCCTTGCGCGACGCCGCCATGCACTTGGCCGTGCAGCAGCAGCGGATTGATCATGGTGCCGAAATCGTCGACCACGCTGTAGCGCACGATGTCGACCTTGCCGGTTTCCTCGTCGATCTCGACTTCGCAGACATGGCAGCCGTTCGGATAATTGTTGACCGGCGCGGAATAGATCGCGGTGGCGGTCAGCCCCGGTTCCATGCTTTTCGGCAGATTGTTGGGATCGAGCGCCGCGGCCGCAAGTTCCTTGATCGACAGCGTGCGGTTGGTCTTGGCGGTCGAGAACACGCCTTCGTCGTATTTCAGATCGGTTTCGTCCACCTTCAGCATATGCGCGGCAATCGCCCGCGCCTTGGTCACGACCTTTTCGGTCGCGAGGTGGAAGGCGGAGCCGGCGAGCGTGCCCGAGCGCGAGCCGCCGGTGCCTTCGCCGAAGAACACCTCGTCGGTGTCGCCCTGGATGTATTGCACCTCCATCGGATCGAGCCCGAGCCGGTCGCAGACGATCTGTTTGAACGCGGTCTCGTGGCCCTGGCCCTGGCTGTTGGAGCCGGAGAACATGATCGCATTGCCGGAGCGGTCGAAGCGCACCTCGGCGCCTTCCAGCGATGGCGCGCCGGCGCGCTCGATGGTGTTGGAGAAACCGAAGCCGCGGAGCTTGCCGCGCTTCTTCGCCTCGGCCTTGCGTTTGGCAAAGCCGTTGCGGTCGGCGAGCGCGAGCGCGAGATCCATGTTCTTCTCGAACTCGCCGCTGTCGTAAGTGAACGTAAGCCCGGTCTTGAACGGCATCTGCGATGGTAAAATGTAATTGCGCCGGCGCAATTCAGCCGGATCGATGCCGGTTTGCGCGGCGGCAAGCTCCACCATGCGCTCGATGACGAAGGCCGCTTCCGGGCGCCCGTTGCCGCGATACGGCCGCATCGGATTGGTGTTGGAGAACACGCCGGTGATGTCGACGTGAATGGCGGGCGTGCGATAGACGCCGGCGAGCGTGCCGGCATTCATCATGAAGGCCGGCATCGAGTGCTGCAGATAGGCGCCGATCGCAGCGTATGTCTTCACGCGCAGCGCGAGGAACGTGCCGTCTTTATCGAGCGCAAGCTCGGCCTCGGTGACGTTGTCGCGCGCCTGCGCATCGGAGAGGAAAGCCTCGTTGCGCGTCGAGATCCATTTCACCGGGCGGCCAATGAGTTTGGAGGCGAGCAGCACCAGCGGCGTCTCGTTGAACACCGGCGATTTCATGCCGAACGAGCCGCCGGTATCGCCGGTGATAATGCGCAGCTTGCTTTCGGGCACCTTCATCACCCTGGCGAGCTCGGCGCGGGTCGGGTGCGGGCGCTGCATCGGCGTGTAGACGGTGTAGCGGCGGTCGGCCGCATTGTAGTCGCCGACCGCGCCGCGCGGCTCCATGGTGGCGGCGGTAACGCGGTTGACGATGAACTTGCCCTTCACCACATGCGCGGCCTTGGCGAAGGCAGCCTCGACCGCGGCCTTGTCGCCGATCTGCTCGACGAAGCAGATATTGTCCGGGCAATCGTCCCATACGCGCGGCGCGCCAGGCTGCGGCGCCTGCGCGGTCGAAGTGACGGCAGGCAACGGTTCGTAATCGACCGCGATCAATTCGGCGGCGTCCATCGCCTGGGCGCGCGTCTCCGCTACGACGAAGGCGACATGATCGCCGACCCAGCGCACGCGGTCGTCGACCAAAATCGGATAGCGCGGTCGGTATTGCGGCGAGCCGTCGCGGCGCTTGAGGCCGCCCGGCACCGGCAGATCGGTAAAGCCCGCGGCCTTCACGTCGGCCGCGGTGAGCACGCACAGCACGCCGGGCGCCGCCTTCGCCGCTTTCGTGTCGAGCGACTTGATCTTGGCGTGCGCGTGCGGCGAACGCAGCACCACGCCATGCGCCATGCCGGGCAGCTGAATGTCGTCGGTGTAGCGGCCGCCGCCGCGCAGCAGCCGCGGATCCTCGAAACGCGTTACGTGCTGGCCGACGGCGAACTCACCCATCGCAATACTCTACTGAATGTCGTGTTCGATGATAACCGGAGGAGGGACGTTACAGGGCAGCTTGCAGTTTTTCCGCGACGCGCGGCGCGAAGTAGGTGAGCACGCCGTCGCAGCCGGCGCGCTTGAAGGCGATCAGGCTCTCGACCATCGCGCGCTCGCCGTCGAGCCAGCCGTTCTGCGCCGCCGCCATGATCATCGCGTACTCGCCCGACACCTGATAGGCGAAGGTCGGCATGCCGAATGTTTCTTTGACGCGCTGGCAGATGTCGAGATAGGGCAGGCCGGGCTTGACCATGATCATGTCGGCGCCTTCCTCGATGTCGAGCGCGACCTCGCGCAGTGCCTCGTCGGAATTGCCCGGGTCCATCTGATAAGTGCGCTTGTCGCCGGTCAGCGTCTTGGCCGAGCCGACGGCGTCGCGGAACGGGCCGTAGAAAGCCGAGGCGTATTTGGCGGCATAGGCCATGATCGACACATCGGTGAAGTTGGCGGCATCAAGGCCTTTGCGGATGGCGCCGACACGGCCGTCCATCATGTCGGAGGGCGCGATGATGTCGCAGCCGGCCTCCGCCTGCACCAGCGCCTGGCGCACCAGCACGGCGACCGTCTCGTCGTTGAGGATGACGCCGTCGCGCAAGAGGCCATCATGGCCGTGACTGGTGAAGGGATCGAGCGCCACGTCGCAGAGGATGCCGACCTCCGGCACTTCTTTCTTGATGGCGCGAATGGCTCGGCAGACCAGATTGTCCGGATTAAGCGCCTCGCTGCCCTGTTCGTCGCGCAAGCTCGGATCGGTGTAGGGGAAGAGGGCAATACAGGGGATCGTCAGCTTCGCGGCGCGCTCGGCCTCGCGCGCCACCTGGTCGACGCTCAGGCGCTCGACGCCCGGCATCGACGGCACCAGTTGGCGCGCCTTGTCGCCGTCCATCACGAACAGCGGCCAGATCAGGTCGTCGGTGGTGAGCACGTGCTCGCGCACCATGCGGCGCGACCATTCGTACTGCCGGTTGCGGCGCATACGCACAGTGAGGTCGAGCGGGTTGCGCGCCACCTCGTTGCTCTCCGTCTCGACCGGCACGAAACCGATCTTGCGCTCCAGCGGGCGGCCGAATTTGATCGCCATTGCAAGTCTCCAGGGACCTTTTTAGCCGTTCCAGGCTGGCGATGCCACCCGGCCTGCGCGCATAGTTGACGGGCGTTCGGCGCCCTCTTTACGCTCAGAGCATGGACTTCTCCCTTACCGACGAGCAACGGGCGTTTCAGGCCACCGCGCGGCAATTTGCGCGGGATGAAATGATGCCGCATGCGCGCGACTGGGATGAGACCGAAACCTTCCCGGTTGCAGCGTTGCGCAGGGCGGCCGCGCTCGGCTTCGGCGGCATTTACGTGAAAGAAGACGTCGGCGGCTCGGCGCTGACGCGGCTCGACGCCGCGCTGATCTTCGAGGAGCTGGCGCAGGGCTGCACGTCCACCGCCGCTTACATGTCGATCCACAACATGGCGGCCTGGATGATCGACGGTTTTGGCGGCGATCAGCAGCGCAAGAAATTCCTGCCCAAGCTCTGCACTATGGCGCATTTCGCGAGCTATTGCCTGACCGAGCCGGGCGCCGGCTCCGACGCCGCGAGCCTGACGACAAAAGCGCGCCGCGACGGCGACCACTATGTGCTCGACGGCGCCAAGGCCTTCATCTCCGGCGGCGGCGTATCCGACATTTACGTGGTGATGGCGCGCACCGGCGAAGCGGGGCCGCGCGGCATTTCCTGCATCGTGGTGGAGAAGGGCACACCCGGCCTGTCCTACGGCGCGCAGGAGAAAAAGCTCGGCTGGAAGACGCAGCCGACCGCCATGGTGATGTTCGAGAACTGCCGCGTGCCGGTGTCGAACCTGATCGGCAAGGAGGGCCAGGGTTTCAAGATCGCCATGGCCGGGCTCGACGGCGGCCGCCTCAACATCGGCGCCTGCTCGATCGGCGGCGCGCAATTCTGCCTCGACCGCACCATCGATTACATGAAGGAGCGCAAGCAATTCGGCTCGCGGCTCGCCGATTTTCAGGCGCTGCAATTTCGCATCGCCGACTACGCCACCGCGCTTGACGCCGCCCGCCTGTTATTGCACCGCGCCGCCGTCGCGGTCGGCGAAGGCGAGCCCTCCGCCACGCGCCTTGCCGCGCAGGCGAAGCGCCTTGCCACCGATGCGGGCTTCGAGATCGTGAATGGCTGCCTGCAATTGCACGGCGGCTACGGCTATCTGCGCGATCATCCGATCGAGCGCGTGCTGCGCGACGTGCGCGTACACCAGATCCTGGAAGGCACCAACGAGATCATGCGCATGATCATCAGCCGCGCTATGCTGGGGAATTAGGAATAGGGAGGAGACGATGGAGCAGTTGCCGAGACTTTATCTGTCGCGCGCGGAGATGATGAAGCGCGTCGCCCGCTTCAAGGACCTCAAGGGCTCCGATGGCGGGTTGCCGGACAGCAAGATGCCGGGCTGCGAGCGCACGCTGTACAACGTCATCGGCTTCCAGCCGCCGGAAGACGTCGGCGAGAACGCGACGTCGCCGGTCGGCGATCACGCCGCGCGCATGGCGGCGATCAAGATCCGCGAGGGCTTCAATCTCGGCTACTGCAAGGCCAAGCCCGGCCACGGGCCCGAGATGCACAATCACGACACCAACGAGACCTTCATTCCGATGACCGGCACCTGGCGCGCCAGTTGGGAAAACGAAAAGGGTGAGGTGGAGTATGTCGATCTCGGCCCGCTCGACGTGGTGTCGTTTCCGCCCGGCATGATCCGCCGTTTCGAGAACGTCACCAAGGGCGATCCCGACGCGGAATCGATCCTCATGTTCGTGATCGGCGGCGACGCGCCGCAGGCCGAATTCACCGATCAGGCGATGCAGCGGCTGGAAAAAGCCGGCGTCTGGCCGCAGCACTGATGTTTCCCCGTTCGTCCTCGCGAAAGCGGGGACCCACAGCCCGAATGATGACTCGATATTTGCAGCCTGGATTCCCGCTTGCGCGGGAATGAGCGGAGATGGACGAAGCCGAGATCCTCTTCGATCGTCGCGGCGCGGCCGGGCTGGTCACGCTCAACCGGCCGAAGGCGCTCAACGCCGTCACCCATGGCATGGTGCGGCGCTTGCGCGCGCAGCTCGATGCCTGGGCCGATGACCCGGCGATCACACGCGTCGTCATCACCGCCGCCGGCGAGCGCGCTTTCTCCGCCGGCGGCGACATTCGCGCGCTCACCGATCTCGGCCGCGCCGGCAAGCGAGACGAGATGCTGAAATTCTGGCGCGACGAATATCCGCTCAATGCCACGATCAAGAACTACCGCAAGCCTTACGTCGCGTTGATCGACGGCATCGTCATGGGCGGCGGCGTCGGCGTCTCGGTGCACGGCTCGCATCGCGTGGCCGGCGACCGTTTCCAGTTCGCCATGCCGGAAGTCGGCATCGGCTTTTTCCCGGACGTCGGCGCCACCTGGTTCCTGCCGCGCATGCCGGGTGAGCTCGGCACCTATTGCGCGCTGACCGGCGAACGCTTCGATGCCGCCGATGCGATTGCCGCCGGCATAGCCACGCACCGCATTCCGTCGGCGCGCTTTGCGGCGCTGCTTGAGGGCCTCACCGGCACCGTATCGGTTGACGCCGTGCTCGCCGCTTTCGCGGAGCCGGCGGGCAAAAGCAAGATCGCCGCGCGCCGCGCCGTCATCGACCGCCTGTTCGCCGGCGACAGCGTTGAGGACATTCTCGCCGCCCTCGACCGCGAGGACGACGAGTGGGCGCGGAACACCGCAGCCACCATGCGCGCCAAATCGCCGCTGAGCCTCAAACTCGCGCTGGCGCAGGTGCGGCGCGGCAAGCATTGGGATTTCGACACGTGCATGCGCGCCGAATTCCGCATAGTGTCGCGCATCGTCGAGGGCCATGATTTCTATGAGGGCGTGCGCGCCGTGATCGTCGACAAAGACAATGCACCGCGCTGGCAGCCGGCGACTCTGGCGGGCGTCGGCGCAGGCGAGGTTGAGCGCCATTTTGCGCCGCGTCCAGGCGACGAATTGGTGCTGCCGTGACCGAACCCTTCGTCAACGAGGACATCCAAAGCCTCGAGCCGGTGAAAGAGATCGAGGGCGAGCCGCAGGTCGGCCGCTGGACTCGACGGCTGGTCGTGTTTCTGCGCGTCATGGCCGCGGTCTCGATGCTCAAGGGCCTCTACCACTGGGCGCGCGTCTGCGGCATCGGCGGCGGCGATCAGTTCGAGTATCAGTCGGTCGCCTGGCAGACCGCGACCGTGTTTTTCGCAGTGATCGATCTGGTCGCGGCGGTGGGCCTGTGGCTGGCGGCGGCCTGGGGCGCGGTGATCTGGCTGATGTCGGTTGCCTCCATGCTGGCGGTCGAAATATTTTTCCCGCAGGTGTTCGGCGCCGGCGTCTTGATCGGGCTCGCGGAAGGCGGCCTGCTGGCGATTTATCTGTGGCTCGCGTTGAAATCGGCAAAAGAACATCCGCTATAACGCGGACAATGTGCGCGTGATCCCGAAAAGTGGGGACCGGTTTTCGGATAAGATCACGCGCCAACGAAAATGGGAGGGCGTCATGGCGCGCATCGGATTCATCGGCCTCGGCAATATGGGTCTGCCGATGGCGCAGAACCTCATCAAGGCCGGCCATCAGGTCGAGGGCGTCGACGTCAATCCGGCCGCGGTCGAAAAGCTCAAAGCCGCGGGCGGCGCCAGTGTCGAGACCGCCAAGATCGCCGCCGCGCGCGCCGATGTCGTCATCACCATGCTGCCGTCCGGCAAAGAAGTGCGCGAAATCTATCTCGGCGTCGGCGGCATCGTCGAAGACGCCAATCCGGGCACGCTGCTGATCGATTGCTCGACCATCGACGTGGAGACGGCGCGCGCCGTCGCCGCTGCGGCGGAGAAAAAAGGCCTGCTGATGCTCGATGCGCCGGTGTCGGGCGGCGTCACCGGCGCCGCCGCCGCCACGCTGACCTTCATGGTCGGCGGCAGCGAACGCGCCTTCGTGCGCGCAGAATCGATTTTGCAGAAAATGGGCAAGACCATCGTGCACGCCGGCGGGCCCGGCAACGGCCAGGCCGCCAAGATCTGCAACAATATGATCCTTGGTGTTTCCATGATCGCGGTGAGCGAAGCCTTCGTGCTGGCCGAGCAGCTCGGCCTCGATCACCAGAAGCTGTTCGATATTTCCTCTAAGTCGTCCGGCCAGTGCTGGGCGATGACGAGCTATTGCCCGGTGCCGGGTCCGGTGCCGGCCTCGCCGGCCAACCGCGATTACCAGCCGGGTTTTACCGCGGCGATGATGTTGAAGGATTTGAAACTGTCGCAAGACGCGGCGAAGGCGTCCGGCGCGCGCACCGAAATGGGTGCGCAGGCGGCAAAACTTTATCAACGCTATGCCGAGAGCGGCGGCGCCGGCAAAGATTTTTCAGGGATCATTCACTTCATTCGTGGCTAGCAGCGCATGATCCCGAAAAGCTTGTCCTCGACTTGATCGGGGATTGGTACCGGTTTGCGGACAAGATCATGCGCTAACGCAAAAAAAGTCGCGAACGAAGAGAGAATGACCGCATGTCCGTGGTGAACGAACGGTAACGCAGTTCGATTCAATTCTCGTCCTCAAGATATTGCCATCTTCAAGATACCGTTCACCGTTGCAAATAAACCTAATCTTTATGGTGTTATTTAAGCCGATTTTAGACTGCCCCTTTTAAGGTCGCGCAATCCGAAAGCGGGGAAGACAGGGCCTCGCGTTCGGTGTGCGTAAACAAATAAAACGCAAGGGGCGTTGAACATGAAAGCCGTTGCGAAGACGGTCGAGCCCGCCGAACGTGAGGCGCGCTTCGACCACATCCGGCCGCTCTATCTGGAGGCCTTGACGCTCGTCGAACGGCTGCATCGCCGGCTGCTCGACGTGATCAAGGACGAATTCGATCGCCGCGGCCGGGCGGACATCAATTCCGTGCAGGCGCTGCTGCTCTACAATATCGGCGACAAGGAGCTCACGGCCGGCGAGCTGCGCACGCGCGGCTACTACCTCGGCTCCAACGTTTCCTACAACCTGAAGAAGTTGGTGGAGATGGCCTTCCTCGATCACCAGCGCAGCCGCGTCGACCGCCGTTCGGTGCGCATCAAGCTCACCGACAAGGGCCGCGAGGTGCGCGACATCGTCGAGACGCTCTATCAGAAGCATGTGCGCACCGTCGAACAGGTGGGCGGCATCAATGCCGACGAATTCGCGACCTTGAACAAGTCGCTGCACCGGCTCGAGCGCTTCTGGACCGACCAGATTCTCTATCGCCTGTAATTCACGTTGTACTGGCGGAAGACTTGCCCCGGCTGCTTAAAGCGGCCGGGGTCTTGTCGTTTGGGCCGGCCGGCCTGGCCGCGCGATCCGGCAAACCCCAGATATTGCGGGTGGCGAACCGTCCACATGCCAATACTTGGCGGTCGGGCGCCGATATGCTATTTGCGGAGCAATCCCGGACTTTGCTTTTTATGCGGCGCCGCGGGCCTTGCGGCGCCAGGA
>Ga0335081_10012911_pt1 | contig 13516 bp, 11 predicted proteins | sample Lox_Sample_35_FD_206713 | JGI IMG/M metagenome (GOLD analysis project Ga0335081, IMG submission 206713) | Soil microbial communities from Loxahatchee National Wildlife Refuge, Florida, United States - Lox_Sample_3.5 | ecosystem: Environmental > Terrestrial > Soil > Wetlands | place: USA...
CACGATCACCATCCGCGGTAGCTTCTTGCCCGTGGCCGCCTTGACTTGAGGCGGGGCGGTCGGCGGTTTTGCAGCTGCCGGTTTCGTCTCCTTCGCGGCGGGCTTGGCCGACGGCGCCGCTGAAGAATCCGGCCCCGATGCGCTCGAGGCGGCGGCCGGCGATGGCGAGGCCGCGGGCAAAGAGCCGGCAAGCACTCGCGCGGGTAAAAACGTGACAATGAGACAAAAGACGACCGCCAGAAGACGGTAAGCTCGTTCCATAACCACCCTCGTGGTGCGGCCGTCTTCGCGTGGTGGGCGGGATCGTCGGGGTGCGAAAAATAGACCCGATCGCTTCGCTCGAAGGATCGGGCTTCAGAGGCTCGCGCCCCAAAGCCACCCTCCCCGCGGAAGGCAGACCGCAAAGTCATCCGGCCGGTCTCCTGGCTCGGGCTTCTCTCTCGGGCCCGCCTTCCCGCGCCTTTGCGCGGTGGCATCGTGGGCCTTCGTCCACCCATACAGTTGCGGGGCAGCGCCGGATTCTAACCGGCTTCCCGAACACCGGATGCGAGCAGAATAAATACGCGGCGCAATTTGCGCCGTCAACGCCTGCGCCATGGGCTCGTTCGCGCGTAGTGGGCCCGCATGCTAGTCACAAGGCGATGGCGCGGATGACGTTAATCACCGGCGGGGTCCGCAGCGGGAAGAGTTCCCGCGCGATCGCGCTCGCCATGGAGCAGGAGGCCGCGCGCCGGTTTTTCCTCGCCACCGCAGAAGCGCTTGACGACGAGATGCGCGCCCGTATCGCGCGCCATCGCGCAGCGCGCCCTTCCGGGTTCGAGACGATCGAGGAGCCGCTCCACCTGAGTGTCGTGCTGCAAACGCTGGTCGGCCGCGCGGACATCGTGGTGCTCGACTGTCTTACCTTGTGGGTCACGAACCTGATGGAACGCGGGTTCGACGACGACGCGATTATCGCGGAAGGGGAGGCGCTGGCCACGGCGTTGACGCAGGCGCCCTTCGAGACGATTGTCGTGAGCGGCGAGGTCGGATGGGGCATCGTGCCGGAAAATCCGAGCGCGCGGCGCTTCCGTGATCTGTTGGGATGGATCAATCAGCGGCTGGCGCGCGCGGCGGATACGGTTTTACTGATGGCCGCGGGATATCCTTTGCGCGTCAAGTAGCCGCCGGCGCACAAGGCTGCGCACGCCGGTTTAAGCACTCATCGCGATCAGCGCGGCGGTCTCGACGATTTCGCCCGCGGCGCCGATCAGATCGCCGGTCAAGCCGCCCAGCCATTTCCGGTACAACGCTCCGAGCGCAAAGGTAATGGCGGCGGCGGTGATCGACACCCGCAGCGAATGGTAACCGGCAAGCGGCAGCGCGGCGGCTATCGCGATGGACGAAGCGAGGATGAAATTGCGGCGACTATCGTGCGCGAGCAGCGTCGTGCCCGCCCCATTCGCGCGCAGGTAGTCGAGCCGGCACGCAAGCGCAACCATCGCCCATCGCGCGACTCCCGGCGCCAGCCAAAGCGCGGCGTACCGAAGCTTGCCGGCAGTTGCGGCGATCGCGAGGAGCTTAAGCGCGAGGACGAAAAAGAGTGCGGAGGCGCCGAAGGTGCCGATGCGGCTGTCGCGCAGGATCTCGAGTGCGCGCTTCCGATCGCGCCCGGCACCCAGTGCGTCGGCCGTATCGGCCAGGCCGTCCAGATGCACCGCGCCCGTTACTATCGCCAGCGTCATTACGAGTAGGGCCGCGCGTATTGCGTCGCCACAAAGGAATCCGAGCAAGTAGTCCTCGCCGGCCAGCGCGCCGCCGATTCCGAAGCCGACCAGCGGGAACCATCCGAGCGAGGCTGAAACCTCTTCGGGCGCGTCACCCTGGCTATCGACCAGGGGAAGAATAGTGAGGAATCCGGCCGCCAAGCGAATCTGTGTGAGAACCGAAGCGCGCCGCCCCACGGTCTCGGATGGTCCGTCAGGTGATCGCGCGCCCCCGGTGTCGTTCATTCGATCTTTCCCGAAACGCCGGCGCTTGCGAAGGTCGCCATCTCGTGGAATAAGGCGAGCGCGCTCTCGATCACGCTCATTGCCAGCGCGGAACCGGTTCCTTCGCCCAGGCGCATATCGAGGTCCAGGATCGCACGGGCCCCCAACGCCTCGAGCGCCAGTGCGTGCCCGCCTTCGGCGGAACGATGACCGAAAAAGAGATATGAGGCGAGACCAGGACGGATCTTCGCCGCGGCCGCTGCCGCCGCAGTCGCGATAAAGCCGTCGACCACGACCGGTACATGCGCCGCGGCTCCGCCAAGGCATACCCCGGCCATCGCGGCGATCTCGAAGCCGCCGATCGCCGCCAGCATCGTGAGCCCCTCGCCGCAGGCGCTTCGATGAAGCTTCAACGCCGCTTCGACGGCCTCGAGCTTGCGGCGCATTCCCGCATCGTCAACGCCGGTGCCGCGTCCCGCGAGGTGCGCGGGCTGGATTCCAGTAACCGCCGCCAGGATCGCCGCGGCCGACGTGCTGTTCGCGATGCCCATCTCGCCGACCCCGATCAGGGTGATGCCGCGGCCGGCGGCCCCGCGCGCGGTTTCGATCCCCGTTTCCACTGCGCGCCGGGATTCGTCCGGTGACATCGCGGGTCCCTGCAGGAAGTTCCTGGTGCCGGGGCCGGCGCGGCGATAGCGCACGCCGGCAAACGGTGCCGCGCTCGTGTCGGTCTCGACGCCAACGTCGGTGACGATCAATTCGTATCCAAGCTTGCGCGCGAGCACGCTGATGGCGGCGCCGCCCGCACCAATATTCCGCAGCATCTCGAGGGTAACCGCCTTCGGATACGCGCTGACTCCGGCCTCGGCCACGCCGTGGTCGGCGGCGAATACGGCGATGGCGCCGCGGCCCATGGTTGCGGAGGGGTCGTGGCGAATCGCCGCATAGCGGCGTGTGATCTCTTCGAGGCGCCCCAGGCTTCCGGGCGGCTTGGTCAGCGAATCGAGACGCGCCGCCGCCGCCTTTTCCGCATCGTCGTCAAGCGGCGCGATCGCCGCGAGCGTGTCTTCGATCAGGCCCATTCGTACTCCCGGCTTGCGATCGCCACCGGCTCCCGTCCTTGCCGCCGATGCGCTTATTGCGACAGGGGGGAGGGGCGCTCACGCCTCCCCCCCTACGGCACGCGAGCTTCAGGCCGTCACTGCCTTGCGTGCGGCTTCGAGCGCGGCTTCGAAATTCGGCTGGTTGGCAACTTCCTTGACGTATTCGACGTGCACGAGCTTGTCGTTTTTGTCGATCACGAAGACAGCGCGGGCGTGCAGGTAGAGCTCCTTGATCAGGGCGCCGTAACTTTCACCGAACTTGGCGCCGCGGTAATCGCTGCCGGTGGCGACCTTGTCGACGCCTGCTGCGCCGCACCAGCGCGCCGCTGCGAACGGCAGGTCCATCGAGACCGCCAGCACCTGGACCTCGCCGGGCAGCTTCGAGGCCTCCTCATTGAAGCGGCGGGTCTCCGCGTCGCAGACGGGAGTGTCGAGCGAGGGGATCGAAGCGATTATCTTGACCTTGCCTTTGTAGTTATCCAGCGTGATCGGCTTCATGTCCTTGCCGACCAGCGTGAAGCTGGGGGCTTTGTCGCCGGCCTTGAGTTCATGCCCGATCAGGGTCATTGGATTTCCGCGCATCGTGACTGCGCCGCTGCGTTCCTCGGCCATAACAGACTCTCCTTGGAGTGAAGTATTGAGTAACCTTGGGCCTTCGACTCTAGCCAGTTGGCCGGACGCGGTAAACAGAAACTCCTCGTCCCGCTTCGCGCGGACGACGGGACTCGGGCGCTTCGCATCATCCCAAGTGGCGCCTCCGACGACGGCAACCATCTACAACCCTCAAGCTCTGGTGGGTCAAGCGCGGTTCGCGAAAAGTTGATGACACGCCGGCGAGGGCTGACCTACAATGGAGCATGGGGCTAGCGGAGGTTGTATAGCGATGAAGAACTCCAACAGCATCCGTTCGACCAGGAATTCCAACGGCCTTCCGCACAACCATCGCCGGATCAACCAAAGCGCACCCGGCGCCCGGAAAAGCCGGCGGCCGCTAATCTCGGTATACGGCAGCTCGGCGGCGCGCCCGCGCAGCGACCTTTACGCCGCCGGCGTTTTGATGGGGCGGCTGTTGGGCGAGTCGGGCTTCGACGTGATGACGGGAGGTTACCAGGGGGTGATGGAGGCGGTGAGCCGCGGCGCGCGGGCGGCCGGTGCCCACGTCGTCGGCGTCACGATGGCGCGCTTCGAGGACAGCGTCAATCGCTACGTAATCGAGGAAATTCACACAACCAATTTCTACGAGCGCTTCGGATGGCTGGTCGACCGCGCCGACGGTTACGTTGCGATGCCGGGGGGAATCGGAACTCTCGCCGAAGTTTCCTTCGCATGGCAGGAACTGCTCCTCGGTATTGTGCCCAAGCGGCCGTTGATCCTGGTAGGGGCGGAGTGGCGCGGGCTCTACGAGTCGTGGGTCGGAAACTTCGTGCGCACGCCAAACCTTTACGCCCCACTCACGCTTGCGGCGACACCGGCCGATACGATCAAACACTTAGGCGCTTTTTTCGGCCGCGCGAATGGAGCGGACGCGCTGCGGGCCTGAATTCTGCCGCTTCCGCCGGTTGGGCCTGCTAAGCGCGGGTCGGCGGAGGAGTCGAATCCGCTGAAGCAACCGGCGCCGGTTTGGCTGGGAGCCGCTTCTGGCGGGTTTCCATCAGCATTTTCCGCAGCTTGTCCGGATTTACCGGCTTTTTGAAGATCGCGCCCTCCAGGCCCCGCAGGCGGCTGCGCTTGATAATATGGTCCTTATCGTAATAGTATGCCGTCATCAGGATGACCGGCAGGTTGGGCATCTCTTCCTTGACCCTGAGATAGAACTCGTAACCGTCCATCTCGGGCATGACGACGTCGGAAATCACCGCGTCAACCTTCACGTTGCGCAAAATTCCCAAGGCGGCGCTGGGACGAGTCGCCGTGTGCACGACGCATCGCTCGGCCCGCAGGACGTCGGCGAGCGAGGTCACCACCGTAACGTCGTCGTCAAGTACCAGCACGGACATCCCGGCCAGCGCCCAGTCCTCCCGCGGGGCGGCGTTGCCGTTGGCCGGCGCGCCAGAGGCGGCGTCACTCTCGCGCGGGGCCAGGTCCGCCATCTTGCGGCCCTTGAGATAGTCGCGCGTCTCGTATACGCCTTTGCGCGTCATCTCTTCCAGCCGGCGCACGATCGCCTGGACCCGTGCGATTCCGGCGCGGATCGAATCGACGCGCTCGTTCTCGACAACCTGTTCCGCCGGGCTGAGCCGGCCCTCGACGCAATGAGTCAGCAGGTCGAGATTGTTGATGATGGTTTCGAGCGGATTGTTGATTTCATGAGCAAGGCTGACCGCGATCTCGCCGCAGGTGGCCAGTTGCTCCCGCTGGCGCATCCGGCGGACGTCACGGGCAAAACCGATCGAGCCGATTTCCGCGCCGTGCTCGTCATAAATTAGCGAGCCGGAAATCGCGACGGGGATTTCCCGGTTGTCCTTGTCGTGCAATACGGTCTCGAAGTTGGAGATGCGTCCGCCGTCGGCCGATCCGCGCATCGCCCGCATTACCCGCTGCGCCTCTTCCAGCGTCGGGTAGACCCGGGTCACGGGCTGGCCGATAATCTCACTGGCACTGAAGCGCAGATTCTTTCGGGCGCCGTCGTTGTAGTAAATGATCGTCCCTTCACGGTCGACCGCTATGACAATGTCGGGTGAGCTTTCAATCAACCTTTGCAGATAATTCTCGTCGAGCGTTAGCATTTGAACGGTTGAACCTCCACGCGGCCTCATGGGTCCGCGGGCGGAATTTTTTCTGTTAGGGTTATCCGGCGGTGCGGGGCCGAAACTTCGGCAGCGTCACCTGGTCGTTGACCTCTTCGAATATCACCTCGACCGGCATCCCGCATTTGATCTCGTGCGGCCTGACTCCAACCAGATTCGAGACAAGCTTCGGTCCCTCTTCCAGTTTAACAACAACTACGGCGTAAGGAACCTCGGCGGCGAAGCCCGGGTGGTAGACCTGATGCATGATATTGAAGCTGTAAACCTCTCCCCGGCCGCTCACACCAGTCCACCCTGCGCTTGTTGAGAGACAATTGGAACACAGCTCGGAGGCCGGAAAGCGCAGCATGCCACAATCGTCGCACTTTTGGACCATAAGTTGTCCCTTGCGTGCGCCTTCGAAGAATGGCGTCATATGCGACGTAATGTTTGGAACAGGTTTGCTTAGCTCTGGCATCTCAACTTCGGTTTACTTTATCGGCACGACTTGCGCAACAGGGTGAACTTGCCAGGATTTCCTAGGGGTTGGTCCCCAGGACCAGCGTCGAGTGGGTGGAGAGGATGCCCCCGTTGCCCGAAACCAGGGCGACATCGTGCTTGGGTACCTGACGCTTGCCACCCTCGCCACGCACCTGAATTACTCCCTCACACAGCGGCGTCATCCCCCACATGTAGAAGGAACTTAGCTGTCCGCCTCCGGTGTTCACGGGCAGCGACCCTCCGGGCGCCAGCCGCCCATCGGCCACGAAGCAGCCGCCTTCGCCCTTCCTGCAAAAGCCATAGTCCTCAAGGGTCACTAACACTGTGAAGGTATAGCAATCGTAGAGTTCGACGATGTCGATATCCGCAAGCGAGACCCCGGCCATCCGAAACGCTGTCTCTTTCGCAATCGGTGCGCCGGAAGCCAAGGTGTCCATCGGGTCGCCCCCCGGGTGGCCCTGGCCCATCCCGAGGATGTAGGCCGGGGTAGGCTTGAGGTCCCGCGCACGCTCTGCTGACGTGACGATAACGCACAGCCCCCCGTTCGAGACCAGGCAGCAGTCGAGCAAATGGAACGGCTCCGCAACCCAGCGGGAATTATGGTAGTCCGCCAAAGTCAGGGGCTCGCGGTAGAATTGGGCTTGTGGGTTCAAGTTAGCCCACTCCCGTTGTGCCACCGCAATGGCACCCAAATGCTCGTTTGTCGTACCATAAAGATGCATATGGCGACGAGCGACGAATGCGTACTGTGCATTGACCCCAAAGAGTCCATAAGCCGCGTCCAGACCACGCCCGAATCCATAGGCGGCCGCCGAACCGCCCCCCGACTTGCCTGCCTGCGGGCGCGGCGGCTTAAGTGGGGCGTCGGCGAAGACGCACGCGACCGCATTGGCCATCCCGGCGGCAATGGATTGCGCCGCGTGCATCACCATCGCTCCCGCCGTAGCTCCGCCGGCGTTCATGGTCGCGGTCAGCCGCAGGTCGCGCATCCCCATAGCCTGTTGAAGGGCGAAGGATGCCATCGCGTTATTCCAGGTGACACCCGGATTGACCAACAGCCCATCGATGTCCGAACGCTTGAGACCGGCATCCTCGATCGCCAATTCTACGGCCTCGATCGCGAACCCCATGGCGCCGGGGTGGTCGTAGTTCTTGCCCATGCGGGTGGCGCCCAGCCCCGCGATGGCGCATTTGCCGCGCAAGGTCATAGTTTTCTCCAACCGTTTACGGCCAGTGAGAATATGAAGCCGGGAGGGAGCATAGCCCAATGCCCCGACGCTGGAAAACCTTACCCGTCAGGCGAAGCGGCTTAGTAAGCGGGGCGACAGAGGGCGCTAATGTTGCTATGTTGTAATGCTTGCTTTTACAATTGACGCTGGGAGAACTTCTCAATGGCCGACCCGCTTACATTTCAAGCGCTCGCGAGCAGTGACTATGTCCTTTCGTCAGCCGAAAACTTTGTCTTATACGTCCTGCTCGAGGCTATCGCGAGCGGCGGAGCGGGTGTTGGCGGCGCACGCCTGCCGCTAAACCTGGGTATCGTACTCGACCGATCGGGGTCGATGTACGACGAGCGGCGGCTGGAGTTCGTAATCGAGGCTGTCAAGTTCCTGGCTGAAAATGTTGCACCCGAGGACCGGGTCGCAGTGGTTGTGTTCGCCGATAAGGCGCAAGTCGTCGTCGGACCCGACCAGATTCATGACAAGGGCGCGGTGCGCCGCGCGCTGGACGATATCGACCTGCTCGAAATCGGCGGTGGCACGCAAATGGCGCTCGGGATGCGCGCGGCGATCGACGAGGTCAAGAAGAACCTTGCCGCAAACCGCCTGAACCGCGTCCTCGTGTTGACTGACGGGCAAACCTACGAGGAAACCGCTTGCATCGATCTCGCCAATCAAAATCGCGACCAGATGTCGTTTTCCGCGATGGGGGTGGGGGTCGAGTTCAATGAAAAGCTCCTGATGCGAATTGCGCAGGACTCGCACGGCAAATATCACCTGATCGGCAACGCGGAGGAAATTCCCGCGATTTTCGAGGACGAGCTGGCCGGTCTGCGCGCCGTCAGCGTGCGCAATGGCAAGATCGACGTGACGTTGTCCCAGGGGGTCCAGGTACGCGAGGCCTTTCGCGCCAGTCCGGAAATCTACACGCTTGGAACCCCTTTGCTCGAGGACCGCAAGGTGACGTACGAGGTCGGCGATCTCGAGGCAAGTGTTCCCGGATCGGTCCTGCTCACTCTGGTGCTGCCGCCGCGCAAACCGGGCCCGGTGCGTATCGGGCAGGCCGCGTTCCGTTACGAGGTGCCCGGCGCCGGTGAGCGATCGGCCGATCTAGACGTTACGGTCGAGTACACGCTTGACCGCGCACTCACCAGCAAACGCAACGGGCGCGTGATGAATCTGGTCGATCAGGTTTCGATTGCGAAGCTGCAGGCCAAGGCGGAAGAGGAGCTGAAGCTCGGGAACGTGGACCGCGCGACGCGTCTGTTGGGGAACGCGATTCAGGGCACTCAGCGCCTCGGCAATATCAAGGCGACTCAGGCGCTGGTCGGCTTGATGGATCAGGTCAAGAAGACCCAAACCTTGCAAACCAAGGCCGCCAAGACCACGCTCTTGCAGGCCCAGGCGGTGGTGCGCAAGACGCAGATGCTCGACCCGGAAGCGCTCAAGGACTTGCAGAAGGGTGAATAGGCCTGGTTATCCGTGGCTTTGCGCAGTGACTGATAGTATTCAAGGCGGTGACGCCGCTGAAAAAAGCCGACGAGGGGCTTAGGAAATATGATCAAGTGCAGCGAATGTGGCTACGAGAACATGGACGGTCTCGACTACTGCGACGGATGCGGTGCAAAGCTGAGCCCGGCGGCGTCTGAAGGTACAGGGACGGTGCCTGCCGCGTCGGAACCTTCGGCCGGTTCTCAGGCCGAGGCGGCTCCCGTCGCGCCTGCTGCGGAAGCGAAACCAGCAGAGGAAGCCGCGGCTCCCGCAATGGAGAAGCCCTCCGAGGCTCCAACCGGCGAAATCAAAGCTCCTGCAGCGGCGGCGCCTGCCGCCGAGGCTGCTACGGTTGCGCCAGCCCCATTCAAGGCTAAGCTCAGCGTGATACGCGGAGGCCGCAAGGGTCAGGAGTTCCCGCTCGAAGCCGGCAACAATCTGGTTGGACGGTGGGATCCCGAAACCGGTGCCTTTCCGGAGGTCGACCTGGACGCTGACGACCCCGAGGCGAAGATCTCGCGCAAGCACGCACTCATCCGCATTGACGGCGGCAAGGTCACAATCGAGGACATAGGCAGTCTGAACGGCACCTTCGTCAACCGGCAGCCACGGCTGGCGCCCGGAGCACCGGCAGAGCTCAAGAGCGGGGACGAGATCATTATCGGAAAGACATTCCTCAAACTCGTTGTCGATCCGATTTCCTGAGAAGGGAGGTTGGTGATTTTTCGCTGGGGTCGAACCTCGGCCAAGGAGTTTCGCCAAGGCGCCATCAAAGGGATGAACAGCCGCCACGGCGCTCTTCGTGTCTACAAGTTTTGAGTCGGAGTCGCTTGAAGCGCCATGAAACCGGGTGAGCCGCTTGCCGTCGGTCAAATGCTCGATGGGCGCTACCGTATCCACAAAGTCCTCGGGCAGGGCGGCATGGGCCGGGTATATCTGGCGAACGATACCCGGCTGGCCAACCGCCCAGTCGCCGCCAAAGAAATGATTATTGGCGACGGGATTCAAGAGAAAAAGGCGATCGAGGATTTCAGCCGCGAGGCCAGCGTTCTGGCCAAGCTGTCGCATCCAAGTATTCCACAGGTAATCGACTATTTTGCAGAGCGCGGCCGGCACTACCTTGTGATGGAGTTTGTCGCAGGTGGTGACCTCCAGGACCATCTGGACCAGCTCGGTCCCAAAGGCCGTTTCCCAGAGGCCAAGGTACTGCGATGGGCGCGGCAGGTTCTCGAGGTGCTGCAGTTTCTGCACAGTCAGAAGCCGCCCATCATCTACCGCGACCTGAAACCGGGCAACATCATGATTGACCATCATGGGCGCGCGATGCTGATCGATTTCGGTATCGCGCGCTTTCTGCCTCCAGGGGGACGAGGCACGCAGATCGGTTCAATCGGCTACGCGCCGCCCGAGCAATATATGGGCAAGATGGAGCCGCGATCGGATCTTTACGCGCTCGCGGCCACAATGCATCACCTGCTCACCGGCCGCGATCCCCAGCTCGAGCCGCCATTTAGCTTTCCACCACTGCGCTCGTTGGCACCTGACGTGTCGACTCAGACCGAGAGAGTGACGCTGAGCGCGTTGGACAAGGATATCCAAAAGCGGCCGAAATCGGCCCGTGAGATGCTCGATTTGCTACCGAACCCGGGCCCCGACGATACCGCGGGGGAAGAATTGCGTCCCGCGTCAGGAGCCTTGCGAGGGCAGGCACCATCCGGGATGTCGACGATGGCGACGATTGTCCTTAGTCGACCACTACCGCAAACGCCCCAGCAGACTGCACTGCCACCTCGGTCCACACCTGCGGCGGCGAGGGCAGGGACTCGACGCAGCCTCGGCCAGCCTCGAGCTCAAGTGGTTAAGCCAGCATCAATCGCAAAAACGCAGGACTTGGGGCTTAGAGGCAAGTCGGCATCCGCTTCCCGCTCCGCCGGGACGCCCGCTATGAGCGGCGGTGCATCGGACAAGGTTTCCGCACCATCGCGCGTGGCGGCGGTTCTGTCGTCGGTTCGAGTGGCGCTAGCGCCGGCCGCAAGCCCCGCGGCGCCAATTCGAAGACCTGGCGGATTTGCAGAGCATTCGCGGGATGCGGCTCCGGGCGAGAATTACCAACCCGGCGCGAATCGACCTGCCGCCGCCTCGCCGGCGCAAAACGGATACCCGGCGGCTCCCATGACATATCAGCCTGCGGCCGCGGCCTGGTTGCTCGCTCCGAGCGATGGCAGGCGCTTTGCGCTAAGTGGCGGGCGGACGGTGATCGGGCGCGTCGAGAATTCCGCCGACAGTGTCGATGTCAACCTCGTGGGTCCTACCCGCGGGATGGAGCGTGTGTCGCGCCGGCATGCCGAGATCATCAAGCAAGGCACGGATTACTTTATCCGCGACCTTGGTAGTCTGAACGGCACATACATTGGGGGACGCGGCCGGCTTGGCCGCGACCAGCTTTATAAGCTGAAGGACCGCGACGAGATAGTTTTGGGCGGCGCTAAACTTGAGTTCAGGAAAGGCTGAGGCGCGATTATGACGTGCCCGGAATGCGGCCAGCAGGCGAGCGACGACGCGAAGTTCTGCGATCGCTGCGGCCAGGGATTGTCCAACAGTGCGGCGCGGCCGCTCGAGCTCGCGATTCCACCACTCGCTCCAAGTAGCGAACTCAAGGGCGGGTTCCGTATCGTCGAGTTATTGGTTCGAAGCTCCGGCGAAAATCGCTACCGCGCGGAACGCATAGGCGATGGTCCCGCCGGGCGTTTCCAATTGCGCGAACGGCAAGGTCCTCAACCGTCTGCCGCCGACGGAGATCCCGCGTCCAGCGCTAACGACGCGAACGCGAAGGATGCGCTGCCGGATAAGGACGACCCGAGCGGACCGCACGCGAAAACGGAGGATCTCAAGCTCAAGCCGATTCCCCTCGACGCGCAGCAAGAGGAGGTGCCGGAAAACGCTTCGGCTTCCGCCAGGGCGACAGAGACCGGTGCTGAAACCAGCGCAACGGCTGAAGGCGAATCAGCGTTGGTTCTGACCGAAGCAGTCCCCGAATCCGGTGAGCCGCAGAACGAAGCATTTGCGGCCAATGGCCTGTCAGCGCCGGACGGCGCGAAGACGGAACCAGAAGTGGAAACGGCGCCGGACGATTTGGGTGAAGTTTTCGGCCGCGTCATGGGGCTCTCTCTAACGCTGAATCATCCTGCATTTCAGCGCGCACTCGAGGGTTTCGCGGACAACGGACGGGTTTACCTGGTTTACCCTGACGAGACGCTAAACCCGCTTGCGCGGCGCACGGGTGGGCTGCGGATGAATGAGAGCGAGGCGATGGGGGTGGCGATCCAGGTGTGCCAGGCGGTCGGCTTCGTCCATCGCCGGGGCCTTCGCGTCAATGATATCTGCCCCGAGTCGGTGGCGGTGGGCGCGGAGGATCGGGTCAAGCTGACCGGACTGGATTACATCAGCAACGATAACGAGCTGCAGGCCGAGCCGATTTTTAATGACGGCTATACCGCACCGGAGATTTATCGAGCGAAAAAAGTGGACAAGCGCGCAGACGTTTTTTCAATTGGCGCGCTGCTCTACACTTGCCTGACTGGCGACCGGCTTGATTCCGAGACCTGGCGCGGAGAAGCGGGACCGATCCGTTTCTATCCGCCGCATGTCGTGACGCCGGCGCTGGAACAGGTCGTCCGGCGTGCGCTGCTCTTCGACCCGGAGGCTCGCTGGCCCAGCGTTGATGCGCTAAAGGCGAAGTTGGTCGAGCTTTCGAGCACGGTCCGGATTCGCGCGGCGGCGATGAGCGATGTTGGGATGGTACGCGAACTTAACGAAGACGCGGTGATGACCGTTGAATATTGGCGTGACTCGCAGGTCGAGCCGGGGCAAAATTTCCTTTATGTCGTGGCCGATGGAATGGGGGGAGCCGAAGCCGGCGAGGTAGCCAGCGCAATTGCCGTCGGTGCGATCCGGAATTATGTTGAAGACGGACTCAAAAAGGCTGCGGTCAGCGACGGGCGAATGATGCTGCAGAACGCGCTCGAAGAGGCCAATCGCAAGATTCTCGAATACGTGGCCGATCATCCGGAGGCGCGCGGGATGGGCTCGACCGCGGTCAGTACGTTTATTAATCCCCCAGAGGCAGCGGTTGCCTGGGTCGGGGACAGCCGTGCGTATTTGTGCGACGGTGGAGGCTTTCGCCAGCTCTCCAAAGACCATTCGCTGGTCCAGCGACTGATCGAAATCGGGCAAATCACACCCGAGGAGGCGCGGCATCACGAACACAAGAACGTCATCACGCGGTCGCTGGGAGCGCGTCAGAGTGGCGCGGCAGGTGCTGAGTCGGTCGCAATCCGGCTCAAGCGCGGGGATCGCATGATGTTGTGCAGCGACGGGTTGACTGCGCATGTCGAGGACGAGCGGATTTGCGAGATCCTGCGCAGGTATTCCGACCCGAACGATGCTGCGCGAGAACTGGTGGTGGCGGCCAATGCGGGAGGGGGAACCGACAACGTGTCAGTAGT
>Ga0335081_10012912_pt1 | contig 13516 bp, 12 predicted proteins | sample Lox_Sample_35_FD_206713 | JGI IMG/M metagenome (GOLD analysis project Ga0335081, IMG submission 206713) | Soil microbial communities from Loxahatchee National Wildlife Refuge, Florida, United States - Lox_Sample_3.5 | ecosystem: Environmental > Terrestrial > Soil > Wetlands | place: USA...
GCCCGCGCCCGCCGCCACCGTGGCCGCGGCGGTACCGCCGCTCGTCAGAACCAGCGCCAGGCAGGCCGCCAGGGCCAGCCAGATCCGTCTCATCACAAAACCTCCGGCGTGGAAACCCCGGCGTTCAGGCCCGGGAGGAGCGCCGGATACGGCGCGGCAACATGCTGCGGGACCCGCCGCCGCTTGGCTCTCGCGACACGGGCGGGCCCCGCCAGGTGTGGCATCCTCGCAGGGCTGCTAGCCGTACGCGGAGGTTCGCGGTGCGCCGGCCGGGTAACCTCGGCCCTTCCCGCGCAGCCACCCGGTGCCCCCGGGCAGGTCCTCACGGACAATCTTGATTCTAGCACGTGTTCTTCCTTTTTTTTCGTGGTATTGTTCTAATGCTGCTAGCTGTACGCGGAAATCCTCGGCCTTCAAGCCGGGGAGGATGCCAAGATGCCTCCACGTCTGTCCTCGGCGCCCTCTTCATGACAGCACGCTTTCCTGTAACGGGATTAGAGTCACCTGACTGCCGCTGCCGAGACCGAGGTCCTCCGCTATCCGCTCACCCTTATGACGGGGCGGCGCCGCGGATGGTTGGCCGCGCCGCGGCCTACTGAGGATCCCGCCTGGGCGTCGGGAGGCCGAGGGCGGGCAGGGCGCCGGGATCGTGCAGGACCGCGGCGCCCAGATCGTTGACCCGCACGGCGGCCAGGCCGTCGTAGCGGGACAGGCAGTCGTAGCCGTCGGCACCCCACAGGCCGCGGTAGTCCTCGCGGGCTCCCCTCGGATCGGCGTACGCCACGTCGACCATGCCCATGGTGGCGGCGTACTCGAACAGGACGCACAGCGCGTACCGGCCCTCGACGACCGCCCAGGCCCGCCCGCCGGCGTGGCCGAGCGACCCGCGGCACGAATCGGCGAGATAGAGCCGCCAGAGCGCGATCCGGCTCCTGGCCGCCATCAGCGGCGCCGGCTGCGTCGCCAGGATCCCGAACATGGTGTCGACGTCGACCCACTCGCCGGGCCTGATGGCGGCGAGCCCGTCGGCCACCGCGGCGCGGCGCCTGGCCGCCGGGGTCAGCGTGGCGGCCTTGTGCTGTCCCCTGATCGCCTCGATCCGGGACAGCTCATCGTGCGACACGCTCTTCAGCCACCGCTCCCACAGCGCGCCGAGCGCCTGGTAAGACGGCCGGGCCAGCGCCGCCTCACCGCGCGGGGTCAGCTCGAGCGCGGTCCCGGTCAGCCGGGCCAGGCCGCCGGACTGCAGCAGCATCGGCCACCCGAACGCCGCGATGGGCTCGCCGCCGCGGTCGTAGTAGTCGCCGCCGACCAGGACGTCGTCGACCAGCCTGACCGTCGCGGCGAACGGCCGCCGGGTGGACGCGCCGCAGCGCATCTGCCCGTCGGCGGTCAGCTCCAGGACGGCGGCGAAGTTGGACAGCGCATCGGGCGCCGTGCAGCGGACGGTGACGGCACGCCCGGGCCGGGCCGGGCAGCGATCCCGGGCGGGGGCCGGGTCGCGGACGAGCCTCAGCCGGGCCCTGGCGCGGTCCGGCCGGTGACCAGTGACGTCGATGGTGATCTCGGCCACAAGGGCACCCTAGCGGCTCCGCGGGCCGTGAGGCGGTAGCCTCGCCGGACAAACCCGCCAGATCCCGGGGAGAGGGTCGCCGTGCGCGTAACCGGAGTGGACGCCTGCCGCCGCGGCTGGGTCGCGGTCAGCCTGGAGGCGGCCGGGCCGGGCGGGCCCGGGCAGGTGGAGGGCGTGCGCGTGCACGAGTCCCTGGCGGGGGTGCTCGAGGGAGCCAGCGCCAGCGTGGTCGGGATCGACATGCCGCTGGGCCTGCTCGAGTCGGGCTGGCGCGAGGCGGACCGGGCGGCGCGCGGCCTGCTCGGGCCCCGGCGCAGCTCCGTCTTTGCCATCCCGCCCCGGGCGGTCTGGGCGCAGGCCAGCTACCAGGCCGCGAACCGGCGCTGCCGCGAGCTGACCGGCCAGGGTCTCAGCATCCAGGCGTGGGGCCTGCGGGCCAAGCTCGCCGAGGCCGGCCGGTACCGCGAGGCCTGCGGTCATCCGCTGTACGAGGTGCATCCGGAGCTGGCGTTCGGCGCGATGGCGGGCGCGCCCCTGGCCTGCAGCAAGCACACCGAGGCCGGACGCGGCCTGCGCCGCGAGCTGCTGGCCCGGGCCGGCCTCGCGGTCCCCCGGGTCCCGCTGGCCCCGGTCACCGACGCCCTGGACGCGGCGGCCGCGGCCTGGAGCACCTGGCGCATCGCCACCGGCCAGGCGGTGACCCTTCCGGGCCGGCCGCAGCGCGATCGTCACGGCCGCGAGATCGCGATCCGCTACTGACCGTCAGCGGCGCCCGGCGCGCAGGCCGTCGAAGGCCATCGCGCATACCGGGTCGGCCAGCGACGCCGCGGTGCCGCCCCGGGACTGATGGCCTGGCCGGTACCACTCCACGATGGAGTTCACCAGGCCGAACAGCAGCCGCGCGGTGATCATCGCGTCCGCGTCGGGCCGGATGTCGCCATCGCGCACGGCCTCGGCCACCAGCTCGGCGACGAACCGGTCGAAGGCGCGCCGCCGGTCGAGTGCCGCCCGCTCGACGTCGGTGTTGCCGCGCACCCGGAGCAGCAGGGTGACGTACGGCGACTCCGCCTCGAGGACCTCGACGCTGCCCCGGACCAGGTACTCCAGGCGCTCGATGGCCGGCGCGGGGAGCGCGCGCGCCCGGTCCGCCACCACCGACAGGCCGGCCAGGGCCCGGTCCAGGGCGAGGCGGAGCAGTTCCTCCTTGCCCGATACGTGGTGGTAGATCGCCGACTTGGCGATGCCGAGCCTGGCCGCCAGGTCCCGCATGCTCGTGCCGTCGTAGCCGCGCTCGTTGAACAGCTCGACGGCCACCGCCAGCACGGACGCCAGGTCATAGCCGGGCCGCCCGCGGCGCGGCCGTGACGAGGGGACCACGGCCGCCGGGCGGCCCGCGCCGGGCGCGGCGGGCGAGCTCAAGAGACCGGGCCCAGCTGGTGGCTGCGGCCGCGGAACTCAGCGATCACGTCGCCGTCCCGCCGGACGGTCACGTCGTAGAGCCCGGCCCGGCCGAACCGGGTCCGCAGCACCGCCTCGGCCACCAGGACGTCCCCGGCCCGCGCGGGCGCGACGAAGACGATCTCGGCCGACGCGGCCACCGTCACCGGCCCGAAGCTGTTGCAGGCGCAGGCGAACGCGGTATCGGCCAGGGCGAAGATCAGGCCGCCGTGGGCCATGTCGTGCCCGTTCACCATGTCGTCGCGCACCGTCATGCGGGTCACCGCCCGCCCCTCGCCCTGGTCGATCAGCTCGATGCCGAGCCGGCGGGAGGCCTCGTCCTTCGCCATCATCGCCGCCACGCTCGGCAGGTGTGACATCGCGACCGCCTCCTGTATTATGTGACCGAACGTCCGGTAAATAATAGTGCCCGCGGGCATACGGCTCTCACGGTACTTACGATGGTCCGGAGAGGTGGTGGCGATGACAACGCTTTCCCCGGCCGCGGCCGCGCCCGGCGAGGCGGGCGACCTCGAGGCCCATTTCGAGGACACGATCGCCCGCGAGCGGCGCATCGAGCCGCGGGACTGGATGCCGGACGCCTACCGGGTGACGATGATCCGCCAGATCGCCCAGCACGCCCACTCGGAGATCATCGGCATGCAGCCGGAGGGCAACTGGATCACCCGGGCTCCCTCGCTGCGCCGCAAGGCGATCCTGATCGCCAAGGTGCAGGACGAGGCCGGCCACGGCATGTACCTGTACTCGGCGGCCGAGACGCTGGGCGCCGACCGCGCCGACCTCACCGGCAAGCTGCTGAACGGACGGCAGAAGTACTCCTCGATCTTCAACTACCCGACGCTGACCTACGCCGACGTCGGGGTGATCGGCTGGCTGGTCGACGGGGCGGCCATCTGCAACCAGGTGCCGCTGTGCCGCTCCTCCTACGGCCCCTATGCCCGGGCCATGGTGCGGATCTGCAAAGAGGAGTCGTTTCACCAGCGGCAGGGCTTTGAGCTGCTGCTGACGATGATGCGCGGCTCGGCGGCGCAGCGCGCGATGGTGCAGGACGCGACGAACCGGTTCTGGTGGCCGTCGCTGATGATGTTCGGGCCGCCCGATGACCAGTCGCCGAACACCGCCCAGTCGATGGCCTGGGGCATCAAGCGGCACACCAACGACGAACTGCGGCAGCGGTTCGTGGACATGACGGTGCCGCAGGCGGACAAGCTCGGCGTCACCCTGCCCGACCCCGGGCTGAAGTGGAACGCCGAGCGCGGGCACTACGACTTCGGCTCGGTGGACTGGGACGAGTTCATGGCCGTGCTCAAGGGCCACGGGCCGTGCAACGCGCAGCGGATGGCGCGCCGCAGGGCGGCCCACGAGGAGGGCGCCTGGGTGCGCGAGGCCGCCACGGCGCACGCGGCCAAGCATGCGGCGCGCCGGAGGGAGGTCGCCTGATGACCGAGGACCAGGTGCGCTCGGGCTGGCCGCTGTACGAGGTGTTCCTGCGCGGCAAGCGCGGGCTCAACCACGTGCACGTCGGGTCGCTGCACGCGGCCGATCCGCAGATGGCCCTGCGCCACGCCCGGGACCTGTACACCCGCCGGAACGAGGGCGTCAGCATCTGGGTGGTCGCGGCGGCCGACATCACCGCGTCGAGCCCGGACGAGAAGGACCCGTTCTTCGCGCCGTCCGGCGACAAGGTGTACCGGCACCCGACGTTCTACGACATCCCCGCCGATGTCCCGCACATGTAGGGCCCGGCGCCGATGACCGAGGATGAGTTCGCCGCCTACCAGAGCCTGAGCGAGGAGACCGAGGACCACCGGTGGGCGTTCGGCACCGGGTTCGCCGACCCGCTGGAGGGGATCGGCACGTCGGTGCCGGACGGGGTCGACGCGGCGGCGCTGGCCGCCTACTGCCTGATGCTCGGCGACGACGCGCTGATCTACTCGCACCGGCTGCAGCAGTGGATGACGCGCATGCCCGAGCTCGAGGAGGAGACCGCGCTGGCCAACATCGCCCTGGACCTGCTGGGGCAGGCGCGCATGCTGCTGAGCCGGGCGGGCCAGGCCGAAGGCCGCGGACGCGACGAGGATCAGCTGGCGTTCTTCCGCGACGAGCACGAATTCCGCAGCGTGCGGCTGGCCGAGCACACCGACGCCGACTTCGCCGAGCTGGCCGGCCGGCTGCTGGTCTTCTCCGCCTGGCGGCTGGCGCTGTTCGGCCGGCTGGCCTCGTCGGCGGACCCGGTGCTGGCCGCCATCGCGGCGAAGGCCGCCAGGGAACTGGCCTATCACCGGGACTACGCGGCCCAGTGGGTGATCAGGCTCGGCGACGGCACGCCGCTGTCGCACGGCAAGATGCAGGCCGCGCTCGGGGTTATCTGGCCGCTGGTCGACGAGCTGTTCCAGGCCGACCTGGTGACCGCCGCCCTGCCCGGGGTGGCGGCCGACCCGGCCGGGCTGCGCGCGGAATTCGACGGGGTGCTCGGCACCGTGCTCGCCGCGGCCACCCTGGAGCGGCCGCAGGCCACGCCACTGGCCCGGGTCGCGGGAAAGGCCGGCCGCGAGGGCGTGCACACCGAGCCGTTCGGGTACCTGCTGGCCGAACTGCAGAGCGTCGCCCGCGCCCATCCGGACGCGACATGGTGACGCGGCCCGCGGCGTACGCCAGGACGGCGTACGCCAGGACAGCGGCCGGCCTGGCCAGGGCCCGTGCGATCGCCGCGGCGGTGCCCGACCCCGAGCTGCCCGTGGTGACGGTGGCCGACCTGGGCATCCTGCGCGACGTCAGCGCCGAGGGCGACCAGGTGGTGGTGACGATCACGCCGACCTACTCGGGCTGCCCCGCACTGCGCGAGATCGCCCGCGACCTGCGGCACCGGCTCAGGGCGGCCGGCTTCGCCGAGGTCGCGGTGCGCACCGCGCTGGCGCCTCCGTGGAGCAGCGACTGGATCACCGCCGAGGGCCGCCGCAAACTGCGCGAGGCGGGCGTCGCCCCGCCGCATCCGGCCCCGCGGGACCCGGGGCCGGTCCCGCTCACCCTGACCATGAGCCGCGAGCCGGTCGCGTGCCCGCGGTGCGGGTCAGGCGACACCACGCAGACCGCGGCGTTCGGCGCGACCGCGTGCAAGGCCCTGTTCCGCTGCGAGGCCTGCCGCGAGCCCTTCGAGCATGTGAAGGCGATCTGATGCCCAAGACCGAGTTCCACCGGCTCACCGTGGCGCGGGTCGACCCTCTCACCGACGACTCCGCCGCGGTGACCTTCGACGTGCCGTCCGCGCTGGCCGGGCGGTTCGCCTTCGCGCCGGGGCAGTCGCTGACCGTCCGCCGCGGCGATCAGCGCCGGTCCTACTCCATCTGCGCGGTCCGCGGACGCCCGCCGCGCATCGGCGTCCGGGAGGTAGCGGGCGGCGCGGTGTCCGGCTGGCTCGTGCACGAGGTCCGGGCCGGCGACGTGATCGACGTGCAGGCGCCGTCGGGCTCGTTCACCCCCGACCTGGGCACCCCCGGGCATCACGTGCTGATCGCCGCGGGCAGCGGGATCACCCCCGTCCTGTCCATCGCCGGATCCGTCCTCGCCGCGCAGGGCAAATCCTCCGTCACCCTGCTCTACGGCAACCGGCGCAGCGACTCGGTGATGTTCGCCGACGAGATCGCCGACCTCAAGGACGCCTACCCGGAGCGGATCTGCCTGGTCCACGTGCTCAGCCGCGAACCGCAGGAAGTGGAGCTGTTCAACGGCCGGCTCGACACCTCCAAGCTGCGCGCGCTGCTGCCGGTCACCGTCGACGTGCCCGCGGTGGACCACTGGTGGCTGTGCGGCCCGTTCGGCATGGTCGAAGACGCGATCAGCCTCCTCACCGAACTCGGCGTCCCGCGCAGCCGCATCCACCGCGAGCTGTTCTACGTCGAAGACGAGCCGCCTGAGCAGGCCACGCACGCCGAGGCGGACGCGGGCCCTGGCGCCGAGGTGACCGTGCTGCTCGACGGCCGCCGCAGCACCGCGACCGTCCCGGCCGGCACCCCGATCCTGGACGGCGCCCAGCGGGTCCGGCCCGACCTGCCGTTCGCCTGCAAGGGCGGAGTGTGCGGCACCTGCCGCGCCCGGCTCGTCGCCGGCGAGGTCACCATGCGCCGCAACTACGCCCTGGAGCAGGAAGAACTCGACGCCGGTTACATCCTCACCTGCCAGTCCCTGCCCGCCTCCGATCAGATCACCGTCGATTACGACGCCTAGCCACCGAGGAGACGCCGGATGCCGGACCTCACGTCGCCGGGCGGGGACCTCGACCCCATCGAGCGGGCCTCGGCCGACGAACTTCACGCGCTGCAGCTGGAACGGCTCCGCTGGTCGCTGCGGCACGCCTACGCCAACGTGCCGCACTACCGTGCGGCCTTCGACGCGGCGGGCGTGCATCCCGATGACTGCAAGGACCTGGCCGACCTGGCCAAGTACCCGCTGACCAGCAAAGCCGACCTCCGGGAGAACTACCCGTTCGGCATGTTCGCGGTGCCTCGCGAGCAGGTGGTGCGGGTGCACGCGAGCTCGGGCACCACGGGCCGGGCCACGGTGGTCGGCTACACGCGGGACGACATCGAGGTCTGGGCCGCCGTGATGGCCCGCTCGATCCGGGCCGCGGGCGGCCGGCCCGGCCACATCATCCACAACGCCTACGGCTACGGGCTGTTCACCGGAGGGCTCGGGGCGCACTACGGGGCCGAGAGGCTCGGCTGCACGGTGGTCCCGGTCTCCGGCGGGATGACCGAGCGGCAGGTCACCCTGATCAGGGACTTCCGGCCGGACATCATCATGGTCACGCCGTCCTACATGCTCGCGATCGTGGACGAGATGGAACGCCAGGGCGACGACCCGGCCGCCTCCTCGCTGCGGTTCGGCATCTTCGGCGCCGAGCCGTGGACGAACGAGATGCGGGCCGAGATGGAGGCCCGGGCCGGCCTCGACGCCACCGACATCTACGGCCTGTCCGAGGTGATCGGCCCGGGCGTGGCCCAGGAGTGCGTGGAGACCAAGGACGGCCTGCACATCTGGGAGGATCACTTCTATCCCGAGGTGATCGACCCGGTCACCGGGGAGGGGCTGCCCGACGGGGAGGAGGGCGAGCTCGTCTTCACCTCGCTGACCAAGCAGGCCATGCCGGTCATCCGGTACCGGACCCGCGACCTGACCCGCCTGCTGCCCGGCACCGCGCGCACCATGCGGCGGATGCAGAAGATCACCGGCCGCACCGACGACATGATCATCCTGCGCGGGGTCAACCTGTTCCCGACCCAGATCGAGGAGCTCATCATGGGCATCCCCGAGCTGTCCCCGCACTTCCAGCTGCACCTGACCCGGGAGGGCCGGATGGATCAGCTGGCGGTCCACGTCGAGCGCCGCCCCGGGACGGGGGAATCCGCCGCCGCCGAGGCGGGCGCCGCACTGTCGGCGCGGGTCAAGAGCACCATCGGCGTCACCGTCGCCGCTGAGGTCCTGGCCCCGGGATCCATCGAGCGGTCCGTGGGCAAGATGCGCCGCGTCGTCGACCACCGGCCGCGCTGAGCAGGCTTACCCGCCGCTTCCCTGGCCATCGGGGCCCTCGATCCTGGCCAGCGCCCCGGCCAGGCCGGCCAGGCCGATCGGGCCGAGGCTCAGCGCGGCGGTGTGCCAGCGCTGCAGGTCGAACTCTCCGGCACGGGGACGCCGCATGGCCTGCTCCCGGGCCGCCAGCCAGCCGCGCTCGCCCAGCTTGTACGAGATGGCCTGGCCCGGCCAGCCGAAATAGCGAAGCACCTCGGGCTTGACCTGGTGCGGCTGCGCGCGCCCCCGGGCGCGGAGCATGTCGCAGGCCTGGCCGAAGGTCCACCGGGAACCGTCAGGCAGCGGGAAGCCGAGGTGGACGCCGATGTCGATGACCACCCGCGCCGCGCGCAGCGCCGATCCGCGCAGCATGCCCAGGCGGGTGCCCGGCTCGGAGAACCAGCCCAGCTCGTCGGCCAGCCGCTCGGCGTACAGGGCCCAGCCCTCGCCGTGCCCGCTGACGAAGTTGGTCTTGGCGAACCGGGAAAGCCCGTCCCCGGCCACCTTGGCCGCGCCCACCTGCAGATGATGACCGGGCACGCCCTCATGGAAGACGGTGGAGAGCTCGGACCAGATGGCGAACCTGTCCCGCCCGCCAAGAGGCCACCAGGTGCGCCCGGGCCTGGTCAGGTCCTCGCTGGGCGGGGTGTAGTAGGCCGCCCCGGACGTAGAGCCGCGGGCCAGGACCACCTCGATCCGGCGCAACGGCGGCGCGATGTCGAAGTGCACGCCGTTCAGCTGATCGATGGCCCGGTCGTGGCGGTCCTGCAGCCAGGCCTGGTAGGCGTCGGCGCCCTCCACGTACTGCGACTGGTCGAGAATGGTACCCGCCTCGTCCAGGCTCGCGCCCGGGCTGATCTTGTCCGCCTCGATCGCCATCTCGGCTTCGATCCGGGCGAGTTCGGCCCAGCCCCAGTCGTAGGCCTCCGCCAGGTCGATGTCGGCGCCCAGGCTGAGCCTGGCCGCTACCGCGTACCGCTCCGCCCCGACCCCGTCCGTTTCGATGGCCCGGGGCGCGTAATCCTCGCGCAGGTAGCGCGCGACCTCGGCGTATCCCTGGTTGGCCGCGGCGGCGGCCGCCGCGAGCTCGCCCGCCAGCGGGCCGTCGCCGTAGGAGGCGACCAGGTCGTCGTGCGTGCCCACGTAGCTGTCGGCCTCCACGGCGGCCTCGGCCGCCTGCCGGCGCGCCGCCGTCAGGCCCTGCCCGAGCCCGGCGTCCAGGCTCAGCCGCCAGCTGGCGAACATCACCGGGATCGCCGCCAGCCGCGCCGCGATGTTCCGCCAGTCCTCCTGGCTCTGCCGTGGCAGCAGGTCCACGCTGTCCCTGATCGAGGCGCTCAGCCCGATCGGGGTGCGGACCAACCGGAGCGGCTCGTCCAGCTGGAACCAGGCCAGCTGCGCCTCGAGCCGCTCCCGCAGGAAATCCGCAGCCAGCCGGTCGGTTGCCGAGGTCACGGTCATCGACCCGAGCTCGGCCAGCGTCGAGGCAATCAGGTCAGCCTGGGCGGCGATGCCGTCCGGCCCGTAGTCGGTGGCCGCCCGGAAGGCCTCGGACAGGCCTCCCCGGCCCGCCGAGACCGGATCCAGGGCCGCCCACCGGGCCACGTAGTCGTCGCAGAGCCGGAACACCTCTGTCATGGCGTTCACCCTAAGGTAGACGGTAATGTCCGGGAGAGAACGTTTACCGTCCCGTGGCCGCTTTCTCAGTATGTGAGGGCCGGCCGGCCGCCGCGAGGTACTCGCGGGGCCGCCTGCCGCGCGGGTGGCGTCAGACGCGGAACCGGGTGCCGGTGACCTTCTCCGTGATCCCGGTGCGGTCCAGGTAGGGAGTGATCCCGCCGAGATGGAAGGGCCAGCCCGCGCCCAGGATCATGCACAGGTCGATGTCCTCGGGAGCGGCGACGACGCCCTCGTCGAGCATCAGCCTGATCTCCTCGGCCAGCGCTTCCAGGGCGCGCTCGCGGACCTCCCCGGCGGTCGACGGCCGGTCACCGCCGGCCATACCCTCGCGGGGGGGTCTGCCAGGGGGGTCCGGGGGGGTGGAGCCCCCCCGGGCGGTGGTACTGTCGTCCCCCCTGGCCAGCAGCGCGGCGACCGACTCGTCGACGGTGAAGTCGGGCCGGTAGACCGCCGTCTTGCCCGCCGCCACCAGGGCGCGGAGCTTGGGCGACACCGTGAACCGGTCCGGGTACGCCGCGGCGAGCGTCTCGGTCACGTGCAGCGCGACGGCCGGGCCGACCAGCTGGAGCAGGAAGAACGGGGACATGGGCAGGCCGAGCGGGTCGGGTGCGTGCTCGGCCACCTCGAGCGGGGTCCCCTCGTCAACACAGCCGATGATCTCGCCGAGGAACCTGGTCAGCAGGCGGTTCACCACGAAGGCCGGCGCGTCCTTGACCAGCACGCAGTTCTTCTTCAGCCCCGTGCCCACCGCCAGGGCCGTGGCCAGCGTCGCATCATCTGTATGTGCAGCCCGGACCACCTCCACCAGCGGCATCATGGCCACCGGGTTGAAGAAGTGGAAGCCCGCCACGCGTGACGGATGCGCCAGCCCCGACGCCATCTCGGTCACGGACAGCGAGGAAGTGTTGGTGGCCAGCACGCAGTCGGGCCGGACCACCGCCTCGACCTCGGCGAACACCTGCCGCTTGACCGCGATCTCCTCGAACACGGCCTCGATCACGAAGTCGGCGTCCGCGAACGCGTCCTTGGTCAGCGACCCGGTGACCAGCGCGGTCAGCCGCGCGGCCGCGTCGGCGCTGATCCGGCCGCGGTCACGCAGCCTGGTCACCTCGGCCCGGACGTGGCGAAGGCCGGCGTCGAGCCGCGCCTGGTCCAGGTCGGTCATCACCACGGGCACCTCGAGCCGCCGCGCGAACAGCAGCGCGATCTGCGCCGCCATCAGCCCGGCGCCCACCACGCCGACCTTGGTGACAGGGCGGCCAAGGGAGGCATCCGGCGCGCCCGCAGCGTGACGGGCCCGCTTCTGGGTCAGGTCGAAGGCGTAGAGCCCGGCCCGGAACTCCTCGCTGAGGATCAGGTCCGCGAGCGCCTCGTCCTCGGCCGCGAACCCCTCGTCGCGGGTCCGCCCGCGAGCCGCGGCCACCAGGTCGATGGCCCGGTACGGGGCCGGGGCGGCGCCGTGCAGCTTGCCGTCGGCGAACAGCCGCGCCGCGGCGGCCGCCTGGTCCCAGCTCGCCTGGCTCCACCCGCCGGGCGGCCGCACCCGCGGGACGCTCGCCGCGCCGGTCAGCACGCGGGCGGCCCAGCGGACCGACTCGGCCAGGAAGTCGGCGGGCTCGAACATCACGTCGGCGATCCCGAGGATGAGGACCTCGGGCCCGCGCAGCATCCGGTTCTGGCTGAGCGGGTTCTCGATGATGACTTTCAGCGCGCTGGCCGGGCCGATCAGCTGCGGCAGCAGGTAGGTGCCGCCCCAGCCGGGCAGTATGCCGAGGAAGGTCTCGGGGAGCCCGGCCGCGGTGACGCCGGAGGAGACCGTCCGGTACGAGCAGTGCAGCGCGAGCTCCAGGCCGCCGCCGAGGGCCGCGCCGTTCACGAACGCGAACGACGGCACGCTCAGCTCGCCGAGCCGCCGGAACACCGCGTGCCCGAGCCTGCCGATGGCCAGCGCCTCGTCCCGCGCGACGACCAGCGCGGCCCCGCTCAGGTCGGCGCCGGCCGAGAAGATGAACGGCTTGCCGGTGATCCCGACCGCGGCAACGCGCTGCTCTTCCGGTGTGGCGCGGTCCGCCCGGGCCGCCACCGCGTCGAGCGCCTCGCGCAGCGAGGTCAGGCTCGCCGGGCCGAACGTGTCCGGCCGGGTGTGGTCGCGCCCGTTGTCCAGCGTGATGAGGGCCATCGTGCCCGCCCCGTAGGGCAGTTCCACATCCCGGACCAGAGCCCGGGTGACCACTTCGCCGGGGAACAGCGAGGTGAGAAGGGACTCGTCGGAACCTGGTTCGTTCGGATTAATCATTGGTGTTCTCCCACAGGACCGTGCCGCCCATGCCCAGCCCGACGCACATCGTGGTCAGGCCGTAGCGGACGTCGGGCCGGGCGGCGAACTGGCGGGCCAGCTGGATCATCAGCCGCACGCCGGAACTGGCGAGCGGGTGGCCGAGCGCGATCGCGCCGCCCCACGGGTTCACCCGCGGGTCGTCGTCGGCGATCTTGAAATGGTCGAGGAAGGCCAGCACCTGGACCGCGAACGCCTCGTTGATCTCGATCAGCCCGATGTCGTCGATGGTCAGGTCGTTGCGGGCCAGCACGGCCTCGGTGGCGGGGACAGGCCCGATGCCCATCACCTCGGGGTCCACCCCGGCGAAGGAGAAGTCGGCCAGCCGCATCCTGGCGTCCAGGCCGAGCTCGGCGGCCACCTCCCGCGCCGCGATGACGCAGCCGGTGGCGCCGTCGTTCAGCCCGGCGGAGTTGCCCGCGGTGACCCGGCCGTGCGGCCGGAACGGCGTCTTCAGCCCGGCCAGCGCGGTCAGCGTGGTGTCCGGGCGCGGCGGCTCGTCCCTGGTGGCCAGGCCCCAGCCGCGCTCGGCGCCGCGCACGGCCACCGGCACCAGGTCGGGCTGGATGTGGCCCGCCGCGTAGGCTGCGGCGACCTTATGCTGGCTGGCCAGCGCGTACGCGTCGGCGCGCTCGCGGGTGATGGCCGGGAACCGGTCGTGCAGGTTCTCCGCCGTCGAGCCCATCACCAGCGCGGACGGATCCACCAGCCGCTCGGAGATGAAACGGGGGTTGGGGTCGACGCCGGAGCCCATCGGGTGGTGGCCCATGTGCTCGACGCCGCCCGCGATCGCGATGTCGGTGGCGCCCAGCGCGATCGACCCGGCCGCCGTGGTCACGGCGGTCATCGCGCCCGCGCACATCCGGTCGATGGCGTACCCGGGCACCGACTTCGGCAGCCCGGCC
>Ga0335081_10012913_pt1 | contig 13516 bp, 9 predicted proteins | sample Lox_Sample_35_FD_206713 | JGI IMG/M metagenome (GOLD analysis project Ga0335081, IMG submission 206713) | Soil microbial communities from Loxahatchee National Wildlife Refuge, Florida, United States - Lox_Sample_3.5 | ecosystem: Environmental > Terrestrial > Soil > Wetlands | place: USA: Florida...
GTTAATAGCGACCCCGAGCACTTTGAGATCTTCAGACGTCTCACACTCCACGTCGATTTGTTTCGTCTTGAAGACCGCCAGATCATCCTTGATGATTGTGCGTGTCACCATAGCAACATCGTTGGCAATTTTTCTCATCTTATCCCGTTCCGCCGCAAACTTCGACCATTCTGCGATCGTGGATAGCAATATTTCGCGCGCTGCTTGGGCCATTGTTATTGCTCCTTATTCTCAGGGTATGTGGAACGAATCCATTGCTTGGGGAAATCCTTTCCAATGTACTCTATCGTGTCAAAAGTGGCAACCCGTCGGCAGTCTGAACGTTTCTCGTAAACGGTCGTCCAAAGGCTGTCTCTTCCCAATTGCCAATTCTGCGAATGCGCAGGGTGGTTGCACGTCTTAATTCGCGCCAACCACAGTCTCGTCAGCCGTAAAGCCAGTCGCTCGGGTTGTTGCGCTACTTTGCTGCAACAAGATCGACTTGCTCAAGCTTGCCTCCCTCGCGCTTATCTGCTCGTAACAGGAAAATCGAGAATACCAAACCAATGACACCGAGGAGAGAGAACATGAGCATGCTTGCCGTGTACGCCTGTGTCGTGTCACGGAGGAGGCCGTTGAGCCACGGAAACAGCGCCAGTCCGAAGTTTTGAATCATGGTCGTCAGCCCAAATGCGGTACCGACGCGATTCTTTTCGACAATAAGAGGAATTGAAGGCCACATTGCGGCTGGCACCATCACGAATGCGGCGCCCAGAACAATCATGGGAAATGCAGGCGGAATCATCGTAAAGGCCATCGTCAGGAATGCCGGAACCATCAGGATAGAGCCAATGACCATGACAGAGGCGCGTTTTCCAATTTTGTCCACCAACTGTCCGAAGAATGGTGCAAGCACCATCGAAGCAAAAATGATGATCGTCGTGGTGCCGCCCGCCGTGCTGAACATATGAATGATATTAAAGAATACCTGGTAGAAGAAGCCGCCTTCCGAGCCTGCAGTCAATGGCAACCCCCATTTGCTGTTGAAGAAATCTGTCGAAAGCGCCGTAAACGGAAAAATCGCCGAATAAAACGTAACGCACAGCAGTGTAACGTACCAATACGACGGCCGGAACCGTTTAACATCCGCCAATACAATCTTGTCTCCACCCCCTTCTTCCTGCAGCTGCAACGCGCGCTCTCCACGCCGGTCAAGCAGGATGTACAACAGGTTCGCTGCCAACGAAACAATGCAGAAGAGGACGGCAGCCCAGAGTGCCGTCTTGTAGTTACCGAAGTACTGAGCGATCAGCGCCTCCGTGTTGAAACTGAAGAGAGTCCCCAGACGGCTGATGGTGAGACCGACCCCGAAAGAAAACGCGAGCTCTTTGCCTTTGAACCATCGGGCGAAAATCGCGCTTTGAGCGACAACGAGCGATTCCGAACCCCATCCGAAAATGAATCGCCCTGTATCCAGAATCCATAAGTTTGGAGCGATCGCGACGATAGCGGCGCCGACCGTCACTAGTGCTGAGAATAATAGGCTGGCCTTCCGTGTACCAAATCTGTCAATCAGCAATCCGCCGATAAACACCGAGAGCACGGCAGCCACGCTATAGAGCGTATACATTTGGCCGATTGATTCCCGCCCGATTCCTAACGCAGCGATAAGCGTGGGAGCAATCGCGCCAACGCTATCGTAGGCAAAGTAGCTGCCGAAGGTCAAAAGCGCAACGATGAAGAGGACCGTGAATCTATAGGCCCTGCGCGACGGATGAAACCATCCTTTTGTTGAACCTGATTGAACGTGGCTTTGGTCAGTCATGTTGATTTCTCGTTGTGAAGGATATGTTTTCGTCGAGATGGAGCACCTGCCGAGAGGTTCTCTTGCCCTTTAGTCGTGCCTGGATTTCATAATTTCAGCCAACCCTGGATTGAATACAAAGAAGGCGCTGAACAGTCCGACTGAACAGCGCCTCTGATCACGTTGAACGAGCAATCCGAGTCTTCCTTAATTCAAGTTACGCAAAATTGCAAGAAGATAATTCCAAAACCTCTCCACGGTATCGATATAGATCTTCTCATCGGGAGAGTGCACTCCTTCCAGGGTCGGGCCAAACGATACCATGTCCATGCCCGGATATTTTTCCCCGATGATGCCGCATTCGAGTCCCGCGTGAATGGCTTTTACTTCCGGTTCCTTGCCATAGAGTGACTTATACGTCGACTTCGCGACCTTCAGGATTTTGGAATTGAGATTCGGTTTCCAGCCCGGATATCCTTCAGCATAAACAACCTTTGCTCCACCAAGCGTGAATACAGCGCCAACGGTTTGCACAATCTCATCAATTTCAGTGGCGACAGAACTGCGTTGGCTGGTCGTCAATTCAATTTTCCCCTTCTCTGTTCGAATGATTGCGACGTTCGTGGAAGTTTCCACCAGCCCGGGTATGTCGGCGCTCATCTTTGTAACACCGTGTGGCAAAGCTGAGATAGTCTGACACACCAGGGCCTGCAGGTTTCTTTTGAGCACTTTCCCCTTTTTCACTCCCGTAACTTCTTCTACCGTGATCGTCAGGTCAGGCTCGACCGTTGCCAGTTCGGCTTTAATTGTCTTATTCCAGGTTTCAACGATCGCTTTCGCCTTTTTCGCGTTGTTCTTCGGAATGAATATCAAAGCTTCGGCTTCTCGCGGGATCGCGTTGCTTTTGTTTCCGCCTTCGATCGTCGAAACCCTCGCATCAACGTTCGCAAGGCCCTGGAAAACCCGGTTGATGATTTTAATCGAATTGCCGCGTCCTTTGTCTATCTCCAATCCCGAATGACCACCCTTGAGTCCTTTCACGCGAAGGATAAGAGGCGCGGTCTTGGCAGGAGCATTATCGAATGCAGCTTTCCACACGCCAATTGTATTGCGACCGCCCGAGCAACCCACATACAATGCCCCCTCTTCTTCCGAATCCAGGTTCATCAGTGTTTGACTCTGCAAGAAACCCGGTTTAAGGTTGTTCGCCCCCGTCAGGCCGGTTTCCTCATCAATCGTGAAAAGGAATTCCAGAGGACCGTGCACAAGCGATTTGTCTTCCATGATCGCCAAGTTCGTGGCGACTGCCACGCCATTGTCGGCCCCCAAAGTCGTTCCGTTCGCCATCATGACATTTCCCTTGCGCACCAATTCGATCGGGTCTTTCTCAAAATCATGGACCGTCTCCTTGTTTTTTTCGCACACCATGTCCAGATGTCCCTGGAGACAAATACTCGGAACACCTTCTTTTCCCGGTGACGCTGGTTTACGGACGACGACGTTCAGCGACTTGTCTTGTTTTGCTTCAAGCCCAAGCTTCTTTGCAGTCCCAAAGACGTACGATGAAACCTGTTTTTCATTTTTTGACCCACGTGGAATCTTGCTTATCTCTGCAAAATACTTCCAGAGAAGAGGCGGTTTGAGTCCTTCAATTGCGTTTGCCATGGTAAATCTCCCGCATATTCAAACAAATTGAACATCCCGACATCGGACGGTGCCCTGAACCAGGCTTCTGCACTATCCGGTCGGATTTCAACAAGGTGAAACTACATAATTGCCGTTGGGGGTGCCGGTTCATCTGCACGCCCGGCTTTTCTCAACGGGACAAGAATCAAATACGCTGCGAGAACAAGGAAGAACACGATCGCCATCCAGGGTGCGATATCAGAGAGTCCCGGTAGGACGGGAAATTCAGGCGGCTTCCCCATCTGGTCGTTGATAAATACTACCGCAGCAATGACCAATCCCATCAATGCCTCCCCCGCAATGAGACCCGAAGCTGCAAGGACTCCTGCGTTTTCAACTCTCGCCTTCTGTGCATCGTTGTGACCCCGATTCTTGCTCAAGCGATCGACAATACCACGAATGACTCCTCCGCAAAAGATCGCAAACGTAGTGCCTAACGGAAGGTACATTCCTACGGCGAACAGCATCGGGCTTTTTACTTTGACCATGATCAGCGAAATGCCCATCGCAATGCCGACAATAACGAGAGGCCACGCCATCTCTCCTCCGACGATTCCCTGCGAAAGGGCGGCCATAAGACCAGCCTGTGGTGCAGGCAAGTTCTTGCTGCCGAACCCACCCGTTAGTGGATTCTGCGCGAGATCCGAATTGTGCAAAACATACAGGGGAAAGAACATTACCAAGCCCGCCAGAATCACACCGATGATATCGCCGACTTGCATCTTCCAGGGCGTGCCACCGAGGATGTGTCCAACCTTCAGATCCTGAAGCATCTCGCCGGCAACGGCAGACGACACGCAGACCACGGCGGCGACTCCCAAGACAGCAACGACACCTTGAGTGCCAGAGACGCCAATGATGACCATCGTCAAAGCCGCGATCACTACCGTCGCAAGCGTCAAACCGGAAATCGGGTTATTCGATGATCCGATCAAGCCGACCAGGTTGCCGGATACTGCCGCAAAAAAGAACCCCGTGACGAGCATGACGACGGCAGCCAGAATAGCTCCCCCGATGACCTGCGTGAAGTAAAGATATAACGCAATCATTAAAATGAAGACGATACCGACACCGAACAGCACAGTGCGGAACGAAAGATCACGTTCTGTTCTTACGGTCGTTGCTTGGGCAGCGGCAGCCTTCCGGACATCGGCAATACCGCGCTTGATACCGAGCATGAGATTCTTCCGCATTTTCCAGAGTGTGTAGCAGGCGCCGACGAGCATGCCCCCGACTGCAATCGGCCGTACAATGAACTTATAAACATCGCCCGTAAGCCGGGCCCAATTCTGTACTCCGTCGGCAGTCGTATACTTGCCAATCATGTCAGGCCCAAGGAAGAATACAAGGAGCGGTACAAGAAGACCCCACGCCAACAGGCCCCCGGCAAAGTTCAGCGCCCCAAGCTCCGGACCAATGATGTAACCAACACCGATATACGCCGGCGTAACGTCGGGAGCTGAGAACGTAGTAATGCCACCAGCAGGTATGATATTCGCGTCTTTTGTCAGCCCCAATCTGACCAGACTTTCTTTGAGTTTCCCCATCGGAATCTGAAATCCGTTTTGGTAGAAGAAAGCACCAAGTCCGTCTTTCGTGCCGATATCTGCCCGTGAAAGAAGCTTCACCAGTGCGCCAACACCCATCGCTTTGAAAAGCGACAGAGCGGCGTCCGCGCCCCGCTGGCCTGCCTTGTGGATTGAACTTGCAGCGACGGACTCGGGGAATGGCAGCGTTTCATCCTCCACCATGACTTTTCGAAGCAACGTCACAAACATGATGCCGAGAACTCCACCCAGAATCATGAGCGAAGTCGCCGTCAAGTACTCTTTCAGCATGTTTGCTGTGTCGAACTTCCACAATTGAAGGACGACGAATGCGGGTATGGTGAAGACCGCCCCTGCGGCGACCGATTCACCGATCGAGCCGACCGTTCTCGCAAAGTTTTCCTCGAGGATGGATCCCTTGTAGAGTCTTAACACAGCCATACCAATGACGGCCGCCGGATACGTCGCGGCAATTGTCATGCCTGCCTTCAATCCCAGGTAGGCGTTTGCCGCTCCAAGAATCACGCACATGACCAGGCCAATCAGTAATGCACGGACGGTAAATTCCCTCATGTCAGTTTGCGCCGAAACCAACGGAGTGAATTTGCCGCCACCGGAACTTGCTTCAGCCATAAGAGTCTCCTTGTGTTAAGAGTGGACTTTTGCGGTTCTAGCGAACGAAAATAGCTTTCGTAATGTACCAGGCCATCATCGGATTCTCTTTCAGACGGCGGGTGGAATAGGCATACCACTGCTCGCCGTAGGGAACATACACTCGCAGACGATGGCCATTCCGTACAATTTGGTCTCTCCGATTCTCGCGGACACCTAGCAGCATTTGGAATTCATATCGATCTTCTTTTGTTCCTTGTTTCCGTATTATGGAATCTGCCTGTTCGAGAAGATAGTCATCGTGCGTTGCGATGCCAACGTACGAACCTCCTTCGAGAATCATCCGCAGAAGACTCACATAATTATCCCGGATTTCCTGGTGTCCTTTGTACGCTATGGAAGGCAATTCATTGTAGATTCCTTTGCACAGTCGGATGTTTGCCTCCTCCTGCACCAGTGCTTTGACATCGGATTCACTCCTGTGCATATACGCTTGAATGACGACGCCTATATTCTTGAAGCCATCCTTCCGAAGACGACGATACAATGCCAGCGTATCGTCCGTCGTCGTTGCATCTTCCATGTCTATGCGGACAAAATTTCCGAGTTTGGATGCTTCGGATACGACCTCCCTGACATTTCGAAAACAGAGCTCTTTGTCTATTTTCAGCCCAAGCTGTGTCGGTTTGATCGACATATTGGAATCGAGCCCGTTTTCTTTGATCGCCCGGAGAATAGGCAGTATATTGTCTTTGACCTGGTTTGCTTCCTTTCCATCGTTCACATCTTCACCGAGCAAATCCATTGTGGTCATCATCCCTTTACGATTGAGTTCCCTGACAACCCTGATGCCGTCCGGGAGAGTCGTCCCCGCTATGTAGCGCTTCGCAACTTTACCAACAACGGGTTTGGGGATGAGGGGAAGGGCATTGACGATGAGCTTATTGAGGATTGACATTCTTAAGTTGGCGTAAAGAAGAACTGAAGAAAAGTATAAGATCTGCTGGAAACGGATGTGGCCAATATACCCACGGGTATCCTGAAATGCAATAAAAAGGGGGAGTTAATCTCCTTCGCTCTCCTGTCTTTTCGTAGGAACAAAAAACCCCCTGCATTGTTGCAGAGGGTTTTTCGTATTCATCAACAATGTGTTTTCTCAAAAACTGTAAACGAAACGGACTTTGGGCTCGATTCTTTTTTGAGTCGCATACGTGCCGTCTGGAAGTTTTGCAAACGTCCATTGGTACAGCATTGAAACGATCATGTAGGGAATCGGTTTGTATCCGAGCTCAGCGTAAAGAATCGAGTTTTCATCCAGCTTGAATACGGGACCGATGTTCCGCTTGTCGAATCCACCATCGACCACGATCTCGGGAATCACAGCGGGCGTCTGCAATTCCGCGTGGAAGATGCCTTGATTCTTCACTCCAACCGGAGCTTGATATCCACCTACAATATTGAACGTATTCAGGATGCTGATAAGGAGCTCGCCGTAATATCCCTGCGACTTCGTGGCATACTGAAGTGCCGCTGCCTTGCTGACGAAGTCTGCGGTGTCCGTCAGGAAATAGCGATCGTGCTCGTACAGAGCATCAAAGTAAGAAGGGATGAATTGATCGCCACTCCAGCGTCGTTCGTACTTTGCGCCGATGGTCAGCAACCCCATACCTGAAAAATGGAAGTCGATTCCGACTGCTGCTCCGTTTCCGTATCCTTTGATCTTCGCATAATCACCGTACAGTGTCGATTTTATTGATGGGAACGACAACCACGGCAATCCAGCATCCAATCCATATTCTGCCATCGCGCTACCACTGTTCGCACTGGCAAGCGCTGTTGTCGGTGATCCTCCCACGGTTCCGAACGTCACATTCGAGTTCTTTCCAAGGTCAGTTGCGTAGGTTGCGCCAAGTTCGAAGCCATTGATAATCGGAATCTTCGCCGCCGGCGTAAGCCTCAGAGGCCTGACATAGCCGCGCAGCCCGAGGAGGCTTGACGCTGTTACGTCGCTGTAGACACTTTCGAATCCGTATTTATCAAAATCAGCGTCGAGCTCAACGCCGGTTTTCCGGAGATCATAACTTGCACTGTTCCGGTAATTGTAAACGATGAACCCGTGGCCAAGCCTCGCGTAGTCCAACGCCCCGACCCGGATGTAAAACGGGTCCCCTTTTTCTCCCCAACGTGCATAACGGATAATTCGCAAATAGTCGCTGAAATGCACGTAGTCGCCCGGCCGAATCTGGCCTTTTGTGTTGAATCGAAGATTGAGATCGATTCCCAGGCCAAAATTGCCGAATGCAAACTCCGGCGTCATCGTGAACAGATAAAAAACGTTTCCGTCAATGACAGTGACGCCAAGTCCGCCTTCAAGAGTCTGTTGCTGTTTTTGCACCGCATTTTGCGCGCTGGTCCCTTGCGCGACAAGTCCTGCAGTCAACGTCAGAACCATCACGAACGACACGAGCCAACGTGTTGAGTTACGCATTGGTACCTCCATGTTATAAATGATCACGGTCGAAAAAGAATCCTGCATATGAACAACGCGCCGAGCATGCCGAAGAAATCCGCAATTAATCCGGCGGGAACAGCATGCCGCGCATTCTTGATTTGAACAGCGCCGAAATAAACAGCAAGAACATAAAATGTTGTCTCCGAGCTGCCGTACATCGTCGAAACGAGAACACCGGTGAATGAATCCGGACCGTGTGCTTTCATGATCTCGGTCATCAACCCAAGCGAACCGCTTCCCGACAGCGGTCGGAGGAACGCCATCGGCAGTGCGTCAGGGGGCATCCCGATAAGATTCGTCAAGGGAGAAAGGACCGATGCCAGCACGTCCATGGCGCCACTCGCACGAAAGACGCCGATAGCAAACAGCATCGCCACAAGATACGGAATGATACGGACCGCCGTGTCAAAGCCCTCCTTTGCCCCTTCGACAAATACTTCATACACTTTCACTTTCTTGAATAATCCCCAGCCGACCACGATCAGGAAAATCGCCGGTATGGCGATGATGGCGACAAGATTGATGATATCCTTGAGGAATTCAACCACGACCGGCCTCCGGATCTTTCCTATACCGCGGTAGTCGTTGAAGCACCTTTGCTGCAACCACCCCGGCAACGGTAGCGCACGACGCTCCAACGATCGATGTTCCGATGATAATCCCCGGATTGGAAGAGCCGGCCGCAGCCCTCACCGCGATGGCAGTTGCCGGAATAAGGACCAGTCCACCCGTGTTGATCGCGAGGAAGGTCACCATGGCATTTGTTGCAGTCCCCTTTTTGGGATTCAATTTGTCCAGTTCTTCCATGGCTTTCAGACCCAACGGAGTGGCTGCGTTGTTGAGACCAAGCATGTTTGCAGCAATATTCATAATCATTGCACCAACAGCAGGATGATCGGACGGAATTTCAGGGAATAACCGGCGAGTCACCGGAGCAAGAATTCTCGTAAGGATCGTGATAAATCCCGCTTCTTCCGCTATCTTCATAAGTCCGAGCCACAGGGCCATGATGCCAATGAGCCCGATGGAAATCTGGACTGCCGTGCTGGCAAAATCCAGCGCAGCCTGACTCACGGCTTTCAATCGAACGAACTTGATTGGTTCAACTACGAATCGAAGCTGTGCCCTCAAACTATCCGGAGAAAAACTGACCGCCACAACATTCGCCATTAATCGGTCTTTCGTCGCAGCTGAGGCCGCCATGCGTTGCCACAGGCGCGGGCTCGCGTCGGAAATCGGTATCAAGAGCGTTCCACGCTGATTTGGTGCCGCGGCGAATGTGACCTGTTGCCGAACATCGGTTTTTTGAGTCTGTATGCCATAGAATTGATCAAAAACCTCCCCGGGTATATCAATCTCCCCTTCCCAGGTTTGGGCGGCTCCAGAAGGCGATTCGGCCACCTGGAACGTGGCATTCATCGGGACCCCATTCCTGTACGAGTTTTGCAGTTCGTCGTTGATGTCACTACCAACCGCTGTGATGATCGCAATTGCTACCAGGGAAATCCAGATGTAGTTCAGCATGACGTGGAGATGGGATGTAATTCCTGTTGCTAAACTATTGCTTTTCGCTGAAAAAACCAAGCGGAATCTTCCCCGTGTAGCACGCATCACTTCGTTGATTTCATGTGGGGAATTCAATATCTTTTCGTTGTTTTTGACTGTCACAAATTGCGTCGAGATGAATCGGATCATCGCTCTCGAGAAGACGTCGTTTCTCAAATCCCTGGAGAATCTTCGATCGCTTTCCGATGTACGCATCGTGAAGAAAAAAGTCCAACTTCTCCGCGATCGGGTGCTTCAGACGACCTCATTTCGAAATCGGCCCGGACGGAACAATCACCTTTTGGTTTCCAGGCGGTACCTTGCAGGAGAGTTGGAGCAGATCCAGCAATCGCACACTCTTGAACGAGCGAACTATTACCTTTCGCGATTGCAGAAATCGCTAACCTCCGTGAAGACCGCGAAGATCAATGATCTCAATCTTCGTCGATGGAAAGAGTACGATGAAGTTCTGACCGATAGTTTGTGGTTGCTTCCGGACCGGGATGCCTCAGCAGGACATTCGGCATGGTATTGGGGGAATTTCGTTCCCCAAATACCTCGTCAACTTATGTTACGGTATACGAAGAAAGGAGAATGGGTTCTCGATCCATTTGCCGGAAGCGGAACAACGCTCCTGGAATGCATTCGACTGGGACGAAACGGTTTGGGGGTTGAGCTTAAGCCGTCGGTTGTCAGGAAAACACGGGCGACGCTGCAATCGATGCCCTCGCGTGCAAACAACACGGCCTCGATAGAAGTCGGGGATAGTGTGGTGACAGATTTTCGCAAAGTGCTCCGACAGCACGGTGCAAATTCTGTACAACTGTTGATCCTCCATCCACCCTATCACAACATCATACGATTTAGTAAAAGTCGACGCGATCTTTCGAACGCAAGATCGACCACGCATTTTCTGGAACTTCTCGGGAAAGTTATTGAGAATTCCCTTGAAGTCCTCGACAAGGGTCGATACCTTGCTTTGGTCATCGGAGACATTTACAGCAAGCGTGAGTGGACCCCTCTCGCGTTCCTGGCCATGAACGAGGTGTTGAAGCGGGAGTGTCTTTTGAAAAGCATCATCGTGAAGAACTTCAACCAGACAACGGGAAAGAGAAAACAGGAAGCGCTGTGGCGATATAGGGCGCTTTCCGGTGGTTTTTACATATTCAAACACGAGTACATCTTCCTGTTCCAAAAACAAGAAAATCTCAGCCGCCGCTGATACATCTTCCATCACGCCCGACTCTTGGACCCACAGCCTCAGGGGGAAAAAATGCACCTTGAACCCGACCCTCGCTTGCATCACAACGATCGGCCAAGAACAAAAACGCTTAAAGCTCCCACAACCGCACAAATCCAGTTCACGAAGTCATTGTTAATCCATCGAATTCCCCGAACAAGTTCAGCGGTCGAGTCACAGTGATTCGACCGTTCCGTAGATCTTCCGCATTCAATGCAGCGGTACTTCGCCTGTATAGTGCCGCCCGCAATACTGTCGGCAGCACTGCCAATCAGGCCTGCGAGCACCGCAAGGAGCAACACCGAAACCGAGCCGACCCAACCGCCAGCGCTCGCGGCGACAATCGCCGCACCAAGGAAACCGCCAACGAGGCCGGCGAATGAAATCCCACCACTTTCGCCGGGGTTCACTTTTCCCATCGTCACGATGGAGACCGTCTTTCCTCTGAAGTATGTTCCTATTTCCGTTCCCCACGTATCCGCAGTGACGGCTGCAATCGCGCCGAGATACATCGGATAGAAATTAATATTCTGGAAGACATACTGAAGCAACGCAAGGATGCCGGCCACTCCCCCGTTGGCCGCTACCTGCCCTGCATCTCTTGTTCCGCCTTTTTCGAAGAGAGTTGCGGTTTCTTGTTTCCTCGAAGTCCCTCCTTTGGAGAGCAGACTCGAAAGAACAAAAAACGACACGATCGGTACCGTCCATTTCCAACCTCCGACGCCATACAAGAGTGATGCGAGCAGAAATGTCGCTACAGCCCCGCTCGGTTTCAGGAATTTCAATGAGTAGGCAATTATTCCTACGACGATGCCAAGGCCGATACCGACACTCAGTTGGAGATTATGCTGCAGAGGGCTCGGCACAAGAACATAGTAGAGGACAAAGCTCACAGAAAGAGGAATTGTGAGATTATCCAGTGCGCGCGACGACAAAGCCTCCCAAGCCGTCGCGATGAGCGAGGAACTCGCTACAGCGATAACGATCGTCTCCGGAGTATATCGAGTTCCGTCGAAGTATTCCAGTCCGATCAGAAGCCCGAGCGCAGTGGTCAATGCCATGGCAGACGATCCCTGGATCGATTTCTTGTCTGCCGTCAGGTGGAACAGCCTTGGATTCTTGACTGACTCTCCGACGATGGCGGCAGCGGCATCTCCGAGGCCAAGCGCAAGCATCGAGAGTGATACGATTTCCGCGTGAGAATTCCAGAACAGGAGAATGAGAAGAAAAAAAGCGGCGGGATAGTAGACTGTTCCATAGGCGCCGCGTTCGACTGCGTGAAGACTCTTGAGGAGACCGAGTTTAATCGCAGCGTACGCGAAACAAATGAATGTGACAGCAAGTATCAGCGGTGGTACAGCTGATACAAAGAGGTTAGGTGCGAAAAAAATAAGAAGGGCAACCGAGATATGGACAAGCTTTCTGGTAAACTCGGGCGGCCAGCGGAAGGCCAGACGGACCGCTTCACCGATCCCGATCGTCGCGCCGATTCCGCCAAGGATGACCACAAAGCGGATCCACTCGATTCCGGATGGTGTTCGAAGAAGCTGTTGCAGGTACGTTTCCACTTCACTCGTGACGTATTGAAGCGAGGACATTTCTCCTCTGAGTCACCGGCCACACGTACTGTGGGAAATCTTCACCCGAGTGTTTGCCTGGTTCGGTCATTCGAAGGATGAAGCATTCTCAGTCGGCGTGCCTTTGATGAGGGAGTAGACAAGCAGATCCATCACGACGCGTTGATCACTGGTCGTGCTCTTCATTGTCGCATCGGCGGAAAGGAGAGAGCGAAATCCGTTCTCAATTTGGGAAGGCGAATAATTTGCGTAGAATTCCAAATATTGCTTTAGAAAATATGGACTGATCTTCAGCTCCGCTGCAAACTGGATATCGGGCACTCGACGCTGCTTTAACTCGGAAATTCTGAGCAATGTTGTGAAGAACCTTGTGAGCATCACGATGATAAGCTGCGGACTTTCACCCGCCTCCATCATCCGCGCGAGAACGTTCATCGTTGTCTTCATGTCTTTCCTGCCAATGGAGTTCTGCAGATCAAACACGGTAAATCCCTTGGATGCTCCAACCACTGCCGCAATATCTTCTCCCGTAATGTTCGTTCGCTCTCCTATGTAAATGAGTAATTTATCGATCTCGTTATCGATAGACCTCAGCGAATTTCCGACGTACGCCTGCAACATTCGACACGCGTCAGGCGTCATTTCCTTGTGCTTCAGGTGTACCCTGTCTGCTATCCACGCAGGAACCTGGTTGTCGTAGAGTTGGTCACACGAAATGACTTTTGCGGACTTTTTCAGTTCCGTGAAGGGCCGCTTGCGAAAATCAGGTTCCGAAGCGACAAGGACGAGGCAGGTCGATGGCAGGACATGCTGAACGTAGTTGACAACAATCTCCTTTGCAGTATCGCCGACCACCAGCTTCTCAAATTCCTTGACGATGACGACACGGCGATCCCCCATCATTGGATACGATGAAGCGTGCGCAATGACGTCCTTTGCCTCACACTTGCTTCCGTACATAACATCGAGATCAAATCCCCGCATCTCAGGGGGAACAAGCATGTCGATGATCTG
>Ga0335081_10012915_pt1 | contig 13515 bp, 17 predicted proteins | sample Lox_Sample_35_FD_206713 | JGI IMG/M metagenome (GOLD analysis project Ga0335081, IMG submission 206713) | Soil microbial communities from Loxahatchee National Wildlife Refuge, Florida, United States - Lox_Sample_3.5 | ecosystem: Environmental > Terrestrial > Soil > Wetlands | place: USA...
GATGGAGCGTCAACTGTACCACCATAGGTGAAGGAGGTGTTTTATGCCATATCTGGTTGAGTCACCCCATACGAAGGAAGAGTGCCTGAAGGCGCTCGACGAACAGCTGGCTATGGGGCCGGATGTGCTCAAAAAGTATTACTTCGGCTGCATTGCTGGGGACCATACCGGCTACGTGATTGCTGACGTGAAGACCGAAGGAGAAGCACGCAGACTGGTCCCGAGTTTCCTGCTCAATAAGGCACGGATCGTAGAGATCGGTCAGATCACGCCCGAGATGATCCGGTCTTTCCACACCAAGGCAGCATAGGGCTGGCAATACGCTTAGGCCATGCCGGATCCGGACGGGGTTCCATCCTGTCCGGATTTTTTTATGCCTGGATACGTCGGCGCGGGAGAGACCGAACTCTCCCGAATGGTTGGCAGAGCGGAGGTCATACCTCACTCTTTCCGCGGTCCGATATTGCTCGGGAATGCAGTGGCCGTTTTATACGCTCTTCTCTCCGGCCGCACCTGCGGGGTTGACAAAAGACAACGGGGCACGGATCTGCTGGAGCACTGTCCGAGGAACCCCATTCTCCATCAGTTTCATTGACAGTTCGGCGCCGTTTCGGTAGACTTTGAATGAGAATCCCTGCGTCAGGGAGGACGGCAGGCGAAGGAGGGGTCTCCCATGGATGCTGTCAAGGCGTTGGACCTGATTGAGCAGCTTGAAACGAAGGTAGCGGGGATGTATGAGCGCCTTCAAAAGGAGTTCAGCGGAGACCGCGCCCTCTCCGAGCTGTTTGGCGGCCTGGGGGAGGAAGAGCGCAGCCTTGCCCGAATGGCGGGTGTACATAAAGGGATGGTCCGCTCCCGGCCGTCGGACTTCGGCGAGGTCGACCTCGAGTTCAGCGACTTCAAGCAGGCGATGGACTGCGTTTCCGTGGTCATGACCTTGCCGCGCGACAAGGTCAATGAGATCCTGATACAATGCTACCTGATCGAGTCCAGTATGGTGGAGCTGTACGTCGTGGCGGCGCTTCGCTGCTCGAACCCGGATATCCGGCAGCTGCTCACGACGCTTGGCCAGGGGTTCCGTGACCACCTGACGGCTCTTGCAGCGCGCGTGCAGGAGCTGGGGATCGATGTCAGGAACATCGAAACGATGCGCCAGCACCCCCGGGTCTCTTTTGCCGGCATGGTCACGATCGGCGACCGTATCCACGGGAAAAGCGTGGACATCAGCGAAAGCGGCATGTTCGTGCTGACGGCGCATACGATACCGGAAGGTTCCGAGGTGACCGTGTCCTTTCCGATCCTGACCGGAGTGGTGACCACCAGCGCGATGGTGCGGTATTCGGTGCCGCACGCCGGGATGGGCCTTATCTTCAAAACGCTGCCTGTTCAGGGGCGGGAGCTGATCCAGGGGTACGTGGACAGGGTACTGGCGGGGCATCAGGCAGGATTGCAGGGCCCGGTCGAGCGGAGCGGGGAAACCGCCGGCTCGGCATAGTACGGGCTCTTCCGAAAGCCCATCGAGAGCCGGAGGGCCTCTGAAGTGAGCATTGTACGCGTTTCTGCTGTGCAGCATGATCCTTCCGTTTGATCACCATGTCTATCTGAGAGTCGAGTGACAATGCACTGGAGCAGGATAAAGAACCAGTTGATCGCCCGCGTCATCACCCGCGTGCCGTCGTTGGCAAAGCGCTTCGTTGCATCCTATACTCCCTGGGAATCGGAAGACATCCCCTGGACGCCGTTCACGAAGCCGCTGTCGCGGTGCATCGTGGCGCTGGTCACTACCGCAGGCGTTCACCACCGGGACCAGCAGCCGTTCAACATGAACGATAGGGATGGCGACCCTTCCTACCGCGTCATTGACCTGAACCGTCCTCCTGACAGCCTTATGATCACCCACGATTATTACGACCACGCTGATGCGGACCGCGACAGGAACATTGTCTTTCCCGTCGAGCGCATGCGTGAGCTCGCGGCAGGGGGCGTCATCGGGGCCCTTGCCGTGAGGAATTACAGCTTCATGGGCCACATAACCGGTGCGCACATCCTGACGCTTGCCAGCAAGACCGCGCCCGAGACTGCCCGGCTTTTGAAGCAGGACGGCGTCGACGCCGTGCTTCTCACACCCGGCTGAGGCATCTGCAATCAGTCCGTGGGGCTGATCCAGCGGGAGATCGAGCGCACGGGGATCCCGACGATCGGGATCTCGATCGTGCGGGAGTATTCCGCCAAGGTCAAGCCCCCCAGGACCGTGTACCTTCACTGGCCCTTCGGCCATCCCCTGGGAGAGCCATTCAATACGGCCCAGCAACGCGTCGTGCTTGCGGAGGCCTTTCGCGCGCTCTGCACCATCGACCGGCCGGGAGAGATCAGAGACCTGCCATACCGCTGGAGGCGTGAGCGCTACGACGACAAGGACATCGAAGTCGTCCTGAAGCCGTGCCGAAAGGGATGGTCCAGGAAGCCGTCAGGATGAGTGCCTCGTCACCGGGCACAAAGCGCGCCTTGACTCCCTGTCATTGTTCCGTTACAATCGATACAATGATTTTTTGTGTTCGTTCAATCCGGACCTCTGGCGTCTGGAATAGTCCGGAGCAAGCCGAACCCAGGAGGCATCATGGAGACCCAGGAACGAACAAAGTCGCTCATCCTCTCGGTTGACGCTGACTGCGTCAGCCAGCTTCGCACAAGCACCATTCTCCAGCATCTGGAATATCACTTCTTTCCCGTCAAGTCAGCCGAGGACGCGCTGTTGATCCTGCAAATGACGGTTCCAAGGGTGGTGCTGAGCGAGATCCATCTGCCGAAGATGAACGGCATCGACCTGGTGAAGCATGTCAGGAAGGACCAGCGGACGACGAATGTGCCGGTCATCATGTATACGACCGTCAAGGACCCGGTCTACCGGCAGCTCAGCCAGCAGGCCGGAGCTACCGCTTATCTCCTGCAGCCGGCGCATCACAACCATCTCTATGAGGCCATTCAGAAGGTCACGGAGACAACGCCGCGACAGTACGTCCGGCTTACCACCTTTCTTGATGTCATCGTGGGGAAAGAGGGCATTCCCGGCCACGTGGTGTCACGGGAAAAGGTCACGGCCATTTCCGAGAACGGCATGTACGTGTACACACAGAAGCCGCTCCTTTTCGGCACGGTGCTGCCGTACACGCTTTTTTTGGGGGGACAGGAGGGCAGCATCACCTTCGAAGGCAAGGTCATCTACCGACATGAAGGCGTGAGCGGCGGAAAGCAGCCGGGCATGGGCGTCATTTTTTCGCGGATACAGCCGGAAGACCGTGATGCGATCAAGGATTTCATTCTTGAGCGGCTCATGGAAGGTATGCCGCTCACCATGCGGGAGCCCTGAGCCACGGACTGTGCCGGTTATTTCGACGATTGTCAAGCCCTGTTCCCGGATCTGCCCGGACATGGCAAACACCGCTCTGCCGTCTATTGCTCAAACCCTTCGCGGTCTCTCCTTGACAGAAGATAGTTCCCACTTTCCGAGAAGATCATTCATAAAAAGAGCATCGGCATGATGCCGAAAAAACGGTGACCCCGGCTAAGAACCATGAGATGGCGCAGGATCACGGGTCCCTGTTGTCGTCTTCCGGGCCCGGGGTGGTCCACTCTTATCAGGAGCGGGTTTTCCTTCCACGTGGCCTTATTTCCGTAAAACCTTTTTCCCATTGGCGCTCCGGATTCTGCTATACTCTATACAAGATAGGAAATGTCTTGATTAAGGAGGCGGAGCAATTTAGGCGGATATCCTGATAACGGGCTCGATCGGGAAGACCGGGTTGCCGGGTGTTCAACTTCGCTCCGACTACGGTGTCGTACTGCGATAGAAGCAGGGCGAATACCTTTTGACGAAATAAGAGAGCGATAAAATCATTGCCATTTTCAAATAACTGTTTGACGCACATTCTGTATTTGCTATACTATAATTGAATTGAGAAAGATGAAAGCCAGGAGAGGCGAGAGCAATGGCATTTGGAGAAGAAAAAGAGGGCGGTTTTGTTGAGGGAGTGCCAGACGAAGTTCTGGGTGAACTGGCTGAAGACCTCGATGAAGAAGAGGAAGCCGAGCCGACGCCGGTCGAAGTGGCCGAGGCTGTGGAGGAGGTTGGCGGAGCCGATCTCGTTGATACCTATCTCAAGTCCGTCGGACGGTTCCCCATGCTCAAGATCGATGAGGAGCATGAATATGTGCGGATCCTCGAGGAAGGCAAGGTCGAGCTCAAACGGATAGCACTCACGTCTCCCCTGGCCATTCCGAGGGTGCTGGCGCTGGGGGCCAACATCAAGCAGGGCCAGGTGAAGGCTCTTGACGTGCTGCGCTATCCCGGTGAATGGAAGGAGTCCTATGAGGCGGATTTCATGCGTCTGTACAACCGGCTGAAACGCCAGGTGGCGAGGCGCGATATGGACCGCGCGGTTGCAACGCTCCTCTCGATGAGCATTTCCTTCCGTGAGATCGAAAAGATGCTGAAAAGGATCATCGCAATCGGGAGGCAGGTGGACAAAGGGATCACCCTGGAGATGGACAAGCTGGGGATGGACGAGCCTTCGCTCAGGGAGATGATCTTCCGCATCGAGCAGGAGGACGCAAAGGTCAAGGTCGCCAAGGACGAACTGATCAAGGCCAACCTGAGGCTCGTGGTGTCAATCGCCAAGAAATACGTGAACCGGGGGCTCACGCTCCTGGACCTCATCCAGGAGGGGAATATCGGTCTGATGAAGGCGGCAGACCGGTACGAGTCAGGAAAGGGGACCAAGTTCAGCACCTATTCGACGTGGTGGATCAGGCAGCGCATCACCCGCGCGATCCTTGACCAGGCCCGCACCATCCGGCTTCCCGTTCACCTGATCGAGGAGAGCACCCGGATCAGCAGGATCTACACGAAGTTCATGCGCGAAAAGGGGAGGGAGCCGAGCCCCGAAGAGGTCTCCAAGCTCATGGGCCTGTCGGTGACGCGCGTGAACGAGATCCTCCGGGCGATCCAGGAGCCCGTGTCCCTGGAGACGCCGATCCTGTCCGAGGAAAAAGAACTGAAGGACGTGATCATCGACGAGAAGTCTATTTCTCCCTTCAAGACGCTGGAAAACAACGAGGCGTCGAACCGCATTGAAGAAGTGCTCTCCTCGCTGACCGAACGCGAGGAGAAGATCATCAGGATGCGCTTCGGCATAGGACTCGGGACGGAGCATACGCTGGAGGAAGTGGGCAAGTTTTTCAACCTGACGCGGGAGCGGATCCGCCAGATCGAGATCAAGGCGCTTAAGAAACTGCGTCATCCAGCACGGAGCAGAATGCTGCGGGAGTACGTCTAGGGGGACGGGAGCAAGTGAAAAAGAACAGGGCGCCGATGTGGTAATCGGCAGCCTGTTCTTTTTTACGGCGTGAGTGGGCTAATCGTTGGTGTTCATGATGAACTCGATGTCGGATATGATGCGCGTAGCCTCGTCGAGATGAGGTTTATCTTGCTCGGGATTGGACACATAGGCGGCCATGATCGCCCGCGTCTTGTCCACGAGGAACCAGACCCGCCAGTGAGTCGCCTCTTCCTTCTCCTTGAAAGTATAGTCCAGGGTCGCTATTCCCATTTCTCCCCGCTTTTCGACCTTCACGGCCTCCCGGGGGAAGGGCACATCGCGCTCTTCCATGGCGTCTTCAAGGTAGTTTCTTGCCGCGTCAACCGGCGAGTTCCTGGTCTCTTCCCGCTCGATGAATGAAAGCTGCATCATCCCTGGCCAGCCGTCCTTTTCAAGGAGCACAAAACCCATTTCTTCCCGCTCGTTCCAGCCGTCGGGCAAAAACAGGTTGATCCACCGTTCATAGGTCACTTTTTTACCCATGGCGGGGATTGTAATGGAGGAGTCCGTGTCAGTCAAATGAGTTTCGCAAATAGGGGGAAAAGAACTGTTTATACTGACAAACGCTGTTTGAGATGGGCTAAAATAAGGGATGCATTCTCCGCCGGGTCATTCCGGCCGTCCACGATAACGTCCGGCTTCACCGGCGCCTCGTAGGGAGTTTGCAGTCCCGGTACGGACGAGGCTGTTCCCAGTGCCGCCTGCGCATAAATACCCTTGGGGTCCCTCTGCACGCATACCTCCCGGGGGCAATCCACATACACCTCGACGAAGCGGTGAATGCGTTCCCGGGCCCGGTCACGGTATGCACGCTTGTTGGCCGTGGCATCGAATATGACATTCGCCCCGCCCCTGACGATGAGTTCCCCGATCCGGGCCAACTGACCGTAGAACCGGTCACGTTCATCCCCGGTATAGACCGGTTCCGGCGTGAGGATCTTCCTCAGTTCGTCCGATTCGAGCACAACGATCGGCAGCCCGCGCTCCCTGAGCCTGTTCGCGAGCTCGCGGGTCACCGCGCTCTTGCCCGCAGCCGGGATCCCGGTGATCCAGACCGCAAATCCTTCTTTGTTGCTCATGCCAGGTACCTCGGCACGTCTCGCGGCTCGAACCGAGCGCTGCCGAGCACATTTTCGATGAAGGCGAAGATGGAGCGGCGAACGGGTTCCGCGAGGTGGGGATACCAGACGGGGCTCGCGATGACCAGTCCCCGCCAGGCATAGAACGGGGCGATGACCTCGAGCATTTCATCATCCTTCGTCCGGGCCAGGTAGGTGTCCCAGAACAGGTGGAACATCCGCTCGAAGTCACCCTCGAGCCGCCCGGAACGCTGGAGTGAGAAGAAAAGGTAATTGATGGTCATCGTCGCGATGTCGTCAGCGGGATCGCCCCATTCGCCACGGGAGCGGTCGAGCACGGTGAAGTCGACGCCTTTCCGGAACAGGACGTTCCAGGGATGGAAGTCGCCGTGCACCTGGCAGAGGCGATGCCCGCGGTCCTTGATCCGCCAGCGCCAGTCGACGCAGGTGCTCTCGATCCTCTGCAGGAGCCGTGGGTCGATGGAGGGGAAGGCCCTCGGATAATTATCGATGACCCCCATGAGGCATTCACCGTGGCCGATCAGGTCCCGGATGCGCCGGGTGTACAACCCGGGTGCGGCAATTTTCCGGGCGTGGACCTCCGCCACATAGTCCGACAGGGCAACGGTGCGCTGAAAGTCCAGCTTCGCGGCCGCGCCGCCGTCCCTGATCCGCTCCAGGTCCTTGAAATAGCCGGCGCCCTCCACGAACTCCGTGAGCAGGAAGAACTCTTTCGCCCCGCCGGTCGAGATCATCACACCGGAATCGAGGAACGCGCCGCTGTCGATGGACCGCACATGGCGCGGAAGCTCGTTGAAGGCGGTATGCTCCCAGAGGATGGACTGGGCGCGGTCCGAGAAGTGGTCATGACCATAGGGTGAGGGCGCCATGGTCTCGAGTACGGCCTTCTTGCCTTTGCCGTCGACCTCATATTCGATGAAAAGCGGGGACCCGTACCCGAAGCCCTTCAGGTCGTCACCCTCTTCCTGGGCGCCGTGGCCCGTCAGGGAGCGGACGCGCACCGGTCTCTGGTAGAGTGATGAGAGGTATTCGGTGAGGGCCTGGATGCTTATGGGTGCCATGGTCTCCCCGGAGAGCGGGAATGCTCGATGACAGGATCGCTGGTTTCAATTGTAGCATGAAACGGGGAGCGGATGAAGTTCGCAAGGCGTCTGACAGAAGGGTGAGGGGGCGTGAGAACCCGCAGGGGCGTTGAAAAAAGAGGGAGGAGTCTTGAGTTCAGAAGTTACTGAGGAGCGCCTATCATAGATAACATCTCTTGCCACCGAGAACCCCCTAGAGAAACATTCGAGGGCAGGCTCCGAGGGTAAAGAGAATGGTCAGCGAAAATGCGTGTTTTAATCTTTTCTCGGTGTCCTCTGTGGTAAAGTATTTACTGCTCTTGTTAGTGACAAGGTGATGAGTAAGACTGATGTCTATGCTCCCAGCTTCAAACCTCCACCGCTGCGGGATTTACCCGTCCGCGCCCACACGACGCAGCTTGGACGCATCGATCGGAAGCGGCTCTCCCGGATCGAAGACCTCGTTGCCGTACCTGATGTGATAGGCCCTGCCGGGAACCTGTTTGCTGTAGGTGATGATGAGCCTTCCGATGGTCTGCTTGATCTCCTGGGTGGGTGTTCCGTTCAGCAGGGCCACGGGGCCGGGAAATCCCTGGGGCGTGAACAGGTGATAGCCGTGGGACGCCAGTGACATGAGAAGGTTGTTCTCTTCATTGTCGCGGCCGAGCACGATCTTGACGCCGGCGTCAAACCGGTAATGCCGGCCGACCGTAAGCAGCCTCACGTCGTTCGGGTTCACATGCTTCTGGTCGGTGAAGAGGTCGCGCAGTTTGTCGGCAAAATTCTTGTCCGTCAGCAGACATCCGCCGGCCGGCGTCGAGTATCCCGAGATGCCGTAACGCTCGGCGAGCCTGAGCTGGACCGTGCGAGTACGGCCGCTGATGCCGAGAAGCCTGTCCCGCTGGATCAGTCCGTCCTGTTCGGCCTTCGTGGGGGGCAGGAGCGCGGCAGAGAGAGGACGCAGCACGCGGCCCTTCAGGTTTGCGTCGCGCTCGATCAGGTTCAGCGTGTCCCGCCGCTGGGACATGGGCCGCTGCCCCAGGACCTCCCCCGTGATCACGAAGGACGCGTTCAACTCCTGCATCATGGCCCCAGCCCGGCTGAGCATGAAGATCTTGCAGTCAATGCAGGGATTGATGTGCTTGCCGTAGCCGTGCGCGGGGTTCCGGACGAGATCGATGTAATCCTGCCCCATGTCGATCACGCGCAGGTCCAGACCGATCGCCTTGGACACGGCGGCGGCAGGGGTCTCGTTTTCCCGGCCGTAGCTCTTTGAAAAGGCCGAGGTGAAGTAAAGCCCCGTAACGTTGAAGCCCTGCTCCTTGATCACTTTGGCAGCGAGTACGCTGTCCAGGCCGCCTGAGATGAGCGCCACTGCTGTTCTTTTCACCGAGCCCCCCGATCAAGTTTTGTGAGTGGAGTATTATAAATCTCCGGCGTTGTTTTTGGCAATAGAGAAGAGAGGTTTTACTGAATTAAATCATTCATGCAGTTCATTGAAAAATTGTGTAAAATTGTGACAGAAAAGCATGATCTGATAAAGGAGGAGTAAACCATGGCAACCTGGAACATAGACCCTGACCACTCCTGTGCGGCCTTTGCGATCAGGCATATGGCGCTTGCGCAGGTCCGCGGACAGTTCGCCGCATTGAAGGGGACCATCGAGTTCGATCCCGCTGACCGGTCCCGGACCGCGGTGAACGTGGAGATCGAGGTCGCGAGCGTGAACACAGGGATAAAAAAGCGTGACGAGCATCTCCTGACAGGTGACTTTTTCGACCAGCCGAAATACCCGCTCATCCTCTTTAAGAGCAGCAGGGTGGAATTTCCCGGAGCAAACCAGTGCCGGGTGACCGGCGAGCTGACGATCCACGGCGCCACGCGGCCGGTAACGTTCGAAGGGGAATATGCCGGTCCGCGGGGCAATCCCTTTGGCGACGAGACATCCATCGGTTTTTCCGGGATCACGAACATCAACCGGGAGGACTTCGGCATCATGTGGGGGAGCGAGCTTATGGAAGGCGGCGGGCTTGTGGCGGGGAAGGAAGTACAGATATTCCTTGATGTGGAAGCGGACCTGGTGAAGTGAACGGTAAAATTGTGTTCCCCGCGCGCACAGAGCGCGGAGTAGCGATGAGGGGTCGGCCTTTGTTGTAAGGAGAGCAGATGCGCCAGGCGAAAAAAGAGATCACGGACAGTCACCAGGTCATCCAGCTGCTGAACACCTGCCACGTCGGCAGGCTCGGCACGATCGGGAGGGACGGTTACCCCATGGTGAAGCCTCTGAACTTCGCGTACCATGAGGGCCGGATCTTCTTTCATTCAGCCCGGGAAGGCGAGAAGATCGACGACATCAAACGGGACGACCGCGTCTGCTTCGAGGCTGATCTGCCGGTCGCGCTCGTGAAAAGCCGGGGCATTCCGTGCAGGGCCGAGTATCTCTATCGGAGCGTGATCGTGAAAGGCCGGGCGCGCATCGTGGAGGACGAGGCAGGGCGCCTGTTCGGCCTCAGGTTGCTCATGGAGAAGTATCAGCCCGAGGGCGGCTACGGGGAGTTTCCCGATGATAAAATGAAGCTCACTGCTATCGTCAGGATCGACATCGAGGAGATGGCAGGGAAAGAGGACCTCGGGAAGGACGTGATGCGGGAGGCTGCGCTCGCGGCACTCGCGGACGGAGTGCACCTGCCAATAACGCTGGAGATGATTTAGAGCCGTGCCGATTGACAGGCGAAAAAACTGAAAATGCTACCGGCCTTGGGGTTGACTCATACCCCGTTCGTTCCGGTTCGCGCCTGGATATCGTGCCGTTCAATTATGAGCCTTCATGATCCTTGACAGCCTGTCTGCGCACCGGAGCGGTTCGGGTATCCGGTATATGCCGACGCACCCGAGCGTGATCCTGATGGCACCTTCAAGGTCTATTCCATGTCCCGGCGAGACGAACAAAGGCCTGACAATGTCCCTGGTCCTCAAAACCGCTCCCATTTTATTCCCTTCATAAATCAGCTCTGACCAGTTTCCTTTACGTTTGCCAGGTTGCCTGTACTCACCCACGAGCCGTGTCTTCGCGCACCCGATCGTCGGCTTGTTGAGCAGCACGCCCAGATGAGAGGCGCTCCCGATGCCCCGCGGATGGGCAATGCCCTGGCCGTCGACGATAATAATGTCCGGCTTCGTCCGTAATTTGTTGAGTGCCGCTATGATCGTTTTGCCCTCGCGGAAAAGCAAATAGCCCGGGACATAAGGAAAAGTTGATGCTTCGGTCGCAGTCGAGCGCTCGATCAGGGCAAGGTCAGGATAGCTGTACAGGCATGCTGCCGCAAACACGCGGTCTTCCGAGAAGGCCGCATCCGCTCCTGCAACGAATTCAGGGTCCTTTTTCAGGGGGACGATCCGTACGCGGGGTCTGTGGCGTTCCTGAAGTTCCCGGGCTTCCGCAATAGTATCGGGCCATTTGATAACCATAGCTTTCAGATATAATTATACTATCAATTAACAACCGTGCAATTACACCATTGCATAGATATGAAGCGTTACATGAATAGGCGGACGGATATTATTGTCCACAGCTCTATCCTACAAGTTCGTCATTCCGGGCTTGACCAGGAATCCAGCTACTTTTCTATGAGACCCTGGATTCCTGCTTTCGCAGGAATGACATACAAAGGAGTGCAGGCTATTATACGACCATTGATAAGCGAGGTGACCTGTGTATCTCTATCTTGTTCAGCACGGTGAAGCCAGGAAAGAAGAGGAGGATCCCGAAAGGAGGCTGACCGACAAGGGTGTCTCGGATGTCTGCAAGGTCGCGGCCTATGCCGGAAAGATGAACCTGAACGCGGCTGAAATATTCCACAGCCCTAAAGCTAGGGCCCAACAGACCGCGCTGATCCTGGCAGAGCAGCTTGAGCCAAAAAGGGGGAGGTCCTTGAGTGAAAATTTGCTGCCCATGGATGATCCCGCTCTCTGGGCAGAGCGGCTGGGAGGGATGAACGAGAACATCATGCTGGTCGGGCATCTGCCATACCTGGCGAGGCTCGCGGGCCTGCTGCTCTGCGGGGACAAAGAAAAAACGCCCGTGGATTTCAAGATGGGCGGTATCGTGTGCCTGCGGCGGTTCGATGACGGCCGCTGGGCCATCGAGTGGATGATCGTGCCGGAGATGGTCGGGCAGTAAATAAGCCGGCCGACCTGAATGGGTAGGGACAATAGGCATGCCAAGTGTGGCTGGCTACTTCAGCGTGAAGGCCGGGTAGAACGAAGCACAACCCGACAAGCCGTTTCCCTCAAACTTAAATCTCCGACGTACACTGCGGGCAGCGCGTCGCCTTGATCGGTATCGTGGAAATGCATTTCGGGCACTGCTTTGTCGTTGGCTCTGCCGGCGCGGCCTCTTTCTTTTTCAGGCGGTTCATCTGCTTGATGACAATGAAGATCGCGAAGGCCACGATGATGAAATCCAGGATCGTGTTGATGAAAAGGCCGTACCTGAGCGTCACCGCAGCGGACTCGGCGGATTTCTCCCTGAGCGTGACGGTCAAATTGGCAAAATCGACATGTCCCATCAGCGCGCCGACGGGAGGCATGATGACGTCGTTGACCAGGGAACTGACGATCTTGCCAAAGGCTCCGCCGATGATGATACCGACGGCCATATCTACCACGTTGCCGCGCATGGCAAATTCTTTGAATTCCTTGAGCATGCTCATGTCAGACCTCCCTGGGTGACGGGTTGGGAATGAGAACAACGAATTCATACACCTCGAAGCAGTGTTGTGGAGTGACGCGTTAAATTGTCGGGTTTCTCTTCGCTAAGCCCGAACCCACCGACTAACTTGTCGCTCAACGCTGCAAATTGTGCATAGACATTTCCAGCTTACTTTTTCTTGTCCTTGAGCAAGTCCTGAAGAGAGGCGAAGGGCTTGAAAGTAACTGAAGGTTTCGTGCCCCCTTCGGCTTTTGGTTTGCCGTAAGACTCCTCATCCAGATACTCCTGATGCTCGTTTTCGTGGCAGTAGAGACAGAGCAATTCCCAGTTGCTGCCGTCAGCAGGGTTGTTTTCGTGGTTGTGGTCCTTGTGATGCACGGTCAGTTCACGAAGCTTCTTCCCCGCGAACTCGCGCCCGCAGCGGGCGCAGATATGCGGATACATCTTGAGCGCCTGCTCGCGGTATTCCTTCTCCCGTTCCGCCCGATGCCGGCGCGCTTCGGCAACGAGCTGTTCCGGTCCGTTATCCTCTGGTTGAGATTTGGTTGTGGACATGACTCTTATACTCGTTCGAAAGAAGTTTGGATTCGCAGGTTGGGTAGAATGAAGTGAAACCCAACATATCCAAAATAATTCTTCGTAAAGCTCGTTCAATACTGATGAGTCGAGTTTCGCGTTGCTCTACCCGACCTGCCGGCTGACCCGAAGGACGGGTTCATCGTCCGGGCGGTGTCGAACCGATAGTCGGGATCAGTATGGCGGTATTTTGTTAATAACGAATATGCAGCAAGGATAAGAAATGGGCCATTAACGCAGGATCGTTCTCCTGTGATGCATTTTAGAGATCAGTCAACTTCGTATAAGGGTGACCGCGGTCCGTAAAGTAATCCATTGGGTTTTGCTTCCAACAGTCTTGTGCTTGTCTTCTGAGCGACTTTATGACCCGGATCTCCGACATTACTTATGACCTGCTTTAGCAAAGCGGTGGCGAGCGCGCCCGTCAAACCGCCGCCGCTGTTGTTTCCTCCTTCAGAATCAGAGGCCGTTGCCGTTCCGGACCAGAGCAATTGTCCAGTTCGGTTGTCTATAAGTTTTGCATTGGCGGTAACCCTTACTTCACTGCTCAATATTTGATAGGAGGCACCATACTGCGTCACGGTAATATAGAGGGTCGCATCGGCACCAAAGATCTCTCTGAGCTTGTCCAGAGGTGCTTCATGCATCTCTCCCGGATTCAGCAATCCATTTTCCTTGAATGTTTGATCTAC
>Ga0335081_10012916_pt1 | contig 13514 bp, 13 predicted proteins | sample Lox_Sample_35_FD_206713 | JGI IMG/M metagenome (GOLD analysis project Ga0335081, IMG submission 206713) | Soil microbial communities from Loxahatchee National Wildlife Refuge, Florida, United States - Lox_Sample_3.5 | ecosystem: Environmental > Terrestrial > Soil > Wetlands | place: USA...
AGTCGTGATTCAGCGGGCCTTCCGTCTTCGCGCGTTCGCCGTAAATTTTCCCGTAATCGCGCTGATAGGTCTTCTCGTAGACCGCCTTGCCGCAACGCGCCACGAGCATGCCGTCCACCAGCCCATATTTTCCCGCAGTAATGTCGTTGCTCAAGTCATCGAGCTGGCCCTGGTTGATGCCCATCTCTTTCGGCGTCGTGGTCGGCCAATCGCTCTTCGTTTGCGCGGCTGCTGGCTGGCTGAAACCGTGCAGGAGCACCAGCAGCGCGGTGGCCTGTAGGACGCCCGCCGCCCAGTTGGTCGTGCTTGTCCGAACACAGCTTCGCTCACTCATCGCTTCTCCTAATCTGCGTTAGTCTTCATCGCCCAGGCACGTAAACTTCAGCAGGGGATACACGTCGCGAAAAATCTTCGTCACTGTACTCGCAAAAGCTGCCTTCGTCGCATCCGCCGGCTTCAACTTCTGTCGCACGATCCAGCCCTGCAGCTTCTTGAACTCTTCCGCATTCGCCGGCCAGCCATCCCGCTGCTTCCACTCTTTTTTCTCGGCGGCGTACCAGTAGCTTTCGTACTTCCGTCCCAACTTCTTCTTCTGTTCCGCCAGCCACTTTGGTCGCGCTGCCAACCGCGGATCCGCGATCATGGCCAGCGCCGAAACCTTCCGTTTGCCCCCGTAAATCCGAAAACCGGCCGTGACCGAGTTCTTCGAAAGTCCCGCATACAACTCACCGGTTTCTCCCTCGCCAGGAAACGGTACGCAGAATTTCAAATACATCTGCGGCCGGTAAGGAGTTTTGTCCTTCGCAAACCGGATGTCGCGGTTGATCCGCGAAAAATTGGCTCCGCTGCGTCCCGTGGTATCAAAACGGTCGTCCAGTTCCAGGACAGGCTGGCTCATCTCTTCGAGCAGTCTCCGAAATGGCCGGACGACGTGCTCCTGGTAGCGCTCGCGGTTCGCGTCCATCCACACTTTCTTGTTGTTCTTCGCCAAATCGCGAAAAAAACGAAATGTCTCGAGCGTAAAAATCGGCTCGGCCTGACCCATAGCTGCCCTCGTTGCGGTTCGGTGCGCATAAGAGTACACGATTCACTTTTCTCGTCAATTGAACTGTTTTGGGTACCCGTCAGGTATCGCGGGATGGACGTGTGCAATTTGATTTCTGTCTGCAGTGCAGCCGTGTTGAACCCACGCAAAATTGCTTCGGGCAGTGCAATCCAGATTGGCGCTTGCGGCTTTTTTGCGCTCACGTTAGCCTGCGCTCATGAGCGAACCCACAGCTTCCGACACCAGCCGCGATTTCACGCCCGATAAGCACACTCGCGTCACCCGCAAGCCGGATCGCGGCCATTACGACCGCCAAACCGTCTACGCCATTCTCGATCAGGCTTTCGTCTGCCACATCGCGTTCATCGCGGACGGCCTGCCGTTCGTCGTTCCCACCAACTACGTGCGCGTCGGCGACAAGCTTTACCTCCACGGCTCGACCGCCAGCCGCCTGATGAAAACGCTCGCCAGCGGCGCACCGATTTGCCTCAGCGTCACGCTTCTCGATGGAATTGTCTTTTCTCCGACGGCCACCGGCCATTCGGTCAACTATCGTTCCGTCGTGGTGATGGGCAAAGCCGAACCGGTCGAAGGCCACGAAGCAAAAATGGCGGCCATGCGCGATTTCGTCGAATACGTTCTGCGCGGCCGCTGGGTCACCGTGCGCCCACCCAGTGAACAGGAACTCAAAGGCACTATGGTCGTTGCCGTTCCGCTCGTCGAAGCTTCCGCAAAGATTCGCACCGGCTTTGCCGTGGACAACGCTGAGGAATACGCGAGCGGTGCCTGGACTGGCGTGCTCCCGTTCAAATGGACTCCGGGCGAACCCATCCGCGATCCTCGCGGCAATCCCAACGCGCCCATCCCCGCAAACATCCAAAACTATTCACGTCCGCAGTAGCATCGCTGTCGGCTTGACCGCCAGTTCAGCGCACAACAGCGGTCGGCACAGTGGATGCCAACGCGATTCAAGGCAGCTCTTCTTGTCGGGCGGATTTCTTCGGAGACGGAAAGGGATTATTTCTTGCCGGAGTGGCCAGCCAACGCGGTCGCTAGTCCGAGCGAAATGAGAATCCCGCCCGAAACGTAGCGCTCGCTGCGCATCCAGCTCGGATTACCGCGCAGCCATCCCGCTACGCTTCCGGAACATACGGCCCATAGCGAATCGCTCGTTGTGCCCATGCAGGCAAACAGCACGCCTAGCGAAGCGATTTGCGTCCCTATGTGGCCCCGCGCCGGATCGATGAATTGCGGCAAAAACGCAAAGAAAAACAGCGCGGTCTTGGGATTGAGAACGTTGACTACAATGCCTTGCCCGAAAATACGCGAAAGGCTCGTGCGAGAGACGTCCGAGTCGGCAGCTGCGGCCAGCGAATCCGTGCTACGCAACCGCTGAATGCCCAGGAAAACCAAGTACGCTGCGCCCAGATACTTCACCACGCTGAACGCCATGGCCGAAGAGACCAACAGCGCCGAAAGCCCCACGGCAGCGGCTGCAGTGTGCACGAGCGTCCCCACTCCGATTCCCAACGCCGAAACCAACCCGGCGTTTCGTCCGTGACCAACGCTCCGGCCAACAATGTACAGAACTGCCGGCCCCGGAATCGCCAGCAGAATCGCTGCCGCCGTAACAAAGAACATCAATTGCGCGTGACTTGGCAACATGTAGTGGCGGGTCTTTAGACCCGTTCTTTCCTCGAACCCGTTGTTCTTTTCGTGCGGTCTATGCCGCCGTCAACAAAATCGGCTCGTTCTTCGTGATCACCACCGTATGCTCGTAGTGCGCCGACCAACTCCGATCCGCCGTCCGCACCGTCCATCCATCGCGGTCGGTAAAGACGCGCCCGGTCCCCACGGCGATGATCGGCTCAATCGTAATCACCAAACCTTCGGTCAACAAATGACGTGCCGACGGCTCTGCAAAATTCGGCACCCGCGGCTCCTCATGAATCGTCCGCCCTACGCCGTGTCCGCCCAACTCTGGAATCACGTGAAAGCCGCGCCGCCGCACTTCGCGTTCTACTGCGCGCCCGATGTCCCGCGTCCGATTTCCCACTCGTGCCGCTCCGAGCGCCTGCCGGAACGCTCGCTCCGCGCAATGCGCCAAAGCGCGCGACTGCTCCGCCACGGGCGGCACTTGCACCGTCACCGCCGAATCCGTGTGGTAGCCATCCTTTACCGCGGTCAAATCGAGCTTTACCAGATCGCCGGGCTGAATCGCCCGCTCGCCCGGAATCCCGTGCACCACCTCATCGTTCACGCTGATGCACACATCGCCCGGAAACTCGTACACCAGCGGCGGCGACGACTGCGCTCCACTCTCCTCCAAGATTTTCGTCGCGATAGCGCTAAGCTCGGCTGTCGTCACGCCGGGCCGCACCGCCGCAGCCATGGCCCGCAGCGCCCGCGCCACAATGCGTCCGCACGCCTTCAGCTTTTCCAGTTCTTCCGGATCATTGATCGACATAGCGCTGATTATAGGCTGAAACGCGACAAGGTCGCGACGCGAGATTAACTACGTAACGCTCAGTGGTGTACGCCGCCGTCGAAGTGTCCGCCGTCAAAGTGTCCTGAATCGACGTGACCGCTGCCGCAGCCGCTTTGATGGCCGCCACTGTCGCCGTGGTGAGAATGAGTGCCGTGACCGTGGGAAGAGCAGTCCGAGCCACCGCCTAGAAGCGCTACACTCAGGACTTCTGCGCCAGAATCGCCATTGCCCGTCAGGCGCGAAGCTGGGCTATTCGAGGGACGCCATGCGAAGTAGGCAATCGCGAGCAAGAAAAGAACTACTACCAGAATGACGATCACGGCTTCCATGAGACCTCCTTCGAGCACTGCTCTTACGGAACGTCCCGGAAAAACGCCGCAGACCTCAGGCGCCAGTTTAGTGGCAGCCGCAGCCGCCGCCGCAACAGCCTCCGCCGCCCGAGCCGCCTGAAGGCGAAAACCCGCCCGACGAACTGGAGCCATTTGCTCCCGCCGTGGCAAACACGGAGAGCTGAATCGTGGCCTTCTTGCTGGCGCACTTCGGGCAGGCAATCTCCTGCTGCTTGTTAATCACAATCTTCTCGAACTGCGTCTTGCACTCATCGCAAACGTATTCGTAAATGGGCATAATCGCTTTCCTTCGCGTCAATTATAGCAAGAGCGAACTCAGGTCGCGTACATCCCGCCGTTGGGGTTCAGGGTCTGGCCGGTGATGTAGGAACTTTGCGCGAGCAAAACGGCGAGGCGCGCTACCTCAGCAGGTTCGCCGAAGCTACCCACAGGAATGCGGGACACGATGTCCTTGGGAATATTCGCAGTCATGTCGGTTTCGATGAGCGCGGGCGCGATGGCATTCGACGTGATGCCCTCTTTGGCGTATTGCGAGGCATAGGAGCGCATGAGACCGAGAATGCCTGCTTTGGTCGCCGAATAGTGCGGCCCAATCAACCCGCCGTATTGTGCGGCGATCGAAGACAGATGGATGAGCCGTCCCCAGCGCGCCGCGCGCATTGCGGGAATCACGCGCTGGGTCACCAGGAAGACCGAAGTCAGATTCACCCGCAGAAACTCATTCCAGATTTCCTCTGTAACTTGTTCAGCAGGCATGATCTTCGCAATCCCAGCATTATTCACCAGAATTCCAACCGGGCCCAGCCGCGCTTCGGTCGTCGCAACCAGCCGCTCCACGTCCGCCGAAACCGAGACGTCGGCCTGTACGACGATAGCTTTGCGGCCTAGCGCACGGATGGCCTCCGCAACCGACTCAGCGGCTTCAGCCTGCGCGCGATAGTTCACCGCGACATCGGCGCCAGCCTCAGCCAAGCCGATTGCGATGGCCTTGCCAAGGCCGCGGCTGCCACCGGTGACGAGAGCGACGCGGCCAGAGAGTGCAGTCATTGAGGCTCCCGGAGGTTTGTATTTAACCGATCGGCTAAATACCACCTCCTCTTTTCGGATTCGGGATCTTTCGGATGGCAGCTCCAAAATGGAACTGCCCTTCGCCGAAGCGAAGGGCAGTCAGTCTAACACTTAGATTGGAAATGAGTTCTAGTCGCCGGCGACGGCTTCGGTGGCCTTTTCGGCCGCGTGAACACCGTTGCCGTTCGAATGGCCGTTGCCATTGCCGTTAGCCGGGGCGATGTTGACCGGTTTGTTGGCGTTGGTAAAGTTGGCCGGAGTAGCCTTGGCAATGTCGCCGACGGTGCCGATCTGCACCACGGTCGGCTGCGGCTTCTTCAATACCAACTCTTCGTAAATGGCGCGAACCTTGGCCTGCTCTTCGTAGGCCTTCTTGCGGCGAGCGCGCTCTTCTTCAGCGGCGGTCAGCGGAATATCGTGTTCGAGGTGGCGTACGCGCGCGGCGTCTTCTGCGTCAATCTTGAGCGAGTGCTCGTAGCTCTGGAGATTGACGCTCTTGCCCTTCGCATAAATCTCGTGCTTGCCGTGCGTCTTGTACCATTCCGCGACGGTCGCGTTCTTGTGCATGTTCTCAATGATCTGGCGCCAGCCGATGCCGGTGTTGTACGCGCAGAAGCTGATTTCGCCTTGCTGGGTCGCGTACGGGATGATGCACATTTCGGTGCGACGGAAGTCGTAGTTAAACAGATCCTGGAACCACATACCTGCGATGAACAGGAAGTTCCACGGGTCCTGGCGGCGCTTCATCGCATCGTCAAATTTGCGATCCGGAGAAGTGCGGCCGTACTTGGTCGTTGCCTTCTTGGTCAGCGCCCAGGTCTTATCGAATTTCTTGAAGAGATCAAGCAACGTAAGTCCTTTGGGCCCCGCGAACGGGTGGTAGTTCTTCAAGAGGGCCATCGCCATCATGAAGTTGGAGAAACCCTTGCCGCGAGCCGCATCCGTGATAGCCGTCACATCCTTGGTCAACTGCACGGCATCGAGAAAGCGCGGCACCGGCGCCCATTCCTTGGTCTCTTTGTTGATCATCAGCGCCGTGCCCACGCCGCAGTTAGGATGGCATCCGCAGGAGAGCGAACCCCACTGCGATTCGTTGCCCTTCACCATGTCCGCAAAGCCTGCAAACGTGCTCACAAACGAAATGGGGAACCAGTCGCGCGTCGGCTCGACTTTGCCGACCTGATTGCTGACGTCTTTCGCGAGGTGCGAGAGCGTGTAGCGCTGGCGAAGACGGCGCTCCGGAGTGATGTCCTCGTCGCGACCGGTGAACGAAACCGGCTGGAAGCTAACGAATGCGATCTTCTTGGGGTTCTCCATCGCGAACTTCACGACCGTGCCCACCTGGTCGTTGTTCACGTTGTTGACGATGGTCACCACGAGCACGATTTCAATGCCGGCTTCGTGCATGTTCTCGATGGCGCGCAGTTTCACGTCAAACAGGTTGCCGATCTGGCGATGGCTGTTCGCGTCGTTGCCGATGCCGTCGAACTGCAGGTACGCGTAGCGCATACCCGCTTCGAACGCCTTCTTGCAGAACTCCTTCGACTTGGCAAACTCGATGCCGTTCGTGGCCGCTTGCACAGAGTTGTAGCCAATCTTCCGGGCGTAGGCGACCGCATCCAGGAACAGCGGGCTCATGGTGGGCTCGCCGCCTGAGAACTGCACGGACATCTGGCGGCGCGGCTTGATCCGGAGCGCGTTATCCAGGATTTCCTTTACTTCGTCCCAGCCCAGTTCGTGGACATAGCCGACCTGGTTGGCGTCCATGAAGCAGGGATCGCACATCATGTTGCAGCGGTTGGTCAGATCGACGGTCAGTACCGAGCCGCGGCCGTAGCGCACGGTCGAAGAACCATGCTTATGCAGGTCTTCGTCGTTGTGCGCGGGGATATCGCGGCCGGGGAACTGCTTCTCGATCCAGTCCAGGAACTTCGAATCCACCGCCATCATGTCTTCATAGTGACCGTGAATCGGGCATTCCTTGACCATCCAGACCTGCCCGTCGCGCTCGATAATCTGCGCCTTGATCTCACCGACCTTCTCATGCATCAGGTCGCGCCAGTCTTTTTTGCCGGCAATAATTTCATTGCGCGCTTCCTTCACGCAGCCCGGGCAGAGCGAGTCGGTTTGCCGCGGCCAGCCCAAGGTGGGTTTCGTTTTCTCCCACGACTTGAGCAGCGGCTTGTCCGACCACTGCGGCGTAACAGAAGGATTGGGATTGCGCTTGTTGAAATACTGAATCGTGTTAAAGGTGGCTGCGGCAGTCTTGCAGAGGGCCCAGTCGATGCTCCTCAGAATGTTTGTCTTCACGGTGCTTGACATGAACCTGTCCCCTCGCTCTCGAAAGTGAAGCCCAATATCTACTCAGGTTGTGCTTGGACGGGCCTTTTGTTCCTGCCCCCAGGCCCAGACTTACCGTATCACAGAACTGGTGGCGCCCAATAAGTCTTTGTCCACCTATAGTTTGACTGTTAACCCTGGGGGCTGCCAGCAAGTTGCGCCGAACGGTCAAAAATGGGGGTTGAACTGCCATTAGGCGCATTGAACGGCATAGTCCTGGGAGGTTAGTTTTAGAGCAAATAGGCTAGTACTTTGCCTTCTTTCGGCAAAAATCTGTTCCGTTTCGGAAGGGATTTGCGAACTGCTGGGTGGAGACTTATTCGTTCAGCGTCGGCCGCAGCACGGCCACGGCAAAATGAGCAAAGTGAGACGCGCCGTCGTCGAGTTGCAACCAACGGACCACGCAGTGGTCGGCCAGGTACTTTCCCACGCGCGTCTCAGGAATTCCTAGATGCTCCGCCAAGAGCGGCTTGATCGAATCAGCACCGCGGCGGCTGGCGTGCCCACGCAACAGATTCCCGACGGCGATTCGCAGGGTCTGGCAAGCCTCCACGTAGTAGTAGCTCGTCAGGTCCGAATCCGTCAGCAGCAGTACGCCCGGCCCTGCCGGGGCGTGATCGGCCTCGCCTAAGCGTGCGGGCGGGCAGTTCAAAAGACGTCGGAGCTGCATCTCCAAGGCAGAAAGTCGTGAAGAAAGTCCCGGATCGCCGGAGCGGCCCCGTACGGTAGCGGACGAATACTCCGAGGGAGCTTCCACGGGTAACGCGGGAACGGCCCGGCGTCCCAGCCGAGGGGACTGGGAAGGCGCTTCGGGCATATTGGCAGGAGTAGTTTCTTCCGTATGCGTGCGAATTGCTGGCTTGGGCGTAACCGTGACAGCTTCGTGGGCTTCGGTTTTGCGCCGGTTGCGGCCGCCGCGGCGTCCACGACGCCTTCGCTTTCGTTCGCTCGCCTCTTCGGTTGGTCCCGATGCTTCGTCTGCGGAAGGCGCTTCTGTGGACCGCACCGCTGGGTCGGGGACTTCTGTGGCTTCGGACTCTAACGCGACAGAACTGGTGGCGGATTCCTCTCGAACCGGTTCAACTGCGCGGCTGCTCGGTGCCTCTCCTGACGCTTCGGCGCTCGCGGCGGAAATATCGGCGCCCAGTCTTACGGCTGCTTCCTGCGCCTTGCTTTTCCAATCGGCGCGGCGAAAGCGCTCAGCGGCCGCAACGTACCATTTGGCAGCTTCGGAGTTTTGTCCCGAGGTCTCGAGCACGCGCGCCAGTTCGAACGCCACCATGGCGTCGCGGGTCTTCTCATACAAGCCGGAAAGTTGTCCGACAGGATCCTTGCCGGTGCGAGCCCGGCGTATGCGGGCGGTAATCTGCTTCCAGTCAGCCATGTGTTGGGTGCATTGTAACAGCGGAAGGAAGCAAGGGCTAGGCGGAGACAGCAGAGAGTGAGCTTTTGGAGCACCGGGCGATTATTTATTGACGCTTCGATTCGCGGTGAGTATGCTTTCGCGTAGCCCTCTTGGAGGCTTCAATGACGCGCTTGCGCGAAATTGTCGCTATGTTGCTGGCGTCTGTTTTGATTGTCGCGCCGGTCTGCGCCGCGACTCCATCCGCAAATGGCTTGGGCACCGTGGTCGCCGCAAACAATGCGAACCTTGGCGGAACGGGCGCTGCGGTCGGAACAACTGTTTTCGCCGGCGACAGGCTCTCCACGACCGATACCGGCAGCGTGCAATTGCGCACGAGCGCCGCGCGTTTCCTGCTCGCCAAGGCTTCGGCGGCCAGCATCAATGAAGACAACGGCACGCCGGTGGCGACCTTGCAGCTCGGCTCCGCGACTTTCTCGACCGCCAATGGCAAAGCATTTTCGTTGATCGCTTCGACAGCCTTGATCAAGCCACGATCCGACGAGCCGACGATCGGTCAAGTCACTTTGCTGGCTGCCAAGGAACTGGTCGTGAAATGCGTGCGCGGCACCTTGACCATTACGGTCGGCGATGACTCGCGCGTAATTCCGGAAGGCAGTGCCTACCGCGTCGTCCTCGATCCCTTCGCCGAAGAAGCCCAGCAGCAGCCTCCTCCCGAAGGTGCGGGCACCAAAGGATCCGGCCGGCCACCCCTCGTAGCCGCGAAGAGCAAGTTTGTGTGGTACGCGATTGGCGCAGCCACCCTCTTAACCGTCTGGGCGGTGCATGAAGCGCTGGAAAGCCCGGACCGGCCGTAAGCCGGCAGGTTCTTAGAAATACCAACTCACATTCTGAGTTTTGCCAAACGGGCGCAAGATGTTGCGCCCCTGCGATTTTTCTGACGTGAAAGCCTACAGGGTAGCGATCACTTCCATCTCCACCAGCGCGTCCTTCGGCAAGCCCGCCACCGCAACCGTGGAGCGGGCCGGCGGTGCCGCCGAAAAATATTTCGCATAAATCTCATTCATCGCCGCGAAATCACTCATGTTTTTCAAAAAGACGGTCGTCTTCACCACGTGGCCCAGTTTGCTTCCTCCAGCCTCTACAATGCCCTTTATATTTTCCAGCGTTCGCTCTGTCTGCTGCCGAATGTCGCCAGCAACGAATTCGTTGGTCTTCGGATCGATGGACACCTGCCCGGAGACGAACAGCAGTCCATTGACCTTGATGGCTTGCGAATACGGTCCAATGGGTTTGGGACCGCGATCCGACAGAACGATTTCTCTCATGGTGTGTTCTCCTTGGAATTGCCCGCGAGAGCGGAAGCGGTGCCCTCGTAGCGAGCGCGAAAATCATCAGGAACGCCGGGACGTTTCATCCACACGCGCACAAATTCGGCGACGTTCTCGTGCATCTCCTCTTCGAATGCGGCAATGAGATCGGCGAGATCAAAGCCGCCGCCGCGCCGGGCGGAAAGCATGTGGTTCACGGCGCGATGAAAAACTTCCAATCCATAGCGGTCCTGAAGAGCATAGAAGAAAAGAAAGCTTTTTGCGCGGAGAACTTTGGGATCCTCTGGCGCGCGTTTAACGGCCGGTTTCGGAATTGCCTGCAAGGCGCGCCGAATCGATTCCACGCGCACGGAAGAACCCAGCACCGCTTCGCGTCCCAGCGACGACGCGAACGCCGGAAATGCCGAAAGGGGCGGCTGCTGATCGTAAAAACCGGGATTCTGGCCGTAGCCGAGCCAACTGGCTGCCAGCGCCGGCGCGGCCGCAGCCAGGTTGGTCGGCGCGCCGGAAAAATCCAGCATGAGCGTGTCTGCGGAGGCCAACTCGGAAGACACGCTGCCCGGCTCCGCTCCGAGAAACTCGGCGTACGCGGAGCGTTCCGTCGTAAAGCAACCGGGCACGACGGGACACTGCACTACCCACAACGGCGCGGCAATCTTGCTGCGGTTGCCAAACGCCTGGTTGTAAGCCTGGACGATGCGCGACAGCGCGTCCACCGAATCCCGCAATCCCGCCGGCTCAAAATTCGCGCGCGACCAGACCACCACCCTTTGCTGGCCAGCATTCAGTTGCGATTCGCGATACCTACCGGCCACCACGAACGGATATTGGTCCGCGGGAGTTTGCGTGGCTTGCACCACGACTTCACCGCCGCTGTGCGAAGACTTCACCGCGCGCCCGCTGGTGTGGACCAGAAAGTCCTGCGGTGTACGCACCGAAAGAAGCCACCGTTTCGGGGGCACGCCACCCGAGGCGATGAATCCGCGCGCCGGCAACAGATCCGGCGCCCAGCCCTCGGACGGGAGAAAGAATGCATCGGCGCTGAAGCTGAAATAGTTATCCGCCGCGGCGCGTGGCACAAAATCAGCGGACAGCTGCAGCGTGTGCCGTTCGGAGATCTTCCAACGGCCCGGAAGCGGAAAAAGCGTATTGCGCGGATTGGCTGGAGCAAGCTGCGAAGAAAGCGCGGATCCGTCCCAGGTGGCCTCGGAATTTTCAACCCGAAACGCGAGCCGCCCCGGAAGGCGAACCTCGAGAGCTTCGAGGGGCTGATTGCCGTCGTTGTGCAGGTGATACACGGCGTCCAGATGGATGCGTGGCGCAGCGGGAACGAACTGCACATGAATTTCCTGGCTCTCTATCGAGTAGCCAGGGCCGAGAGCGGCGGTGCAGGAACAAAGCCAGGTTGCGGCCAGTACGCACGTAAATGCGGCGATCCTTCGAGAGTGAGCCGGCAGGCGCAAAACGTCTCGATTGTAACGGCGTAGTACTGTTCGAAGCAAAAGGGGAGTTTTCCGGCCTTGGACAGGCTTACCGCGGCTTGCGCCCGTGTACGCGAACAAACGAGGTGTTGGCGTGATTGCGAACGGCTTCGCGCGAGTGAATTTCTTTTTCGGCCTGTTCGTCGGTTTCCCCGGCATTGATGCGCTCGATAATCTGGCGTTCCGTCAAGCCCGTGTTCTTAAGACGCGAGATTTGCGCCGCGGCCATCACCTTCTGGCTGCTCAGCCGGCGATGCAGAATCATCTGCACGGTGGAATCGGAAAGCCCTACGAGTTTCAAAGTGACAGCATCGATGCTGATGGTGTCCAGCTGATCGGCGCGCGCCATGTCCAGAATTTGCGGCTCCGTGAAACCAGCTCCCGCCAGATTACTGGCGGAATCCGCGCTGAGGAAAAGATGATGGTGCGTGTGCGCCGTGCTCACCAGCTCGACGCAATTGTCGTCGCTGATGCCGGCGTGCTTGAGCTTCACGACCTGCGCTACCTCTTGGTCATTCGCGCTCAGACCCTTCAATTGCTCGATCTCGCTTGAAAACATGCCCGCTTGATCCAGCGGGCGATAGTCGGTTAGCGGATGGGAATGGCAGCCGGCCATGAACAGCAAGAGCACCGGAAGCGCGGGAGAATAACGCATATCTCTATTCTAGAAGCCGCAAGCGAGGCGCGGCGTGGCTGTGTCCGGCTGATACCCGGCACGAAGTACAGGTGGCAAAGTGAGGAGGAAATCGCGTAGGAGGGCTGATGCGGATCGCGTCTTAGTTGACCTGGTACACCCGCTCGACGCCGTACACGCCGGATATCTTGCGGATATTCACCAAAATTGTTTCCAGTTGGCGCCGGTCGATGATTTCCAAACTCGCGTCAATCTGCGCATTTTGCCGGTCCGGCCGGCTTTCGAGGCTCCGAATATTCGATCCGGCACCGCTGATGACGGCGGTAATCTCCGCTAACAACCCGGCGCGGTCTTTGGCTCGAATCATCAGTGCCACGGGGAATGTCGCCGACGTCGCGCCGCCCCATTCCACGGCGATGCGCCGCTCGGTCTGGTACAGCAAATTCTGCACGTTGGGACACAAGCGCGTGTGCACGGCGACTCCGCGGCCGCGCGTGATGTAGCCGATGATGTCGTCGCCAGGAATCGGATTGCAGCATTTCGCGCGGTACACCAACAGATCGTCATGGCCCTTCACGATCAGCGGCGCTTCGCCAAATCCCAGCATGCGTTTGACGGTCTTTACCAGGGTCGGCTTAGAATCTTCCGGCTCGTCGGCGCCGGGCTTGGCGGCCTCTCCAAACACCCGGCCCAGCACTTGCCGCGCCGAATATTTTCCGAAGCCGATCGCCGCATACACATCTTCCAGCTTCGTCAAGCCGTATTCCTGCAGGATCTTGTTCCACTCCGCGTCGGTAATTTTCTTGAGGCCGCGATCGAAATGGCGGGACTCTTTTTCCAGGAGCTTTTTACCCATTTCCGTAGCTTCCTGGCGTTCGTGCAGATTGAGCCAGTGGCGGATCTTGCTGCGGGCATGAGACGACTTGACGAAGCTGAGCCAGTCCCGGCTCGGCGTGTGCCCTTTCTGCGTCAGAATCTCCACGACGTCGCCGTTCACAATCTCGTGGCGCAGTGAAACCATCTGGCCGTTTACCTTCGCGCCCACGCATTGGTGGCCTACTTCGGTGTGCACGGAATACGCAAAGTCCACCGGCGTCGCGTGCCGCGGCAATTCCAGAACGCGTCCCTTGGGCGTGAATGCATACACTTCCACCGGCGCCAGATCCACTTTTAACGTCGAAAGAAATTCCCCCGGCTCCTGCAGCTCCTGCGACCACTCGATGAGCTGCCGCATCCAGGCGATGCGCTGGTCGTCATCTTCGGACGCGGCTTTCCCGTGCTTGTATTTCCAGTGCGCGGCCACGCCTTCTTCGGCGAGCCGATGCATTTCCTGCGTGCGGATTTGGACTTCGAAGGGCTGGCCACTGTGCAGGACCGTCGTATGCAGCGATTGATAGAGATTCGGCCGGGGCAT
>Ga0335081_10012917_pt1 | contig 13514 bp, 7 predicted proteins | sample Lox_Sample_35_FD_206713 | JGI IMG/M metagenome (GOLD analysis project Ga0335081, IMG submission 206713) | Soil microbial communities from Loxahatchee National Wildlife Refuge, Florida, United States - Lox_Sample_3.5 | ecosystem: Environmental > Terrestrial > Soil > Wetlands | place: USA: Florida...
GGCGCGGTAGACCGTGCCCGACTCGGTCGCCTGCGTGAGCGACAGCGCCGACGCGATCATCTCGTGCGGGCTGTGCCCACCGCGTCCCGCAAGCGCGGATTTCAGCGTGCCCGGCGCAATCTTGCCGTTGTCGCCGGGAAGGCCGATCAGCTTGAGGCCGCCGCCGAAAAATTCCGGCGCGCCGCACTCGTCGGCGGCGATATGCGCTTCGGCGTGACAGAACACGATGCCCCAGGGCGGCGCCATCTGCGCCAGCGCCAACGCGTTCGCCGCCGTCCCCGTCGGCACCAGAAATACCGCGACCTCGCGCTCGAAAATCTCCGACAGGCGGCGCTCGACCGAGCGTGTCCATTCGTCGTTGCCGTAGCCGGGCGCATAACCCTCGTTCGCCTTGACGATAGCGTCGAGGATGTCGGGCGCGATCGGCGCCGTATTGTCGCTAAGGAAATTCAATATCGGTCAAGGTAGCGAATGAGGCGATCGAGCGCGATGGCGCCGCCTCCGCGAGCGATCAGCACGAGCGCGAGCGCCGCCCAGTAGGCATGTGTGGTCCACAGCGCGTCGGGCTCGACATAGATCTGAAGCGCAACGGTCATGACCAGGAGAAGAAACGCCGCAATGCGGGTCCCGAAGCCGATCGCCAGGCAGATCGGCAGGAGGAACTCAGCGTAGGCGAACCCGTAAGCGATGACGACGGGCGAGACCGGCTCATGCGGGAATTGCGCGGCGACGGCGCTGAGCACCTCGTCGGGGACCTGGGCCGGCAGGATCACGGTGTAGTCGAGCCCGATGGACGACAGCGGGATATGCGGCCCGACGATCTTGGCCTGGCCGAACAGGAACACGGCGCGGGCGAGGACGAGGCGCAAGACCAGCGCCGCCACCGCGTAGGCGACCGCGCCGCAGCCTGCGGCGAAGCGCTGGTATGGCGTCGGAGCAAACATGCGGCCCGGCTCCGCGTAGGAAATGTATCTCACCATTCCATCCAGCCCTTCCCGGTGCGGTGTCGCCGGCCCCGCAATTTGCCTGGGCGCGCGAGCGGCGCCGCCTCGTTACTGCACTGCTCGTTTTGCGCTGTCTCTACGCCTGCTGTCGGCAACCTCATGCCGGGCGAAGCCAGGCCATCCGTCCCGAAAACGAGTCCTTGGATTGCGGCGCCGGCTCGCTGCGCGAATAACCGCCATAGGGCGCCTCGAGCGCGAACTGGTCGGAGGTGATGACCTTGGAGTAAAGCGGCAGGATGTCGAGCATCGCCTTGTAGTTGCTGTCGGTGAAGCCCGAGGTCGCATCGCTGATGAGGATGGCGTTGTAGCCCATATTCGCCGCGCGCTTGATGGTCGTCGCCACGACGTGCTCGATGCACTGGCCGCTGACAAAGAGGTTGCCGATATTGTTGGTGCGCAGGATCTTGTCGAGATCGGTGCCCTCGAAACTGTCCGAGCCGAAATTGATCACCGTGATCTCGTTCCTGGTCGGGCTGAGCGCATCGATGACGTTGACGCACCAGCTGCCGATGATGCCCTTGTTCTCGTCGCGCGCGCCCTGCAGCAACGGAAAGTGCTGATTGTCCGGCAGTTCCGGAAAGCCTTCGCGCCAGCCGATATTGACGAAGATGGTCAGCATGCCGCGGCTGCGCGCAGCTTTCAGCACTTTCTGCGCATTCTTGATCGAGTTGTTCTTTTCGATCTGCGCATGGAGATCTTTCCCCCAAACCCCTTTCGGGTCGCACACGCTGTTCTGCCAGTGCAGCATCAGCAGGGCGGATTCCGGCGATACCCGCTTCGACATTTCGGCGCTCTCTTTTTCAGTTGCGATCGGCCCGTAATCGGGTCGCGAAGCGGGGGCGATGTCAAGCGCCAAAACCATCGTCAGCTCCGCGTCGCGCTGCCGGCAGGGCATGCGGCGAAGGCCGTATCCTGCTTCGACGACCAGGCAGCGACAGCGCAATCTCGCCAACGGAGGCCGCTCGCGAGCCTCTTCGGCGACTGGGACGGCGGTGCTCAGCAGCAGCGCTCGTTTCCGCTCGTGAGTATTCGTCGGCGTGCAGACGACATGGCCAATACGCTCAGCCGTCAGGCATTGCACTCATGCGCGACCCGTGGTCCACTTGCGCCGCAGGCCATGGGCAAAATCCGAGCTGGAAAGGAGCGAGGCCCACACCTTTTTCATCACGCTCCGGCGCGACGCCCTTGTGTTGGCGTCCGGATTTTGCCATGTTCCGCATAGGACAGTATTGCTGTCCCAATTTGGGCCGATAACGCGCGGCGCCTCGTCTTGCCCTTCGCGGAAGGATCGAGAAGAGGGAGAGACGCGAAGGGCCAGCCGCCGGGGGCGTGGGCGCGTCGGACGGCGGCAAGAACAAGCAACCAGCAGCCGCGGAGCGGCACAAAGGTTGCCTCCGGAATGAATAGCTCCGCCCTTCGGAGCACCGGGACGCGGAATGCGGTCCGGGGCTCGAAGGGACGACGCGCCAAAACTCGAGGTGGGCCGTCGCAGGTTGCGACGTGGAGCGTGAGGAAGCGTGAGGACGGCGATGGGCGCGCATGAGTTCGGCCTGTTCGATCCGAAGCTGGAAAAGGATTCCTGCGGGGTCGGATTCATTGCCGACATCAAGGGGCGCAAATCGCACAAGATCGTCGAGGACGCGCTCACGATCCTGCTCAACCTCGAGCATCGCGGCGCGGTCGGCGCTGACCCGCGCGCCGGCGACGGCGCCGGCATCCTGGTGCAAACCCCGCACAAGTTCCTCGCCAAGAAGGCGGCTCAGCTCGGCTTTGCGCTGCCCGCGCCCGGCCACTACGCCGTCGGCGCGCTGTTCATGCCCCACGACGAGACCTGGCGGGCGGAGATCATGGACACCTACGCGGCGGTCGCGGCGCGGGAGGGCATGAGTGTGCTGGGCTGGCGCGACGTGCCGACTAACAACGCGACGCTCGGGGAATCGGTCAAGCCGACCGAGCCGGTGCACAGGCAGGTCTTCATCGCGCGCAATCCGAAGACGCGGTCGGAGGACGAGTTCGAGCGCCGGCTCTACCTGCTGCGCAAGACCATATCCGGCCTCCTTTACGGCAAACGCGAGCGGCGCATTGCCGACTATTACCCGGTGTCGATCTCGTGCCGGACGCTCATCTACAAGGGCATGTTCCTCGCCGATCAGCTTTCCACCTACTATCCCGACCTGCACGATCCGGATTTCGAGAGCGCGCTTGCGCTGGTGCACCAGCGCTTCTCGACCAACACCTTCCCCACCTGGTCGCTGGCGCATCCCTACCGCATGATCGCGCACAACGGCGAGATCAACACGCTGCGCGGCAACAACAACTGGATGGCGGCGCGGCAGGCCTCGGTGTCGTCGGTCCATTTCGGCAACGACATCACCAAGCTGTGGCCGATCTCCTACGAAGGCCAGTCCGACACCGCCTGCTTCGACAACGCGCTCGAGTTCCTCACCATGGGCGGCTATTCGCTCGCCCATGCGATGATGATGATGATCCCGGAGGCGTGGGCGGGCAATCCGCTGATGGACGAGGAGCGTCGCTCCTTCTACGAGTACCACGCCGCGCTGATGGAGCCGTGGGACGGCCCCGCCGCGATCGCCTTCACCAACGGCCGCCAGATCGGGGCCACGCTCGACCGCAACGGGCTGCGACCCGCGCGCTACGTGGTCACCCGCGACGATCGCATCATCATGGCGTCCGAGGTGGGCGTGCTGCCGGTGCCGGAAGCCGAGATCGTCACCAAGTGGCGGCTGCAACCGGGCAAGATGCTGCTCGTCGATCTCGAGGAAGGGCGCCTCATCCCCGATGAGGAGCTCAAGCGCACGCTGGCCAAGAGCCATCCTTATCGCGAGTGGCTCGAGCGCACGCAGATCGTGCTCGAAGAGCTGCCGACCGCCGCCGAAGCGGCGCCGATCTCGAACCTGTCGCTAATCGATCGCCAGCAGGCGTTCGGCTACACGCAGGAGGATCTCAAGATCCTGATGACGCCGATGGCGGCCACCGGCGAAGAGGCGATCGGCTCCATGGGCAACGACACGCCGATCTCGGCGTTGTCGGACAAGCCGAAGCTGCTCTTCACCTATTTCAAGCAGAACTTCGCGCAGGTGACCAACCCGCCGATCGATCCGATCCGCGAGGAGCTGGTCATGAGCCTCGTCTCCATCATCGGGCCGCGGCCGAACCTGTTCGACCTCGAGGGCCTGTCGAAGACGAAGCGGCTCGAGGTCCATCAGCCGATCCTCACCAACGCCAATCTGGAGAAGATCCGCGCCATCGCCGAAGTCGGCCATGACCACTTCAAGTCGCTCACGCTGGACGCGACCTGGCCGGCGGAGGCCGGCGCCGCCGGCATGGAAGACGCGGTGGCGGCGCTCTGCTCCCAGGCCGACCAGGCGGTGCGCGACGGCATCAACATCATCATCCTTTCCGACCGCCGCGCCGGCGCCGACCGCATCCCCATTCCCTCGCTGCTCGCCTGCGCGGCGGTGCACCATCATCTGATCCGCGAGGGGCTGCGCACCTCGGTCGGGCTCGTCGTCGAATCCGGCGAGCCGCGCGAGGTGCACCATTTCTGCTGCCTCGCCGGCTACGGGGCCGAGGCGATCAATCCCTATCTCGCCTTCGAGACGCTCGCGGCGATGAAGAACGAGCTGCCGCAGAAGCTCGACGAGAAGGAGATCATCAAGCGCTACATCAAGTCGATCGACAAGGGCCTCCTCAAGGTCATGTCGAAGATGGGCATCTCCACCTACCAGTCCTATTGCGGCGCGCAGATTTTCGACGCGGTCGGGCTCAAGTCCGAATTCGTCCGCAAATACTTCACCGGCACGGCGACCCGCATCGAGGGCGTCGGCGTCGAGGAGATCGCCGAGGAAGCGGTGCGCCGGCATCGCGACGCCTTCAGCGACGCGCCGATCTACCGCGCGATGCTCGATGTCGGGGGCGATTACGCCGTGCGCGTGCGCGGCGAGGATCACGTCTGGAACGCGACCACCGTTGCCGCGCTCCAGCATGCGGTGCGCGGCAACTCCTATGAGAAGTACCGGCAATACGCGCGCATCATCAACGAGCAGTCGGAGCGGCTCTACACGATCCGCGGGCTGTTCCGCATCAAGCTCGCCGCGGACGACGGGCGGCGGCCGGTGCCGATCGCGGACGTCGAGCCGGCCAAGGACGTCGTCAAGCGCTTCTCGACCGGCGCCATGTCGTTCGGCTCGATCTCGCGCGAGGCGCACACCACGCTCGCCATCGCCATGAACCGCATCGGCGGCAAGTCGAATACCGGCGAAGGCGGCGAAGAGGCCGATCGCTTCAAGCCGCTGCCGAACGGCGATTCCATGCGCTCGGCGATCAAGCAGGTGGCCTCGGGCCGCTTCGGCGTCACGGCGGAGTATCTCGTCAACTCCGACGTGATGCAGATCAAGATCGCGCAGGGCGCCAAGCCCGGCGAAGGCGGCCAGCTGCCCGGACACAAGGTCGACAAGACCATCGCCAAGGTGCGCCATTCGACGCCCGGCGTCGGCCTGATCTCGCCGCCGCCGCACCACGACATCTATTCGATCGAGGATCTCGCTCAGCTCATCTTCGATCTAAAGAACGTCAACCCCGACGGCGACGTCTCCGTCAAGCTGGTCTCCGAGGTCGGCGTCGGCACGGTCGCCGCCGGCGTCTCCAAGGCGCGCTCCGATCACGTGACGATCGCCGGCTTCGAGGGCGGCACCGGCGCCTCGCCGCTGACCTCGATCAAGCACGCCGGCTCGCCCTGGGAGATCGGGCTCGCCGAAACCCACCAGACGCTGGTCGCCAACCGGCTGCGCGGGCGGATTGCGGTGCAGGTCGACGGCGGCATCCGCACCGGCCGCGATGTCGTCGTCGGCGCGCTCCTCGGCGCCGACGAGTTCGGCTTCGCCACCGCGCCGCTCATCGCCGCCGGCTGCATCATGATGCGCAAGTGCCACCTCAACACCTGCCCGGTCGGCGTGGCGACCCAGGACCCGGTGCTGCGCAAGCGCTTCAAGGGCCAACCCGAGCACGTCATCAACTTCTTCTTCTTCGTCGCCGAAGAGGTGCGCGAGCTGATGGCTGCGATGGGCTACCGCACCTTCGCGGAGATGATCGGCCAGATGCATATGCTCGACGCGCGCACGCTGGTCGATCATTGGAAGGCGCGCGGCCTCGACTTCTCGCGGCTCTTCACCAAGCCGGACGTGCCGGCGAGCGTCGCGCTGTTCCACTGCGAGGAGCAGGACCACAAAATCCACGACATCATCGACCGCACGCTGATCGCGCAGGCGCAGGCCGCGCTCGATCGCGGAGCGCCGGTGCGCATTTCGCTGCCGATCCGCAACACCGACCGCACCACGGGCGCCATGCTCTCGGGCGCGATAGCCAAGCGTTACGGCCACGACGGCCTGCCCGACGACACCATCGTGGCGCGCTTCAAGGGCACCGCCGGGCAGAGCTTCGGCGCCTTCCTCGCCCGCGGCGTCACCTTCGAGCTCGAGGGCGACGCCAACGATTATGTCGGCAAGGGCCTCTCCGGAGGCCGCATCGTGGTGCGGCCGCAGGCGGAGTCGGGCATCGTTCCCGAGGAATCCATCCTCATCGGCAACACCGTGCTCTACGGCGCCATCGAGGGCGAGTGCTACTTCCGCGGCGTCGCCGGCGAACGCTTCGCCGTGCGCAACTCGGGCGCCATCGCCGTCATCGAAGGAGCCGGCGATCATTGCTGTGAATACATGACCGGCGGCGTGGTGGTCGTGCTCGGCCGCACCGGGCGCAATTTCGCCGCCGGCATGTCGGGCGGCATCGCCTACGTGCTTGACGACGACGGCGCCTTCGCCTCGCGCTGCAATCTCGCCATGGTCGAACTCGAGCCGATGCCGCAAGAGGAAGAGATCAACGCCCGCGTCTATCACCACGCCCGCGATCTCGAGGCGCACGGCCTCGTCGACGTCATGGCCGACCTGAGCTGCGACGATGCGCGGCGCCTGCATCGCCTGATCGAGCGGCACGTGCGCTTCACCGGCTCGACCGTCGCGGCCCGGATCCTCGCCGAGTGGCCGGCGTGGTATCCGAAATTCCGCAAGGTCATGCCGGTCGAGTATCGGCGCGCGCTCAACGAACTCAAGGCGCAGGCGGCGGCCATGCAGGCGGCGGAATAGAGAGCCACGTGGGGAAGGTCACCGGTTTTCTCGAGTACGAACGCCGCGACCGCCACTACGAGCCGGTCGCCGAGCGCGTCCGCCACTGGCGCGAGTTCATCCTGCCGCTGTCGGAAGAGGAATGCCGCATCCAGGCCGCGCGCTGCATGAATTGCGGCGTGCCCTACTGCCAGGGCACGGGCGCGCTTGCGCCCGGCACGCCGGGCTGCCCGGTCAACAACCAGATCCCCGACTGGAACGATCTCATCTACGGCGGCAATTGGGGCGAAGCGGCGCGCAACCTCCATTCGACCAACAATTTTCCCGAAGTCACCGGCCGCGTCTGTCCGGCGCCGTGCGAAGCGTCGTGCACGCTCAATATCGACGAGAATCCGGTCACCATCAAATCGATCGAGTGCGCGATCGCCGACCGCGCCATCGCGCACGGCCTGGTTCCCGAGCCGCCGAGCGTGCGCACGGGGCGCAAAGTCGCGATCGTCGGCTCGGGGCCGGCGGGGCTCGCCTGCGCGCAGCAGCTCGCGCGCGCCGGTCACGAGGCCCATGTCTACGAGAAATACGCCAAAGCCGGCGGGCTTCTGCGCTACGGCATTCCCGATTTCAAGATGGAGAAGCATCACATCGACCGCCGCGTCGCCCAGATGCAGGCGGAAGGCGTCGTCTTTCACTACGGCGCCCATGTCGGCGGCAACGTGCACGGCGACGAATTGCTCGCCGCCTATGACGCGATCGTGCTCGCCGGCGGCGCCGAGAAGGCGCGCGACCTGCCGGTCCCCGGCCGCGACCTGAACGGCATCCATTTCGCCATGGAATACCTGCCGCAGCAGAACCGCCGCGTCAGCGGCGAGGCGGCGGACGGGAGCGAGCCGATTCTCGCCGGCGGCAAGCATGTCGTCGTCATCGGCGGCGGCGACACCGGCTCGGACTGCATCGGCACGGCGATCCGCCAGGGCGCGCTCTCAGTGACCAATTTCGAAATCCTGCCGCAGCCGCCCGTGCATGAGAACAAGATGCTGACCTGGCCGGATTGGCCGCTCAAGCTGCGCACCTCGTCGAGCCACGAAGAAGGCGCCGAGCGCGACTTCGCCGTGATGACGACGAGCTTCTCGGGCACGAACGGCTTCGTGAAAAAGGTTCACTGCGTGCATGTCGACGCGAAATTCAAACCCGTTCCCGGCACCGAATTCGAGATCGACGCCGAGCTTGTCCTGCTGGCGATGGGGTTCGTGCATCCCGTGCACGACGGCATGGTGCACGGCCTCGGCCTCGCGCTCGATCAGCGCGGCAACGTGAAGGCCTCGACCGACGACTACCGGACCTCGATCGACAAGGTCTTCACCGCCGGCGACATGCGCCGCGGACAATCCCTCGTCGTCTGGGCGATCCGGGAGGGCCGGCAAGCGGCGCACGCCGTCGACAAATTTTTGATGGGATCGACGCTGCTGCCGCGCTGATAGCCGCCGAACCGTCAACGCGTGTTGGCGGTCGCGGGGGCGAGCGGCAAAGGCTGCCGCGACGCGCCGCCAGCGAGTCCGGGCCGCACGCGATGGGGGTGCTGAGCCGCCTCCGACGCGGTCCGGCTCTTGGCATCGGCCGGTTTTGTGTCAGCGGACCTTTTCCCTTCGCCCTTTCCGGCTGCCCCCTTTGCGGGCGGAGCTGCCGAGGCGGGTGCCGCGGCAGTTGCCCGCGCCGCCGGTGCAGGCGATGGCGCGGCCGCCGGCGCTGGTTCCGTCTGCGGTGCAGCATTGGCGGAGGGGTGCGGCCAGGAGAAATCGTCGGCGCGGCCGGCAGGGGCGGCAAGCGCGTCGCCGCGCGTGAGCACGCTTGCGGCAAGCGGGTCGGGCTTCGCGGCTGCCGGGCGGCCGCCTCCCAGAAGATCGCCACTCTCGGCGCCGGTCGCTGCATTGAGCGGAACCACGGGCCCAATATTGGCACGCGCGCCGCCTGCCTTTCCCGATTCCTCCTGAACCGGCAAGGCGACGGGCACGACACGGCGCGACATGGCGCGGGTCAGTTCACGCTCGACATAATGGGCGAGCTTGACCGCGCCGGCCTTGGTGAAATGAACGCCGTCGCTCGTGCGCAGCCGGCGGATCTGGCCCTCGAAGTCCGGTCCTTGCGCCACATAGCGGCCGTTGTCGTCGACGAACCCGTCCCAGACGTCGACATAGGTGATATCGGCCTTCTGCGCCCGCGCCCGATAGAGGTCGTCCAGGTAACTCATGTCGCTGGTCGAGCGCGGTCCGCGGATGGCCGGCAGGCCGACCCAGAGCACCGGCACGCCTTTGCTTTTCAGCACCGCGATCATCTCATCGATGCGCTTCGCGTAGACCTCGGCCCATTTATCAGTGCGAAACTCGTAGCTCGGACCAAGAGTGATGCGGGGCGGCTCGGGCGCGGGCGGCTGCGGCTGCGCCGGCTCCGGGGCGGACGGGGCGGGCGGCGTCTCCGCTAACGCCGGTGTTGAGGCCTGCGAGGGCTTATCGCCGGTCGAGCCGGGGGCCTGAGCTGCGGGCTGGCCATCCGGCTGACCAGCGCCCGCAGCGGGTGCCGCGCCGGCGAGTTGTGCCGGCTGCTCGGCAGCGCGCGGCGCCGCCGGCCGCACAATCGTGCGCTCGCGCACCGGCTGTCGATCGTTAAGACCGAGCATGATGACGATTGCGCTCGGCTTCTCGGTGGCCAGCAACTCCTTGACGGCATGCGACCATTCCACCGTCTCGCTGCGTCCCTCGTAGTGGACGAGACCCGACCCGGATTTGATCTTGCGTATGACTCCGGTCTCGGGCGAGTCGGCGAACGTCTCTTCGAGCCCGTAGCCGAGCCAATCGGCAAACGAATCGCCGATGACCAGGACGGTGCGGGTCGGGGTCGTTTCCGGCTTGCGCGGCGAGGGCGCTTTCGTCGAATCCACCGGCTCTCTCGGCCGCGTCGAGGGAACGTAGGGAGCGTACGTGCCGCCGCGCTCTCCCTCGAAATAAGGGAAGAAGAAGGACCCACGCGGCTGCGCCTGCGGCCGCCGCCCGCGCTGCGTCGACGGATAGCGCTCGTCGAAAGACTGCGCGCCGGCCGCGATGGGCAGCATCGACAGCACCGCAACGATCGCGAGTGCGATGGCGGACAATCGGTGGACCCGTGTCATCATCATATCCGTATTCGTCCGCGGCGGCGGCGCCCCGAAAATCCTGCGCGCGACCACCCCATACTAGCCAAAAAATGGCAACTTGAGGATGACCCGATCCGGCTGAGCATTAAGGCTGCAGCAAGGCGTCTCGGCTCCTATCCTCCATTCTTGCCGCCACAAGCTCGGATTCGGCTTGACGGCGGCAACCTGATGGTCCGATTCCAACATTCGCATCCCGTTGCGGCAAGTCGCTGTGCGAAGCAAGCCGCTGTGCGAATGTTGGAATCAAAGGACTACCAGCGAATTATGGATTTCAGTGGAGTTTTGGATTTGACATACGCTTCGCGCATCCACGGCTAAGCTCGGTAGCGAATATCGAATCCACTCCGCTAGGGCTGGCGCAGGCGATCGAGGACGCCGCCCGAGGCGAAGCCGTCGGGGATCTGCCCGGACGAGACCTGGAAATTGCGGATCGCGATGCGCGTGCGCGGCCCCAAGAGCCCGTCGGGCTCGCCGACATCGTAGCCGCGCCGCGCGAGAAGCTGCTGAAGCTCGTAGCGCTCGGCTACCGTCAACACGCGCTCCTGGCGCGGCCAACTCTGCACGAACGGGCCGCCGCCGCGCAAACGGTCGGCAAGATGTCCGATGGCGAGCGCATAGGCTTCCGCCGGATTGTACTTCATGATGACGCGGAAGTTCTGCAGCATCAGGAAGGCCGGCCCGTGCGCGCCGGCCGGCAGGAGCAGATAGGCGCGCTCGTCCGCGCGGCGGAACGTTGCGCCGGCGCCCGCGCGCCTTACGCCCAACGCTTCCCACTGGCGCACCGGCAGCCATCGCGAACGGTCGGCCAAGAGATAATCGAAATTCGACGGCACCACGACTTCATAGCCCCATGTCTCGCCGCTCGCCCAGCCGTCGGTCTTGAGATTGTTGGCCGTGGACGCAAGCATGTCGGCGATCGAATCGACGACGTCACGGCGGCCGTCGTGGTCGAAATCGACCGCGTAGCGCTTGAAGCTTGACGGCATGAATTGCGTCGGCCCAAAAGCTCCGGCCCACGAGCCGACGAGGCGCTCGGCCGGCACATCGCCCCGTTGCAGAATTTCGAGCGTGGAGAGGAATTCCTCGCGGAAGAAATCGCGGCGGCGGCCGACGCAGGCAAGCGTCGCCGTCGAGCGGATGACGGGCCGGTCGCCGGTCATCGTGCCGTATTTGGTCTCGACGCCCCAGAACGCGGCGAGGATATGGCGGTCGACGCCGTAAGCGCGCTCGACGGCATTGAACGTCGTTGCGTACTGCGTCAGCAGGTCGCGGCCGCGAGCGATGCGCTCGTCGCTGACCAGGAGATCGAGATAATCCCAGACCGATTTGGTGAATTCCGGCTGCGCATCGAGCAGGTCCATGATGCGCAAGTCCGGCGTAAGCCCGGCGGTGAAGCGCTCGAAGTTCGCGCGCGTGATGCCGCGCCGCGCGGCGGGCGGCCAAAGTCCCTCGACGCAATTGCCGAACTCGGCGGCGGCTGCGCGGATCGCGTCTGCCGTCATCAGCGGATGGCCGGAGGCGCCCGACTGCCCGCTCCATTCGGGGGGGCTCGTCGGCGGGCTAGGCGAGGCCGGCGGCGGAACCGACCCGGTCGCCGGCAGTTGGAACAACCGCGTGAACCAGTTGTCGGCGCGCTCCTGCGCGCAGACGGCCCCGGCTGAGCCAGCGGCGATCAGAGCCGCCGCGGCCAGGCGTAGGATCGGCGCAGAAATCGACACTGGCGGAGGTCTCGGTTGCGGAGGTCTCGATTGCGGAGGTGTCAACTGCGCAGGTCTCAATTGCGGGCGGTCGTCCTCTATGGTGGCTCGAATGGGCGCTTGCTATGTTTACCGAACCATTAAAGCCGAGCCTTTTCCAGTGACCGCACCGCGGCGATTAGCTCCCCGACGCAGCCTTCACCGAGCGGCAACATCATGCAGCTAATGAGGCATTCGCGATTGCGCCAGCGCGGTCACCCCTCGCCTTTGCACAAGGAATTGGGCAAGAAAACGTTTCACCTCCAGTCCCCGCCCCCGCCCCGCGGCAACGCATGAAACTCGTCAGGAAAGCCGTCTTCCCCGTCGCCGGTCTCGGCACCCGGTTCCTGCCGGCTACCAAGGCCATGCCGAAAGAGATGCTGCCGGTCGTCGACCGTCCGCTCATCCAGCACGTCGTCGATGAGGCGCGCCAGGCCGGCATCGAGCATTTCATTTTCGTCACCGGCCGCAACAAGGGGGTCATCGAAGATCACTTCGACCGCCAGTTCGAGCTGGAGATGACGCTGCTCGATCGGCAAAAGCATGAAGCGCTCGACTTCCTGCGCCTGGACCTGCCGGCGCCGGGCTCGACGAGCTTCACCCGCCAGCAGGAGCCGCTCGGGCTCGGCCACGCGGTGTGGTGCGCGCGCGAGCTCGTCGGTCACGAGCCGTTCGCGCTGCTTCTGCCCGACGTCCTCGTTCAGCATGAGCGCGGCTGTCTCGCACAGATGATCGACGCGGCGCGCGAGCTCGGCGAGCGGGCCAATATCGTCGCCGTCGAGGAGGTGCCGCCGGAGCGCGTGGACCAGTACGGCGTGGTCGGCGTCGGCGCGCATAAAGGCAAAGTGTTCGCGATCACCAGCATGGTCGAGAAGCCGCCGCGCGAGCGGGCGCCCTCGAATCTGATCCTCACCGGCCGCTATATCCTGCAGCCCGAGATCCTCGGGATTCTGGCGACGCAGGAGCGCGGCGCCGGCGGCGAGATTCAGCTCACCGACGCCATGATCGCGCTCGCACGCGCGCAGCCCTTCTACGGACTGAAATTCGACGGCCGCAGTTTCGACTGCGGCTCGAAGATCGGCTTCCTCGCCGCCAACGTCTCCTACGCGCTGGCGCGGCCGGACATCGCGCCGGGCTTCCGCACCGAGATCAAGAGGATACTCGCCGAGCTCAACGGCGTCTGAGCGGCCGGCGCGCGATGCGCAGCGCTCGCCTCGCCGATCTCAGTTGAGGGTGACGAGCGGCGCGGCGCCGATCTGGTCTTCGGTCTTGTCCGCCGCGTTGTCGGCCAGTGAACCGGCGGCGAGCGTCATTCCAAGCCCTTTGCACGCCTCGACCGGAACTCCGAATGTGACCTGGAAGCCGTCTTCGGTCGCCAGCGTCAGCAGCAGCCCGCCGTGTTCATCGGACCGCTCGACCAGCCAGTTGACGAGAGGAAAGACGTAGCGCGCCGTCG